>Ga0181520_10011379_pt1 | contig 11700 bp, 10 predicted proteins | sample PEATcosm2014_Bin_29_FD_132451 | JGI IMG/M metagenome (GOLD analysis project Ga0181520, IMG submission 132451) | Peatland microbial communities from MTU Mesocosm Facility, Houghton, MI, USA - PEATcosm2014_Bin02_30_metaG | ecosystem: Environmental > Terrestrial > Soil > Wetlands > Peat | place...
CTCGATGTCGACGTCGGTGACGCCTGGCACCGCCTGGACCCGGGCGATGGCATCTTGCCTCAACACGTCGCCCATCCCACAGCCCGGCGCGGTCATCGACATCTTGATCTCGACACGATGGCCCCCCTCGGGCAGTGCTTGGGCGTCGCAGGCGTAGACCAGCCCGAGATCGACCACGTTGACTGGGATCTCGGGGTCAAAGACGGTCTTCAGTTGCTCGACCACCTGCGCGATATCGAACGGGCCGGTCTCGGCGCTGCCTTGGTGGGCCGCGGTGCCGCCCGTCGGCCCCAGGCCGAGCGCGTCCGCATCTTCGCTGCTTATCCGGGCCAAGTCGCCATGACTGGTCTGGACGGTAAAGCTGCCCCCGAGGGACTGGGTGACAGTGACCTCGTCGCCTTGGAACAGCGTCACCCGCTGTCCGCCCGGGATGAGGTTTGCTTCGCAGTCACGCTCGAGCGTGGTCCGTGAACGGCGCTCGGGTGCCATCGTCACCTACTCACTCGAGACCATCTCGGTCTTTTCTTCGAGGGCACTGTCTAGTGCGTGCCAGACAAGCGTCGCGCACTTCACCCGCATGGGGAACGCCCAAACTCCCGAGAGCGCCGCTAGCTTGCCCAGCTCCGCCGTCGCGACCTCGTTGCCGGGGCTCTCCGTCAGCATGGCCCGGACGGGCCCGAACAGCGCGAGCGCCTCGTCGCACCGCTTGCCCTTGACGGCCGAGGTCATGAGCGAGGCGGAGGCCATCGAGATCGCGCACCCCACGCCCTCAAACGAAATGTCATCGATGCGGTCGTCCAGGAGCTTCAGGTAAAGCGTGACCTGGTCCCCACAGAGCGGGTTCACGCCCTCGACGGTCCTCGTGGCGTCGCCGAGCCGCCCGAAGTTCCGCGGATGGCGACTGTGGTCGATGATCACCTGCTGGTAGAGCTCACTGAGGTCACTGCTCATCCCAAGACCTCCTGCACTGGGCTGCCTTGGCTCGTCGGGAACCGGTCGGTGACCAGCGCTTCCAGGCGAGCTCGGAGCGGTTCGATCGGGACCAGGTCCACCATCTCGCGTGCGAACGCGTACGTCAGGATGCCGCGTGCCGACTGCTCGGGAACTCCTCGCGAGCGTAGGTAGAACAGTGCCTCCTGGTCGAGGCGGCCCACGGCTGCGCCATGGGAGCACTTGACGTCGTCGGTGAGGATCTCCAGGCGCGGCCGGGTGTCGACCTCGGCGTCGTCAGAGAGGACCAGGTTCTTGTTCGTCTGGCGGGCGTCGGTGCCGAACGCCTCCGGGCGGACGATGATGTGCCCGTTGAACACGCCGTGCCCGTGTTCGTCCACGACGCCCTTGTAGAGCTGGCGGCTGGTGCAGCGCGGTGCGGAGTGCACAACCAGGACCGGGTTGTCGTGGTGCTGGTGGCCGCGAGGCATGTACAGGCCGCCGAGGCTGACGTCCGCCTCTTCGCCCTCGAGGTAGGCCCGTACTTCCTGGCGTGCGATGTGCGACCCGAGCGCGAACAGGTGGGAAGAGAAGTGGCTGTCGCGGTCTTGGCGGACATCGAGGAGCGCGAGGTGGAACGCGGAGGCGGGCTCGTCTTGGACCTTGTAGTGGGTGACATTGGCGCCCGCGCCCAGGATGACCTCGGTGACGGCGTTGGTGCAGTAGACATCGCCGGTGACGCCGGTATGGGTTTCCACGATCGTCGCCTGGCTGCCCGGGCCGGCCAGCACGACCGAGCGTGGGTTGGACACAACGGGCGTGCCACCGGTCTCGGAGAAGAACACGAGCTCGATCGGGGCCTCAACAACCACACCGGCGGCGAGCGAGACGAAGGCGCCGTCGCCGCTGAGGGCCGCGTTCAGGGCCTCGAAGGCATGCTGGAACGGCATGAAGCGGCGCGACAAGATGGGCTCGAGGCGCTCGTCCCCCGCGGCCAGCACCGACGCCAGGTTGGTGACCCGGGCGCCGCTCGGCAGCTCTTCGACGCGGGAGAGCTGGGGGGCGAAGAGGCCGTTGACGAAGACCAGACGGGCGCCGCCCAGACCGACGCCGAGGCCGTTGAACGCCGTCCGTGCGTGCTGGTGGCTGCGCCCGGGCAGCGCCCGCTCGAAGGGCACGGCCAGCATCGCTTCGAGGCGTGTGTAGCGCCAGTCCTCGTCCTTGCGGGTCGGGAAGCCGTGCGCGCCTACCCAGTCCGAAGCGGACCGCCGCGCCTCAGTGAGCCACATGGGACCATCGCTTTCGGGCTCGAGCAGCGCCAGGCCGCCGGCGGGCGGGACGGCAACGTCGGCCATAAGGTCACCACCGGTGGTCACGGTCTCGCCCGCCCCGACGCCAATGGTCCGAGGTGCACCTGGTCGAGATCGACGTAGCCGTGCTCCTCGAGCGCACGAGCGAGTTCCTTGTCGCCGGAGCGGACGATCCGGCCCTCGGCCATGACGTGGACCCGGTCGGGGACGATGTAGTCGAGCAGCCGCTGGTGATGGGTGATGACCAACATGGCCCGGTCCGGGCCCCTCAGCGCGTTGACGCCGTTGGCGACGACTCGGAGGGCGTCGATGTCGAGGCCCGAATCGGTCTCGTCCAAGATGGCGAGCTTGGGCTCGAAGACCGCCATCTGGAGGATCTCGTTGCGCTTCTTCTCGCCCCCGGAGAACCCCTCGTTGACCGATCGGGCCATGAAGCTCCGGTCCATCTCGACGAGCTCCATCTTCTGCTTGGCGAACTCGAGGAAGTCCATCGCGTCGAGCTCGTCGAGGCCGCGCTGGCGGCGTAGTGAGTTGAGCGCCGTGCGCATGAAGTAGAGGTTCCCGACCCCGGGGATCTCGACGGGGTGCTGGAAGGCCAGGAAGACCCCGGCCCCGGCCCGGTCTTCGGGCGACATCGCCAGCAGGTCCTCCCCCTCGAAGAGGACCTGGCCGGTGACGTCGTAGGCCTCGTGGCCGGCGAGCACGTTGGCGAGGGTGCTCTTGCCCGACCCGTTGGGGCCCATGAGCGCCTGCACCTCGCCCGCCTTGAGCTCGAGACTGAGGCCCCGGAGGATCTCGTTGTCGCCGATCTTGGCGCGAAGGTCCGTGATGGAGAGCATCAACCGACGCTTCCTTCCAGGCTCACGCTCAAGAGCCTTTGGGCCTCGACGGCGAACTCCATGGGCAGCTCCTTGAACACCTCGCGGCAGAAGCCGTTCACGATCATCGAGACCGCGTCCTCTTCGCAGATGCCCCGCTGGCGGCAGTAGAAGAGCTGGTCCTCGCCGATCTTGGAGGTGGAGGCCTCGTGTTCTACCTGTGCCGTCGAGTTCTTCACCTCGATGTAGGGGAACGTGTGCGCACCGGTGTCGCTCCCCAGGAGGAGAGAGTCGCACTGGGTGTGGTTCCTGGCGCCTTCCGCTGAGCGCAGGACCTTCACGAGGCCCCGGTAGGTGTTTTGCCCATGACCGGCCGAGATCGCCTTGGAGACGATGGTGCTGCGGGTGTTCCTGCCGATGTGGACCATCTTGGTGCCGGTGTCGGCCTGCTGGCGGTTGGCGGTGAGGGCGACGGAGTAGAACTCGCCCACCGAGTTGTCGCCCTGGAGGATGACGCCGGGGTACTTCCAGGTGATGGCTGACCCGGTCTCGACCTGGGTCCAGGAGATCTTGGCGTCTGCCGCGCACCGGCCCCGCTTGGTGACGAAATTGTAGACCCCGCCGTGGCCATCGGCGTCGCCCGGGTACCAGTTCTGCACGGTCGAGTACTTGATCTGGGCGCCCTCCAGCGCCACTAGCTCGACCACCGCCGCGTGCAGCTGGTTGTTGTCCCGCATCGGTGCCGTGCAGCCCTCCAGGTAGCTCACGTACGCCCCCTCTTCGGCGACGATGAGGGTCCGTTCGAACTGGCCGGTGTTGGCGGCATTGATACGGAAGTAGGTGGACAGCTCCATCGGGCAGTGCACGCCCTTGGGGATGTAGCAGAACGAGCCGTCGGTGAACACCGCCGAGTTGAGCGTGGCGAAGAAGTTGTCCCGGTAGGGGACGACCGAGCCGAGGTACCGGCGCACAAGGTCGGGGTGGTCCTGGACGGCCTCGGAGAAGGAACAAAAGATGACGCCGGCTTCGGCCAACTTTTTCTGGAAGGTCGTGGCCACCGACACCGAGTCGACGATGGCGTCGATGGCCACCCCACCGAGGCGCTCTTGCTCGGCGAGGGAGATCCCGAGCTTGTCGAACATGGCCCGTAGTTCGGGGTCGAGCTCGTCCAGGCTGGCCAGCGCCGCCTTGGGCCGGGGGGCGGCGTAGTAGCTGATGGCCTGGTAGTCGATGGGCGCATAGGTGACGTTCTGCCAGGCCGGCTCGGCGAGCGTCAGCCAGTGGCGGTAGGAGCGCAGGCGCCATTCGAGCAGCCACTCGGGCTCGTTCTTCTTGGACGCGATTAGGGCGATGACGTCCTCGTTGAGCCCGGGGGGGACCACATCGGTGTCGAGGTCGGTGACGAAGCCGTACTGGTACTCCTGGCTCGCCAGCTCGGCGACTTCGTTCGCTACAGCGGTCATGGCGCGCCTCCGGTTGCTGCTTGCCCAGTGGTCCGGGGGGTGCTCATCGTCGTCTCCTTAGTGTCGGCGTCACGCCGGCCGGCCGGGGCTCATGGTCCCCAAGGTCTCCAATCCTACAAGTTTCACCTTGCAAAACTCACATAATATGTTCTTCCTGGGTATGATCGTCGTTGTGGAGCACGTGCCAGTCACCCTGATCGAACTGACAGGGGCACAGCGGAACACTCTTTTCGCCCTGAAGAGGCGGGGGGAAGCGTCGGTCGACGACCTCGCAGGCACGCTGGCGACCACACCGAGCGCCGTCCGCCAGCAACTGGCCATCCTGAGGTCGGTGGGGCTTGTCGCCAGCCACCGGCAACGAGGGCGGCCCGGACAGCCCGGACGGCCCGCCGCCCTCTACCACAGCACACCTCAGGGCGAGGCGCTGTTCGCCCAAGCTACTGGTGACCTCTCTGTTGAGCTGCTTGGTTACCTCGAGGAGGAAGACCCCGACCTCGTGTCCCGTGCCTTTGAGCGCCGTCAGCACCGGCGCGTTGAGCAAGTCCGAGACCAACTAGTGGGCAAGAGCATCGACGAGAAGGTGGCAGCGCTGGCCCAGATCCTCGACGGGGAGGGGTATATGGCCGAGCTCGACAAGCTCCCTGATGAGAATTATCGGGTCACGCTCTGCAACTGCGCCATCTGGCCGGTGGCCTCGCGCTACGGAGCGGCCTGTTCCACAGAGCTTGAGTTCCTCCAGGCGGTGCTCCCTGAAGCCGACGTCGAACGGGTCGAGCACAAGGTTGCCGGCGGGTACGTCTGCGGGTACGCGCTCAGGCACCGCCAAGCCAAGGGCTGAGGTCCACTGCACCAGGGCTGCCGCCCCCGCCCTAATGGCCGAGGTGGCCTCAGCGCGGCTTACAGCCCATGGTGTCGGGGACAGGGGAAACCCGCCCCAGGATGTCAGCGCTGGACTCCACGAACCAGATTGAGGTGCAGCTAGGGCCCACGGTGATCCCCACCGGGCTGGGATCGGCGGTGTGCGCTCGGTAGACGGTGACCTTGGCGGTACTGGGGTCAATGCTGGCCACCCCGGTGTTCTCAGTGAACCAAAGGTTACCGTCGGGCCCGTAGACGATGCTCTGTGGCCCCGAGGCGGCGCTGGGCAAGGCGTAGACCGTGACCTTGCCCGCGGCGGTGATACTGGCGACCTGGTTGGCGTCGTCCTCGGTGAACCACATGGTCTCATCGGCACCCTCGGTGATGCCCAGCGGGGTGGGGTTGAGATTGGCGTTGGGGACGGTGAACTTGTGTACCAAAACCCCCGAGGTGCTCATAACACCAATGGCGTTGGAACCCTGCTCGGTAAACCAGATGTCGCCCCCGGGGCCGGAGGCGATGGTGTCGGCCGAGGTGATGGGCGACCCCACGCCGGGGGCGAGGTGGTCACCGGCCGGGAGGGTGAACTCGCGGATGACCGGGTTGGCCGCTTTGGGCGTGATTTCGCCGATGCGGTCGACCGCTGTCTCGGTAAACCACAGGTTGCCGTTGGGGCCCACTGTGATGGCGTCGAGGCCCGGTACCGAACGGGCCGAGGCCGGCACCGGGTAGGCGGTGTAGGCCCCCAAGGTGGTGAGGCGGCCGATGCTGGCCGGGAAGTAGGCCCGACCGTTGCTGGGGTTACCGCCGTTGCTCTGGGTGAACCACAGCGCTCCGTCGGGCCCCGCCACTATGCCGGTGGGGGCGACGTTACCGCCCGGGACCGCGCACCCGACCGCCGGGGACCGGGACGCGGACGGGCAGGGCAGCGGCTGCAGGCTGGTGGGCGAAAACGTGTACACCCCCGTGACCTCGTCGGTGTACCAAAGGTTGCCGTCGGGGCCCACCGTGACCTCCTGGGGGAACGCGCCATTGCCGGCGCCGGGGCCCACCCCGGCCGGGTACTCGCTGAGCGCGGCTGCGCTCGGCGCCGGCGACGTGGTCGTCGACGTGGTCGTCGACGCCCCGGCCTGGACCTGGAAGTCATTGAAGGCCAGCGTTATCTCGACGGACCCGCTGCCGGCGCCGCTTTGGCCAAGGTAGGCCTTGATGGAAGGGTCGGTGAACTCGTAACTGACTTCAGTGCTGAGGTTGTCGAGGCTGACCGAGCCGCTGGCGTAGACCGTCGATGCAAGGGTCTGTTCGAGAAGGCCAGCGGCGATGGTCGAACCGATGCCTATGGTCGCCGTCGCCTCCGTCTCCGGACGGTTGACGCTTGGCCCGGACGGGGGCCCCACCGAAGTGGGCCCGCCCGGCGGCGCACCGCTGGCCAGCGAAAAACTGGTCAATGCCTCTTCAGTCACGGCGCCGGCCCGGGTCGTCAGAGACAGCTCACCGATCACCCCGCTGGTGGCCGACGCCGCGTGGGGAAAAATCGGGCCGGCGGCGACCACGCCCAAGGCTGCCACCGCGACGGCTGTTGCCTTGGCGGATATCGCGTAAGCGTGGCCAACGCTTGTGCGCATGGGCGTAGATGAGATCACCTTGGCGCCTCGCCGAGCTCGAACGTAGTCAGCTACCTGGCGCTTTCTTGATGATGTACGTCACCGGCGGGCTGGCCGGCGAATTCGGGGTAACGGTAATGTAGTCCACTTCGAGCTGCTGATATGCGAAAGTGACCTGGACGGAGCTGCCACTGGGGCCGTCCTGCAACAAATAGCTCGTGAACACAGCATTGGTGAACTTGTACGAAAATGCCAACGCACCGCTGGCGGTGTCGTAGAAATCAACGTCGGCGGACATTTTGCTGGCCGCCGCGACTGAGCTCAAAAGCTGGACCGATGCCATGTTGACCGCCATTGTCGCCGAGGCCGAGCTGGCGGCCGGCGTTGCCGCCTTGTCGACCGCCCCCGGCGCCGCCGCCGTGGTGTACAACGAGAAAGCGCTCAGCTCCTCCCTCACGGCCGTGGAGGGGGAGCTCTTGGCCTCTCCGGTGACTTTCGCCGCGGTGGTGCCCGGTAGGACCAAGTAGACCTGGTACTGGTTGCCCGCCGCGACAGCCGTGGCCGCATCTGCCACCGACGGGCCCGTCAGCGCCAAGCCCAGGGCCACGGTGAGGCCAGCAACGGCCGCACCCAGCCCCGTCAGTGCCCGGGTGCCACCATGGCGGTGGTGAGAAACTGTCCCCATCAAAACCTCCTCGGCGGGCATTGAGCACGCCCACGCTAGCCCGGCCCGAAGCGTTGAGCGAGCCGGCTCGGCCTCCCGAGCCCGACCGAGCACGGGTTGGGCCCGCCGTGAAGCAGCGCGTCGGCCGCAGCAGGGCCAAGGGCCCGAACCGGCTGGACGGGGTAAGGAGCTAACGTCGGATGCCGAGGCCGGACGCCTCGTACACGGCGTCGATCACCCGCATGTTGGCTACGGCGTCTTGCCCGCCAGTGAGCGGGCTCTCTCGTCCCGCCGTGGCCCGGCAAAAAGCCCGCAATTGGAACTCGTAGCTGGCCCGTAGGTCAAGCACCTCGTCGACGGCTGTCCCGTCGGCAAAGGTGGCGCAGACCCGGTGGCCGAGCTGGGGCGCCATGGGGTTGAGGACTTCGAGCTGACCAGCCTCCCCCCAGGCGCGCAGCGTCATCGAGCTCGGCCAGACCGTTTCCTCGGCCACCATGCTGGAGCTGACCACCGCCGGCAGCCCACCTGGGAAGGAGAGCTCGGCCCGCATGGACAAGTCGATGCCTGGCGGCCCCTCGACCGCCTCCGCCCGGAGCACTTCGGGCTCTGAGCCCACCACCGTCCTTACCATGTGGACGCAATAGCAGCCCAGGTCCATAAACGAGCCCCCGGCCAGCTCCCGCTGGAAGCGGATGTTGTCGCTCGGGATCTTCGCGTTGAAATGGGCTTCGACTCGTTGCAGCGGCCCGATCTGCCGGCTCAGTTCGAGCATCCTGTGGGCGACGGGATGGAAGCGCCAGTGAAATGCCTCCATCATCAATCGCTGGCAGCGTTGCGCAGTTCGCACTACGGTCTCCGCCTGGGGTGCATTGGAGGTCAGCGGCTTTTCGCAGAGCACGTGGCGCCCGGCTTCGAGGGCGGCGATCGTCCACTCGGCGTGCAGGGAGTTGGCCAGAGGGATGTAAACCGCGTCGAGCGAACTGTCGGCGATCAGGTCGGCGTAGGTTGGGTAAACCCGCTCTATGCCCGCCCGCCGGGCCAGAGCCTCGGCGCGAGCCGGGTCGCGTGCAGCGATACCGGCGAGCTGGACTTCGTTGACGACCTGGGCGGGTTCGATGACCGCCTCGTCCGCGATGGCAGCCGCTCCAATTATGCCGAGCCGCATTCAAGTCCTCCTCCGCTCGCGCTGGCCAAGGGGGAACCGTAACATGCCGGCGTCGGCCATGGCCACACCGAGCCCGCTCGTCAGTCCCGGGTGCGCCAGATCGTCGGGCCAAGCAAGCGTCCTACTTCGCACCCAGCGCCGCCATCCACTGCGGCGCGTCGTACGGAGTAAGAAGGCCACCGAGGTCGGCGCTAAATGTCGTTTCGAAATTAGAACTCTGTGATGACAACTCAAAGTCGAGGAACTCGTGGGTGGTACAAGTAGTCGGGTTCCCCAAAGATGTAAAACCAGACAGCCCAGCGCACGCGTGCTCTGGGTACCCGGGCCCACATACTGCTCCGTTATTGCAATAGGACACCTCATAAATATTAAGGGTAAGCGTCTGGGGGACCGAGGCCTTGTTTTCATCATCTAGCTCGTACCCGAGACGGTACAGAAGGCTCCAGCTGTTAAACCTGATGTCGGTGGTACCCGGCTGGCCCAGCAGAGCGTCCTCAAAGCTCTGGTAGGCGTGCGTCTCGGGTAACTCAAATTCCCCCAGTTTGGACGCCACCCCGGCCCGAAGACCGGCGCTCGGCAACTTGGGCGTGAAGGACCCCATAAACGATTCGGTTGCCCAGTTCTCCAGCTCATCTCCGGCGTAGGGTAGCTTGTCTTCTACCTTGTTCTTGAGATAGTTGAGCCAGGTGTTCCAGCCGAACTTGCCGCCCTTGCCGGCCGCCAACGCCAAGTTCTCCATCTCGTTCACGTCAGGGTGGGCGCTCCCGCTGTACACGGTATGCGGCAAGATGGTGAGTTGCATGCTGGTGGCAGGGCTTTGTTTCTTGCCCGCTCGACACTGCTCGGGGGGGCATGGCTCCCTGGCGATAACGGTGATGGTCGTGGTGACCTGAGCGATCAAGCCTGGCACCCAGTAACGGAGGACCAGTTGCCCGTTCCCGTCGGTTTTCAGGTCGGTTATGTAGCTGTTGGCGCCCGTCCCGCATACAGAGGACTGGGTGGCAAGGCAGAGATGTCCCGCCCCCGCTGCGGCATCCGAGGGGTACGGCGCGATGATGGGCGTTGTCTTGCCCGCGATAGTCGTGGACGTCGGGATCTGCGTCACCGACGCCGAAACCGTTGCTCCGGGGACCAGACATTGACCATGGAGCTTCGGTGCATGACAGCTGCTGGTGTTGGGATCAGTGACCTGTACCTGCACGTCGGTACAACCTGAGAGACAGGTGTCCTTGTACTCAATGTCGAACGTCGGTGCAGCCGCCTTGGTGAACACCGGGTTCCCCCCGTAGTAGAGCAGTCCCGAAGTAGCTGAGTTCTTTGATGGCGCCGGGTGGAGCACCGTTAACCAAACATTCAATGAACACGGGGGCCCTGTGGGCACAGTGCCCGCACCTATCTCTCGGGCCATCGGGCTCGTGGCGGACGAGGCCAGGCTCGAAGTTGGGGGGCAGCCTTCCTCGCCGAGCTGCAGGTCACCCCTGTCCCATCGATGTGGCGCCCGGGGTTGGGCAGCAGTGCCCAGGTGCTCCCGTCCCCGGACATGGACAGGAGCTGCAACTCGGTGCCGTTATAGAAGGTCCCGACGGCGACGCACTGCGCCGCCGACGGGCACGAGACGTCGTTGAGCACGTTGGTGCTGGAGCTGGCGTCGGGGCTGGCGACGACCGACCAGGCCCTGCCGTCCCAGGTCTCGACGAGAGCGCGGTCAAAGCCGGAGCGAGGCCGGGAGGAGCCGACGGCGGTGCAGGTCGACGCTGAGGTGCAGGACACCGCCAGCAGGTCGTTGAGGTAGCCGACGTTGGGGCTGGGTACGATGGACCAGGTCGAGCCGTCCCAGGTCTCGACGAGCGTCTCGTCGCCTTGCCCGGTAATGAAGCTCCCGACCGCCGTGCACTCCGTGGACGACAGGCACGACACGCCGTCGAGGTAGTTCTGCTGTGAGGTCGAGCTGTTGGGGCTGGGGACGATCGACCAGGCGGAGCCGTCCCAGGACTCGGCGAGCGTACGGTCCGAGGCGCCGAAGACGTGGCCGACAGCCATGCACGCCGGGCCCGCGGTGCATGACACCGAGGTGAGGACGTTGGTCTCGGAACTCGAGGTGTCGGGGCTCGGGATGATGGCCCAGGAGCTTGCCGGTGCTGCCGGGAGCGGGGGCGACGTGGTGGGTGTGGTTTGTGCTTGCACGGTGGCCGACGTTGGCAGCAATCCCCAGGTCGACGACACGGCAACGACGGCGGTACAGGCTATGACGGGCCACCGTGAGCGAGCGTGCCGTGACCGGCGGGGCCCAATCGTCCCTATCATCAGGTCCTCCTCGCAAATCAGCGGTGGTGTTCTGGCCCGGGGTAATGCACCGGGCGCAGGATGTTTTCTTTACTGGCGTCCTTTGGCAACTCTTTGGGTGGTGACCTTATGCGACCGCACGCAGCCGGACCAACCAGGATGCCCGCCCGTCGTTTATCGGGTCGAGCGCCGGCAGGCAGCCGCGCCTCGGAGATCCCTGCCCGGACCGAGCCGGTCGACGCCTGAGCAGACGTCGTCACACCGGGCCCCCACCTTGGCCCCCCAAGGTCGCCGCGCGGCTGACAGGCATCCGGCCGCCGTGTGGCGTCCCACCTGGATCGGGTGTAGGAATGGATGGTCACCTCGGCAGCCGCGCGACGCAGCGCGCTTGTCGGCTCGGGCCCCGGATGTCTCGGGTCATGGTGCCAGAGACTCCATCGAACCCAGGACAGTCCAAACCGACCGGAGGTCACCTCATGAGCATCGCCAAGTTCGCCACGGCCATTGCCATCGTCGGCGCCAGCCCCACCGCCGGCCTCACCGCCGGCCTGGTCGCGTCAGCGGCGACGATGCCACAGAAGGGTGGCGCCATCGAGGTCTTCGTC
>Ga0181520_10011380_pt1 | contig 11699 bp, 8 predicted proteins | sample PEATcosm2014_Bin_29_FD_132451 | JGI IMG/M metagenome (GOLD analysis project Ga0181520, IMG submission 132451) | Peatland microbial communities from MTU Mesocosm Facility, Houghton, MI, USA - PEATcosm2014_Bin02_30_metaG | ecosystem: Environmental > Terrestrial > Soil > Wetlands > Peat | place...
CACGGTGGCCATGTTTCCATCCACCTTGATGTTGGCGCCCATCCGCACCAGCTCCTGCACGTGCATGAAGCGGTTCTCGAAGATGTTTTCCTTGATGATGCTCACGCCCTCGGCCTGCGTGGCCAGGGCCATGTACTGCGCCTGCATGTCGGTGGGAAAGCCGGGATACTCCTCGGTGGAGATGTCGGCGGCACGCAGCCTTCCGTCGGTGCGCACGCGAACCGTATCCGGCCCAAGAATATCCACGCGAACGCCGGTTTCTTCCAGCTTGGAGATCACCGCGCTCAGGTGAGCCGGGTTGCAGTTGGCCACCATCAGGTCGCCGCCGGTAATGGCGCCCGCCACCAGAAAGGTTCCCGCCTCAATGCGGTCGGGATTGATGCGATAGTGCGCGCCATGGAGCCGGCTGACGCCCTGCACGCGGATCATGGAGGTGCCTGCCCCCTCGATCTTCGCTCCCATCGCGGTCAGCAGCGCCGCCAGGTCGGTAACTTCCGGCTCGCGCGCGCAATTCTCCATCAGGGTTTCGCCCTCGGCCAGCACGGCGGCCATCAGCAGGTCTTCCGTGCCGGTCACGGTGATCTTGTCGAACACCAGGTGCGCGCCCCTCAGCCGGTCCACGCGCGCCTCAAGATAACCGTGCGCCTGGGTGATGGTGGCGCCCATCTTTTCCAGTCCGCGAATGTGCAGGTCGATGGGCCTGCCGCCGATGGCGCAGCCGCCGGGCATGGCGACGCGCGCCATTCCCACGCGAGCCACGAGCGGGCCCAGCACCAGGGAGCTGGCGCGCATGGTCTTCACAATCTCGTACTTGGCTTCAGGATCGGAGAGCGTGCGGCAGCAAATGGTGGTGCGGCCCTGTGCTTGTTCATCGCGCAACTCGACCTTCGCGCCCATTGACGCCAGCAGCCGCCGCTCGGTCTCGATGTCGCGAACCTGGGGAATGTTGTCGAGCGTGACCTCGTCCTCGGTGAGAATAGCCGCGGCCATGCAGGGCAGCGCCGAGTTTTTGGCGCCCGAGACGCGAATGGTGCCCACCAGCGGATTGCCGCCGCGAATGACAAATCTGTCCATAAAAATCAACACTCCCTGGAGTACATCGGAAACAAGGCATGGCCTGCGCAGACTCAGCCGATGGCAAGCACACGCGGATCTCTGCGTCGGTGATGCAACGCAAAACGAATTCTATTCCTCACCGGCTCCTGATTTTCTAGTGTAAATCCGGTTGCCGCAACAGGGATGCAGCCGCTTCAGAAGAGCGGCGCATATATCGCGCTTCACTGTCCGTGGATAAACTCAATCCGAAGGAAGGCAAGAAGGATTGCACCACCACAGAACTGTCATCCTGAGCGGAGCGCAGCGAAATCGAAGGATCTGCAGTTGCTTTTGCTCTGCTCAGTAGCAATCCAAAGGCCCGGAGGTATGTTTACCGGCCTTTTCGCTTGCAATAGGTCCCAATTGCGTTACGAAACACCCACCCTCAAATTGCAATAAACTGATCGCATGACAAAGCGCATCGGGATACATCTGGGCACAACGGGCGGAGCTTCAAACGCCGTGGAGCGGGCGCGGGAGATTGGCGCCAACACCTTGCAGATTTTTTCATCGAGCCCGCGGATGTGGCGCGCGCCCAAGGTTGATCCCCAGCAAGCCAAACGCATGAGGGAGCTTCGCGCCTCGCTCGACGTGGGTCCATTGGTCATCCATACGAGCTACCTGGTGAACGTGTGCAGCCAGTCGGACGAGGTGCGCGAGAAGAGCGTTGTCGCATTTCGCGGGGAAATCGAGCGTGCGCTGATCTTTGGCGCGGAGTACCTGGTGCTGCATCCGGGCTCATGGAAGGGGCTCACGCGCGACGAGGGCCTCAAACTGGCCGTGGACTCGATTGCTCGCGCCATCGACGGCCTTCCCTGGCAGGAAACCGGCTTCCATATCCTGATTGAAAACACAGCCGGGGCGGAGTTCTCGCTGGGCGGCAGCTTTGAGCAGGTAGCGGAACTGGTGAGCCGGCTCCGAGCCACCGCGCCCATGGGCGTGTGCCTGGATACCTGCCACACCTACGTGGCCGGCTACGACCTGGCAACCGCCGAGGGCTATGCGAAGACGATGGAGCAGGTAGGCGCGACAGTGGGCTTTGAAGCGGTGCGCGTCTGGCACTGCAACGATGCCAAGGCAGCGCTTGGCTCCAAGCTCGACCGCCATGAGCACATCGGCCAGGGAACCATGGGAGTCGAGCCCTTCCGGCGTCTGCTCAACGACGAGCGCTTTGCCGATGCAGCCTTTATTGCCGAAACCCCGATGGACGAGCCCGGCGACGCCGAGCGGAATGTGCGCATCCTGAAGAGCCTGGTTAAGTAGAAAAATCACCGCCAGCTCAGCAACCACCTCCCCGTGCCCCATCCTTTTGCCGTTTTTCAGACAAAAGGGTGGGAAACCTCGAACCCAAACCAGCCTTCGTACAAAATCAGCAACCACTTCTCCGTGCCCCATCCTTTTGCCGCTTTTCAGGCAAAAGGGTGGGAAACCTCGAACCCAATCCAGCCTCCGTACCAGCTCAGCAACCACTTCCCCGTGTCCCGTCATTCTGAGCGACCCTGAGCGTAGCGAAGGGGAGTCGAAGAACCTGCGGTTGCATTGCTGAAAAAAGGGTGGGAAACCTCGAACCCGAACCTGCCCCCGTACCTAAAGCAATACCAACAAAAAACTCAGCCCCGCCTGCAATAATCTCTATCTATGCGCACGTTACTCACTGCAAAGAGTCTTTGGAACGGAACCAGCCTGCTCGACGACCCGTTGGTCGTAATCGAGGACGGGCGAATCGCATCCATTGCCCGCCGTTCGGCCTCTGAAATACCGGCAGAAGCCCAGGTCCTTGACTATCCAGGCGCCACGCTGGCTCCGGCTTTCCTGGATGTGCACATCCACGGCGCGGCCGGCCACGACGTGATGGAAGCCACTCCCGAAGCCCTGAACGCCATCTGCGGTTTCCTCGCCGCGCACGGAACGGGAAGCTTTTTGCCCACTACGGTTACCGCGCCGCTGGAGACGACTCTCCGCTCGGTTTCAGCGCTCGCCCGGCTGATTGAAAATCCCCGCCTCATTCAAGGCAAGAGCGGCCGCCCCTTGGCTCGCCCCCTGGGCATTCATCTTGAAGGTCCGTTTCTGTCGCGCAAAAAGTGCGGCGTCCAGCCGGTCGAGCACCTGCTCGCCCCCGACATCGCCACATTTGACCGGCTCTTTGAGGCGGCCGAGGGCAAGGTGCGCCTCATGACCCTGGCTCCCGAATTGCCCGGCGCGGCCGAGTTGACCGCACACGCCACAGCGCGCGGCGTCCGCATCTCCATGGGCCACTCCAACGCCGTGGCAGCAGAAACCCGCGCCGTCATTGCCGCCGGAGCCGTGAGCGCAACCCACACCTTCAACGCCATGCGCCCGCTCGATCACCGCGAACCGGGCATCCTGGGCACCGTGCTCACCAGCGATCCCCTTTTTGCCGAGATCATTTGCGATGGCATCCACAACGCGCCTGAACTGGTGAAGTTGTGGTTCCGAGCCAAGGGACCGGGGCGCGCCATCCTGGTAACCGACGCCATGAGCGCCGCGGGCATGCCCGACGGCGAGTACCAACTGGGAGGATTCCCGGTCCAGGTGGCGAACGGCAAGGCCATAGCCAACGGGGTTCTGGCCGGCAGCGTGCTCACGCTCGACCGCGCCCTCGTAAATTTTGTCCGCTTCACGGGCGCTTCGCTGGAACAGGCGCTGCGCCTGCTCACCACCAACCCGGCCGCGATGACCGGCCTCTCCGATCAGGCCGGCTCTCTCAAAGTGGGCCAGCCCGCCAACCTGGTCGCCGTAAACACGGCGGGAAGGCTGCTCGCCTCCATCCAGAACGGACAAACTGCCGCAAGCCTGTGACTTGCAGCACCTTCCAGGTCTCTTAGAACGGTTGAAGCGGTACCAACGCTGGGTGCCCCAGGTCCGGATTTTCGGACCTGGGAAATCACAAGCACAAAATCGCGCGATCAGCGCTATTCCGCCAGCCGCCTCGCCCGCCAAAGCGCGCCTTCAAGTGAAACCACAGGCTCCTGCGCCACCGGCATATCGGGCGCGGCAGCGTGGAGCCCGGCAAAGAAAGCTTCGCGCACTTCTGTCATTTTTTCTATAACGCCGCCGGTCCAGGCCACAGGAACCTCGCCCTCGATGCCGTGTTTCCTGCGCAGCTTGCCACGCACCAGCAGCACAAAGCTCACCAGGTCGGTGGCTGCCTGCTGCAGAACTCCCACGGCCACCGGATCGCCCGCCTTGGCCAGCGCATGAATCACGGGCGCCAGCGCGGCAAAGTCCGGTCCCGGCGTGCTGTCGCCCAGGTTGACCAGGTCTTCCACGGTGGGCGTGCCCCAGATTTCGCCCACTTTCTTGAGAATCTGCGTCGGCTCCTCGCGGTCATACGCATGGAGCGCCCGCCTGATGCTGTGCAGCCCGATCCAGTAGCCGGAGCCTTCATCGCCCAAGCGGGAACTCCATCCGCCCGCGCACTCCCGGCTTCCGTCGACGGCGCGGCCAATGGTGTTCGAGCCGGTTCCGGCAATCTGCAAGATTCCCGGGCCACCCTGGAACGCCGCGTCCAGTGCGATCACTTCGTCCCCCACCACCTCGGAGCGCTCAACTCCAAAATCATGAAAAACCGCCGTGATCCATTCCGGAATGCCGGGCATGGTTGCGCTGGCTACGCCGCAGGAAGCGGCCCGCACGCCGGTCACGCCGGACTGCGCAAACACTTCTGTCAGCAGCGCGCGCAAATGTTCCTCGGCAGCCTCGGCGCCTACCCTAAGCCGCTTGATCGAGCCGTTTTCCGCATAAGCCAGAACTCGTTTGCCATCAACAATCGAGGCGCGGGTACGAGTGCCACCGCCATCAATTCCCAGGACTACGCTCATTCTCTCTTGCTCCTCATTTTTCCGGCTCGGCGCCGCCGTCACGGAGGGTCCCAGCCAATACATTCAGGCTGCCATCGGTCTTGGGCGGGGTAAGCCCCAAAAGGTGAGCGAGCCACGGGTACAAGTTAACGTTATCAAACGGGGCAACTGTTTTTCCCTCAAGAATATCCGGCCCGGCTGCAAAGAAGCTGGCTTTCATCTGCGGCAGCTTGCGCGGGTCAAAGCCGTGCATGCCGGCAGTGGGCATCTGGTCAGGCTTTCCGGCCGCCGGAGCGTGTGCGCGGATGGCGTAAGGCCCCGTGGCAACCACCACCGGATCGCCCTCGCGGGGGTTCTGGCTGTAGTTCAGATTTGCCGGCATATCCTTGCGCCGGTAGACGACAAACAGCGGCGAAGCCTTCTTGAGCTGGTTGTAGACACGCACCCGGTCCTCTTCGGTTTTGCCGTAGAGGAGGGCCCCGGCGGTATCGAACCCCTTCAAATCCGCGAATTGATCCAGCGTGACCCAGCCGCCTTCCACTTTGACCATGCCGTGATCGCTGACCACCACCAGATCGATGGGCAGCCCGGTCGCGTCCAGGGCGGCCTTGAGCTTGCCCACCTGCGCGTCCATTTTGAGCTCGGCGGCGCGCGTTTCAGCGGCGTCGGGGCCGAACTGATGCCCTTCGTGGTCAGGCTCGGAATAGTAAATCGTGATGAAATGAGGGCGATCTGCCGGGGGCAGCCGAAGCAGTGCTACGGCGTTGTCAATCCGGGCCTGCTGGACCGCGCCTGTCGCTTCGGTTTTGGTGTCGAAGCGCACGTAATACGAGGGCCTGAAACCGGCGATTTCAGCCTCCGAACCGGGCCAGAAGAGGCACGCGGTTCTCATCCCCTGGCTCTCGGCCAAGCTCCACAAGGGAGTGCCGGTATACCAGGTGCCGTCGGCCACAACCTGCGAGTCGGAGATGGCGTAGCGAGCCTCCCGGGCGGGATCGTAGAAGCTGTTGGCCACAAGGCCGTGGTGCTCGGGATAGAGACCCGTAACGAGGGTAAAGTGATTGGGAAAAGTGAGCGATGGATAACTGGGGAGCATCCCCTCAGGAGCCCAGACGCCCTTCTTGCCGAGAGCCAGCAGGTTGGCGGCTCCATCGCGCTTCGCATAATCCCAGCGGAAACCGTCGAGCGACACAAGCACCACGTAATGCTGCTGCTGCGCCCTGGCCGAGTTGGGGCCGTTGTTGCCATGGAGGATGGGAAGAGCGGGATTGAAGCCGGTTCCCTGCCCCGCGATAGGTTGAATCGCCGCCAGCCCCAGCGCCAGCAAAACTGAAACAAGGGCCACGCGGGCCCACTTCCGCAAAAACATCAGAATTCCCTCCGCACCAGCTTATCGCACAGGGTCAGAGCGAGGGATGAGGCCCCTGCAAAGACGCCGGGGGAGCGTGACGGCCGTGTTCCGTTTGCGTCTTTTAAGTCTCAGTCGAGATACTATGAGAAGTTGAATACTTCCTTGCCGCACAAGCCATCGCGAAAAACATTTTTGACAATCGGGAGCTGGATCGATTGAAAAAGCCCATGACCAGAAAGGTCGAACTGTTTGAGACCAGCCTTCGGGACGGGTTGCAGCAGCCGGACCTGGAAATCTCCGTACCGAGCGCCGTCAGCCTTCTTCAGCGCATGGCCGCCTTTGGCGTCCGTTATGCCGAGATCGGCTTTGCCGGCGCCAACCAATTTGCCGGAGATTTGACCCGTGCTCTGGCGTCAGTCGATACGGGAGCCATGAAGCTGGCCTTGTTCGGCAGAACCCGCGGCCGCGGTGCCAAGGTGCAGGATTGGCCCGACGTGCAATTCATGGTCAGCCACAAAAAGCGTGTTTCTGTCGCGGTGGTGGTGGTCAAATCCCGGCTGCTGGATGTGACGCGGTCTTTGGAGACGACGCCGGAAGACAACCTGCTGATGGCCTGCGAAACCATCCAGTGCCTTCACGACAACGGCCTTGAAGTCATTGTGGATCTGGAGCACGCGATGGACGCCTATTGCGGCCGCCGCGAAAACGGCAATGCCTGCGACGCCGATTTCAGCCAGCGGAGCCTCGACTACTTCCACCAGATGACGGCGCAATGCGCCCGCCAGCAGGTGAGCCGCATCGTGGTTTGCGACACCACCGGCGGCGCGTCTCCTGAGGAAGTGAGCCGGGTGATTGGCGACCTGACACGCGCCTACCCCGAGGTCAAATTTGGATTTCACGGCCACACGGATCGCGGCCTTGGAGTTTCCAACACGCGCGCCGCCATCCTTGCCGGCGCGGCGCAAATCCAGGGCACGATTCTGGGTACGGGCGAGCGATGCGGCAACGTGAACCTGACAACCGTCGTCGGCAGCATGCAACTCAGGGGCGAAGCGGAGTTTGTCTCTCCCGAATCGCTCACCGGCCTGACCAAGCTGGCAAATTCCACCTTTGCGGCCTTCGGGCTCGATGTGCCCCACGGTACTCCCATTGTGGGCCCGGGCGCTTTTGGCACCTGGGCGGGCATGCACGGCAGCAGCGAACGCAAGAACCCCGGCGCATACCTCTGGTGCGATCCCGCCAAGGTCGGAGCCAACCCGACCATCGGCGTCAACGGCCAATCGGGAAAAGCCAACGTCGTACTGCTCAGCGAATCGCTTGGCGTTGCTCTCAATTCCGAGCAGGCGCAAACTTTGATCGATACCAACCTGCCCATGATCGAGGGCGGCGGCTTCACGGCCAGCGAACTCTCGTTCCGGCTGGCCTGCATGAAGGTGCTCAAGACCCTGCCCAATCGCTTCAACGTGAAAAGCTGGAGGGTCTTCGACGAATCGGACGAAATCGGGAACAGGTTCGTTCAGGCGTTCATGACGCTATCCATCGGCGACTCCACCGTCACAACTTCCAGGGCGGAGGGCGCCGGCCCGGTCGATTCGCTGACCAAGGCGATGCGCCGCGAGCTGGAAAAATGGTACCCGGCGCTTACCCAGATGCATCTGGGCCGGTTCAGCGTCACAGCCATCGACGTATCCGCTCACGACTCGGCAGCCCACGTTCGCGTCACAGTCAGCTTCCACGCCGACGGCCACGAACCGTGGATCACCGCCGGCGTGAGCAGCGACATGAACCAGGCGGCGCTGATGGCCATTGTGGATGGTTTCGATTACTGGCTTGAAGAAAATGCCGCCCACTGATCCGGCACCGAAATCAATCACCCGGTGCAGAGACATTCAGTCAAGAAATAGTCCGATCCAGAAAAGGTCTGATCCAGACATCCCCTACCCGTGCCCCATCCTTTCCGCTTTTTTCTGCGGAAAGGGTGGGAAAGCACGAACTTCAATGGGCCGGACCAACAAGCCCTAGACCCGGAATCCACACTCCTTCATCTCACTCCCAGACCACAACTCCGCCAACCGCCCGGTCAATGCGCTCCAGCACGTCGGCAGAGAGCTTTACGCCCACGGCGCGCACATTGCTCTCCACCTGCTCCGGCCGCGACGCCCCGATGATGGCCGAAGCCACCTCCGGCCGACGCAACACCCAGGCCAGCGCCATCTGCGCCATGGTCAATCCCAGGTCCGCCGCAATCGGCTTCAGTTGCGCCACCGCTTCCAGCAGATAATCCGACCTGAAATGCCGTCCGGCGCTCTCCATAAACACATTCATCTGCTCGCTGGCGGCGCGGCTTCCCGGCGGAGGCGGCTGTCCCGGCGCATATTTTCCGCTCAGTACGCCGTGCGCGAGCGGAGAAAACGCCAGGTTGCCGATCCCGTGCCGCGCACACGCCGGAAACACCTTGGCTTCGGGCTTCCGCCACAGCATGGAATACTGCGGCTGGCTGGAACAGAAAGGAATCGTCCCGCTCTCCCCCGTCAGCGCAGCCGCCGCGTCGATCTGCTCCCCGGTCCACTCGCTGAATCCGATGGCCCGCACCTTGCCCGCTTTCACGGCCCGGTCCAGCGCCGTCAGCGTCTCTTCCAGAGGAGTTTCCTTGTCATAGCGATGGCACTGATAAAGGTCGATCATGTCCACGCCCAGCCGCTCCAGCGACCGGTCCAACTGCTTCTCGATCTGCGCGGCGGAAAGCCCGTGATCGGGCTCGTCTCCCACGGGAAAGAACAGCTTGGTGGCGATCATGTACCGGTCCCGCGGATAGCTCTTGAGAGCCTCGCCCAGCACCCGCTCCGCCTCGCCCGCGCCGTACTGGTTGGCCGTATCGAAGAGCGTGATGCCGTGGTCCAGAGCCGCATGGATGCAGCGTGTCGCCTGCTCCCGCCCGACGCCCCCGGCCACCGTCAGCCAGGTGCCAAAGCTCAACTCGGAAACTTCCAGCGGCCCATTGCCCAATCGCCGATATTGCATGATTTCCCTTTTCCTGATGCGCTACCCCATTCGATGCATCATTTTTATTTTTCTTGCATACTTTGCTTCAGAGATTCATCATAATAGTCGTATGAGCACCAGCGTTCCATCCTCCGCGGCCATTCGCAACGCCTCCCGGCGCGGAAATGCCGCAACTGCGCACCACCAGACGCTCATTTCCCGCAGAACCACCATAACGCTTTCGCCTGAAGCGCAGGAGATCGTCGAACGGTTCAAGAGCGCAAGCGGAGCCTCCACCAGTGCCGCGATCGATCAAATCATTCAGCGCAGCGACCCTAAGCCCTCCCGGCTCAAGAACATGAACGGATTCCTTGTCATCGACCGGCCGGCGGGCAGCCCGAACGACCCTGTTCATTTCACTGTTGAAGATGCCAAGCGCACTGAGGATGAGATGGACCGTGAAGCTGTTGAGCGGATTCTGCTGCGCAAACGCGAACCATCGGCGCACAAGAGGAAGACTGGTTCCCGGCAATGACCATACTGCTCGACGTAAACCTGCTCTTCATCCTCCACCAGCCGCTCCATATCGACTACAAGCTGGTGCATCGATGGTTTGCGCGCAGAGCCGGAATGCCTTTCGCCACCTGCCCCATGACCCAATCCGGCATGTTGCGCATGTTGACCCAGCGCATCCCGCGGTTGGACCTTTTCCTGATGGATGAAGCCTGCGAGGCCCTGCAAAATCTCGTCCAGCAACCCGGCCACATCTTCTGGCCAGAGACTTCCGCCTACCTCGAAGCAGCCAAGCCCCTCCTGGCCAGGATGCAAGGCCACCGCCAGATCACCGACGCCTATCTGCTGGGCCTCGCCATCCAAAACCACGGCAAGCTGGCAACGTTGGATCGGGGAATCCTCCACCTGGCCGGCAAGGAATTCGCGGCCAACGTAGAAATCATCGAGTCCGGCGCAGCGCTCAAGTAGCTCTCTACGCCACGGCCTGCACCGTTCCCTTGCCGACCAGTTCTTCCACGCGCTCCACCCATCCCTTGTCCGCCGCCACGCTCATTCCCTCCGGCTCCAGGATGACCGCGTACTCGCCCTTCTTTTCCAGATGCAGCATCACCTTGCCCGGCCCCGGCGCGGCATCCGCGGCAGACTTCAGCCCCGTAAACATCTCCTCGGTAGCGCGCTCCAGGTTGATGCGGATACGCACTCCCTGCGGCAGCTTCACCTGCACCTCTTCCAGGGCCAGAATCGAGCTGACGGAAATCTTCGGCGCAGCATCCTCATCGCCCATCAGCACGCCGCGCACCAGCACCGGCGCTTCCATCTTCAATTGCTCCGAGAGCCGCTCGTAGTCCCGTGAAAAGCAGATGATGTCGATCTTGCCTGTCGCATCCTCCAACCCGGCCATGGCGTACTGCTTCTGGTCGCGCTTGCTCTTTTGCACGCGCAGGCCCACGATCATTCCCGCCACCTGGATCTCGTCCGCCGGGTCTGTCTGCTGGCCCCAGCGCCGCTCTGGAGGCTTGCGCTCCAGCGCTTCTGCGGTTGAAATCACGCCCGTCAAATTGCGCAGTTTTTCGGCATATTTATCCAGCGGATGCCCTGAGACAAAGAACCCCAGCACCTCTTTTTCATTGGCCAGCCGCTCGCCTTCTTCCCAGTCGGGCACCTTGGGCAGGTCGTCGCCGCCGTGTCCCGCCTTGGGACCTTCGTCGAACAGGCCAAACAGCCCGCTCTGTCCCATCTCGGCGTCTCTCTGCGCCTTCTGCGCCTGCTCCATGGCCTTGTCCACGGCGGCCATCAGCGGCCCGCGCTTGCCCATCGAGTCCAGCGCCCCGGCCTTGATGAGCGACTCGATCACGCGCTTGTTCATCTGCCGCAGGTCCACCTTCTCGCAGAACTCCCACAAGCTCGAGAACCGCCCGCCTGCCTCCTCGCGCGCCTTGATGATCGAATCGATGGCGTTGCCGCCCACGTTCTTTACCGCCGCCAGGCCAAACCGGATCGCATCTCCGCGCGGCGTGAACTGGCTGCCGGAAATCTGCACGTCCGGCGGCTCGACCGCGATGCCCATCTCCTTGCACTCGCCGATGTACTTGACCACGTTTTCCGGCTTTGAAGTTTCCGAGGTCAGCAGCGCCGCCATAAACTCCACCGGGTAATGCGTCTTCAAGTACGCCGTCTGGTAGCTCACCAGCCCGTAGGCCGCCGAGTGCGACTTGTTGAAGCCGTACCCGGCAAACTTCTCCATCTGGTCGAAGACTTCGCCCGCAATTCCCTTGGGATGCCCCAGCGCTTCCGCACCGCTCATGAAGCGGTCACGCTGCTTGGCCATTTCTTCGGGCTTCTTTTTGCCCATGGCGCGGCGCAGCAGGTCGGCTTCGCCCAGCGAGTAGCTGGCCAGCACGTTGGCAATCTGCATCACCTGTTCCTGGTAGACGATG
>Ga0181520_10011381_pt1 | contig 11697 bp, 6 predicted proteins | sample PEATcosm2014_Bin_29_FD_132451 | JGI IMG/M metagenome (GOLD analysis project Ga0181520, IMG submission 132451) | Peatland microbial communities from MTU Mesocosm Facility, Houghton, MI, USA - PEATcosm2014_Bin02_30_metaG | ecosystem: Environmental > Terrestrial > Soil > Wetlands > Peat | place...
GCGCGTTGGCGCAGTTCCTCGAAGGTCAGCTCGCGGATTTTGGGATGGCCGCCGCGCAGCCAGGCATCGTGCGAGATCACGGGGACATCGTCGCGCGTGGCGGCCACATCCATCTCGATGGCATCCACGCCTACGGCGATGGCGTACTGAAATCCGGCCAGCGTGTTCTCGGGCAGCACCGCGCGGGCCCCGCGGTGGCCGTGTACGCGGACGGGACGTGGAGTTGGCACTACACTACAATCATGGCACTGGGACGGCGGCAATTTCTGGCCGGAGCGCTGGCCGCGGCGCGCGCGCGTTCGCAGGAACGTTCGGGCAAAGCGGCGCCGCCGCGGGCCACGCCGCTAGTCTGCCTGTATTCGCAGGCGCTGATCGAAATAGATTACATCGAGCTGCCGCAGATCGTGCGCGGGCTGGGCTTCGATGGCTGCAATCTCACAGTCAAGCCGGGCGGCCACGTGAATCCGAAGGCCGCCGACGTCAGCCTCATGCCGGCGCTGGAGGCGATGAGCGGGGTGGATCTGGAGGTCCCTATTATCACGACCGCGCTCACCAGCATGGCCGATCCCACGGCCGGGGAGGTTCTGGGCCTGGCGGGCGTGATCGGCGTGCCGTTTTTCCGGCCGGGGCCGTGGCGGTTCAGCGCGCCCTCGCCGGCCTTGCAGCACGAGATTGCCGGCCTGGGGGCGGTGGGGCGGGCCAGCAAATCGGCCATGGGGATTCCGAATACGGGGGAGGCGGCGGGCGGAACGGTAGCCAACGTGAGCCGGATCGTGCGGCCGCTCGACCCGCGTTGGGTGGGCTTCGATTTCGACCCCTCGCCAGCCGCTGTGGATGGCGGTGCGGACGCGGTGGCCGCCGCTTTCGCGATGGCGCTGCCGCGCCTCAAGATGGTGACCGTGCGGGATTGCAAAAAGGATGCCACCGCGTGTCCGCTCGGCGAGGGCGTGGTGGATTGGCGGCACTTCTTCGGACTGCTGGCGGGCGCGAAATTCACCGGGCCGATCACGCTGCAGGTGGATTATCGGGCGCAGGATAACTTGGCGGCGATACGGCGGGACGGGGAGTTTGTGAGGAAGTGCTTGGGGACGGGTTACGGGGCGGGTTGAGGGTTCGCTTTCACCGCGGAGACGCGGAGGAGCGAAGGTACGCGGAGAAGAAAAGACCAAAGTCAAAACCTGAGAACACGGAGGAGGCGGAGGTCCGGATGGCTGGCGCTGAGGGGGATTGCAAGTACGGGTGGAACTTTCGCATAGAGCCGCCGAAAAGGGAGTTGCCGGTTTTCATCCACCCCGGCGGGCTCCATGGAGAGGCCAGGAGGAAAAAACTGGGATTGGTCTGGCGCGCCAGACGCAGGATGGGCAAGATGTACTCGCGGTCGTGGTCGATGGAAAACCGGTGCAGCTCGGGATCGGGTTCGCCTTCATCGCTAGATGACGGCGGCGTCGATGGGCTTGGCCGGCTCCCAACGGATGGAGGGCTCCGTGGAATACCGCTTGATCCCGGCGGTCAGCCGAACCTGGATCTCGGGCGAAGTCCCGTCCGAATCGAGAGGCGCGTCGGCCCGGGCCGAGATGCTTCCGGCGGCGGCCAAGCGGCGGAGAAGAGTTGGATGAAGCTGCGTCGGCTGGGTCGGTGCGGCATAGTCCAGCCTATACCGTATGCGCGGTGGCGGTCGTTTACGGAACAGTACCGCCGAACCCGCCTAAAATCATTCGAAGATTGCTTTTGCGCCAATGCTCTCCAGGGGTTTCGTACGGTCTTGTCGGGGAGCGAAGCCTTCCGGGGATTACCAGAAGTACTGGTCGACTAAGCGCGGCGGCCCTGAGCCGCCGCCGACCACCCTGGTCTCGATGAGGAACTGGATGTTCTTCCTCCGCCAATCCTTGGGAGCTTGTTGAACCGCCGCTTGCATGTAACTCGGGTTGGAAAGAAACTCGCTGGCAGCCAGGGTGCCGTAACCGGTCAGCCCGCCGATCACAACAACCATTCGGCCCGTGCTGGCCTCGAGAGTGCGCGAAATCAGGGCATAGTCCTCGGTTATCTTCAAATAGGGTCCAGAGTAATCGATGGCTCGATTCCTGCTGGCGGGGTTCTGCCGGTCCTGAATCCAAAATGTATTGCCGTCCCGCTCGTAATTGAAACGCAGCGGCCCCATCAGGCGCATCGTCCAGTCATTATTAAATGCGCCGATGAGAATTACCGGCCCGTCACGCAGATCCCAGACGCTTGTTGAGCTTTGTCCGCGCACACGGTATGTCTTGCCGTTCGATTGAAGCACTGCGGCAATGTGCCCGAAACTCACGGCATCGTCAATCCCGATATTCTCACTACCCTTGTAATAGAGCTGGAAGAGCGAAATGGGGGCGTTGGGATCCCCCAGGCCTTTACGGACCTGATCGATGTCGCCGGTGGCGTCGTTGGGCGATTCCGGAGAGGTCGCCAAAAACCGGCGCTGCCCGATGCAGATGAGCACCGTGTTCGAGGAATCCAGCACCGGCCGCCAGAAGTCGGCCAGGGCGGTGCGCGGGACCCACGGTTTAACCAGAAGAGCCCCGATGAGAAGAGCGACAGCGAGCGCACTGGCGATCACCGTGTATTTCGGCCGCCAGCGGCGCTCCCTGATACCCGGCGAAGCTTCGGAAGATGCGGTATCGGCCGGGGACCAACTGAATTCGGGGACGTATGAACCCGGAGAGAGGCTGATTCGGATCTCGTGCTCGCGGCCAGGCTCCTGATAATACTGGGCAATCCGTTTTCTGATCTCGCCGGCGGTAGCGCGGACTACGGGATCGGTGCTGGTATCGTAGCTTGGCTCGCGGCCGAAGACAGCGATCCCCAAAGTTCGCTCCTTCAGGTCGGCAGCGGCGCCCTCCAGCGTCCTCTCGACAACATACCGCAAGAGGTTGGGGTACCGCTTGCTGTGCTTGAAAAGAGGGTCCGCCACCATGCGCTCGAGTTGTTCCCGGATTGTCGCCCGGTCCGGCTCCGCGTGGGGGGGGGACCGCACAGTTCCGAAAGGTTCTGGCTCCATGGTCCCAAAAATCCAGCGAGAATCGCTAATCCAAGCTCGCAAATACCACGAATCAGCATATCACCCCCTTTCCTTACGCTAAAGCGGTGGCCCGGCGCGAATGGGTTCGGCAGCCTTCGCCGTCGCACCCGCCGGGGCCAAGAGCGCCGGGGGTATGATACCCCCTGTTACGTCGCTTCATACGCTCACGTGCCTTACACTGTTCATGTACTCGACGCCTGGTTCGTACCTGGCGGGATAGGAGGTTAGCGTGCATTCTCGCCGTGGTTTTCTAGCGTTGGCAGCCGCGTCCTTAATGCGCGGGCAAGGGATGTCTGTGCGCACCGTAAAGGCCGCGCCGCGATCCAAACCTTCTGGAAGACCCTTTCTGGCGCGCTTCACCGATATAGCCCTCGAGGCCGGGTTGCGGCATCCCACGATCTACGGACCGGTGGATCACAAGGATTACATCATCGAAACCATGGGATGCGGATGCGCCTTCCTCGACTACGATAACGATGGCTGGATGGACGTGCTGGTGCTAAGCGGCTCTCGGGTAACCGGTGCGCCCCCAGGAACGAGCACACGCTTATATCGAAATAATCGCAACGGCACGTTCAGCGACGTTACAGCCGAAGCCGGACTGCTGCGGACCTGCTGGGCGGCCGGGGTAACCGTTGGCGATTACAACAACGATGGCTTCGAGGACATCTTCATCAGCGCCTACGGCCAGAATATTCTCTACCGCAACAACGGGAACGGAACATTCACGGATGTGACCGGAGAGGCCGGCCTGCTGAATTCTCGCGACCGCTGGGGCACCGGCTGCTCCTTCCTCGACTACAACCGCGACGGGTACCTCGACCTCTTTGTTTCCAACTACTTGCATTTCGATCTGAAGTCTGCGCCCAAGCCGGGGGAAGGCGCCAACTGCAAGTGGATGGACCTTCCCGTCAACTGCGGCCCGCGCGGGCTGCCGTACTCGCACCATTCTCTCTATAGAAATAACATAGACGGCACATTCACGGATGTCAGCAAAGAAGCTGGGATAGCGAAAGTGGCCCCGGGTTACGGGCTTACTGTGGTCGCCGGGGATTTCGACGGGGACGGCTGGCCGGACATTTACATAGCGTGCGATACCAGCCCCAGTCTGCTATTCCGCAACCGTCACGACGGTACCTTCGAGGAGATCGGCGTAGTTGCCGGGACCGCTTTGAGCGAGGATGGCGTCGAACAGTCGGGCATGGGGGTGGGCATCGGCGACACTCATCTCAGCGGCAATATCGATATCTTCAAGACTCACTTCCGGGGCGACACCAACGTGCTCTACGTAAATCGCGGAAAGGGAGTTTTCGAGGACCGCACGCTGCCCTCCGGGTTGGCAGTCGAAACACGCTACGTGAACTGGGGCGCCGGAATCGTGGATCTCGATAATGACGGCTTTCCCGATATCTTCTTCGTCACGGGCAACGTTTACCCCGAGGTGGAAGCCAAACATCCGGAAATGCCCCTGAAAACCCCGCGGGTGGTATTTCGCAACTTGGGCGGCGGGAACTTCGAGGAGTTGATCGAGGAGGCCGGTCCGGCCATGTCCGAGGTGCATTGCAGCCGGGGTTGCGCCTTTGGCGATTTCGATAATGACGGCGATGTGGACATTCTTATAGTGAACTTGAACGAACCGCCGTCCCTGCTGCGCAACGACCTGGGGGGCAACAACCACTGGCTCAAGGTCAAGCTGATCGGTAGGGAATCCAACCGCAGCGGCATTGGAGCGCGCGTGATTTGTTCCTATAACGGGAAGCGCCAGGCCCAGGAACTAGCGGCGCAATCGAGTTACCTCTCGGCCAACGATCCGCGGCTGCACTTCGGGCTGGGGGACTCGGAAACCGCGGATCTCGAAGTCATTTGGCCGCTCGGGGCTAGGCAGGTCCTGAGAGGCGTGAAGGCCGGCCAGATTCTGACCGTGATCGAGCCCGACGCAGGTTCCCGCGAAAAACACTGAGACCAGACTTGCCCGTGAACACTTCGGCATCGGCGGATGCCCATGCTCCGGTTAGGTCCCGTATTATACCTGAGCGAAGAATATTACAAGTCTGCCTCGACGCACTCCGAACTCATTGAAAAATAGCCGTGTTCTGTTCACTACCGGCTCGCTACCGTACGCAGCTTGAAGGCCGCTCGGAGTCGGCACACCATACACCGCTAGATAGGGTTTGTCCGCCATGACGCGGCGCTCACATTGGCGCATACGGCTCGCTACCAGTCAATTCGTGCGACGAACGGACCGGCGACGGGAAACCGCCAGCCCGGGATTCGCCGCAGGTTTCGCCGCCGGGCCAGTCACCTTATTCGAAAAGGAGTAACTCCTAAGTGCAAACGAGGAGACCAGGGACTATGATGACATCGGCACCGTATAGGTTTTCACCTCCGGCCTTGGCTGCGGGGGGTATCGGCGTGCGAATGGTAGTGGCTCTGATCCTTGCCATAGGCCTGGCCACTTCCGCGCTGGCGCAAAACACAAATTCCGGTGATATCCGGGGCACCGTTACCGACGCCACGGGCGCCCTGGTCCCCGGTGTAAACGTAACGCTTCTGAATACCGAAACCGGCGTCGTGAAGGAACTTGTTACGAACTCGGTCGGCCTTTACGACGCGGTTTCGATTCTGCCGGGACCCTACAGAATCACCTTTTCGAAGGCGGGTTTTGGGAAGGTTGTTCGCGATGGCATCGTTCTGCAGGTCGGCGCAATCAGCGTCGATGCCCAGCTCGCGGTCGGCCAAACCCAGCAGGAAGTCGTGGTGACGGGAGACGCGGTCCAATTGAAGACGGAAACCGCCGAGCAGGCGAGCACCATAACTTCGACCACCATGGATTCTCTGCCCAACGTCAACCAGAATTGGCAAAACATCGTCGTGATGCTTCCGGGTGCCAACGGGACTCCCGCTACCGGCCAAGGCAGCGGTGGAGTCGTCAACCCAGGTGTTTCCATGGCGATCAATGGCACGATGCCGTACTACTCCAGTTTCCTCGCTGACGGCGCCTCCATCCGGCTGCCGCACAGCGCCAATATCGGCGGCGACCAGATCTTCGAGTCCATATCGGAAGTGCAGATCACCACATCGACCTTCTCCGCGCAGTATGGCGGCGGCGGCGACGTATTTAACCTGATCAGCAAATCCGGTGCGAATCAATGGCATGGGGCTGCATACAACTACATAGAGAACGACGCCTTTAACGCGCGAAGCTTCTTCGACCCAACCAAGCCGAGGCAACGCTACGACAACTACGGCGGGGCGGTATCCGGACCCATCATCAAGAACAAGATGTTCTTCTATTTCAACGTGGACCGGACCGCCAATCCCAGCCAATCGACCACCACAACCACCATGCCGACAGCGGCTATGCTGCAGGGGGTTTTCGACCCGACGGTCTTTGGAGTGATCTCCGATCCCACCACAGGAAAGCCCTTCCCGAACAATACTATTCCATCGGCCCGGTTCGATTCCGTCGCAGGCAAAATCCAGGCTTACTTCCCCTCGCCCAACCTGCCTGGAATCACCAACAACTACCGCGTTCTAGTCGCCAACAGCAGCCCCGATATGAAAGAGTTCGGGCGATGGGACTGGGCCGTCAGCAGCCAGAACCGCGCAACGTTTTCGATCACCGAGAATGGCAACCACAGCATTGACGGCGGGACGATCTGCCCCATCAACTGCCAGAACGCCGCCGGCGACGGCTACGACGCCCAGTTCTCGGACGTGCACATGTTCGGCTCCAGCACCGTAAACGAATTCCGATGGGGTTATGTCCGTGGGGGCAACTGGTTTACGCCCGGCAGCGAGGGGCTAGGATACCCGTCGAAAATCGGCTGGACCTACGCCGACGCGAACGTTTTCCCGAACATCATTATCAACGGGACGGGCGGTAACCGGAGCCTGAACCCAGCGGATTCCGCGACTTCGGCGATCTATATCCAGAATTCCTGGGATCCATCCGACACGGTCACGATGATACGCGGCAAGCACATCCTGCATTTCGGCGGCGAGGTCCTGATGGAGCAGGATAATTCCACTCCCTGGGGCAACCTGAATGCCGGGACTTTCACATTCACCGGTCAGTTCACCAACAGCAATGTGGGATATGCGGATTTCCTGCTTGGCGATGTGCAGGCGTGGAGCGCCCTCGTGCAGGGAGAGGCGGGTATGCGGTCCAAGAACCCGGCGCTTTTCGTGCAGGACGATTACAAGCTCCGGCCCAATCTCACCGTGAATTTCGGCCTTCGCTGGGAGGGTCACGGCGGATTTAGCGAAGTCCACCATCAGTGGGGCACGTTCGATCCGACCCTGACGAATCCGGTCACCAACACGCCGGGAGCTATTCTGTTCGGAGCCAACGCCAACCGGAATCTGATCTTCAATAGCGATTACAAGCTGTTCCTGCCCCGCGTTGGTTTTGCCTGGTCTCCTAAGAGCAAGTGGGCGGTTCGCGGCGGCTTCGGTATGTACACGACCCTGTGGAGTATGGACGTGGACGGCTCGCCTCTGGGCTTCGGCACAGCCAGCGGCGGAAGCACTTCGGCCAATCCAGGCCAGGCTCCGGTAGCCACTCTCGCGGGCAGCGGCTCCACTCTGCCATATGTCCACGCCTCCACGAACCCCGGCGCTTACAACGGGCAAGGAAACGGCAATATACCGTACATGCCTTACGACACGCCGGTCGGAAAAGTCTACCAGTGGTCGGTGAGCCTTCAGCGGGAACTAAACGGCGGCATTGTGGCCGAAGCGGCCTACGTGGGTAGCCACGCCACTGGTTTGGAGTTCCAGGAGGATATCAACCAGGTACCGGGGAGCAAGCTGGGAGAAGGACAGGCAGGACGTCCGTTTCCGCAATACGTCGGCATCGGCCCCAGCGTTCCTGGCGGCTTAACCGGGCTGTTCAACAACTACTCCAACTACGACGCCTTGCAGCTCTCGCTCCGGAAACGGTTCAGCCATGGGGTCAGCGCCCAGTTCAGCTACGTTTGGTCGAAGATGCTGGACGAGCAGGACACCTCGGGCTGGGGCAGCCATTACGGCAACGCGGTTTACCAGGATGCGTTCAATCCGGCCGCCAACTACGGCCCCTCCAATTTCAACGTGCCGCAAGCGTTCAAGTTGTTTGTCGTATACCAGATACCGCTCGGGAAGGGCCATAATTTGCTGAATAACCCCATCACCGATGCGTTTCTGGGCGGCTGGCAGGCATCCTCGGAGGTCATCGCCCAATCCGGCAACCCGTTTACGCTCGTCATGGATTCGAACACCGGTTCCGGGGCGCTGGACGGGAGTTGGTATCCGAATATCATTGGGAATCCCAAGGTGGCGAATCAGTCCATCAATCAATGGTTCAACCAGCTCGCTTACGCAACCCCGCAGACAAACACTTTTGGGGACAACGGGCGCAATACGCTGCGCGGACCAGACTTGGTGACTTCCAATCTCTCTCTGGCCAAGACCTTCAGAATTCCCAAGTGGGAAAGAGCCGGATTGCAGATCCGCATGGACATGAATAACTTCCTGAACCATCCATGCTTCACTTTGCCCGATAACCAGTTGTCCGCGGCGGCATTGGCATCGGGTGTTCCCAACCCCGCAGTCGGCCAGATTACAGGCGTCACCGTGAACGGCCGCAATATGCAACTTGGAGCGCGATTCTTCTTCTAAGCCGCGCGGATAAGACAGCCCCCAAAGGCCGCGTTCGGACTGGCCGCACAACGCGAATGATCGCGTGGCTGCCAGCCCAGGCGCGGCCGCTTTAAACATGTGGCATTCGGTTCTCGGCCGCGTAACCCGGCCCTCTTCGGTCCAGTCCGGGCCTACAGCCGGCATATGGCCCTGCCGCGTAGCTCCGACGGCGATAAAGTGAGAAGCATGGTCGATCGAGTCATCCTCTGTATGGTCCTCGGGTTCGTGGGCAGTCTCCCCGGGTTTTCCCAATCCTCCCCGGGTGACTCGCGGGCCAACTCCCATTTGCAGCAGGCCAACGACTTCCTCAAAGCGGGCAAGCCTGAGCTGGCTTTGGGTGAATTCAAGGAGGTCTTGAAGCTCGAACCGAATAATGCAGAAGCGCACAACGGTCTCGGCACCTTGCTGTATTTTCAAGGCGACTATCCGGCTTCCGCACCGGAGCTTCGCGCCGCGCTGAAGCTCTCTCCGGCCCTGGTGAAGACCGAGGCCCTCCTAGGCATGTGTGAAAAGCGCATAGGGCAAACGGATCGTGCGCGCGCCGACCTGGAAAAGGCCTTCCCGAAGCTGCGCGAGGAAAAGCTGCGCATCCAGGGGGGCATGGAGTTGATCGAGATCTATTACGGCGCGGACGACCTGGACAAAGCCGCCAGTGTCGCCGTGGTTCTCAAGCAATTGCGCCCCGCCGATCCGGACATCCTATACACCCTGCACCAGATTCACTCGCGGCAGGCCGACGAAGATCTGCTCGGCATGGCCATGGCGGCGCCGAAATCCGCCCGGATGCACCAGATCATGGCCGGGGAGATGGTCCGGCAGGGCAACATCGAGGGCGCCATTCAGCATTATCGCGAAGCCCTCAAGATCGACCCCAAGCTTCCGGGTCTGCATTTTGAACTGGCGGAAGCGCTGACCGGCTCCTCCTCGCCTTCCGATCAGGGGCAGGCGGAACTGGAATACAAGGCCTCGCTCGAACAGAGCCCCTTCGACGAAAAATCCGAATGCCGCCTGGGAAAGATCGCGGCCGGCAGGGGCGATCTGAAAAGCGCCTACGCCCATTATTCACGTGCTTTGGACTTACAGCCCGACGACTCCGAAGCCAACCTCGATCTTGGGAAGATCCTGGTCTCGATGGACCAGCCGGCGAAGGCGGCTCCGCTTTTCGAACGTGCCGTGCGGCTGGAGCCGTTCGACGCGGTGGCCCATTTCCGCCTGGGAACCGTATACCGCCAACTGGGGCGCAGCGAGGATTCGCGGCGGGAGCTGGCCGAGTTCCAACGGCTGAAGCAAATGAAGGACCAGCTTCGAGAGATATACAAAGAAATGCGTTTGCAGACCAGGCCTGAACAGGTGGATGCGGACGTCCCCCAATGAACCTGGGGCCAGGGTGAGCATTTTCCAGGAGGAGTTATGAGACGCCCCATCTTACTGCCATTTGCGGCATGCTCGCTTGCTTGTCTGATCATGGCCGGCAACCTGCCGCCAGGCTACCAAGGCAAGCCATTCCAGGACGAACAGCACCAGTCGGGCCCTCAAGTGATCCCCGGAATCCTGCAATGTGCCCTCTACGATCTGGGCGGAGAAGGCGTGGCTTATCACGACACCGATGCGATCAACCACGGCAGCGGCGAACTGAATCATAAGTCGGATCACTGTCGGCTTGGCACACCGCCTTATATCTGCTACTTCCGCGAGAAGGAAGGCGTCGATATCTCCTATGTCAAGACGTTCGCCGATCTCAACCACGAAAACTTTGCGACCCCCGAATTAAACCAGTTCTACCTCGGCTGGGAGGAGAACGGCGAATGGACGAATTACACGGTGGATGTGAAGACACCCGGCAAATATAAGGTTGTAGTCCTGTATTCAAACGCCGCCAATACCATCCACTTTTCGCTGAATGGCAAGCCGGCGGGCGAGTACAAGCTTCCGCTCGATACGGGAAGCCCGCATAAGTGGAACAAGGCCGAGATCGGAACAATGGTGTTTCCGAAGAAGGGCCTGCAACTCTTGACGCTGTACTATAACACTGGCAACAACCTGGCGTATTTCGAATTCCTGCCGTAGATCGGCGGCGCCGGATGCACTTCGCAAAGCCGGGCGGGCCACCAAGCCCTTGAGGAAGAAAGCCGGTTGTATTTGCATCGAGCTTTCGGTGGCCACGGATCTGACACATTCGCAAGTATGGAAAGTGAGGTTCAATCATGCGTGAGGGAGTCAATCGTCGCGACTTTTTCGGCTTGACCGCCGCCGGAGCTGCGGCACTGTCCCAAACTGTCCCGGCTTCGGCGCAAGTGGCGGGGACCATTGCCGTTCAACAGACGGCGGACGCTAAGAGGTTCTCGGAGGAGCCGGCCCTGAAATGGCAGCCGGTGCAGGGATCGTCGAACGATGCCATCGTGCTCGACCCCTCCATGACTTACCAGGAGATGCTCGGTTTTGGCGGCGCACTCACCGACGCTGCGGCCTACATGATTAATCAACTCGACGCATCCGCGCGTGAAAAGTTCTTGCACGAGTTGTATCATCCCTCCGAACTGGGCTTGCAGATGACGCGCATTTGCATAGGGTCCAGCGACTTCTCCCACACGATGTACAGCTTCGATGAGGGCGATCCCGACCCCGACATGAAGCGGTTTTCCATCGATCACGACAAACTGTATATACTGCCGCAGTTGCGGGCCGCGCGCAGGCACAACCCGAATCTGTACGTGTTCGCTTCGCCCTGGAGCCCTCCGGGCTGGATGAAGGCCAGCGGAACTATGTTGGGCGGCTCGCTCAAGCCGAAGAACTTCCCGGCGTATGCCAGGTACCTGGTGAAATTCCTGCAGAGCTACCAGGCCGAAGGCGTAACGGTCGACGCCATCACGCCGCAGAACGAGGTAGATACCGACCAGGATGGGCGCATGCCCGCCTGCGTTTGGGCCCAGGAACATGAGATCGTATTCGTCAGCCAGCAC
>Ga0181520_10011382_pt1 | contig 11697 bp, 7 predicted proteins | sample PEATcosm2014_Bin_29_FD_132451 | JGI IMG/M metagenome (GOLD analysis project Ga0181520, IMG submission 132451) | Peatland microbial communities from MTU Mesocosm Facility, Houghton, MI, USA - PEATcosm2014_Bin02_30_metaG | ecosystem: Environmental > Terrestrial > Soil > Wetlands > Peat | place...
TCCATCTTCCATGTGGAGGATACGATCCGCATATTCGTTGATGCGCGCATCGTGGGTGACAATCAGGATGCAGCGTTTTTCATTAAGAATTTTTTCTTTGACGAAGGCGATGATCATCCTGCCGGTATCACCATCCAGGGAGGCGGTCGGTTCATCGAGAATCAGGATTTCCGGCTGGCTGATGATGGCGCGCGCGATCGCCACGCGCTGTTGCTCGCCGCCGGACAACTTCACCGGCAGAATCTCGCCCCGGTCTTTGAGGCCGACGATCTCAAGGTATTGCCTCGCCTCGGTGATGGATTGGTCCCAGTTGTGCTGCTTGAGAATCAGCGGGATGGCGACATTCTCGGCGGTGGTCAGCCGGGGAAACAGATGATAATCCTGAAAGACGAAACCAACGGTGTTCAGTCGAAAATCCGCCAACTGATCGTTGTTCAGCGTCCAGATATCCGCCCCTTTGACCATCACCTGGCCGGCATTGGGACGCAGGATGCCGGAAATCATGCTCAACATCGTGGTTTTGCCGCTGCCGGATGGACCGACGATGAACAGCATCTCGCCAAAATGAGCGACCAGCGTGACCCCATTCACCGCTATTTTCCGGGTTTCGCCCTCACCAAACCATTTGGTCAGACCGGTGGCCACGATCGCCTCATTTTCCATTGTTTTCACGCTATCGGAGTTTGGAGGCGGCCGGAATCAGTCATCTCTCGGACACCGCGTTGGTTACACCTTCGTCCGGCACCAGTGTCCAATTACTGTCAGGATTGTATTCCTTGATCGCGGCGGCGATCCGGGAAGTTTTCCCGCCTAAATTCTGCTGATATACTTTGCCGTCCTGATTGACGACAAAAGTCATGATGCCCGACTGGTCCCAGTGTTCTGGATAAGCCACCAGCGCAAATCCCCCGGTTAAGTTGCCATCGCTCAGATAATCCAATTTCCCGCCGGGCGCAGCCTCGCCTTGCCGGGTCAAAATTCTGAAATAATAGCCATGAAAGGGGTGCTTGCCTGCGCCTTTATGAAGGATATAGCCCTCGGCCTGAGCCTCCGCTACCAGCGGCCCGAACGGACTGGCCGTTTCGTTCTCCGTCGCCGGCCAGTAGAGGCCATCCTTTTTGCCGGGTGAGCTTTTGAATTTTAGTGCATAGGCGGCTTTCCCCAGCGCATCCGGGTTCGCGGTGAAGTATTGCTGTTGCGCGGTCACATAAGCCCGGCAAACGCCAATGGCGCACAGTTCATCCTTGCCGATGTGGCGATTGATGATTTCCTCCTTGCCCGCCGCCGTGTCGAAATGCCATTGCCCGTCCGCTTTCACCAAAGGAATCGGCATGGGCCAGTCGTTCGTGCCCACTTCGAGGGTGATTGTGTCGTCACCCTCTTTTACTTGATTGCAACTCTGAGCCATGGCCGTGGCGAATCGTTGTGCATTATGCGCGTCCTGCACTTTGTCGCCGGTTTGAATTTCTTGATACTCCGGCCCAAAGATTTCCTGCAAGGCCGTCAGGTCCTTGGCTTCAGTGGCCGTCTGCAAGGCTTTTATGGCCTCCTCCGGCGACGCGAACAACCGTTCTGCAATTACTGAATTTGTTGGCGTTGCGTCTGGCTCCACCGCGTAAAGGGTTGTCGGCAAAACGCCATAGGCGGTTGCCAAAAATGTGATCGTCCAAAGGTTGGGGAAACGGGCTAATAGGCTTGAAAATTTCATGGATATGGATTTATCAGGTTTAATTTTGTGTAATTAAAATCATTCAATTGCGTGGTTTACCGTCTGCCTCCGCCGCCATGCGCCGCTCCCCGGCTGGCGGCTCCCCGGGCACTATAAGCATGCGCATCGTGCCCACGGTCATAACCGCCGCGGCCACCCCACCAGCCACCGTCATCTCCCCGCCACCCGCCGCCGCCGTAGCCTCCGCCTATCCAGCCCACGCATCCCGTTAAGGCCGTTAGCGTCGCAATTGCCAGCCCGATTTTGATCCGGTCAACCAGAGTTCTTGTCTTAATCATATTCCCTACATTATGCGCACAGATATTCCCGCCGCTATGGGGTGTTTACCCCAGTCCTTTTCCGTGATTCCTTCCATTTGATGATGGGGTGAACACCCCATTGCCACCCGTAGTCAACAGCCTAATATGCCATTGGTAAAACAACCAATAACACCAAAACGAAAGAACAAACATGATGCCCAAAAACAATTCCGTCGTGGCAATTTTCAAATCCCACATCGAAGCCGAGATCGCCGTCAAAGAACTCCAGCAAGCCGGGTTTGACATGAAGAAACTATCCATCATTGGCCGTGACTATCATACGGATGAAAACGTGGTCGGCTATTACAACGCCGGGGACCGCATGAAATACTGGGGAAAGCTGGGCGCCTTCTGGGGCGGTTTCTGGGGCTTGTTGTTTGGTTCCGCATTCTTTCTGGTTCCGGGCGTCGGGCCGTTGCTGTTCGCCGGACCTATTGTGGGTTATATCCTGGGAGCATTGGAAGGAGCAGCAGTGGCGGGAGGTTTGGGTGTGCTGGGCGCCGGCCTTTACAGCATGGGCATTCCCAAGGACAGCATTCTGCAATACGAGACGGCCATAAAATCCGGCAAGTATGTCCTGATTGCCCATGGCTCCGATGTGGAAACGGTTCACGCGCGTGAAATCATCAGCCGCACCAACCCGGAAGCGTTGGCGGAACATCAGCCCGCCGACGCCAGCACGGAAGCATGTGCGGTGGCAGCGTGAACAAGTTCACCACCATGCAACTTGGCATGATTGGCTTGGGCCGCATGGGCGCCAACATGGTGCGGCGGCTGATCGCGCATGGCCACCAATGCGTGGTCTTTGACCGCTTGCCGCAAGCGGTGAAAGATCTGGCCGGGGACAAAGTGGCCGGCGCATCCTCCTTTGCCGACCTGGTCAAAAAACTGGACCAGCCGCGCACCATCTGGCTCATGGTGCCGGCGGCCGCGGTGGATAAAACTATTGCCGGCCTTCTGCCTTTTCTCGCAGCGGGCGATACGCTTATTGACGGCGGCAATTCTTATTACGTTGATGACATCCGGCGGGGTAAGGAACTGGCGCCAAAAGGAATTCATTGTGTGGATGTGGGAACCAGCGGGGGCGTGTGGGGACTGGAACGCGGTTACTGCATGATGATCGGCGGTGATTTGGCCGTGGTTCAGCGCCTGGACCCTGTTTTTGCCACGCTGGCACCGGGCATTGGCAATGTCGCGGTCACCCCCGGACGCGAAAAGTCTCGCGGCACTTCCGAACAGGGCTATCTGCATTGTGGCGCGAATGGCGCCGGGCACTTCGTCAAGATGGTCCATAATGGCATCGAATACGGCCTGATGGCCGCGTATGCCGAGGGCCTGGGCATCTTGCGCGGCGCGAACATCGGCAAACAGCAAGGTGAAAGCAATGCCGAAACCACCCCGTTGCGCGATCCCGGACACTATCAATATGACTTTGATCTCGCCGACATTTCGGAGGTCTGGCGGCGCGGCAGCGTGATCGCCTCTTGGTTGTTGGATCTGACGGCGGATGCGCTGGTCAAAGATCCTGCGCTGGCCGGGTTTGCCGGACAGGTTTCAGATTCAGGCGAAGGCCGCTGGACGATCAAGGCGGCCATTGATGAAGGCGTGCCGGTGCCGACGCTCACCACGGCCCTGTACGCACGGTTTAGTTCGCGCGGCGACGCCGGCTTTCAGGACAAGCTGCTTTCCGCCATGCGCTACGGTTTTGGCGGGCATTTGGAAAAAACCGCGAAGTAAAAAGCTGGCAGCTGGGCGCATTTCTTTTTATGGCATTTCAATGAATTCTGTAGCCACCAGGGTGCAAAATCAGTGTCCGGGAGCGCGCCCGCCCGGGTGTTGTTTTCCGCGCCCTCGCGGAAAACCACGGGCGCAAGCGGCGCTCCCAAGCCTTCCAACCGCATGGCTCGCAATCAGCGAAGATTTTGGACCATCCGACTGACGGAGAATGGTCACGGCAGCTTGAAGCTGAAGAACTGCCGGGGTTTGGCTGGATTGATTTTGTTGGTGTAGTAGAACTGGCCGCTGCCGTTAAAGGTGTTGGTGGTCAGCGGCTGCCAGCCGGTCAAGGGGAGCGTCAGATTGGTGCTCGCCAAGATCACGTAGTTGCTGCCCGGCGAACCGCCGATGCCGTTGAAGACCAGGTTGGTTCCCAACTGGTTGACAATTCCAAACTGTGGCAATTCGTTCCCCGCCACGAGGCTGAAATTCGTGCTGCCATAGTTGGACTCCCAGGCGACCGCCGCCGGCAGCCCCAGGCTGGAGAAGCTGCCCGTAACTGAGCCGTAAGTCAGGACGTTGAACGTGGTGCCATTGGTCGGGACATAACCATGGTTCAAGGTGGCGTTGAAGGCACCGGCCAAAACCGCGCTGGCGCCGACCGGTCCACTGTGGGAGGCAAAGAAGATATTGCCATAATTGGTGGCGCTGTTCAGGACGACATTGAGGCTGCCCCCGGGCAGCAGGGTCCACGGGCTGACCAAAAATAATTGACCCTTTTGGACGGTGATCGTGCCCGAGTTTGTCGCGTTGTCAGTATCAATCACGGTATAGCCGGTGCCGGCACTATCATCAATGATCTGGCCATTATTTACGACATAGTCATCGCCGCCAGAACCACCGATGTCCCCATTGCCCAAAAACTCAATCAAGCCACCGGCTTGATTGATCAGGCCGCCGGCGTAGTTGGTGGTTCCATAGTTAAACAGTTCAATCTGCGAATTGTTGGTCAGAATGATGGTCCCGGAGTTGTTCAACGGAGCATATAAACTCAAAATCGAAAAAGGATTCAGCACCCCTCCGCTGGCCACGGTCACGGCCCCATACAATTCGCCGGCCGCGTTGAACACACCACCGTTCCCCACCGTCACGGCCCCATTCACCTGGCCGGCATCGTTGAACACACCACCATTCCCCACGGTTACGGTCCCGTAGATGACAGAGTTGGTGATATTCAACACGCCTCCACCCGCCACCGAGTAATTGGCATAGACCCCATTGCCATAATATCCGGCCCAAAGCGAACTGTTGAGACCCCCGGAGTTGCCACTGTTAATGATCGTGAAAGTTCCGGTAATGGACAGGGCGCTGGGGGATTGGTTTGAGTACGCAATTCCAGCCAGCGTCAGGTTGGTAATGGCGCCGCCTTCGAATCCCGCGCCCAATTCCAGCAGCCCCCCTTGCAGTGACAGGTTTGGAATCGTCTTTGCCGCCAGGTATAAGTAACCGGCAATGAACTGATATTGTCCGCTGCCGCCCAGCACCAGGGGCGTGCCCGCCACCAGTGGGTTGTTGGTGGTGCCGCCGCCGAATTGAATCGTCGCGCCCGCCGCTGCATAGAATGTGCCCGCGAGGGTGCTTTGAAAGCTGCCCAGAACCAAGGTGCCCGACAAATTGGTGATCGTTCCCTGGCTGTTATCAAACTGGAACGGCTGATAGGTGTAAAATTCATCATGGTTGAACAAAGTGAGTGCCTGATAGCTGATCGAGTTCGTGGCCCCGGCGCCGGCGTTCTGAACGATGGCCCCCCGGTTGATGAAATAATCGCTCGGGGCGGCCGCAGTTATGACTGCATTGCTCCCGAGGTTGATCAGCCCGCCCGGTTGATTGACGATTCCATTAGTGGTGGTGGATAAGACCAGCGGAGCTGCCAGATTCAAAGTTCCCGCGTTGGTCAGCGTGGTGACCGTGAAATACCCGTCAGCGTTCATGATCCCGCCGTGCGCCACTGTTACGCCGTGATAAAGCAGGACGTCCACATAAAAATTACCCGTGGGGCTGATGACGTTGAACACGCCCCCGCTGTCCACAGTCACCGTCCCGTTGAGCAGGCCCGCGCCTTCGTAGGAGAACACCCCCCCGTTCGCCACCACCAGATTCGTGGCAATGCCGGTATTGGTCGCCGTGAACATTCCCGTGACCGGCAGCGCGTTCAACAACTGCATTCCCTCCAGCGTCAGGTTCGTGATCGCGCCGCCCTGAAAACCCGGCCCTAATTCCAACGTGTCGCCCACCAATGCCAGATTCGTCGGCACATTCGCCGGCAGATATAAATAACCGGACGTCAGTTGATATTGTCCGCCGCCAGCCAGCACGAGGGGCGTCCCCAAAGTCAGTTGGGATGCGCTGTCGTCATTGGCAATATCAGCGCCCACAAATTGAATGGTCGCACCCGGCGCCGCAAAGTAGGTGCCCGCCAGATTGGTTTGAAAGAGGCTGAGCGTCATCAGACCCGATAAATTGGTAATGGCGCCCAACCCTTGGTCCATCCCCGGAACGGAAATCGTGTTCGTGCCGGCATGCTGGATAATGACACCCTGATTGATAATATCGCCACCGCCGCCAATGACGGTGCTCCCCTGCAAATTGATCACTCCGCCCGGCAGGTTGACCAGCTCGCCGTAGGCGGCTCCGCTGACGGTATCATAATTATCATTGCCAAAATCGCCGTCGGTCAGGTTGATGGTCCCGGAATTGGTCATCGGTTCTTTGATGACCATGCCCAATGAATTCACATTCACCTCGCCTCCGCGTGCCACGGTCAGGCCGCCGGCAATCGAAGCCCCGAGACTGTTCAACACGCCGCCGCTGGCCACGCTCACCGTCCCGTTTATGGTGGAGCCGAAATAGAATTCAGTTCCACCATAACCACCGTCAACCGGTGAGCCGCCCGCATTGACCATCCCGCCGTTGGTCACCATCAGCGGATTCGCAGTAAAACTGAAATTATCGGAACCGGCCGCCAGGTTTAAGACGCCGCCGTTGGCGATCGTCATGGCTCCGGCAAAGCCCGCATTGTTGCTGCTGGAATTTAACACCCCGCCCCCGGTTACCAGCGCCAGCGAGTAAACCGTGAGCAGGTTTGTCGCGACCAGGGTTTGCACCCCCGCCGCGCCGCCGCCCGCCCCCAGCGTGAGATTGGTAACCACCCCCGGGACATCGAGATTCACCGTGTAGGTGCCGGGCGTCGTAATCAGCGCGTTGTCGGTGTTCGTGGGCACCTGGTGGGGACTCCAATTGTTCCCGGCACTCCAATTACCGCCGGCCGTATTGGTCCAGTTGATGGTGGCGGCTTCAGTCAGGCCGCCAGCCAGGGCGACGCAACCCAGTGCCATTGCGAGCAGGATGGTTTTCATGGTTTTTGATGCTTTTTATGTCTGATTGAGCTTCGGTTCGTTGCCTGGCCGCCGTGACCGTTGGCGCCCAGGCCCGCAACCTGAGTCTTTATTATACGCATCTGTAGCAATTCTAACAATACGCATAATTGTGTAAATATCAGTTGCCCTTCGGCAAGGTGCTACAGCCCCCGCACACAACGGAACCCAGCCGTATCCGCGTTGTAAGTCGGATAGGTGTAGGTACGTGTGGCGCAGCGCGCGGCGGCGGCGTTGCTGGCCCAATGGCCGCCGCGCATCACCCGAAAGCCCGAGGCCGCCCCCGCTCCCGTCGGATTGGTTCCGCCCAAATACGGACTGCCCGCCGGATACGGCGGAGCCGCATACCAGTCCCAACACCACTCCACCACATTCCCCGCCATGTCGTATAAGCCGTAGCCGTTGACGTCAAACGCGCCGACGGCACTCGTGTAAGGCACGTTCCCGGTGTTCCAGAACGGATTGTTGCCATTCGGCCCCAGATCATAGCTGTAGGCATTGGTGTTACCATAGTAATTGGCCTGATCCTCGGAAATCAAGTTGCCCCAGGGAAACCGGCGTCCGCTCGACCCGCCCCGCGCCGCCTTCTCCCACTCCGCTTCGGTCGGCAGGCGATAGCCATTGGCCGCCCAGTTCACATGCACGGCATCCACCTGTCCGAACTTATACACCTGCGTCAAACCGGCGTTCGTGTAATAACACGGCGTCAGTCCTGCTTCCTCCGAGCGCGCATTGCACCACTTCACACAGTCATACCAGTTTGCCCCTGTCACCGGCTGATCCGCCGCCCTGCCCGCACCAGTATTATCAAATTCATATCCGTCGAAGGTGGTGGCGTAGGTATAAACCGCCTGCCAGATACTCAGGTCCACCAGATTCGTGTCCATGAAAAAAGCCGACACGAAGACGTTGGTGGGGATGGCGTTCGTGATGTCGCTGTCACCAACGGAATTGCCGATCACAAACGACCCGCCCGGGATCAGCGCCATGCCCACCGGCGGATTGGTGTAAACCAGCCGGAAAAACCTGGCCGGGCTCGTGTTGCTGACCGTGCTGGCGGCCACCGGCACGGCATATTCCTCGGTGGTCCAATTCGGTGAAGCCAGATTGGTGGTGCTCTGCAAAACGTAATTATTATTCGTCGCACTAAGCGGCCAGTATAACAGGGATTGCCGGCCCACCGCGGCGATGCCCAGGTTCGTGACTTGGGCGTTTATGGGGTGAATACCGGCGAGGATGGCCAGCGCGATGCACAGGGAATACAGTTTGGCTTTCATCCCTGCCTCACTTCCGGGCGGCGATGGATTGCACTTGTTGCTTTAATTCATCCAACTCCTGTTCGAGCGCATCCACCTGGTCGGCTTTGGCCTTCAACTTTTCGATCTCCGCGTCCTTCTCGTCCAGCTTTTGGTTCAAGCCCTGGATGGCCGCCAGCGCCACGCCGCCCTCATCCACCACGGCGATGTGCCGGTCGTCCGCGCCCGTGCCAAAAGCCGCGTAAAAATCCTGCGCCATCGGCCCCAGATGTTTCGTGCCAGGATCATTCTTGTAGACCCAGGTCTGGACGGGCAATTGCGACACCTTTTCCAGCACGCTCCGGCTGTCCACCGCCTGGAAATCCTGTTTCAGATTGCGGTCGCTGCTGCTGACAAACGTCCCGTTGACGGTGAGGGCGGAACTGGTGAGCACCATCATGCTGTTGTTGCCCGCCACCCGGAACGACATCGTGTTTCCGCTGGAATAGGCAATCTGGCCGGGATAGCCATTCGCCGCGTTGTTGAAATTGATGGCCCCCAGAATGCCGGGGCCGCTCGTGATGTTCTTTAATTCCACGACCGAGCCGTTGCCGCTGGTGCTCGTGGTAAAGCGGGCCGTGGCCTGGCCGGCCAGCACATCCACGGGCTGGCCCGGGGCCGTGCCCAGCCCAAGGCTGTTGCCCAGCAAGGTGGTGGCGCTCACCGTGCCGCTGACGCTCAAGGCCGCGCCTGCCGGATCATTGGTGTTGATTCCAACGCCGCCCTGCGCGCGGATGAGGAATTGATTGGCGCCAGTCGAATAGAAAGGCATGCCTCCACCTTCATTATCTGCCCAGACGAACGTGCCATCACCCAGGGCCTGTGCCCCGTAACCTGCGGCAAAACTGCCATAACCACCCGCGACATTGTCCAATCCGCCCGGCACGGTGGCATACAAGCTGGTGGCTTGATTATCACTTCCGCCGCCCACCGTCGCCCCCGTGAGGCTGGCGACATCGGCAGTACCACCGCCCACGGTGGCGTACTGACCGCTGGCAATATTGTTGGCGCCACCGGCCACCGTTGCATTCTGACCACTGGCGGCATTGCCGGCGCCACCGCCCACCGTTGCCTCGTTGCCGGCCGTATTGGTATAACCTCCCCCCACCGTTCCCTCCGGGCCATAGACGAGATTGGCCACCCCGCCGCCGACGGTTCCGAAATCGGCGCTGACACTGTTGCTCAGGGAGAGGCCTTCATAATTGGTCGTACCGCCGCCGCCAATCGCCGCGCCCACCACGCTGTTGGAAACATAATTGACCGACGCCCCGCCGATCACATTGGGTGCTCCATTGAAATTGGTCAGTCCATACGCCATCAGCAGACCCGACGCCCCGCCGGGTTCCAACCTTAGCGCGCGGATGTTGTCAACCCACAATTCCACCGGTTGATTGTTGGTGCTCCCCAGAAATTTCCCGGCGGAAACATTGTTGCCACCCAGTTGCCAGAAACTGGCTGCGGTCAGGCCGTTCAAAGCCGCCGCATTTACATTCGTCACGGTTGCGCCGTTGCCGGCCAGCGCGCCCGCCGTGACCGTGCCGGAAAAACTCGGGCTGACGGGCAACTGGCTGGCGGGCAGCACCCCGAGTAAATTACTGGTGCTGCCGGCATAGATCGCATACGGCGTCGGGGTCAGGGACTGCAACGGACTTAGCTCGGTGTAGCCGCTGGTGCCGTTGGGCCGCACTTCCACGCCCAGCCAGCCAGCGCCCCCGGTGAAAATGCCCGGACCAAAATCAATCGCCGTAATAAACAAACCATTCGTCACCGGGATGCCGTTGGTCAGGTAAGCACTGCCCACCTGCGTATTGCCCAGCGGGTCGGCATAGAGCTTGAACCGGTAGTCATACAAGCCGCTGGCCGGCGCCCCGCCGTTGTTCAACCGGCCTTGATACGTGAACGCCGTGCCCTGGGCGGACGCGGTGGTGAGTGGGGAATTGATGGCACAGACGAGCGTTAACGCCAGGACGGCAAATAATTTGTTTTTCATGGTTCCTTTCGTTGAGACTTCACCAGGCAAACCCGGGGTCACCAAAATCCAAGGTTCACGGCCCTGGAACCCAAAAGACTGGCAACGGGTCCAGCCTGCCATATTCATGGGCTTATAACAACTACAATTGCAGCTTATTTGCCTGCGGGGTGCCTCTCAGTGTTTGGGAAGTAATTGGGGAATGTCGCCCCTGACGAAAAGGAAAAGAAAAGGGTTCTCACTATTTGCACTTTGACGGTTTATCAAGCTTTCTTTCGCCTCGCGGCCAGCCGGTTCGAAACATTGCTCCAACTCCCGATCGCCAACCGCTTCGCCACCCATTTCAACGTGAACAAGTCGCCTGGTTTCGTAGTATTTGTGAACGGCTATAGATCACTATGGTGTTTTGAAGGTGTAATTTATGCTTAGTCTCATCCGTTTGCCTGTTTAAACCATCTGGTTCCTCGCTTTGAAAATATTTTGGCTTGGACAGTTTTTGTCCAACCCCCTCGTTATACTCGGTTATGAACATGAATGATAAAACTGACAATCCATCTTTCCCAACGCCATCGCGCGAGCCAGCCATGAATCAGCCGATTGAACCTCAGGAACTGCTGCGCGATATGGCGGCCTTGACGCGGGCATCGCAGCAAGCCGTGAACGGCTCCATCACCGATGTCATGGGCGGCTGGCTGGCGGCTCAATATGCCGGGACCATCCGCGCGGAACTGGCCGGCGCGGAAGGACCACGCCGCTGGGAAATCCTCCGCGCCTGTGTGCAGGATTGGACCAAACTGCGCCGCGGCGACCAGGTGACGGCGCGCCTGCAACTGGCCCGCGAGCAACTGGACTGGAACCGCGCCAGGCACCAGATCCAAAAAGAAGACGAGTTTCGCGAATGGCTCAAACGGCCGGAAATCCGCCAGCAACTGTTTCCCGAACCCAAAACGGACTCGCCAGGGCCGCCCGATCATAAACCGTAAATGCATCGTATGCTCCACCCTGGAAAAATCGCCCGCCTGCCGCGGGAAATCCGCGAGGAATTGAACTGTCGCCTGGCCGCTGCCGAGTCGGGCGGCTCCCTGTTGCGCTGGCTCAACGATCTGCCGGTCACGCGGGCAATTTTGGCACACGAATTCGGTGGCCGGCCCGTCAGCAAACAAAACCTCTGCAAATGGCGCGCCAGCGGTTTTGCCCAATGGGAGGCCCGCCGTGAATTGCTTGAACCACCACGCGCCCTGGCGGCGGACGTCCA
>Ga0181520_10011383_pt1 | contig 11695 bp, 10 predicted proteins | sample PEATcosm2014_Bin_29_FD_132451 | JGI IMG/M metagenome (GOLD analysis project Ga0181520, IMG submission 132451) | Peatland microbial communities from MTU Mesocosm Facility, Houghton, MI, USA - PEATcosm2014_Bin02_30_metaG | ecosystem: Environmental > Terrestrial > Soil > Wetlands > Peat | place...
GACAAATATATACGATTTATCGTAGAAGGCGTTGCGCGGATGCAGACTCTGATCGACGACCTTCTCAGCTATTCGCGGGTGGGAAGGCAGTCTCTCAGCATCCAGCCGGTGGATCTCAAACAAACGGTGGCAAATGTTCTCAAAAATCTGGAGCCCCGCATTCGGGAAAAATCGGCAAAGGTATTAATTGAGGATATGCCTGTGGTTCAGGCGGACGAAATACAGATGGAACAGTTGTTTCAGAACCTGATCGGCAACGCCTTAAAATTTACGGGCGCGGAGTCTCCGCAGGTAACGGTTTCTTCATCCCGGAAGGATAATGTCTGGGTCATTTCCGTAAAGGATAACGGTATCGGCATTGATCCGCGCTTCTCAGAGCGAATTTTCGTGCCATTCCAGAGACTTCACGAACGCTCCAGGTATCCCGGCAATGGCATCGGCTTGACGATCTGCCAGAAAATCGTCGAGCGCCACAACGGCCGGATCTGGGTGGAATCCCATCCGGGAAGCGGAGCAAATTTTCTTTTTACTATCCCTGTAAAAGGAGATAACACAACCCATGAATCAGCAACGCAACATCATTGACATACTTCTCGTAGAAGATTCTGAAAGCGACGCTTTTCTTACGCAGGAGTCCTTAAGAAAAAGCAAAATACATAACGAGATCCACATAGTCACCAACGGCGATGAGGCCATGTCCTATCTGCGGCGACAGGCCCCTTATCAAAATTCCCCGCGTCCGGATCTTGTTCTGTTAGACTTGAACCTGCCGCGCAAAAGCGGCAGGGAAGTCCTGGCGGAAATGAAACAAGACCCGGAACTCAGCGCAATCCCGGTCGTTATCCTGACTACATCCAAAGCCGAGGAAGATATCATCAGCAGCTACAAGCACCATGCGAACTGCTACGTGACCAAGCCCGTGGATCTGATACAGTTCGCGCAGGTCGTTCAATCAATTGAATCTTTCTGGTTCACTATCGTTAAGCTTCCTCCGAACGGAAAGAAAAAATAAAAATGCCGCCGGAAGTCCTGCAGATTCTATTAATCGAGGATGAACCGTCAGACGCAGCGCTGATTCAGGAATCGCTCCGCACCGCGGAACGCAGCTCGCCTGTTGTACGATTCGAAATCATACCTGCAACGAATCTTAAATCCGCAATAACCCTCCTTTCCAACCAGAGCTTCGACGCTATTCTTGCCGATCTGACTCTGCCGGACAGCAGGGGATTGGAAACAGTTAAAGAACTGCGTCAAAGCGCTCCGGATATTTCCCTGGTCGTCTTATCCGGCATTAACGACGAAGAAATGGCAATAGAATCCGTGCGCGGCGGAGCCCAGGATTATCTGGTAAAAAGCAATGCCGCTTTTCAATGGCTCCCCAGGGTGATCCGCTACAGCATAGAGCGCAAGCATACGGAAGAAAAGCTCCGGGATCGTGAGACGCAGCTGGCCGATTTGAACCGGGACCTCGAGAAGGAAGTAGCCCGGCGGACAGAGATGCTCAGGCACAAGGAAGAAGAACTTGAACAGACCCGGACGCTTGAAGCCGTTGGGCGTCTGGCCGGAGGAGTGGCGCATGACTTTAATAACCTGCTTACGGGAATCGTCGGCATAGCTCAGGAAGTCCATGACCAACTGGAGCCGGACAATTCTTTGCGCGCCGACCTGGAAGAAGCCGTCAAGGCGGGGCAGCGGGCGTTTTCTCTTACGAAACAGCTGCTGACTTTCGGCCGCAGGCAGATTTCAATTCCCAAAGTAGTCGACCTGAACGAAGTCGTAGCTGATTTTCAAAAACTTCTCGCGCGCCTGATCGGCGAAGACGTCCGCCTGCAGACAGACTTCCGCCCGGGAATCGGGAATATCCGGATCGACCCGGGTCAGGTCGAACAGATACTGGTAAACCTGGCGGTTAACGCGCGCGATGCGATGCCTAAAGGGGGAGAACTGAAAATTGAGACGGGCGAGCACCTGGAAGAAAACGGCTCGGAAGGGCCGCTGTCTCCTGGTCATTATGTGAGCCTGACAGTGCGGGACACGGGAACAGGAATGAGTCCGGAAACGCTGAGCCATATCTTTGAGCCATTTTTTACGACCAAAGGCGAAACCGGCGGCACCGGACTGGGCCTGTCAACCGTCTACGGCATAGTTAAGCAGGCAGGCGGACACATCCGCGTTCAAAGCGAAGAAGGGTCGGGAACGGAGATCAGAATTTATTTTCCCCGCATCAGCGCCAGCCGTCCGGACGACCGCAGGCTCGACAGCCGGCAAACCCCGTACGGCGGGAATGAAACGATTCTTGTGGTAGAAGATGAACCTATCGTGCGGCATGTCGTAGTTAAGATGCTTTTGCGCGCCGGGTATAAGGTGCTGGAAGCGGAGGATGGAGAAAGCGCCCTGAAATTATCTGCGAACAAAGAACCGATAGATATGCTGCTGACCGACGTTGTTATGCCCGGTATGAATGGAAGAGAACTGGTTGCAATGATGAATCAACGCTATCCCCGGATCAGCGTGCTTTACATGTCCGGCTATCCAAAAGATATTATCGACCGGAAGGGGCTCTTAAAGGGGAAAATTCATCTGATTGAAAAGACCGCAATCCCCAATTATCTGCTCAACACAATCCGGGAAATCTTTGACAAGAATGCCGCGTCTGATAAAACCACGGCCGCCAAACAGTAAGTCCGCTTGCCTTGCCTCCGTTTTTTAACCATCATATTACTGTCTTATATGCAGTCCCGGAGGAAAACCATATGCCTTTGATCAAATGGGCGCCGAAATTAAGCGTAAACATCGCCGAAATCGACGACCAGCATAAAGAACTTATCCGCCTGATCAATGATCTGCACGATGCCATGATGGCCGGTAACAGCCAGAGCGTAATGAAGGAAATTTTTGAAAACCTTAATAGTTATATCCGAACCCATTTCGCCACCGAAGAAACTTTGATGCAGAAATATGGTTTCCCAGGCCTTGACGCGCACAGAAAAGAACACGCTAAATTTGCACAACGGATATTTGAATTCCAGGAACAATTTGAAAAGGGACAAAACGGCCTCGCCTTAAAATTAATGCCGCTACTTGAAAACTGGCTGGAAGCACATTTAATCAGCAGCGATAAAGTTTACGCCGCCTTCCTCAATTCCAAAGGCGTATATTAGAACTCCTGCGCAAAATCGATAACGCACATCACTCCATACTGTTTGTGCGGGCCGCAGGCGGCGCCCGCGGAATCAAACCCTGCGGCAAGAATGTTTTTCCTGTGGCCACGGCTGGGCACGCCGTCATCAATGATCAGATCCCGGACTACATCTTCCGCAGTTTTTGAGCCGTAGCTGATATTCTCTCCAACCGTTCTGAAGCCCGTCTGAAAACGGCGAATCCGCGTGACGAAATCCTTGCCATTACTGCTGTTATGGCCGACAAGCCCTTTGGGGCCCGTATCAAGAACATGCGCAAAGGAACTTTCGCTCAGGCAGGGATCCCATTGAATCGGAGGAAGTGGTTTTGTCCTGCGAAGCGCCTTCGCAGCTTCCTCCACCGCTGCGGCGCCTTCCTTTGTCTCCAGAAAAACGCCGTCCGGTAATTTACGCATCCTGCCGTGGAATTGTTCTATCAGATCTTCCAGATGAAAGGCATACTCCGCAGGATGTTCGCGCACGTAATTTATCCGGTAGACGATTTCCTTATCGCGCTCTGTGGACGTATCATCGCAGCGGTTTGCGGCAAATAGAACGGATGTTCCGAGGGTTACCAAACTTATAAACAGGACAATGCGGCGGGGGTAAGGAAGGTTTACTTCCTCATTCATATTCCAAGTCTTTTGGCGAAGGCGTCCTGCTCCTGCCGCAGAACCGGGGGAAGACGATCTCCGATTTTGGCAAAGAAAGCGCGCTGGTCGGCAAGATCTTCTTTCCAGCCTTCCGGCTGAAAGCTGAGGATCGCGTCGAGGTTCTGGCGGGGAACATTCAACCCCTCAAGGTTCAGGTCTTCCGGGCGGGGAACAAAACCGAGAGGCGTTTTTTGCGCTCCCGCCTTGTTCCCGCAGCGGTCCAGAGCCCAGAGCACGGCGCGCAGATTTTCGCCGAAGCCCGGCCAGAGGAATTCTCCGGTCTGAGGATTTTTGCGGAACCAGTTGACTTTGAAAATTTTCGGCGCCGCGTCTCCCAGGCGCTCTCCGATTTCCAGCCAGTGAGCGAAATAGTCCCCGACGTTATAGCCGATGAAAGGCAGCATAGCCATGGGATCGCGCCGGACCACGCCGACTTTTCCCGTGGCCGCGGCGGTCGTTTCCGACGCCATGGTCGCTCCCAGATAAACGCCGTGCCGCCAGGAAAAACTCTCGCAGATCAGCGGCACAAGGTTCGCCCTGCGGGCCCCGAAGAAAATCGCGCTCAGCGGCACGCCCTGCGGAGTCTCCCATGAGGGAGAAATCGACGGGCACTGCCTTGCCGGAGCCGTGAAGCGGGAGTTCGGATGCGCGGCGGGTTTGCCGCAGCCGGGCGTCCATTCCTCTCCCACCCAGTTTTTGCCGCGCGTGGGAGGATCAGGAAGCCCTTCCCACCACACGCCGCCATCGTCCGTCCGGAGAACGTTCGTGAATATGGAGTTCGAACGGATGGTCGCCATGGCGTTTGGATTGCTTGATTCCGTGGTCCCGGGAGCCACGCCGAAAAAGCCCGCTTCGGGATTCTGCGCCCAGAGCCGGCCGTCAGGGCCGATGCGCAGCCAGGCGATATCGTCGCCCAGAGTCCAGACCCTGTATCCAGGCATCGTTTTGGGAGGAATAAGCATGGCGAGATTCGTTTTGCCGCACTGGCTCGGAAGCGCCGCCGCGATATATTTAATTTCCCTCTGCGGATTTTCTACGCCAATGATCAGCATGTGCTCGGCAAGCCATCCTTCGAGCTTGCCCAGATAGCTTCCAATGCGCAGCGCCAGGCATTTCTTGCCAAGCAGGGCATTCCCGCCGTATCCCGAGCCCACGCTCCAGATGGTGTGGTCTTCCGGAAAGTGACAGATCAGCCGCCTCTGGGGATTGATATCGGCCAGGCCGTGCATGCACTTGGTAAATGATTCTCCGTTTTTCAGCTCTTTCATAACCGCATCGCCCATGCGCGTCATAATGCGCATGCTCAGCACCACGTAGCGGCTGTCTGTGATTTCCACTCCTATTTTGCGGAAGGGAGAACTGGCCGGGCCCATCAGGAAAGGAACTACGAACATCGTGCGGCCGCGCATAGAATCACGGGAAATCTCTTTGAGACGGCGGTACGCCTCTTCCGGAGCCATCCAGTTATTGGTCGGGCCGGAATCGATCTGCCGCCTGGTGCAGATAAAGGTAAGTTCTTCCGTGCGCGCTACGTCGTTTTTATTGGAACGATGGTAAAAACATCCCGGCCATTTCCGGGGATCCAGGGTCTCAAGTTCTCCCGAAGCAATAGCTTCTTTTTCAATGCGCTCCTTTTCGGCTTCAGAGCCATCGCACCAGCAGACGGAATCCGGACGGCAAAGCTCCTGCATTTCATGGACCCATTCCTGGGCTACTTCCAAACCTGTATGAAAAATCGGCCGTTCAAGAGGCATTCAGAATAATCCTTTATTTTTTTGTATTTGGCGCGTATTGGGGCAACGTGCTAAACTCACCCGTGATTAGCGTACAATTATGAACGACTCGGCCCTCACATATCAAGTAAAAGGTCAAAAGGAAAAAGTTAAAGGTATGGTATTTATATTAGGAAAACCTTTTTTTTCCCTTTTACTTTTTACTTTTTACCTGTTATGAATACCCTGCTTCTGGCACGACTGCAATTTGCCTTTACCATAACTTTTCACTACATCTACCCGCCAATGTCCATAGGCCTGGGAGCTCTTCTCGTTTTAACGGAAGGAACTTATCTCATTACGGGCGACAAACTCTATCACGATATTACACGTTTTTGGGCAAGAATATTCGGATTAATTTTTGCCATCGGCGTGGCGACCGGGGTGGTCATGGAGTTTGAATTCGGAACGAACTGGGCCGCTTATTCGCGGTTCGTCGGAGACGTTTTCGGCAGCGCCCTCGCTTCCGAGGGGATTTTCGCTTTCTTCCTCGAATCGGGATTTCTTGCCGTGCTCCTGTTTGGCTGGAACAAAGTGTCAAAGGGCATGCATTTTCTTTCCACGGTTTTTGTGGCCGCGGGCGCGCATTTCAGCGCCATCTGGATTGTCGTGGCCAATTCGTGGATGCAGACTCCCGCCGGATACCATCTTGTAAATGACGGCGCGCGCATTCGCGCAGAGATCACCGATTTCTGGTCCATGGTTTTCAGCCCGTCCAGCCTGGCGCGCAACTGGCATGTTTTCATGGGCGCATGGCAGGCCGGAGCTTTCCTGGTGATTTCAGTAAGCGCTTTTTACCTGCTCAAGAAAAGACACGAAGATTTTGCCAAGGCCTCGCTGAAAATTGCATTGGCGCTGGGGCTTATGGCGTCTCTGGGCCAGCTCTGGAGCGGACATGAAAGCGCGGAAATCGTGGCGCGTTATCAGCCGGAAAAACTGGCAGCGCTTGAAGGCCACTTCGCGGAACAGGCGCCTGCGGACATCCATCTTTTCGGTTGGGTAAACGAGAAAAAAGAAACCGTGGCCGATTTCGGACTGCGGATCCCGGGCATGCTGAGCTGGCTGGTATCCGGCGACAGGACGCATCCTGTTCCCGGGCTGAAAAGCTTTCCGCCGGAAAACCGCCCGCCTGTAAACATCGTTTTCCAGGCTTACCATCTGATGGTGGCGATCGGCATGCTGCTGATTTTGCTGAGCAGTGCCGGAATTTTTGCGGCCTGGCGCGGCACGCTCTGGAACAACCGGCTGCTGCTGCGCATTTTTGTTCTTTCCGTTTTGCTTCCCGCTTTTGCCAACCAGCTGGGCTGGTTTACCGCTGAAGTCGGCCGCCAGCCCTGGATCGTTTACCACCTGATGCGCACTTCGGAAGGGTTGTCAAAAGTCGTTTCCGGCAGAACTATTGCCGCGTCTCTGGTTCTTTTCACATTTGTATACGCCTTATTATTTGCGGTTTTCATCTATCTGCTCGACCAAAAAATCCGGCGCGGCCCTGAGGAAATTCTGACCCCCCAGGATATTCTGACCGTTTCTGATAAGGAGCGAGTATGATGAAACAATTTCAATCAAAATTACTCCCTCGCCCCTTGAGGGAGAGGGTGGGGGTGAGGGGTAAGTTGTCTGCTGAATTTTCACCCTCATCCTCGGTTCTCCTTTTAGTCGGCCTCGACCTCTCCCATCGAGGGAGAGGTAGTTTCTTGGAGATTACTCCATGACCCCTCTACTCAACATCGTCTGGTTTTTATTGATCGGCATGCTCTTTACGGGGTACGCCATGCTCGACGGTTTTGACCTGGGCGTCGGCGCCTGGCACCTCTTTGTTAAATCGGACGAGGAGCGTCGCATCCTTTTAAACGCGATCGGCCCGGTCTGGGACGGCAACGAGGTATGGCTTATAACGGGCGGAGGCGCGCTTTTCGCCGCGTTCCCGGAAGTTTACGCCACGGTGTTTTCCGGGTTTTATCTGGCGTTCATACTGCTTTTGTTCGCGCTGATCTTCCGCGCAGTGGCGATCGAATTCCGCGATACGGAACCCATGCGCTGGTGGCGTCAGATGTGGGACGTAAGCTTCAGCGTTTCCAGCGTCTTGTCTGCGCTGCTGATCGGCGTGGCTCTGGGCAATCTCATCTGGGGAATACCGCTGGACGGAAGGCATGAGTTCGCAGGCTCTTTTCTTTCGCTTTTAAATCCTTACGCGATCCTGGTCGGCGCGCTGACACTGTCTCTTTTCATGATGCACGGCGCAATTTACATCGTCTTAAAAACTGAAGGCGCGCTGCATGAGCGCTTTCGCGCATGGACGCAGCACGGTATTATCTTTTTCATCATCTGCTACGTCGCAGCCACTATGGCCACGTTTATTTACGTCCCGCGCATGACCTATTATTTCCGCTCCACCCCCGGACTTTTTGCCCTGGCTGCGCTTACGGTGCTGGCCATAGCCAACATCCCGCGGGAAATCCATCATCGCAACGACTGGCACGCTTTCCTGTCATCGTGCGCTGCGGTAGCGTCTTTGCTCGCTCTTTTCGGAGTGGGAACATTCCCTAATCTGGTGTTTTCCAGGCCGCACCCGGAATACAGCCTGACAATTTATAACGCAGCATCTTCTCCCAAAACTCTGGCCATCATGGGCGTCATCGCGCTGATCGGGATACCTCTCGTTCTGGCTTACACATGGACTATACACTGGATCTTCCGCGGCAAGGTCAGGCTCGATGAAACCAGCTACTGACCGAAGAAAAATGAAGCCCTCCAATAGGCACAACGCAATTGCGATTTTCACTGCGGCTGCAATCGCCGCTCACCTGCTGCTGCGCTTCCTCGTCCACGCTTCTTACATTGCAAGTTACGCTCCCCTGACGCTTGCGCTGATCATCGGCGGCGCGCCGCTGATCTGGGAAATTCTGGTGAAGCTTTATCACCGGGAGATAACTTCCGACATTCTCGCAGCGCTGTCCATTCTCACAGCCATTTTGCTCAGGGAATATCTTGCCGGAGCGATCATCGTCCTGATGCTGTCCGGCGGAGCTTCGCTGGAGGCCTATGCGGTGAGCAAGGCGTCTTCCGTTCTGCAGGCTCTTGCAAGGCGCATGCCCTCGATAGCGCACAGGAAAAGAAACCGGGAAATCGCAGTGGTGCCGGCTGCGGAAGTGAACGTGGGAGACATCCTGCTTGTTTATCCGCACGAGATCTGCCCTGTTGACGGAGTGGTTCTTGAAGGCCATGGATCAATGGACGAATCCTACCTCACCGGAGAACCTTTCAAGATTTCGAAAACTCCGGGCTCGAACGTCATTTCCGGGGCCATCAACGGGGGGACGATCCTCACCATACAGGCGTCAAAACAGGCGGTGGACTCGCGCTACGCCAAAATCATGGAAGTGATGCGCGCTTCGGAACAGCAGCGTCCCCGCCTGCGCAGGCTGGGCGACCGGCTGGGAGCGGTTTACGCTCCGCTGGCTCTGGGGCTTGCGGTCTGCGGCTGGATTGCCAGCGGAGATCCCACGCGCTTTCTGGCGATACTTGTTGTAGCCACGCCCTGCCCGCTTCTGATCGGCATTCCCGTGGCAATCATCGGTTCCGTAACTCTGGCGGCCCGCCGGAGCATAATCATCAAAAATCCGGCGATACTCGAGCAGATCGGCGCATGCCGGGTCGTCATCTTCGACAAAACCGGAACGCTGACCTGCGGCAAGGCTTCGCTTACCGGGTCAGTCGCCGCACCCGGCTTCGACGCGGACGAGGTTCTCGCGCTCACGGCAAGCATCGAACAATATTCCAAGCACCCGCTTTCCGAAGCCATACTCGCGGAAGCGGAAGCGAAAAATATTCATCTTTTCCCTGCGGCGGAGATCAGCGAAAAACCCGGGTTCGGCCTGCATGGCGTGGTTAAGGGAAAACATATTCTGATTACAAGCCGGGAAAAGCTTCCCTCAGATATTTCCGGCATGGAAAATCTTCCGGCCGCGGAAGGGGGGCTTGAATGCCACGTTATTGTGGATGGAGCCTACGCCGCCGCGTTCCGTTTCAGCGACGAGATCCGTCCGGAAAGCCAGCCGTTCGTCGGTCATCTGGGGCCAAAACACCGCTTTGAACGTCAGATAATCCTCTCCGGAGACCGGCCTTCCGAAGTGAACCATACCGCCCAGAAGGTCGGGATCGGAGAAACTTACGCGGGCAAAAGCCCGGAAGAGAAACTGGAATTCGTCCGGACGGAAACGGCAAAAGCAAAAACCCTTTTCATAGGCGACGGCGTCAACGACGCGCCCGCGCTTATGGCCGCAACCGTGGGGGTCGCAATCGGCCGCAACAGCGATATCACGGCGGAAGCCGCGGATGCGGTCATCATGGACAGCTCCCTGCAGAAAGTAGATGAACTGATGCACTTGAGCCGCAAGATGCGAAACGTCGCCCTGCAGAGCGCGGTGGGGGGCATGGGCCTGAGCATAATCGGCATGCTTTACGCATTCGGCGGCCACCTCCCTCCCATTTCCGGCGCCATCCTGCAGGAAATCATTGATCTATTGGCGATCCTGAACGCCCTCCGCGCCGCCTTCCCTCCGAAATACCTGACGGACTTTTAACTCAATTAACGGCGGGTTCGTGGGGGGCGCTGGCCCAGGCGGGTTCGGGTAAACGATCGAGGCTGGTTCCGGGGTAATAGTGCACAAGGATTTCCTTGAAATTCTTGCCTTCGCGGGCCATTTGAATCGCTCCCCACTGGCACAGCCCTACGCCATGGCCCCAGCCCCGGCCGACAAAGCGGAAGCCTCCGGTTTCACGGGCGATTGTGAAGACTGTGCTCGGAAGAACTTCTTTTCCGAAATGTCTTATCAATGCCTGGCGCAGGTCGGCGGCGGCAACCCAGAGCGGTTTTCCGGACTGGACCATAACCTGGTCCGCGCGGCCTGAGGAGTCCTGCGTCATCACCCTCAGGTCATCCAGCGCCGCGTGCTCATCAAGCCATCCCTCTTTGCGGAAACAGGAGGCAAGCTTCGACCTGCTGGCGAAAAATTCCCAATGCGCGCGCGGCGCGTGCCTGCAATACGCATTATCGCCGCCATCGTCCACGCCCCTGAGATACGGCGTTCCACGCATTCCCCAGACATCCTCCGCGGAAGCGGTCCTGCCTCCGCAATTGTCATGGAAAAATCCCGGTATAGCCCGCCCGTTGTAGCTAAGATATAGCCCGCGCGATTCTTCCATAGCCATTTTGAATTCCGGACGGATCATGGCGGTTCCCGTGAATACCTGGCAATGGGGGGTGTCGCAGAAATCATAGCCCTCCCGGGCATGTCTGCCGCGCAGGGCAAGGACATAGCTGCGGCTGGCTACGATCTGCGCCTTTAACGATTCCGGAGAAAAATGGATTGACCCCAGTTCCGGATCGACAACCCCGAGAACGTAGGTTTCAAGCGGCAGGACGTCGACCACGCACAGATACCCGTCGCGCGCGGTGATCTGCAGCCACCCCACGGTGCGCCGCGCCTCGACATGAGGCGAATGAATATCAATCCAGCGCGAACCCCGCGACGCGGCGGTAACCAGGCGGTCTGTGGATTTAAGCTTTCCTTCGTCGTGCCAGATAATGGAATTGCCGTCGGCGGCAAGCGTGACGCGCCCCTGCGCGCGCTGTCCGGACAAGCGCAGGCCCGCATACCCTTCCAATTGAATGGAGCGCAGTTTATGACCGGCCAACAGGCGGACTTTTATTGAGACGTTTCCGTCCCGTCCTCCCATCGACGCGATTACAGCCCGGGCGGTCTCGCCATTAGCGACGGAACCGTCGGCAGATATGACTGACGCCAGAGCGCAGAGAACCGCCCCGGCGCGCAAAAAACTGCGAATAAGCTGGTCTCCTTAGTTGACAGCGAAAGGATTAAGCGTCTGACGCGGAATCACTTACGGCCGTCGAAGATTAAAAGGTGATACAAATTTTATTTACAAAAGACAAATGTTTTTCCGGGATTTGTGATCTAAAACTCAAAAGTGAACCGTTTTTTGGGGATTTAAAGCTGAAAAGTGAACTCCTGCCGAAGCAGTTCTGGACATTGACCTCTTGAAGAAAATCGTAGCCGCAGGCTTGTGAATC
>Ga0181520_10011384_pt1 | contig 11695 bp, 14 predicted proteins | sample PEATcosm2014_Bin_29_FD_132451 | JGI IMG/M metagenome (GOLD analysis project Ga0181520, IMG submission 132451) | Peatland microbial communities from MTU Mesocosm Facility, Houghton, MI, USA - PEATcosm2014_Bin02_30_metaG | ecosystem: Environmental > Terrestrial > Soil > Wetlands > Peat | place...
AGCCGGTGCTGCGCTTGTTTACTTCGTATGCAAATTCAAGTGTCCGGAGCCGATGTCGCTGGCCATCCATTTCGGCTATGACGGCCCGACAAAGGCGTGGTTAAACACGAAAGAGATATTCTACGATCAGGAAGGTATCAACCCGGCTGATCCGACGGACGCGACGTTGCGTTTCAAAGCGACAACGGGCGAACACGAACTGGTTGTTGCGCTCGATTCTAACAAGGGACAGGCGTGGGGTGTTTTCCTCAGATTCGAACGCGAAAAGGTTACCAAGCATATGATGAACAAATGGCCGATGGGCGTTCCCTTGCCGGAAATGCTTGGATGACAAATTGATCACCGTAGATGCCATTTATTGAGTGGCAGTCAAGAAAGAGGATATCTCTCGCCAAGCCGCCAAGGACGCCAAGGCTTACCGACTTTGCGGGCTTTGCGTCTTTGCGAGAGAGTCTTCCGAGGTCAGTTCCTTTTGACTCCAACTCTTGCACAGAAACGGAAGATCGGGCAGATGTCGCATTTAGGGCCGACTGGCCGGCAGACTGTTTGACCGAACGAGACGAGATACGAATTCCAGTTTATCCAGTATTTGACAGGCAGAATGTTGCGAAGCCGCATTTCGGTCTCGAAAGGATCGCGTGTCTTGAGCAGTCCGAGCCGGTTGCAGATGCGATGCACATGAACATCAACACAAATGGCAGCTTTGTTGAATCCCTGCGCAAGCACGAGATTCGCGGTCTTCCGGCCAACTCCCGGCAGTTTTACCAAGTCATCAATCTCGTCCGGAATTCGCCCGGCAAAAAGCTCATCCAATGCGGCGGGCAACTGTTTTAGATGCCTCGCTTTGGTGTGGTAGAAGCCGATGGGAAAAATCAGCTTCTCGAGTTCTTTCGGCGTGAACTTGTCGAAATCGCGCGGCTTTTTGACGACCTTGAAAAGCCTGTCGCAAACTTCGGCTGTTGTTTCGTCCTTCGTGCGGGCGCTCAGGATTGTGGCCACGAGGATGAGGAATGGATTTTCCGTCTTCGCCTTTATGAAATTCACGATGGGCGCATTGTGCGTCTCGTATTCCTTCTTCAGAAGACGATTCACCGCCGGTATTTCGGATATGTTCATCTACATCCGCTCGGTGATTCGGCGGCCATGATCAAAAAAGTATTGCAGGGTGTCATGTTCCACGTCGGGTGGAATGGAATGGTCGGAATGGAGGATGTAACCGCATCCAGCTTTGAGAAGCGGTATGAGTTTGCGATTCAGTTCGTCATCAATCTGCTTTAGATCATTCGAGGCGATGGTCCGGATATCAATGCCGCCGCAGAATGATATCTTATCGCCAAAATTCTTGGCAAGCCGCGGCAGATCCATTCCGGCTTTGACTTCCATCGCTTCGAGACAGTCCATTCCGGCTTCGATGAGGCCGGGCACCAGTGGTTTCACAAAACCGCAGGAATGGACGATCACCTTGAGCCCTTTTGAGTGACAATAGTCGAACAACTTCTTGTGGCCCGGCTGAATGATGTCCTCGTACATTGCCGGTGACATGAAGGGTTTCTCCTTGAATCCCATATCTTCGTAGAACCAGATGGCATCTGGCAATCCGCCTTCAGCGAACGTGGCATCCAGGTGTATCAGGGTCAAATCCACAAATGTCATGACCATATCCTTGACCCAGTCAGGATCGAGCGCCATGCCCATGAGCATGTTCTCATGTCCGCACACTGGGTGCATTTGTTCGAACGGCGCGAGTGTGTGACAGATGAACGCGCGGTTTTCCTTTGCCGCAAGTTCTTTCACATATACGTATCCACCCACATTGATTCTCCGCTTGTCCAATGCGAGGACATGCGGCTTGACGTGCTCTTCCCATGAAGCCCTGTCGGTCACTGTGAATGCCACGTGCTCTGGCGTGCCTGACCGGTTCTTCCACCAGCGAAGGTGCGCCCCGTTACCGTCAATCTTGAGCACTGTTTCTTCGGTTTCTTCAAGAATAACAGGCTGGAAACCAAGTTTTGCCACACTGTCAATCCAGCCGGCGAGTCTCCAGCTCATATCGAAATGAGTGTTCAAATCCTCGTTGGGCTTTGCCTTGCCCTGGGCGACGTACTTTGCCGCAGTCTCGGCCCATATATCGTCGGCGCACGGCAGAAGATCAACCGGTTGACGATTGAGCGCGTTAAGAACACGTTCCTTATGAGTCATGGTTTGCATAAGCAAGAAGCCTTTCAATTAGATTATACGACAATAGCTCTTTCAATTTCGCGGAGTATAGCCTGCGCCGCGCTCGCTGGATCTGACGCTTGGGTGATTGGTCGTCCGACCACGAGAAAACTCGCGCCAGCTTGGATTGCAATTTCTGGTGTTGCAACTCGCTTTTGATCCGCCACGTCAACGCCGGCAGGGCGGATTCCCGGTGTGACGAGAATTGGCGCTTTGCCAAGTTTGTCGCGAAAAGCTCTTGCTTCATGCGGCGAACATACGAGTCCATCAATCCCTGCCGAGATGGCCATCTCACCCAGCGCCAGCGTGTGCTCAGCGAGTGCGCGAGCGATTCCGAGTTCCGTCAGGTCGTTTTGCGCAAGGCTGGTCAAGGTTGTCACGGCCACAAGTTTTGGCGCCGCAGAAGCGGCCTTTGCCGCCGATTGCGCGGCAGCCCTCAACATTTCGCGCCCCCCCCCGGCGTGCAGCGTCAACATGGCAACGCCATGCCGTGCAGCGCTCGTTACGGCTGCTGCAACTGTGTTTGGAATATCGTGGAACTTGAGATCGAGAAAGATCTTCTTGTTCTTCTTCCTGAGGTACTGCAGCGCAGCAGGCCCCTCGGCCGTGAAAAGCTCCAAGCCAACCTTGTACCAAGTGACCTCAGGCGGAAGCGAGTCTACGAGTTGCTTCGCCATGTCAGAAGACTGGACGTCAAGAGCTACTATCAATTCAGGTTTCATGGGACGCGATTGTTACCGTGAAGCTGACCAAAATCAACCTCTTTCCGAATGCGGTCTTAATTCCCTTGATGCGATCCATACGCAGAGCTATTATGGGAGCTTCTAAGGAGGTGATGGAATGATCTTCAGTCTGATCAATCGCAGGTGATTCTCGGCAGCGCGGATGCGCCGTGAGCGTGTCCACCAACAGCGATCAGGCTGGGTCGGCATCATTCTGTCATCCTGCCGTAACTTCCCCGCCTGATTTCGAGTCGAGTGCTCATCTGTGAAGAACCCGTGCCGGTGGAGTGTCTTCGTATCCGTCATGGCTAAATCAATGGTATCCAACTAACTAATTCAGGAGAATAAATAGTGAAATCGACCAGTGGAATAGGACTCAGTAATGTTCAAGCGGTATATGGCGGAGCCGAAGGTGTTCTGTGGGAACTTATCATGGGTGAGCAGATTCACATCGGCGGATTCAAGTCCTCGATGGCGCTTGCGGACAAGGCTGGTATCGGCGCTGGAACGAACGGCGTAGACCTGTGCTGCTGCAACGGAGCAGGCATGCGGTTCCTCGTGAGATTCAAGGGTGTCGCATCAATGCGCGGCGTGGATGCGACGGAAAAGGTCGTAAAGCTGGGGCGGCAACGTTGCAAGGCCGAGGGGCTGAGCGACAAGATAAAGTTCACGCTGTCCGATGTGTGCAATAGCGGGCTTCCAAGGAATAAGTCGGATTTCGTCTGGGGCGAAGATGCCTGGTGTTATGTCGAAGACAAGGCAAAGTTAATTGCCGAGGCTGCGCGCATCGTCAAGGCAGGTGGAACCATTGCGTTCACCGACTGGATCGAAGGTAGTGTGCCTATGAACGAACAGGAAGCCGAACGGTTTCTCAAGTTCATGAAGTTTCCAAATGTCATGGATATGAAAGGATATACCGACGTGCTCAATGCCAACGGCTGCGATGTTCTTGTCGCCGAAGACACGAAGCAGTTTGCGCCCCACGTTGATCTGTACCTCCAGATGCTGGATATGCAGTTGACGTATGATGCACTCAAGATCATCGGATTCGACACGAACATGATGCAAGTCCTGGCAGGCGAGATGGTATTCATGCAGGGACTTGCCCACGCCGGCAAAATCGCACAGGGTCGGTTTGTTGCGAAGAAAAAGTAGAGCGCTCGAACATCGCCGGATGGAATGTCCGGTAAACGCAAGAATTGTCAGAATGAGACAGGCAGAGTCGCTCCTTGCGGGTCATGGGTTGGTATAGAAGAGAAATGTAGACTGAAGAATGACAATTGAAGTTGAAGTGATGCGAATACTGGATCGCGCGATGGACGGCAAAGTGCCGGGGAGAGAAGATTGCATTCGTCTTCTCGAGCTTCCCGAGAATTCGCTGGAGGCTGGGATTCTTAAGGCTGTCGCCAATTTTATCTCCCGTCGTCGTTTTGGGAATCGAGGTGTTCTTCTGGGACAAATCGGAATCGAGACTTCAGCGTGTCCCGGCGACTGCAAGTTCTGCGCCTTCGCCGAATCCCGCACGCGGTTGCCCGGATCGACGTTGTCAACCGAGGAGATACTTGTGAAAGCGCGGGATTTCACGAGGCAAGGCGATCTTTATGCTTTGTTTCTGATGATGATGCATAAGTTTGATTTGCAGCGATTGCTCACCATCGTTGCGCTGCTCAGGAAAAAGATCCCACGGCAAACGCAGATTGTCCTGAATATCGGCGACTTCGATCTTGTAGCCGCAAAGGAGTTGAAAGCCGCCGGTGCGAATGGGGCGTATCATATTCTCCGTCTACGTGAAGGAATTGATACCAAACTGGATCCCGCGAAGCGGCGTCAGACCATCGAAGCCATTCGCGGCTCAGGCATGGACTTCTACTACGGCTGCGAGCCGGTCGGCCCTGAACATAGCCCGGTTGAACTTGCGGATCAACTGCTGGTCGGCGTTCAGCAGGGGTGCTTCCAGCACTGCGCCATGCGGCGCGTTTACTTGCCGGATTCTCCCCTCGCGCGGCTGGGCCAGATAACGGAGCAGCGGCTTGCACAGATAACAGCCGTTCTCGTTCTTTCGACACTCGAATGCAAGGAGACCGGAAACATCGCCGTGCACGAGCCGAATCTGCTCGGCCTCTGCGCTGGGGCAAACGCGATCTATGCCGAAACCGGCGCAAATCCACGCGATACTGTTGCAGACACATCAATTGGTCGCGGCATGGATCTGAACGCCTGCCGGAGAATGCTGTACGAGGCAGGATTCGATTCGCTGCTTCGAGGCGACGGGGCAACTGTGCCGTTAACGCATGATACATTGATCAAAGCGCCGTAATCGGAAGGAGTTGACAGATGAGGAAAGTAGTTTCAGTCACGCTCGGCTTCGTCTGGCTCGAACGCCGTGACAAGGGATCATCCGACTGTTTTTGCACTTGCCATGAAGGAGAGAGTAAACAATGAGCAAATGCCGCGGAAAAAGTGGTGCGGGAAGAAAATGCGCTGGCGCTGCGCTGGCTTGGTTTGATGGCATCGTTGATCATTGTCTGGAATATGCCGAAGCGCAGAAGAAGAAAGGTCGTCATGTTGTCGGAATCACCTGCGAGTACACGCCACGTGAATTGATTCTTGCGGCAGGTGGGATTCCTGCTTGTCTGTGTGGTGGCGACGTGGACATGATTGCTCCTGCCGAGCGATACCTGCCGTCAAATCTCTGCCCGCTCATTAAATCAACCTTCGGTTATTGTGTCGAGAAAGCGAATCCTTTTCTCGAAATGGCTGAGCTGATCGTCGTGGAAACAACATGCGACGGGAAAAAGAAAATGTATGAACTGCTTGCCGAGCGAAAGCCTGTGCATGTTCTGGAATTGCCGCAGAAGCCGGATGACGCCGATGCGTTGAAGCACTGGGTTTCTGAGCTGAAGAAACTCAAGGTGGCACTTGAAAAGCGTTTCAATGTCAAGATCACCGATGCAAAACTGCGCGATGCTATAGCGCTGATGAACCGCGAGCGGGCATTGCGCAGGAATCTTGCCGCACTGATGAAAGCCGATTCGCCACCCATGACCGGTCTCGAATTGCTCGGAATGAAAAGCATTATCGCCTGCATTCCGGCGGACTTGAAGCAGTATGAAGCGGCCATTCGCGAGCTGCCGGGCCGGGAAGTTGAACCATCTGCATCTGCGCGAGTCCGTGTGCTGCTCACTGGCGTACCCATGCCGCACGGCGCTGAGCGCGTGATTGAGATCGTTGAAAATAGAGGCGGACTGATTGTCTGTCAGGAGAATTGCACCGGCTTAAAACCGATCCTTGAGGATGTTGACGCTGAAGCTGACAATCCATTGCGCGCCATAGCCGAGAAATACTTTCACCTGCCATGTTCCGTCATGACCAGAAATGACCGGCGGTTGGAATCTCTCCGCAAGCTGGTGGGCGAATATAGGCCTCAATGTATTGTCGAAGTGATATGGCAGGCATGTTTGACTTATGATATTGAGTCGTTCTATGTCAAAAAGCTTGCGGAAGAACTCGGCTTGCCATATCTCCGCATCGAGACGGATTATTCACCGTCGGATTCCGCGAGAATCGCCGTTAGAGTGGAAGCATTATTCGAGACGATTCGCGGCGCATTCAAAGCGGGGTCACGCAGTCGCAGATGAAGCGAATTGTCTATACTTCGCCATACGTTCCTGCCGAATTCATAGCTGCTCATGGGCTGTCTCCGGCTCGTGTGTTTCCGTGCAGACCAGGAAGGATGACCCTTCGCGGAGCTTTGGAAGGAGTTTGTCCTTACGCACTTGCATTTGCGAATGAGATTGTCGCCGACACTTCCGCCGAAGCGGCGATTCTCACCACGACTTGCGACCAAATGCGCCGCGCCGGCGACCTGATAGCCAGGCAATCGGACATTCCAGTTTTTCTCATGAATATTCCCGCAACATGGCAGTCGTCGGCGTCGCGCAGACTCTATCGTTCGGAATTGGAGCGGCTGGGGCGATTTCTTGTCGACGTTGGTGGCAAAGCAGCTTCGCTAAAGAAACTGGCGCAAACGATGATGGAGCGCGGCAACTCTGCGAAGAATTCTTCTTATCATAATTGTCATGCGCTAGATTCTTTGAAGTGCGCTGGCTTGACAGCGCTTTCCAGAGGTATTCAAAAGCGGCGTCAAGCCGCCGCACTCCAAAGAATCCCGATCGCTCTCATTGGCGGCCCGCTGCCCGCTGACGAGCGCTGGTTGATTGCCGCCATTGAAGAGGCTGGTGGACGGATCGTTTTGGATGGAACAGATAACGGCGAACGCACAATGCCGGGGCAGTTTGAGAGGAAAAGAATCAAAATCGATCCGATGACGGAGCTGGTGCGTGCCTACTTCGAGACGATTCCTGACATATTCCAGAGACCCAACACTCGCCTCTACGAGTGGCTTGCCGACGCGGTTTTGGAATTGGGTGTTAAAGGGATCATCATCAGGAACTACATCTGGTGCGATCTATGGCGGGGCGAAGTGCAGCGGATTGAGGAACGGACGAAACTACCGGTACTGCACATTGACACTGAAGGCGGAACGCACTCGAAAGAGCGAACCATGTCCCGAGTTCAGTCGTTCTTCGAGATGTTGAATGTGTCCTGTGGCAGCAACGAAGACGGCTCAACGGGGACGGTTCGCCCTACCGTGCGCGCAACAGGTAGGGCGAGGCGTTCCGCCGAGCCGCGAACTTTACTGCAAAGAGGTGTCATATCTTGACAGAACTCGCCCTTATTAAGAATCATCCACATAAGATCACGCTTGAGGAATGGGACGTACAGTATCGGCGGATCAAGAAGAGCGGCATGAAAGAACCCGCATACGGCGGGTCGTTGCGGCGCCATGCCGACGGTGGTGATCTGAGGTTGTTAAAGCTCAAATACGACAATTCGCCGGCGGCACTTCGTCTCTGGAACTTCCTTCTCACCGAGGAAGAACGGCTTCACAAAGCAAGAGCGACGGGTAAAAAGATCATCGGCACCATGAAAGATCTCGGCACGATTCCTGTCATGGCGTATTCGATGCCTAATCTCGTCGCTTTCTATCCCGACGGCGCATGGTGGACACCTTGTTTGGAGATGAGCGGTGAACTTCTTGGAATCGCTGATTCATTGGGTATTACGGAATCGTTCTGCCCGGTCCGCGCCATGCTCGGCGCTTTTGTCGCTGGCGATCGTTTTCCTATACCCGATCTTCTCGTTTGCAGTGTCGGTGCGACATGCGATGATTTTTCCGCGATTGCCCAGCGACTGGAAGGCCTCGGCCATCCCATTTTGTGGTGGGAGATTCCACATCGAAGGTATCCGGATGAGGGGGAAAAAGCGATTGTGCTGCCGGGCGGTTTCGCTGTTTCGGCGGCACAAATCAAGTTCGTGAAAGGCGAACTTGATCGCGTCAGGAATGCGCTGGAGAAGCTAAGCGGATATAAGCTGACGGATGCTGAGCTGAGGCTAGGCATCAAGAGTGCAAATCGCGTCAGGCATATTATAAACGATATTCGCAGCGCGGTATTTATGGCAGAGATCTGTCCGTTGCCAGCGCTTGAGCTTCTCGTTGCGGAAATGCTCGCGATTCATTTCTGCTCCGATCAAAATGAAACGATAATTGTTCTGACCGAATTGTTACAAGAGATAACGCGCCGTGTGAAGACGGGGCAGGGGGTATTGCCTGCGGATGCGGTCAAGGTATTCTGGGTCAATCCGGTCGCAGACATTCGTGTTATGAATTTGCTTGAGGAATGCGGCGGCAGGCTTTGCGGCACAGAATATCTGTTTTGCCACGCAATTGACCACATCCCTACTGATATTTCACCGATGGAAGCGTTGGCACGTATGGCGCTCGCCGATCCCATGGTCGGTTCCACGGCTGATCGCGCACAGCGGATCTGCCGGGACATGCGCGAAGCTGGCTCGGAAGCCCTCGTTATTTCAAGAATACCGGGTGCCAGTCATTGCGCCTTTGAAGGAACAGTCATCGGTGATATAGTGAAAGAGGAGCTTGGAGTTCCAGTGATCGAAATAGAGGTGCCGCCTGTGAGCGATTCGATTTATCCTAATCTACGAACGCGTATCGAGGCGCTGGTTGAGATGGCGAGAGCACCGAGGAAACTACGAAATGCGCGAAATACGCGAAAAAAGGGAAGATGATGTTTCGCGCTTTTCGCGTGTCTTGTAGTTATAGGAATGGGGGAGGCGAGGAGAAAGAAAATGATTTGTGCCGGAATAGATGCGGGATCAAGAGCGATCAAAGCCGCCCTGTTTGAGAGTGAAAGCGGAGATGTGATCGGAAGCGGTGTTGCGGATCAGGGGGTGAAACAGGACGACTTGGCAGAGAAACTGTTCGGCAAGGTCCTGCGTGAAGCCAACGTGAAGCGAAGGCAGGTGTCGCGCATTGTCGCCACTGGCTACGGGCGGAACGCGATCAAGATCGCCGACACGACGATAACAGAGATCAGTTGCCAGGCGCGCGGGGTGCTGTACGGAATGCCGGATGTCAGGACTGTGATCGATATTGGCGGACAGGACAGCAAGTTGATGCGGCTCAACGAGAACGGCGCTGTGCGCGATTTTGCGATGAATGACCGGTGTGCCGCCGGCACGGGGCGGTTTCTTGAGGTCGTTGCTTTGCGGCTCGACGTGCCTCTAACGGATGTTGGACGCATTGTGAAGCGCGCCACGAATCCGGCATCCATCAGCAGCACATGCGTGGTTTTCGCCGAAACGGAGATTGTGGGACTCCTTGCGTCCGGCGCAAAGCGGGAGAATATTCTTGCAGGAGTTCAGGCGGCCATCGCCAGCCGCATCGCGACAATGGCGGGTCGGAAGGTCGAATCGCCTGTCGTCTTCACTGGCGGAGTCGCGCTGATTCCTGGAATGGCAAAAGCCCTCGAAACGGCACTGGATTGCAAAGTATTTATAGCCAGGAATCCTCAGCTAACCTGCGCCCTAGGCGCCGCGATTCTGGCGTCGGAGCGGTAGTGGAGAATGCTGCTTAGCCCGCATTTCTCACAAGTTTGTGAGAAATGCGCCCTCCTTCTATTGGTCGAACGTACGGTGTTTTGGGGCCGAGCTTGGGAGGCTACCAAGCTCCCCGTTATTGGCAGTTTGTATCATGCCGTTGGACTCTCTCTGAGCACCCTGACTTATCCGCCGTATACACGATCTGTACGTACGGTGATGTGGGAGGGGGCCTCAGCGATGAGGCTCCCTATCCCGATCGGATCTTTTGAGGGCTTCAAGGGCTTCGGCGTCGGCAAGATCTTTCGTGCGACCGGAAGCTTTCTTGTTGCGGATCAGGTCGTCCAGCGAAGGGACATGTATTTTGAGGCCTTCAACTTCAGTTTCGACTGAATGTGAATACGCATCATCGAATTTGAGGCCAGATGCCCCAGTGATGATGTCAATCCGGCGGGGCGCGACTCCAATTTGAAAAATGGTATCATCTTTTTGCAGATCTTCTGCGGTTAGCCCATGCAATGGGGATCCAAACCGGCGTAGAGCGCGCAACACGGCCTCTGCATTTGCCGGAGACGGCATCACCCAGATGTCAATATCCATGGTGGCTCTGGGATAACCATGGGCGGCTAGTGCATAGGCACCCACGAGAAGGAATTTAACTTGCTCGTCGGCTAAACACTGCAACATGTCTCTGTAATCTTCGTTCAACATCGTGATGCTTGCTCAATGATGTCACTTCTCGTGTAAGCGGCCAGACAAGACCAAGCCTTTGATCGGGTGATCCCGGCACAAAGCCGCCATTCGTTTCGTCTGTTATGCGGCCAATATTTACCAGTTGCCTTTGCATACTCTCTTATACCATTACTGGCAGTCTCATGCAATCTGATCTTGGATCCGAACGAGACTGTCGAATAACTCAATTTTGCGACCTTCCTGATTTCGTAATCTCTCGTTTTCCCAGGGAATATGCATGCCGAATTCCTGGCGACAGACTAAAACAGGCTTTTTCGACAGTCACAACCGTTGCGGAGCAGCCGCGCGTGCAAGAGCGTCGGCTGCCTCCGCTTGTTGGCGTCTTGTCTTTCGCTTTGACTCACTCCGGACCTATCGGGCCGCCGTCGCAAACGGACGCCCTTGAGCATCAGCCGCGCCGGGCCACCTCGATTGACGCGATGTCGATCTTTCCCATCTGCATCATCGCCTCAAAAGCGCGCTTGGCTGCGGCGCGATCGGGATCGGCGATTGCGGCAGTGAGCGCGCGCGGCGTGATCTGCCACGACAGGCCCCACTTGTCCTTGCACCACCCGCAGGCGCTCTCCTGACCGCCATTACCCACGACCGCGTTCCACAAGCGGTCGGTTTCAGCTTGGTCGTCAGTCGCAACTTGGAACGAAAACGCCTCGTTGTGCTTGAACTCGGGGCCACCGTTCAGTCCGAGACAAGGAATGCCGATCACGGTGAACTCGACCGTCAAGACATCGCCCTGCTTGCCTGCTGGATAATCACCGGGCGCGCGAAGGACTTTTCACACCGCGCTGTCCGGGAACGTCTCGGCGTAGAACTTTGCGGCGTCTAACGCGGTGCCGTCGTACCAGATACAGATCGTGTTCTTCGGGACCATGTTCGTTCTCCATTCGTGAGTTTACGTAAATCCTACCCGCGTAACCTTACGCTTGGACCTACCCAACCAGTGAGCCAGAGAAACCCCAGAATGCCCACGACATCCAGCCAGAGGGTGACTGTTCGAGCCGGTCGTATTGGGTTTCCGTTCGTCATCATATTCTTATCGGGCCAAC
>Ga0181520_10011385_pt1 | contig 11695 bp, 9 predicted proteins | sample PEATcosm2014_Bin_29_FD_132451 | JGI IMG/M metagenome (GOLD analysis project Ga0181520, IMG submission 132451) | Peatland microbial communities from MTU Mesocosm Facility, Houghton, MI, USA - PEATcosm2014_Bin02_30_metaG | ecosystem: Environmental > Terrestrial > Soil > Wetlands > Peat | place...
ATGGACGGATGGATTCCGGCGGCGAGCTGCGACGGAGTGCTGCTGGATTTGGGCGTGAGTTCGCCGCAACTGGATTCGCCGGAGCGCGGGTTCAGTTTCCAGCAGGACGGCCCGCTGGACATGAGGATGGACGACCGGCAGCCACTGACGGCGGCGGAATTGGTGAACGGCGCGGGCGCCGAAGAGCTGGCGAAGATTTTTTGGGAATTTGGCGGTGAACGGGAATCGCGGCGGTTTGCGCGGGCAATTGTTCAAGACCGCGAGCGGAAAAAATTTGGGACGACGCGGCAACTGGCGGAATTGATCGAGAGAATTTCGCCGCGCGCCGGCAGAAAGGCGCATCCGGCGACGAAGATTTTTCAGGCGCTGCGGATTGCGGTCAACGACGAGATCGGCTCCTTGAAACTTGGGCTGGCAGCGGCGGTGGAAATTTTGAAGCCCGGCGGGCGGCTGACGGTCATCACGTTTCATTCGCTAGAGGACCGCGCGGTGAAGGAATTTGGCCGCGAGTGGACGCGCGATTACACGTTCAGCGGCGCGGTGGACGTGCCGGAATTGCGGCAGCCGCGCGAGCCGGAATTGAAATGGGTGACGCGCAAGGCCATTGCGCCCGGCGAAGTTGAATTGAAGGAAAATCCGCGCAGCCGCAGCGCGCAATTGCGGGTGCTGGAGAAAATTTAGATGGCTGGAAATAGAAAAAATCAATCGGCGGCGACTTGGTTTGGGCCAGCGCTCTACGCGCTGTTGTTGTGCATTTTGATCGCCAGCTCGGCGATCGGCTACGTGTGGGAGAAAAACGAGATTTTCCGGCTCGGCCGGCAAATCGGCCAGAACGAGGCGAAGCTTAAGCAAATGCGGAATGACAACAAACGGTTGAGCGACCAGCTTGCCATTTTGCGTTCGCCGCCGATGCTCGACCAGCGCGTGCGCGAGTTGGATCTGGGACTGGCTCCGGCGCAGCCCGTGCAAGTTTGGCGGCTGCCGGAACCCGCCGTGCCGCCGGGGAAAAATCCCGCGCCGCGCCAGTTGGCCGCGCGGCAGGCCGGCGGGCTGCTGACGCAATGAAACCTTTTGGCCGCCGCTCGTGACGTGTCGGGAGTGAGGAACCGACCGCCACGGGCGGCCGGCTGACTTTTTGAAATGACAAAACGACTGCAAATTCGACGGATGCTGGCGCTGACGCTGATTGTCTGCGCGGCCTTCGTCGGCCTTGGCGGCAAGCTGGTTTATTTGCAGGTGTTCCGCCATGACGAGCTGGCGAAGCTGGCGCAGGACAACACGCAACACGAATTTCGTCAGGCGCCGCGGCGCGGCGACATTCTGGACGCGCGTGGCAATCTACTCGCCACGAGCGTTCCGGTGAAAACCATCTGCGCCGACCCGTCGCTCATCAGCACCCGGCAGGCGGTCGTGGCGCACACGCTCGCGCCGCTGCTGCAAATGAGCGAAAGCGAGCTTTATCCGAAACTCTTCGTGCGCGTTTCCAAAAATGAAAAAGGCGGAACGGTCACGAACAATCTGCATTATGTCCGGCTCCAGAAAAACGTCACCGAGGAAACCTGGCAAAAAATTCAACTGGCGATGAGCCGGATTTCTTTTGGCGCGGATGAAAAAAAATTGTCGAAGAACGACCGCGAGTTGCTTCGCAATTTGCGGCAATGCGCTATTTTTGCCGACCCCGACCAGATGCGCGTGTATCCGAACGGCGCGCTGGCGGCGCAGGTGCTGGGATTTTCCGGCGTGGAGGAATTCAAACTGGACGGCCGCCCGGTTTCGCAGATTTCCGGGCGCGACGGCATCGAACTGGCGTTGAATTCCGACTTGAGCGGCGTCGCCGGCTGGCGCGTGACGGCCACTGACAGCAAACAGCAGGAACTTGTCGCGTTGCGCGACGAGGATGTGCAGCCGCGCGATGGCCTGAACGCCGTGCTGACGATTGACGCGGCGGTCCAGAACATCGTTGAATCCGTCCTGGCTGACGCGATGAAGGAACACGAGCCGGTCAGCATCACCGGCATCGTCACGCGCCCGCGCACGGGGGAAATTCTGGCGATGGCGTCGCTGCCGGATTTCGATCCGAACAAGCCCGGCGCCGCGCCGCCCGACGCGCTCCGCAACCGCGTCATCAGCGACGTGATGGAGCCAGGCTCAACATTCAAGACCATCGTGATTTCCGGCGCTCTGAACGAGCACGTCGTGAGTTTGAGCGACGTGGTTTTCTGCGAGAATGGAGTTTTTCACTACGGCGGAATCACGTTGCACGACGCGGAGCACGACCATTTTGGCAATCTCACCGTGGAGCAGGTTTTGGAAAAATCCTCGAACATCGGGGCGTCGAAAATCGGAATCAAACTTCAAGCGCCGAAACTTTACGATTACATGACCCGCTTTGGGCTGGGGGCGCTGACGGGCATTTCGCTGCCGAACGAATCCAGCGCGGCAAATTTTGTGCGTCCGCCCGACACATGGGGCAAATATTCCATCGCGCAAATTCCGATGGGGCAGGGCGTGGCGGTGACGCGGCTGCAAATGGCGATGGCCGTCGGCGCGATTGCCAACGGCGGCGTGTTGATGCGTCCGATGCTCGTGAAACGGCTGCAGGACCGCGATGGAAGAGTCGTGCAGCAATACGAACCGCAGACTGTCCGCCGTGTCATCAGCGAGGAAACCGCGAAGGAAATGGTGGAGGCGCTCAAAACCGTCGTGTCCGACGACGGCACCGCGCCGCTGGCCCGGATGGCCAATTACGTCGTTGCCGGCAAAACCGGCACGGCGCAAAAAGTCGTCAACGGCACTTACTCGAACGACAAATTCGTCATCACCTTCATTGGATTTTTCCCGGCGGACAATCCGCAGCTCTGCATTTCCATCGTGATGGACGCGCCGAAGGAAGGCGGCCACGCGTTTGGCGGCGCGCTCTGCGGCCCGGTGTTCCATGAAATCGCCGAACGCTGCGCGAGTTACCTGAACATCGTGCCGGATGAAATTCCGGGGCAGCCCAAATCCCCGCGTCCCATCGTTGCTTCCGCAAAAAGCAAAAACAATTATCAAACTCCATGAACAATTCACGACCCCAACTTTTCGGAATGCTCGCCGGACTTTTTCTGGCCGTCGGACTCGTCCTGTCTTCCATGCTCGCGACGACGACGTGGTTGAAGGTGAAAAATTCGCAGTTCATCACGGCCAAAGGCTCGACCCGCAAAAACGTCAAGTCCGACCTGGTCATCTGGAAAGGCTCGTTCACGACCGAAGCGCCGACGCTGCTGGAGGCGCAGCAAAAGCTCAAGGCCGACGCCGTGAAAGTCGGCAATTTTCTGGCGGCCAACAGCGTGACCAACCGCGTTTTCAAGCCCATTGCCATTGAGGAACTCAAATCCTCGATCAAGGACGCCGACGGCTGGAGGCAGGAACGCACGACCGGCTATCGCCTGACCCAGGCCGTCCGCGTCGAATCGCCCGACGTGGACCGGCTGGCGCAGCTTGACACGACGCCGCTGGTCGAGCAGGGAGTTTTGTTCACGACCGATCCGCCGCAATTTCTTTACACCAAGGTGGCCGAGGAAAAAATCGAGATGCTCGCCGACGCCACCAAGGACGCCCGCGCCCGCGCCGAGCAAATCGCCGCGCAAGGCAGCCGGAGCATCGCCAATTTGCACGACGCGGAAATGGGCGTGTTCCAAATCACGCCGTCGCACGAAACCGACACCAGCAGCGGCGGCGAAAATGACACCAGCTCGCTGGACAAAACCATCACCGCTGTCGTCACGGCCACGTTTTTGCTGAAGTGAAATTTTTGTGGAAGCTCGATCTTTGAAATTTGTCGCCGAAGCCTGCGACGCCGAACTCCGGCGCCCGTCCGCCGTAGCACTGCGGATGGTGGACGGCGCGGGGGAAATCTTGGCCAAGAATGTCTGCACCGATTCGCGGAAGGCGCAGCCGGGCGGTTTGTTCTTTGCCATCAAGGGCGAACATTTCGACGGCCATGATTTTTTGAGCGAAGTCGCCGCCAAAGGCGTCGCGGCGGTTGTCGTTGAAAAGTCCAAAGTCCAAAGTCCAAAGTCCAAAACCGTGCCTGGCGTGCCGATGCTGGTGGTGGACGACGTGAGAATTGCGCTCGGAAAGTTCGCGGCGGCATATCGGAAAGATTTTTCGCTGCCGGTCATTTGCGTCGGCGGTTCGAACGGCAAAACGACGGTGAAGGAATTGATTGCGTCGGTTCTCAAGCAAAAACTGGTGACGCTCTGGAGCGAGGCAAGCTTCAACAACGACATCGGCGTGCCGCTGACGCTGCTGCGGCTGGAGAAATCGCATCAGGCCGCCGTGCTGGAGGCCGGCACGAATCATCCGGGCGAACTCTCGCCGCTGGTGAAAATGATCCAGCCGAAGTTCGGCGTGATTACGAACATCGGGCGCGAGCATCTGGAATTTTTTGGCGATGTAGCCGGGGTTGCGCAGGAAGAAGGTTGGCTCGCGGAATTGCTGCCGGCTGACGGAAAGTTCTTTTTGAACGGCGACAACGAATGGGCGGGAAAAATTGCGGAGCGGACAAATGTGCAAGTGGTCCGCGTCGGCCTCGGCGAAAAGAACGATTGGCGCGCGGAGAAAATCCGGCTGGACAAAAACGGCGTGGCGTTTCAAGTAGTGGCACAGGCGTCTCGCCTGTGCGTTTCTGAAAAAGCCGGCAGCCCGAATAAACTCACAGGCGAGACGCCTGTGCCACTGCAAGATTTTCGCGGCGAGTATCGGATCAATTTGCTGGGGCGGCATCAGGTGACGAATGCGTTGTTCGCGGTTGCGGTTGGCGGGGAACTCGGTCTGGGCCGCGCTGAAATCCAGCGCGGCCTGGCCGAATGCCAGCCGCCGAGGATGCGGTTGCAACTTTGGGAAGCCGGTGGCGTGCGCGTGCTGGATGACTGTTACAACGCCAACGCGGACTCGGTGATTGCCGCGCTGGAAACGCTGTGCGCCCTGCCGATGCAAGGCCGGCGCGTGGCGGTGCTCGGCGACATGAACGAACTCGGCGCGCACAGCGAGGCGGCGCACGCGGAAGCCGGAAAACGCGCGGCGGAACTGGGAGTCGGACAATTGTTCGCCGTGGGCAAAATGGCGCCGGTCGTGGCGAAGGCCGCGCGCGACGCGGGCCTGGCGCGTGTGATTGAATTTGCGGATGTGGAAACGGCGATGAAAGCGGTTAAACAATTTTTGAAAACCGGCGACGTGGTTTTGTTGAAGGCGTCGCGGGCGTCGCGCCTGGAGCGCATCGCCGAAACGTTGAAGTGGGGAAAAGCGTGAGATCATGCTTTATTATTTGAGCCAGCAATTGCTTGAGTGGACGAAAGGAACGCCGTGGGCGGACCGCCTTTCGGCGCTGCGGCTGTTCCGTTACATCACGGTGCGCAGCGCGGGCGCGGCGGTGACGGCGCTGGTTTTGAGCTGGTGGCTGGGGCCGAAAATCATCCGCTGGCTGAAGCAGTTGAAATTCGGCCAGGAATACGCGGACAAGGCCGAGGAGGCCGGCGGTCTGGCCTCGCGCGTCTTGAGCAAAAAGGGAACGCCGACGATGGGCGGTGCGCTGATCGTGTCCGTGCTGTTTTTTTCGACGGTGCTGTGGGCGCAAATGGACAACAAGCTGGTCTTGCTCACGTTGCTGTCGGTGGTTGTGCTGGCGGGGCTGGGATTTTACGACGACTATGCCAAGATCGTCCAGCAAAGCGGCGGCGGCACCGCGCCGCGCGTGAAATTGCTGGCGCAGACGGCGGTGAGCCTGTTCATCGGCATTTACCTGTGGCTGACGCCTTCGACGACGAAGCTGGTTTCGGAAATCATGGTGCCATTTTGCAAATATCCGGTGGCGACGGGCGCGGCCTGGCTCGGCATTTTGATCGTGGTGCTGGCGATTGTCGGCACGTCGAACGCCGTCAACCTGACCGACGGGCTGGACGGGCTGGCCATCGGCTGCACGCTTATTGTTTCGTTTGTGTTTCTGGTGTTCACCTACGTGGCGGGCAATGTCAAGGCGGCGGACTATCTGCAAATTCCTTATGTGCCGGGCGCGGGGGAATTGACCGTGTTTTGCGCGGCGCTCATCGGCGCGGGCCTGGGATTCTTATGGTTCAACTGCCATCCGGCGCAGGTGTTCATGGGCGACACGGGATCGCTCGCGCTCGGCGGCGCGTTTGGCATCGTGGCGGTGCTCGTGCATCAGCCGTTCGTGCTGGTGATTGCGGGCGGCGTGTTCGTGCTGGAAGCCGTCTCGGTGATGCTGCAAACGGGCTGGTTCAAATTCACGCGGTTGAACACCGGCACGGGCCGGCGGATTTTTCTGATGGCGCCGCTGCACCACCACTTTGAGAGAAAGGGCTGGTATGAATCACAGGTGGTGATGCGGTTTTACATTTTGTGCGTCCTGTTCGCGGTCGTCGCGCTGGCCACATTGAAATTACGATGATGACAAAAACCGGCAAAATGAAAGCGGCGCGGGCATTGAACAAAATGCGTTTTGCTCCTTGCGCAAATGGCGCCGGACTGTTAATAACTTCAGGCGCAGCGGCGAGATTCGCGCGCCCCGGCGGAACGGTTTCAATTTCACACGCCGGTGGAGATTTCAGCGACGATTTCAACCCCGCGCCAATGAACAGATACAATTTAACAAGCCGTGGCATTTGCCGAGGGAAAATTCCACAGCGAAACAATCAAAACCACCTCGAAGAAAGGACGCCATCCGCGCCAAACCAATGAAAAACTCAAATCCATTCCTCCCACAAGGTTCCGTTCTGGAACAAAACAAACGCCGTTCGCGCATGAAGCTCGCCGTCTTTTGCGTGCTCGCGGTCAGCGTCGCCGGCCTGTCGGCGATGCTCATCCAGGGCTGCAAACGCGAGCAGGCGCCTGAAAACCCGACGCCGCCCGAACCGACAAACAATTTTCCGGTCGAGACCAATCCGCCGCCGGCCACGACCAACCTGCAGGTTACGCTGCCGCCAGTTGCAACCAATCCGCCGGTTATTGTGCCACCCACGCCTGAATCCACCGGAACCGAATACGTGATTGTCAAGGGTGACACCCTTGCCAAGATTGCGAAGGCTCACGGCATCTCGCTCAAGGCGCTTGAAGATGCGAATCAGGGCGTTGTGCCAACCAAGCTGAAAATCGGCCAGAAGATCACCATTCCTGCCGCAACTGCAACGGCTCCAACCGGCACCTCGGCGGGAACTGATACGACCGCCGCCACAACCGGAGCCGGTGAAACTTACGTCGTCAAATCCGGCGACACGCTGGCCAAGATTGCCAAGGCCCACGGTGTGACGCTCAAGAACCTTGAAACCGCGAATTCAAAAGTGGATCCGAATCACATCAAAGTCGGATTGAAATTGAACATTCCGGCGAAGGCGGAAACCGCGCCTCCGGCACCCGCGTCGGCTCCGGTGTCTGCGCCCGCCGCTGCGCCGGTGGGAACACCCGCGCCGGCTGGCACGTCAAACTGACGGCCGCCGACCAAACAGCGGCTGGCATTTGAGAAAATGAAATGAAAGTCGCCGTCACAACTCTGGCGTTTTGTGTCGCCGCCCTGCTGGCGCTGGGGCTGGTGATGATATACAGCGCGAGTTTGGCGCTCGTCAATGCCCGCACACACACCGAAGTCGGCGCGCATCTGCTCCAGATGCAGCTAATCTGGAGCGTGCTTGGTTTCGCCGCGTGCGCGGTGACGGCGATTTTCGATTATGCCCTGCTCAAAAAACTCGCCTGGCCGCTTTTCATCGGCGCGCTGGTTCTGCTTGGGCTGGTGTTTGTGCCGGGCATCGGTCACGCCAGCCACGGCGCGCACCGCTGGATCAGCAGGTTTGGCTTCACCTTTCAACCATCCGAATTCGCCAAGATCGCGCTCATTATCATGCTCGCGTGGTATTGCGACCATTCGGAGCGCAAAATGGACACGTTCAAGCGCGGGATCATTTTCCCCGGAATCATCATCGCGGCGGCGCTCGGTTTGATTTTCATCGAACCGGACCGTGGCACGACGATCCTGCTCGCCGCCGTCAGTGGCATGATGCTTTTGGTCGCGGGTGCCCGCCTGCCACATCTGGTGGCGCCCGCGCTCGGCGGCGCGGCGGCCTTGGTGTTTTCCATCTTGCACGATCCAATGCGCATGAACCGCATCCTCGCGTGGCTGCACCCAAAAGATCATCTTCAAGACGCGGCGCTTCAAGGACATCAGTCTTTGATTGCCCTCGGTTCGGGCGGCGTAACCGGCCTCGGCCTCGGCAACGGATTGCAGAAACTGGGTTTCGTTTCTGAAATCGAGAGCGATTTTATTTTTTCCAACATCGGCGAGGAATTGGGATTGATCGCCACGCTGCTGGTCGTCCTCGCGTTTCTGCTCATTGTCATCTGCGGCATCTACATCGCGCTCCGCTCGCGCGATAACTTCGGCTGTCTGCTCGCGTCGGGCGTCACCTTTTTGATTTCGTTGCAGGCCGTCATCAACATCGGCGTCGTCACCAGTGTCCTGCCGACCAAAGGTCTCGCGCTGCCGTTCATCAGTTCCGGCGGCTCCAGCCTGTTGGCGATGCTGGTTGGCGTCGGAGTTTTGTTGAGCGTCGCGCGCCGCGCGCCAGCGCCGGAAAAGCCCGCGCCAGAAAGTTTTTCCAAGCCGGTCATTGAAACCGGCGATAACCCGTTTGCCGCGAGGGCAACATGACCAGCCCGGAAACCAAAACGCCCTTCGTCGCCATCGCCTGCGGCGGGACGGGCGGCCATCTCTTTCCGGGACTCGCCGTTGCCGCCGAACTCCAAAATCGCGGCTGTAAAATTGCGCTCCTTATTTCTCCGAAAGAAATTGACCAGCAGGCCGTGAAATTCGCGCTGGAACGCCGGCCTCCGGCCCGGCGCGAGCCTGCTGACAATTCAAATAACGCCGGGCTGGAGGCCGGCGTTCCGATGGAGGTTTTCACGCTCCCAGCCGTCGGATTGTAAAACCGGAATTATTTTTCCTTTGCCGGCAGCTTTGTGAAATCTCTTTTTGCCGCGCGAAAAATCTTCAACAAACGCCGGCCTGACGCCGTTCTCGCCATGGGCGGATTCACCAGCGCGCCGCCGATTTGGGTCGGAAAGGATTTGGGCGCAAAATCTTTTCTGCACGAGTCCAACACCATTCCTGGTCGCGCCAACCGCATTCTTTCGCGCTTCGTGAACGGGGCGTTTATTGGATTTCCCGAAGCCGCCGCGCGATTGAAGACGCGCAAGGTCACAATTACCGGCACGCCGGTGCGCCTGCAATTCCAGCCGCGCGACGCTGCCGCCTGCCAAACAGCGCTCGGCCTCGAACCGGATCGCCCTACAATTCTGGTCGTCGGCGGCAGCCAGGGCGCGAGCGGACTCAACGAAATGATTTTGTCCGCGCTGCCGTTGCTCGTTAATCACGCATCACGCATCACGCATCACGTGCAATTCCTCCACCTCACCGGCGCGAACGATTTTGAAAAAGTAAAAACTGTCTACGCCGCGCGCGGAATCAAGGCCGTCGTGAAACCATTCCTCGCTGAAATGGAATTGGCGCTAGGCGCGGCGACCGTCGCCGTCAGCCGCGCGGGCGCGTCGTCCCTCGCGGAAATCGCCGCGATGCGGCTGCCGTCGTTGCTCGTTCCGTTCCCGACGGCGGCGGACAACCACCAGTTCTCAAACGCCCGTGCTTTTGAAAAAACCGGCGCGGCAAAATTGCTCGAACAGAAAAATTCCACGCAGGAAGAAGTGGCGGCAATTCTGACTGAATTGGTCGAAGACAAAAGCGCCCGTTCAAAAATGCAATCCGCGCTGGCGCAGTGGCACGCGCCGCGCGCGGCGGAACAGATAGCGGAAATCATGCTGGCGGCAATCGCGCGGCAACCGGAAGTGACGACGGCAAAAAAATCCGGCTGCGGCTGCGGTTGCGCGCATGGCGGCGCAAAGCACGCGACGAGTTGAGCCATGACGCCGCCAACCGACATTTTGGGAAATCCGATTGCTGACACTTTGCATCTCGCCGACGAACTGGCGGAACATATTTCGCCCGCGACGGTCATCCGCCGCGACGAGCCACTCGCCGGGCACACGACGTTGCGCGTCGGCGGTCCGGCGGATATTTATGTCGAACCGGCGTCGGAGGTGGATTTGGCCGCCGTCGTGAAATTTTGCGGCGAGCGCGGCGTGCCGTTTTTCGTGATTGGTCGCGGCTCGAATCTGCTCGTGCGCGACGGCGGTTTTCGCGGCGCGGTCATCTGCCTCTCGCACGCAAACTTTGCCGGAATTGAATTCACCGGTGAACGTCTGTGCTGCGGCGCGGGGGCGAAATTGAAAAGCGTCGCGGTGGAGGCGCGGCGGCATGGCTTGAGCGGCATGGAGTTTCTCGAAGGCATTCCCGGCAGCGTCGGCGGCGCGTTGCGCATGAACGCCGGGGCGATGGGCGGTGCGACGTTCGATGTGGTCGAGTCGGTCCGGCTGATGGATTTTGACGGCAACATCCGCGAACTCGCGGCGAGGGAAATGTCGGTGAAATATCGCGGCTGCGTGACTTTGAAAAATTACATCGCGTTGGGCGCGGTGTTCAAGGGCCGGCCGGATTCGCCGGAATCCATCGCGCAGCGTATGACCGCGTTCAGCCAGAAACGCTGGGCGTCGCAGCCCGCCGCGCCGAGCGCCGGCTGCGCGTTCAAGAATCCCCCGTCCATTCCGGCGGGCAAACTGATTGACGAACTTGAATTGAAGGGCTTGCGCGTCGGCGGCGCGGTGGTGTCGCAGGAGCACGGCAATTTCATCGTGAATGACGGCAACGCGACCGCGCGCGATATTTTGGAATTGATCGCGATTTTGCAGGCGGAGGCGAAGGCCGCGCGCGGAATCGAATTGCACACGGAAGTTGAGATTATCGGTGTAGGGCATTGACATTCAAAATGGTTGCATTATGGTTGCGCCATGATAACGATTACGATCAAAGGCATACCGAGGGAGACGCACCGCGAATTAAAAAAACGTGCGGCAGAAAATCGGCGGAGTTTGAACAACGAAGTCATTTGGGTTTTGGAATCGAGTTTGTGCGGCGTTCCGCACGCCGCCCGCCATGTTCGACAATTGGAAAAAACGGTTAGGAAGCTTGCGCGACGAAAGTGAGCGAAAAATTAAAAATCGTTGTGATGCTTGGCGGCCCCAGCGCCGAGCGCGAGGTGTCGCTGCATTCCGGCGTGGCGGTGGCGCAGGCGCTGCGTTCGCGCGGCCACACGGTTTCGGAAATTGACCCAAAGGATGGCGATTTCATTTTGCCGCCGGAAACCGGCGTGGTTTTTCTGGCGTTGCACGGAACCTATGGCGAGGACGGCACGGTGCAGCGGCAGCTTGAAAGACTCGGCGTGATTTACACCGGTTGCGACGCGGAGGCCAGCCGCATCGCGTTTGACAAGGTGCTGACGAAGCAGCGGTGCATCGAGGCCGGCGTGACGACGGCGAAATTTGTGGCTGTGAAATCAGCACAGGCCGCGCCGCCGAAAAATCTGCAATTGCCGCTGGTGGTCAAGCCGGTGCGGCAGGGTTCGAGCGTCGGCTTGCAATTCGTCGAGCGCGCCGCCGACTGGCAGGGCGCGCTGGCGGAGGCGCTGAAGTTTGATTCGGAAGCTTTGGTCGAGGAGAAAATCATCGGGCGCGAAACGACGGTCGGAATTCTGGACGG
>Ga0181520_10011386_pt1 | contig 11694 bp, 7 predicted proteins | sample PEATcosm2014_Bin_29_FD_132451 | JGI IMG/M metagenome (GOLD analysis project Ga0181520, IMG submission 132451) | Peatland microbial communities from MTU Mesocosm Facility, Houghton, MI, USA - PEATcosm2014_Bin02_30_metaG | ecosystem: Environmental > Terrestrial > Soil > Wetlands > Peat | place...
GCACCATCGCGATGTACATTCGTGATTCTTGTGGTAACGGTTTTCCCTCTCTGAGAAGCCTTAGAATTCGATTGTGACCGGCGTCATAGGCGGCGGCGACCAGGTCGTGGTTGTCGCCAAAAATCTTCTTGAGGAACTTCATGTGGGCCGCAGCCACCATGATGTTCAGGTCGGGATTGAGCAGATCGGCGGGCCTCCCTTTCCAGAGGTGCTTGATGGTTGTCTTGACGAGGTTGTTGCCAACCTTGCGCAGGTTCTCGATGTGCCACGCCGCCGTGAGCGGCATCACCTGCAAAAGTCCCATCGCACCGCTGCGGTGGTTGACCTTTGAAGGGTCGTTGCTCGATTCGACGAAGGCTTGCGAGCAGATCCAGTCGCGAGGCACACCAAAGACGCTGCCCCACTTCTCGGCCAGCTCGGCTATGTAGCTCGGGCAGTATTCCTTGGTCCCGCTGGGAGCAGCCTTCAGTTTTCGCGCCTTGGCAAAAGACGCCTGAGTCGGGTTAGGGCTGAAGAGGAGAGCAGCTATGAGAACCGGAACGGCCAGAATGAAGGGGGTGGGCGTCATTTGGTACCTCGACGCATCGAGGATACCAGCGCACTGAAGCGCGCCGCCAGCTTTTGATCGCCCAAGCGGCGCGCTAGTACGAGGGCATCCTCGGCCCCTCGGAGGTTGATTTTGCGGTCGGGCAGGGACGCAATGGTATCGAGGCGCTTCCGATCGAGGAAGCGCTTGAAGGTGGGATTTTCAGCCTGTTTGCAGGACCAGGCGACCATTCCACCTATTAGCCCGAAGGCAAACAGGAGTCCGAGCACGAAGAGTCATTTCTACGTGAAGAGCCCCGTGGCGTTGAGCACGGCGACGATGTTCTTGGCCTTGGCGTTCCCCTTGTTGGCGTCCGCCACATGCTTCTTGTAGTTGGCTTGCGCCGTCGACCACTTCTTCTGAGCATCCGCATCGCCCTTGCCCGCCGCCATCTTCACCGGCAGAAGTCGGGACTTGGTCTGAACGGCCAGGTGAGTCTGATCGGGCGTCAGATCGGCTCCCGAGGAGTCACCTTCGTCCTCATCCTCGTCTTCGGACGACTTGGCAGGTTTGGCCGGCTTGGCGGCAGGTGCTGCCGGAGCAGGCGCGGCGGGTGCTACTCCGGGGGCAGTCGGTTTGACTGCCTTGGGAGCAGCTGCGCCCATGCCCGAGACCTGTATCCCTTGAGTGCGCAGGTTCTCGAGCGTGATCGTGCGCAAGGCATCCTTGCGCTCTTGATTCTCGGGTTTCACCTGCTGATAGAGAGCCTGCATGCTCTTGTCGAAGTCGGCCTGGCTGATCTTCTTGGTCTTTCGTGCGTCGGCTATGTATTCGGCAAACGTCTTGTCGGCTCCTTGCACGGCGACCTTTGGTTTGCGCGCCTCGATGGCGGCCTGCAGGCCCGGCGAGAGAGCCTCGTCGATGGCGGACAGGTCGGGCTCTTTTTCCTTCTTGTCTCCCGCTGTGACGTCGAGAGGAGGCAACATACGGGCTCGGCTGAGCACCGCCTCCTTGTAGTTTTGCACCGGGTCGCGCGTGGCGAAGAGCAACGCCTTGAGCGACTCGGCAACGAGCTCGGCCACGCCCTGGATGGGCTCGAGGGGCTTAACAGGTTCGGGACCGGGCATCGGAGGCAAGCCAACTCGTTTACGGTCGGTCTCGACCATTTCGTTATCGGTGTCCTTCGGCCTGACGCCGGCCTTCTTCTGCCATTCCTCCTCGGCGGCGGGGTTGTTGGCGAGCGAACGCGCCACAACGGCGGCACCAGCCGCGTAGGTCATGTACTTGACCGCGTTGGAATCGCCCGTCTTGGCCTTTTCCTGCATCTCGGCGATCTTGGCCTTGGTGGCTTCGTCGCCTTCCTCGGCCTTGGCGAGATCCTGCACAGCGGTCTGCATGGGCGGGTCGATTGGACGATCCTGGCGAACGTCATCGAGCGACTTGACGGCCGCTAGTTGTCCCATGGCCGCTATACCGGAAGGATCGCCTGCAGCAGCGCGCTGCTGAGCGACTGCTATCTTGTCCTGGCTCACGGCACTGCCGGCGGCAGCAGCAGCTGCTACCGTGGCGACGCGACGGAGGTTGTCCTGCGAAGAGGGCAGCTCGGCAGCTTGAGCCGACAGAGCGGCGGCGGCGTCCTTGTCACCAAGGGCCGTGGCCTCGCTCGCGGCCTTCATTGCCTCTTCACGCGAAGCGGTTTTTTGGGCGATGCGGTTCTGCACCGAGGCGACGTGCTTGGCCATCTTCTTTTTCTTGGCCGCCTGCCGCTTCTTTTCCTCGAACGACAGCGCAATGCCAACGGGCAGCACGACCGCGCCGGTAGCCAAAGTCGCTTCGGTGGCTGCCGCCAGCTTGAGGTGCTTTTGCGCTCGCTTGGCGTTCGGGTTGCCGTGCGCGGCGGCGGAGTTGATCACGCGGAGCTCGGCCAGGGACTTCTTGTTGCCGTGCTTGACCTTGACCACGAGCTTGTGGGCCGCCTTGAGGCGCTTGCGCTCGGCTGCATTCTGGGTTTGCAGACGCGTGGCCTGGGCCAGCTTCAGGGCTTTGGCCGCCGTGAGAGCGTTCTTGTCGCCCGCCTTGGCCTTGGTCACGACATTCTTGACGATGGCCTGCGAGGGCTTGTGTCCCGCCGCCGCCTTCCGTTCGATCTTGGCGACCTTGGCCAGCTTGTGGGCGCGGGTGCGACGCACGAGCACCTGGGCGGCATTGGCTTCGAGGCGTTTCTGCATCGCGATGCCCTTCTTGTTGGCCGCGTTCTTGGTCGCGACAATGGCAAGAGTACGGCTGGCCCGTTGATTGGCCTTCACCGCAATCTGCGCGGCCTTGAGCGCGAGCATGTCCTGACGGGCCTGCTTGTCGCCCTTCTTGGCCTTGCGCGCGAGAGCGAAGATGGCAGCCTTGTCCTTGCGGTTGCCCTTCTTGGCGGAGGTGTAAAGGGCCATGGACGCTTGGAGCTTCTTGCCCTGGGGTGTATTGGCTTCGCTGGCTGCTAGAATGCGAGCCGCGCGAGGGTTCTTCTTGATGACGATCTGTCGGCGAGCGTCGATAAGCTGGGCCTTGGGCGAGGGAGTGGGTGGCAGGGGCGTGATCACGGCTTTGCCCACACCGGACTGATCGTCGGAATCATCGTCGGACGATTGAGGAGCGACCATGTATTGCTGCTCGGCGGTCATCTCCTTGGCATCTGCTGCCGTGGCTGCAGCATCGGCGGCGTCAGCTTCGGCAGCGGCAGCTGCAGCTTCCTGCTCTTGCACGCGACGCTCGGCATCGGTTTCGGCATCGGCGGCTGCTGCTTTGGCCTGCGCAGCACGGATTCGTGCCTGTGAAGCCTTGAGGCGCTGCAGGCGGGCTTGCTGAGGCGACGTGGACGGGCTCGAGGTGATACCGAGCTTTTGGGCGGTCCAATCCAAAGGTTTGACGATGCCATACTTGATGGGGGCCGTTGCGATGTGCCAGGCGTCGCTGATACCGAAGCCGATACCGTCGCCTGCCGTGGTCGAGTAGCCCTGGCTGCGCAGCTTGGTCAGTGCCTTTTGAGCGTTGGGGTTGCCCTGCTTGGCCAGCTTCACCATGTGGTTCATCATCTGCTGCTCGGTCGGGGTGAGCGCCTTCATGGCCCCGATGACGACATGGCGCTGAATGGCAGTGCGCGAGGGGTTCTTGGCGTAGTTCTCGCCGGAGACGAGCGACTTGCGGAACTCGTGCAGGCGCTCGTTGCGAGCCAAGAATTGGAGCACCGAGGAGGTCTCCTGGGGAGTGAGGCCCTTGCCCGCCGACATCTTCTTGGAGACCGCCGCCAGATCGGCCGCGTTGTTGTCGTTCAAGGTACGAGCCTTCTGGATGCGGTCGAGGACAGGGGCGGCGTCTTCGGCATCGACGGGAGCCTCGTCATCATCGGTGAAGGGGTTGGGCTTGTCGGCGTCGGTCGCTTTGGCAACAGCCTTGGTCTTGTCCTTACCACTCGAGTCGGTGGGCTTGGCAGTGCTGATGAGCGATTTGTACGAGACTGGCTTCGCTGTCTGGGTCGTATCATCCATGACCAGTTCATGCCCATGGCAGGCACCGGCCAGCTGGGTCTCGATCGACTTGAGCTGGGTCGCTATCTCGGCCGATTTTGTCTGAGCAGCTTGCACCGCCGCCTGGGCTGCCTCCGCCTTGTTGGCCTGATCGAGGACCAGCTGGCGCTTGGCTATGTCCTTCTGCATATCGGCGTTCTTTTCCCAGCCCTCGCGCTCCTTGTCGATGAGCTTCTGCTCTTCGCTCGACTTGAACCAATAGAGAGGATTGAGCTTGTACATCCAGGCTCCGCTATCGGAGCCGAGGCTAACGGCGTAGCCCTCTTGCTGCAGGCGCAGGACGGCGGCCTTGGCGTTGGGGTTACCCTTGCGAGCCTCGGCAACGATGTGCGCGAGCATCTTCTGCTCGTCGGCGTTCGCGGGCTTCTTGGTTGGCGGCTTGGCGGCTCCCAAGATCTCAGCCACGTTACCGGCGGTCGATGCAGCTGCGGCAGGGGCGGCCGAGGCAAGAGCGGGAGCTGCGGCTGGAGCAGCAGCGGCCGGAGCGACGGGAGCAGCGGGAGCCGCCTTGGGACCGCGACTGAAGAGCTTGGCGAACCAGCCTTTGCCCTCCTTCGTGGCGAGCTTGATGGGCTCCTGCACGGCGGGAGGCATGAACATCAACGGAACATCGAGAGGACCGCAGATTTCCGAGGCGGTGCTCTTGAGCGGACTGCCTCCGAGGTGCGTGCCGGGTGGTACAAGCACGCCGTACTTCTGCACGTACGCAGCGAGGTACGTGCGGGTGAGCGCCCGCACGTCGTTGCGTCCGAAGGTTCGACCGCTCGACTGGAGGGTGCTCTCCGCTATCGGACGGGCAGCGCGGAAAGCCTTATCTGCCGTGTCCGAGGTCCACTGACGAGTGGACATCGTGGCTCGGCTGATACGGGTATTTGCCGCTTCCTGGGGATCGAGAATTTCGCCCAGGTTCACGCTGGGATGACGAGGCGTCACCTTCGGGGTGAGCGCCCGGGCCAGGTGGCTAGCCGTCGGGGAATCTTCGCGCTTTGCTTCGAGCTCGTCACGGTTCATGTTCGTTTTCCTGTGCGGTTGGAGGTTTCGTGAAATGCCTCAGACGAGCTTTAGTCGTCCTGAGCGGAGAGCGTGACCAATCTTGGTTCGGGTACGGGGAGGTAGAGCGGAGATTTCTTCGAGGGTGATATCGCCCTGGACATTGGCGAAGGGGTCGGGGCCACCACCATCAGGCGGGCCACCACCGTCTGGTGGATAGCCACCACCAGGAGGACCACCCCCATCGGGAGGTCCACCACCATCAGGTGGGCCACCTCCATCAGGTTGTCCACCGTCGGGTTGGCCACCATCGGGCTGACTGCCATCGGGAGACATGGAAGCATCGTCGGGCTGCTGGATGGGAGGCGTCCCATGGCCACCTATACCAAAGGCCGACTTGATGAGGTTGAGAAGGAACTGGGTGATGTAGACGGGGCCAATCACGACGAGCTTCATGAGATCGCCCAGGCCGAAACCCATGATGTCGGGGCCGAGCTTGCGAGCGACGTCAAAACCGACCACGTTCGCGAGCTTGCGATCGTGAGCGCTGAGCTTTGGTCGTTCACAGCCCATGAGCGAGGCAATCGCTGCACTGTGCTGCCCGCCACTTTGACGCACGAAATTCTTGGTCCAGACAAGGGCCTGCCGCCTCATAGCCGGGGTTGGAGTGTCGACTCCCGCCTGCTGAGCGTAGTAGGCCGCGCGCTTGTTCACCATCTTGCCCCTGAACTTGTGGATGATGGCCTTGATGGGCGCAAGTGCCGCTCGTTGTGCTTCGGACAGACCGAACTCTATGCCCTTCTTGGCGTACTTGTAGCCGTACTTGGCGGGCGCTGCTGCGAGGCTGCCCACCTTCTTGATGGCATGCCAGGGACTCCAGCCCACGAAGGCTCCACCCATGGAGCTGTCTGTCAGGCGCTTATCCTGGGTAGCATTGAGGATGTGGAAGGCGGCTCCCGTGTAGGCACCGAGCCCACCGGAAAAGTCACCTCGAACGGAGGTCGGCAGAGCCGCCTTTTTGAGCTGGTCAGCCGCCCAGAGCCGGGCGACATTAAGATAGTAGCTCTTGGGCCGGAGAGCGATACCGGCCTTGCGATCTTGCTCCTCGAGCCAGGCGGCGTGCTCGAAGGCGAGCTTGCTGTTGAGCCCGACCACGACAGAACGCTTGGCGAGCTGGGTATCGAAGCCAGAGCGACTGGGACGACGAGCTGGGGCGCGAAGGGTCGTCAAGTTATCGGTGTCCTGACGGTCGGCAAGCTCCTCGTCGGGGTTCACGTCACCGAAGGAGTAGTCTTGCATGAATTTGGTCATTGCGTTGTTGCCGCCCTTCGCGTGCTTGATCGTGTCGTCGAGCGTGGCGGCATCGTCCACCATGGTCAGCTCATTGTACATGGGGTCTTCGGCCATGGCCTCTTCTTCCTCGGAAAGAGGGCGCATGTAGCTCACGTACTGTCGAGCCTCGGCGGGAGAAAGCCCGCCGCCAGCGGGAGAGGTGAGCTCGTTGTAGGCCGCTTCATCGTCGTCCAGATCCTCTTCGCCGGGCGTAACAGCAACCTCGCGCGAGGTCGGCTCGGCCAAAGGAGGACCTTCATAGTCGTCAGCAGGACCGGGAGTGGCTCCACTCTCGTCGTCGAGAAACTTCAGGATCGGCACGTTGCCGTACCGGTCGGTGTCTTCGAGCTCGGAGTCGGGCACAAGGCCCGTATCATGAAATTCGGATGCCATCGCGATCCTCACACGGTTCGCCGCACGGGTTTTGCGGCCGGAATGATGATGCCAATGCCCCTGTCTTTGAGAGCCTGGTCAACTTTGATCTTGGCCAAGGCGAAGTCTTTGGTCGTGGGGTTGTTCGAGCGCTTGAGCGTCTCCTTCATGACCAGGACGCGGTAGTCTTCATGGCGAAGACCCGGCAAGGTGGTATCGAGCAGGCCCACGGAGCCGCACTCGGCATCATAGGCTCGCTCTTCTTCGCCAGGCTCGTGAGCCCTGCCGACAATCTCACATTTGCGCTTCAGAGCCATTTGTCGATGAACCTGTCTACGAGTTGTTTGCCTATTGACCTGAAGGTTGGAGGAGGTCCGGGAACGTGACACCTGGATTGACAGGCTTTCAGGTTATTGTGAATTGTCGCCACTTGCTCCTGAATGGACTTCATGTCCAGTTTCATTGCTTGAAGCTCATTTTTCAGGAACTCGAATTGCGTGTCTGGCATGATGGACAACCTAGAAGATGCCGTTGACAAGGTTGAAGGTTTGGGTTGTGGCGCTGAACTTTTTTCGAGTCTCAGGATTTTTGACCCAGCTTTCAATTCCGCTCTCTCCCGCATGGTGACCAACTCCCAATAATCCCGAAAGCGAACAAACTGCACCGTCGACTTTCGTTCCGACATACTTTTGCGCTTTGGGCGCAAGACGTATCATGGACCGTTTGAAAGATTCGTACTGAACTGGCTTGGAAGCGAGATAGACCTTCGTAGATAGCGGCGGAGTCCACTCGCCCGTCCACACGCCACACTCGCCGTTGATCTCGGCCTTGCGAGGCTTTTTCACGAAGCCGACATCCGAAAGCCTCCGCATGTCCATGCCGAACATGCCGTGACGGCCTCGAGGGGAGCTGTAATTCGCGGGACTTCTCGCCATGGTGGTGACGAACCTGGTCCACCGAAGGAGAATCACGCCTCGAAGCGGACTCATGCGGGCAGGGGGCAGCATGGTGAGGCCCTTGCGCCCGGGTCCGAAGACCGACGCGCCAGCGAGAAAGCCCAGGGATACGTAGGCGGGAATCACGAGTCCGTACATGCAGCACCGAGAAAGAGGTTGCTTGCGGAGGGCCGCCGCTTTGGCGAGCTAAGCCCAGGGACTCGTGTTTGGCGTCTGTTGTGCTACGCGAGCAGGGCAGAGGCCCAAGATCCCGATAGAGCTATGGTATCAGGGACCAAAGAGGAGTCAAGACTCTAAATAAAGGAGGGCGGCGGACACCCAAAGGACCAGGAGGATGGGTGCCGCCGCCAGATCAAGACGACCGAACGAACGAGCAGGTAGGAACACCTAAAGCCTGAACGCTCGCGAAAACTTTGTCAAGCTCCCGTTCTAGGCGTCCTTGTCCTCGGGCATCACAACGAACGGCTCGAGCCCGATCAGGTCGAAGGCCGTCAGAGGGATCTTTTCGTACGCCGAGACGGGCAGGGGATTGATGAGGAGCTCCCGGGTCTCGGCATCGAGCTTTTCCTTCTCGGCCGCAAACTCGGCTTGTCTTTCGGGCTTGATGGTGAAGAAGGCTCCACCTTGCTGCGATTCGCCGTACTTCTGAGCAATGGTGGCCACCGCCTTGCTGTACTCGGTGAGCTCTGTTTGCAAAGCCTTGACAAAGCGGACCCTGCGCACGTGATCCACGACCGAGGACATATCCTCGAAGTTGGCGATCTTGCTGAGTGGTCCGGATTTGCCGGGAATGGTATCGCGAATCTTGTCGAGTCGGCCGAGTGTGAAGCTCAAGGGCATGGGATATCCTCCGGGTGGTTAGAGAAACCCGGAGGATACCAGGATTGTGCGATCAGGCCAAGGGCTATGGCGTGGGTATCTTGCCACTCGCCGAGAGGCTTTGCACCAGGGTCTTCATGGCAGCGGCAACGGCCGAGGCGTTCTTGGCGGTTGTGGCATCCAGGGAGCCGACCGCCGTACCGTTGAGCTCGACAGCTCCGGTCTTGGTGGCGACCCGAAGGTGCTTGATGGAGCCGGGCACGACGTTGGGCTTCTTGGCCCCCTCGTCCTGCCAAGCGACCGATGCGCCAATGAACTGACCATCGGCCGAGATGGAGAGTCCCTTGAACTGAAGGGTGTAGTTTTTCGTGACCTGGGGCATTTGACTATCCTTTCTGCTTTGGAATTGTTGACTGGTGATCTTTGTTGCTTAGACGTTCATGAGCCTCAAGGCGCGTTTGCTATTACGCATCGAAGTAGGCGATGAGCGATCCTCCGGGAGGGCTCACTGCTGCCTTTAGCGTCTTGTTGCTGAGAGTGCCACTTTCGTTGTAAACGACCGAGAGGCCCGACGAACCGGAGGCAGGAGCGTCATTGGCATTGATGGTGTCAACGGCAACGGAGCCGGTTGTGAGCCCGCGTACGATGAACGTGTGAATCGGCTGGTAACCACTGCTGCCGGTATTTGCACCTATGACACATTGACCGATTGCCGCCGAGGCGTACGTACCGATGGCGATGGAGTACCCACCAGGAGCGATCGTGGGGTTGTTGCCTATGGCAATGCCGCCGAAACCATAGTTGCCGGAGAGATCAATGCTGAACCCTATGGCTATCACGGAGGCAGCGGGTGCCGAAAGATTGCCTGGTATGGTGATTCCTTCACCTATGGCAACCACGCTGGCTGCCGTTCGCACGGTTATGTTGCTGCCTATGACTACCGTGCTGACCGCTGGGGTGTTGTCCGTTCCTCCCAGGGTGAGGCTCTGACCTATCGCCACACAGTAAGAGTTTAGGTGTGAGGCGGTCGATATCGTATCGCCCATGATGGAGAGGTGAGAGTTGGCATCGCCCACCGTGAGCTTGGACCCGATGGCTTGGACGTAGCTTGCGCCTACGTTGCTGGCTCCCACGCCGATGGCCATCTGGTCGCCGACGAGCACCATGTGGCTTGATGGGTCGAGGAGACTGCTCAAGGTGGCGTAGCACGTGAGTGACGACCCGATAGCCACCACCTGGTTGATGTTCTGATTGAAGGCCGATCCCCCGGTCGACGCCTGTATGGCCATCTGGTCGCCGATGGCAACGATCTTGGTCAGGTTGGTGGTGCCTGACTCATTTATGTTGACAGCGTCGACCTCGTACCCGATGAGCACGATCCGATCGAAGTTGGTGATGTTCGGATCGGCCGGCTCGGCGACATTGCTGTAGCCGATGAGAATGATGTTGCTGCCCGCTGCTGGCGTATAGCCGAAGATGGAATTGAAGTTTCCGATGGCAACGGTGTTCGTCGTGACTATGTTGACGAAGTTGTTCTGTCCGATGGAAACGGTGTCGGAGGATGTCTCGGTGGTGGTGATTGACTGTCCGATGAAGACACCATTGCTGGCGACGCCCGCCGCCGTGAAGGTGTCGCCAACGACTATGACGTGCGAGCTACCATCCTCAACAGCGATGTTCGAGCCAAGCACGTGCAGGTAGTAGAGACCAGTACCGGTTCCGCCCGGAATACCCGATACGATGGAATCGCCAATCTGGACGATGTGGCTTGACTGGTCAGAATTGCCCGTCAAGGCAGTGGCGGACATGTTCGAGCCGATGAGGACGACCTGGCTGAAGTTGTTGGCCGGTCCCACCGTCTCGGTGAACTTCACTGCCTGCAGGTTGATCGACTCGCCGATGGCAACCGCCTTGGAAGCGAAAGCCGCGCGAGCGTTCGCGTTTGTGACTCTGATGGTCGTGCCCAGCACTACCAGGCTGCCGAACAGGTTGCCCGAAACGCCCGCAAGCCCGGTGACCTCGGCATAGCAGTAGGTGCCCATCAGGTAAATGTTCTGGGTGTACCCGTCAGGCGTTGTGCCGTTGGTGAGGTTGCAGACGTTTCCAAGAAGAATGCAGTCCTCGAGGTCGGAAGTACTCGTGACAAGACCATTCCCGCCGATCAGGACGTTGTACTGCGATCCGGACGGAAGGCTCATACTGCTCGCTTCGGCGATTATCATCACGTTGCCGAATGTGATGTCTCCCGTGCTGAAGTTTGCGCCGATCATCACGTTGTTGGCGTTGTCGAGGGACGATACTCCACAAGTGAGAAACTCTCCTATGATGACGTTGGCGTTTGCTCCTTCACCATTCATGGTGATGAAGTTACCAATGAGCACGTTGAAGGCCGTGCCACTGTAAGTCACCAGGTCATACGCACCGATCACGATTGCAAAGTTCGCGCTTTCCCCCACTGCTATGCCGCCCGATTCTCCGGGTGCGCTGCCGATGCAGATGACCTCGTCCCCCTGAGCATTGAGATCGGTACCAATGACCACAATCGGACCACCGGCTGCCACTATCGAGTTGTTGCTGCCCACGCAGACGATGTCTGCTGGAGCCGAGGGGAACGGGAAAGCGGTGCTGTCCACCTTGTTGCCGAGGGCATCGGTGTAGATGGGTCCTGTTCCGAGTGTTCCGGTGAAGAAGTAGCCCTGCTGAAGCGTCGAGCTGGTAACGATGGCCACGTTCGTTCCGGTAGGTCCCGTGCCCGAAGCGGGAACCTGGCCACCAACCGTAAGAACGGTCGGCCCCAGGATCGTGCCCGCGACGTTGGCCCGGATGTAGCGAACGAGATCCGCCGTGGGCAAGGGTCCGAATTCGAGAACCTGGGTGTTGCCCAGAAGAGTGCGTCCCATGGGTGTCGTGACGAACTGTCCGATGGGGTTCCAGTTGACGTTGTCGGTGCTCCCCTCGACGAGGATGTTGCCGGTGAAGAAGCCTCGGCAGATGACGCTGATGCCCTTCTCGATCCCGGTCGGGGGAAAGAGCGACCAGGTATCGATGGACGCCTGCGGTCCCATGCTCCCTTGCATGAGGGTAGCCAGGGTCGCGAAGTAGTTCTGCCCCGCGCCGACGACAC
>Ga0181520_10011387_pt1 | contig 11693 bp, 11 predicted proteins | sample PEATcosm2014_Bin_29_FD_132451 | JGI IMG/M metagenome (GOLD analysis project Ga0181520, IMG submission 132451) | Peatland microbial communities from MTU Mesocosm Facility, Houghton, MI, USA - PEATcosm2014_Bin02_30_metaG | ecosystem: Environmental > Terrestrial > Soil > Wetlands > Peat | place...
CAGGGCTCGTGTATTCCGGTCCCCACTGTGCATGCCCGGATCTCCTGGTCAATCCAGTCCTGCACTACCAGTTTCATCTGCTGCTGAGTCATGCCCGCAGAAAACCGGATCCGGATCTCCACTTCAAGCAAATCGAGGATTGGCTCGACAGTCCGTAAATACTCCTCTGCCCCGGTAAATCCCCCGGCTTTCTCAATATGGATCATCACCAGATCGTTGAGGTGCGAGAACTCACCGGTTATATCAATAATCTGTTCGAGAGTCATACCACCTGCAACGGGAGGCGCCGGAGTACAGGAAGGGTCGGGCACTCCGGCATTTGCCTCACCGGTGTCCCTTTTTCCTTCCCGCCGGTTGGCTGAATCCTCGTCCATATACGCGCTCCCGCATACACTACCCTTACCAGAGTGGCTCGAACCTGAACCGATAAATAGGTTGGCATCAGGAGCGGGGGGCTTTACTCAGGGGTGGTGTCTTTCCTTGTTTGCTCCCGACAGGATACCCCGGGCTGCGCAGTGTCCTGTAGAAAACGCGGCCTGGAGGTTAAACCCGCCGGTATCTCCATCGATATCGAGCACCTCCCCGGCAAAAAAAAGGCCGGGTACCAGTCTCGACTCCATGGTTTTGGGATTCACCTCATCAAGTGCAACACCGCCCCGGGTTACCATGGCAACAGAAAGATTGCCTACTGATGAAACCCGGACCGGGTATTCCGTGAGCATGCTGATCAACCGGTTGCGGGCGGCAGCGGTCAGGTGGGCCCCGGTACTGTCGGCCGGAACACCCGCACATTCCGGGAGAAGACGGGCCAGCCGTTCGGGAATTCCAAGCCCGGCAACAAGGGACTTGATCGCTTTTGAAGGTGAACGGGCAATGGCAGCAAGGATCTCGCGTTCCAGCGCATCGCGCCTGACAGACCCGGAAAACGCTATCCGGATCTCGTCACCGGCCCGTATGTCCCGGGAGCAGTCAAGAATGCCAGGACCGGAGAGGCCGGTGTGCGTAAAGAGCAGGTCACCGTTTCCTTCCATAATCCTGCGGCCGTTGCGCCAGAGTGAGAACGGGAGCGCAGGAAAGGTTACCCCGGCAAGTGAGGAAAACGGGAACGGATCTGCAATAACCGGGAAAGTGCAGGGCCAACATCAGTAATCGTATGGCCAAGAGACGCCGCGATCCGGTACCCGTCACCGGTGGAGCCTGTCTTTGGGTACGAGGCCCCTCCCGTGGCAAGGACAAGGTGCCGGGCGTATAACCACCCGGCCGATATTTGAACCCTGAAACCGGGATCTGCAATCTCAACCTGCCGGACGGGTTCCCCACATCTGAAGATAACTTCCCTGAGCTCGCATTCCCGGATAAGGAGCGCGGTAATATCGGCGGCGTTACGACTTCTGGGAAAGATCTTCCCCCCCGGCGTTGTCTCAAAAGAAAGGCCGCGTTCCTCGAAAAATCCGATTAGGGCCTTGTTGGTGAAGGATAACAGGGCCGGTTTGAGGAACTGGCCGTGCGAACCGTACCGGGAAAAGAACGATCGGATATCTCCCTCGTGAGTGAGATTGCACTGGCCGGTACCGGAGATGTTAAGTTTCGCTCCTGGCGTGGCGTTTTTCTCGAGTAAGAGTACGCGGGTTTGCGGGGCCGCAGCATGGATCGCACAGAAAATGCCGGCCGGACCGGCACCGGCAATTACCGTATCGTACTTTTCCAAAAGGGCACCTGTGTACGGATTATCTCGCTTTTCCGGCAGATGAACCTTGCATTATATCACCATCAAGAGCAGGTTTTTGTAAGTCAGGTACATCGAACGATCGCAGTTTCCGGGAAGCCGGAGGGACTACCGCACAAGGGACCTAATTACACTTTTTCCGGAACCATTCTGCATAATGATGGCGCAGCTCCGCGGCCTCTTCCGGGGTAAAATCCTTCTTTTTATGGGTATGGAGGTGTTTTTCCATCTGCCGGATGATGTGTTCGGCATCATGGTAATCCCCGACCTCAAGGTACGCGGGCACCTTGGCAACCTCGAACGCATGCCCGCAGGCCGGGCAGAGTTTCCACTTCTGGAACCGGTCCACATAGGAGAACGCCCTGCATCCCGGACACCGGAGGATGAGGTACATAGGCATGAGGTCATCTGTGTGACCTCTATAAAAATATATTGATATCCGGGTCAGGGATTCCGGAAATGTATCCTGCCGGGAAAAACAGGGAGAACTGTTATACCATAATGCCAAACGAAATCCCTATATGGTGCGATCACCCCATACACAGGGATTATGGAAAATATCGCTGTCACAGGTATCCGGGGACTTCCCCTCATAAAATCCGGTGATAATATTCCCGCGATGATCTGTGAGAAAGTGGAGATAGACAATGGAGATATCCTGTCTCTTGCTTCCACGATCTACTCAAAAGCCAAGGGCTATACCAAATCCCTTTCCGAGATCACCCCTTCACCGCAGGCTGTCCGGCTGGGAAAACTCAACGGGGAAGACCCCCGGTTTGTCCAGGCCGTTCTCGATGCCTCAAAGGAGATCCTCATGGAGCATCCTTTTATTCTCTCCGAACTTCCATTCGGCCACATCGGAGTCCGGGCAGGGGTGGACCAGAGCAACATCGATGATGGCCACGTGATCTTCCTCCCGCCGGACCCGATGCAGGCGGCAGCGGAGGTAAGGGAGGAGATCAAAAGGATCACCGGAAAAACCATCGGCGTGATCATCACCGATACCTGCGGGAGATCCTTCAGGCGGGGCCAGACCGGGCATGCCATCGGGTGGAGCGGGTTTACCGCGATCCGGGACTTCCGGGGAGATACTGATCTCTTCGGCCACAAACTCAAGATCACTGAGGAGGCAGTGGTGGACGAAATTGCAGGGTTTGCCAACTTTGTCATGGGGGAGAGCAACAACGGGGTTCCCGCAGTGATCTTCCATAACTGCCCATCATGGACCGGCCATGACGAGATCTATTTCTCGAAATCAGAGGATATCACAAGAAAACTGCTCAAAGGGCACAACCCTTCATGAGAGAAAAAGGGATCCGGCTGTATTAGCCGGGTTATGCGTGTGTTGAATAGAGAAGATTAAGGGCCATAACAATGATCCCGATTACTGCTGCGATAGCCATGACCGCTATAGGACTGATATGAACAGCCCGCCGGTCCTCGCTCTCGTAGTAGTTGACGAGACCTGCTGAGGAGAGTAACCTTCCGCCTTGCTTCTTTGCCATACAAATATATTTCCTTTTTCGCTATATAAAAGAGAGTTACGGGGATTGATGCAGGCAGGACAGGTTCTCTCGGGCCAGGCTATTGTGGGTGAAGAGCTCGCGCTGCGGCCGGTGGATATCGTAATTGAAGGGGACAGGATCACGGCTATCGAAGAAAATCCCCGTGCACCTCCGGTCTGGATTTGCCCGGCTTTTTTTAATGCACATACCCACCTTGGGGATACCATTGCCATGGACTGCGGAAGCACCGGCGATCTGGTCAGCCTGGTTACTCCTCCAGACGGCCTCAAGCACCGGCTCCTTGCTGCTGCAACAAAAAAGGATCTTACCGCGGGTATGCGTGCATCGGTTACCGGGATGATCCGATCCGGGACATTGGGCTGTGCTGATTTCCGGGAAGGTGGCAGGGAAGGGGTGTTGGCACTCAGGGACGCAGTGGCCGGCCTTACTTTCAGACCGGTCATTTTCGGAAGGGGAGGGGGAGAAGATCTTGCAGACGGCCTTGGGGTAAGCAGTACCCGTGATGTTCCGGGTGTGGAAGAGATGATCAGGCACGCACGGAACGCCGGAAAAAAAATAGCATTCCATGCGGGTGAGCGGGACCGTGGCGACATTGATGCAGCCCTCTCCTTTGAACCGGATCTTCTCATCCACATGACTCATGCAACAAAAAGGCAGCTCAGGGCATGTGCGGAACAGGAGATCCCGATCGTGGTCTGCCCCCGGTCCAACTGGGTACTGGGCGTGACCTCATCGGCACGCCATCCCCCTGTCCGGACCATGATCGAGCTGGGGTGCACCCTCCTGCTTGGAACAGACAATGTAATGTTTATCCCCCCGGATATGTTCTCGGAGATGGCATTTCTCTCAACGATCTACCATCTCGATCCCCGGGTTATCCTCCGATCTGCGGTTGCAGGATCGGAACTGGCCCGTACACCATTTTTCATCCGTAAAGGTGCCCGCGCAGCCTTTTTTACGTTCGATCCGGCCCAATCCGCGCTTGTATGCAGCCGCGACCCGGTCGCATCTCTGGTAAAACGCGCTCAAACGGGCATGCGCGGGAATAACGTTTTTAATTTGAAAACTCAATAAAAATGGCATGTTTGTTTCGGGTGATGCCAATGTTTACTAACATACTTGTTGCCATCGATGGTTCAAAGGCAAGCGATCAGGCTATCGAACGGGCTGTCGACGAAGCAAAATTATGGAACGCACGGCTTCATGCAGTATACGTGGTAGAAACGGGCCTTTTTACATCACTCCCCTCAGACAATACCGTAGAACTCATGTACCGTGCGCTTGAAACCGAGGGGAATGCAGTCCTTGAAAAAGCAAAAAAAATCGCAGCAAAAAATGGTGTAACTCTTACTCCGCACTTAAAACAGGGACACGCCGGGAGCGAGATTCTGGCTCTGGCCGCAAAAGAGAAGGCTGACCTTATCGTTTCTGGTTCCCACGGTAAGAGCAGGACCGACAGCATTCTCTTAGGAAGCGTCAGCACCTATATTACTACACACAGCCCGGTCACGACCATGGTGGTGAGATCATAACCGACATGCTTGTTAAAGACTACATGACGTCCGATGTCGTCCATGTCGATATCCCCGGCAACCGCGACGATGTGCTCAAGATCCTCAAACGCACCGGCATCTCAGGAGTACCCGTACTCAAGAACAAGAAGCTGGTAGGCATCATCACCCGTAAGGATCTCCTGCGAAAACCCGAGGAAACCCAGCTCGGCCTCCTCATGACCTCAAAGCCGATAACCATCGGCCCTGATGCAGATATCCGGGAGGCGGCCCGGCTGCTGGTTTCCCACCGGATCCGAAGGTTACCGGTGGTAGAGGACAACAAGCTGATCGGCCTGATCTCAGTTGCCGACCTCATCCACGCGATTGCCCAGATGAAGATAAAAGATGAGATCAAGGATCTCTATACAAGTACAACCTTTGCACTCTGGGAAGACACCCCGCTCCCGCTTGTAGGAAGGGTCATGGAGATATCCGGTGTGGACGCAATCCCGATCCTCAATTCTGACAGTGTCCTCCAGGGCATCATCTCAGAACGTGACCTGATCCGGCACTCGTCAATCGAAGACTCTGTCGGCGTTTCCGACTTCTCGAACGGTACAGATGATGACGAGTGGACCTGGGAGAGCATCCGCGACAACCACTCCATCAGTTTTGGCATCTCCCGGGTGCAGCTGCCCAACCGGCCGGTGAAACTGGCCATGGTAAAGAATGTCGTGGCAGTTCCCAAGAACTCCGAAGTGAGCGAATGTGCGCTCAAGATGCGGAGATCGCGGGTCGACCAGCTCCCGGTGGTCAACGGGGATAAAAGGCTGTCAGCCATGCTCTTTGACCGGGAACTTATCCGGGCCCTCTGCAAAGAGGATACGGAATAACAACCTTTAAGTTCCCCGGTGTCATTTTACCTATAAAACGCTTTTAATTGATTTTAGGCGTTCATTTGTTTTTGAGGTGTTGATATGCCTGAACAATATCAGGAATCTATGACAGGGACGACAACGGTAGGTCTGGTATTTGCCGGAGGGGTGATCCTTGCCACGGAGAAGCGTGCGACCATGGGATATATGATCGCAAGCAAGCGTGCAAAGAAGGTCTACCAGATCGCCGACCGTATCGGCATGACTATTGCCGGCGGGGTCGGGGATGCACAGCAGCTGGCCCGGATCATTACCGTTGAATGCAACCTGTACCAGATACGCAGGTCACGGGAAATCACGGTAGGGGCCGCATCTACGCTCCTCTCCAACTACTTAAACCAGAACCGGTACTTCCCGTACTACGTCCAGTTGCTGGTCGGCGGAATTGACGATCACGGGCCAAGCGTCTACTCGGTGGATGCAATGGGAGGGGCCACAAAGGAGGAGGACATTGTCTCCACCGGTTCCGGCTCGCCCATGGCCTACGGTGTGCTGGAAGACCGGTACCGCCCGGGGATGAACGAGGATGAGGCAGTCGAACTTGCGGTCCGTGCCCTGCGGTCGGCCATGAAGCGCGATGCCGGATCCGGCGAAGGAATCCATGTTGTGGTCATCACCAAAGACAGATACGAAAATGTCAGTGAGGAGACCATAAAAAAACACCTCGCCAAAACTATCGCATAATCTCTTTTTAGGACGTTTACAGTTATGTTGATTGAAGATCGGTTAAAAGAGCTCAGGGATAAGATCAACGAGCGGGTGCCTTCGGGAATCCGGGTCACCGAGGTTGAATTTGAAGGGCCCGAACTTGTGATCTACACGGATGATCCCAAACGGTTTGCCGATGAAGCCGACCTGATCCGGGTCCTGGCACGCGATCTGCGCAAGCGGATCGTTGTCCGTCCCACTATCCTTGAGGATCCTGAGAAAGCGGCAAACGAGATCCGGGCGGTTGTACCGGATTCCTCAGGTATCACGGATATTTTCTTTGATGCGGATACCGGGGAAGTTCTTATCGAGGCAGAAAAACCCGGTGTAGTTATCGGGAAAAACGGGATCACGCTGCGCGAGATCACCAAGCATATAGGCTGGACGCCAAAAGTGGTCCGCACCCCGCCAATTGAAAGTTCCACGGTCAAGCAGGTCCGGCAGTACCTGCGCTCGGTCAACGAGGAACGGAAAACGTTTTTGCGTACCATCGGGCGCCGGATCCACCGCGATATCCCGGGCCGGGACGAAACCAACAAGGATGCACCAAGGAAAGACCAGTGGGTCCGGGTCACGACCCTTGGCTGCTGTCGTGAAGTAGGCCGGGCAGCCTTCCTCTTAACCACCCCGGACAGCCGTGTGCTCATCGACTGCGGGGAAAAACCCGACAATGCCGGCGGGACCCCATACCTCTATGTCCCCGAGATCCACCCCCTCGCCCAGCTCGATGCCGTGGTCCTTACCCATGCCCACCTCGATCACTGTGCACTCATACCCCTCCTGTACAAATACGGGTACGAGGGCCCGGTATATTCCACCCCGCCAACCCGGGATCTCTCGGCGATGCTCCAGCTGGATTACCTGGATGTCATCAACAAGGAGGATCGCAAGATCCCCTACAGTTCAAATGAGGTCAAGACCTACATCCGGCACTCGATTACCCTCAATTACGGCAGTGTGACCGATATCGCCCCTGACATCAAGCTCACCTTCCATAATGCAGGCCATATCCTTGGCTCCGCCATCGCACATTTCCACATCGGAGACGGGCTGTACAACATCGCATTTACCGGGGACTTCAACTACAGCAAAAGCAGGCTTTTTAACCCGGCCATTAACCAGTTCCCGCGCCTCGAAGCCCTCTTCATGGAGAGCACCTATGGCGGTTCCAATGATTTCCAGCCGGCACGCTCGGACGCAGAATTGAAGCTCTACGAGACAATCAACAAGGTACTCTCGCGGGGCGGCAAAGTGATCATTCCAGCATTTGCCGTGGGCAGGTCACAGGAAGTCATGCTTGCCCTTGAAGAGGGGATGCGTCTTGGAAAAATCCCGCATGTCAAGATCTACCTCGACGGCATGATCCGCGAGGCAACAGCCATCCATACTACCTACCCGGAGTACCTCAACAATGACCTCCGGAACCTGATATTCCGGGAGGGGATGAACCCCTTCCTTGCCGAGTGCTTCCAGCAGGTGGACTCATCCGAGCTCCGCGAGAAGGTGATCAACGGCGATCCGTGCGTTATTATCTCCACAAGCGGGATGCTCAACGGCGGACCGGTCATGGAATACCTCCTTAACCTTGCCGAGGATGAGAAGAATGCGCTCGTCTTTGTCGGGTACCAGGCTGATGGAACGCAGGGCAGGCGCATCCAGAAGGGGTGGCGCGAGGTACCCCTGGGCCGGAAGGGCACGATCACCATTAACCTCGAGATTGACACCATCGACGGCTTCTCAGGGCACTCTGACAGGCGCCAGCTGATGAACTACATCGGCCAGATCCAGCCCCGGCCCGAGAAGATCTTCTGTATTCACGGCGATGAGAACAACACCATCGATCTTGCCAGTTCCATCTACAAACGTTACCATATCCAGACGCACTCTCCGATGAACCTGGAAACGTACCGCATGGTATAACACTGAACTATCAATGAAGGCATACCTCGCTGTCGTTTGTCTGGGCGTCTTTGCGCTGATGGCACTTTCAAATGCGATCGTCCCGGTGCTTCCTGCATTTGCACCGGGAGCGGCAGAGGAGGGCGCCATCTATGCTGCCTATTTTCTTGGTGCATTCCTCTTCACGCTCCCCGGGGGCATTCTTTCCGACAGATACGGCAGGGTGCCGGTGATCCGCGCCGGCCTTGTGCTGACGGTGATAAGCGGGGCCCTGCTTTTCTGCGCATCGGGGCCCCTGCCGGTGATCGCGCTTCGCTTCATTGAGGGTCTCGGAGCCGGTCTTTTTATCGCGGCAGGGATGTCGTATATCAACTCGCAACCAAACCACACCCGCCTGAGTGGTTATTACCTGGCTATGCTCAATGTGGGGCTGGTGGCCGGTCTTGCGATTTCTGGATGGCTTGCCACCCGGTTTAGTGAGCCGGCACTGGGAATCGGCGTTTTTACCCTAATTTCCCTTGGGGCACTTGCCGCAGGCCTCATCATCCGCGAAACACCGGCGGCACCTTCCTGCACCGCTGCCAGCCCCCGACAGGATCTCCGGGGGATTGCCGCGCTCATTCGTGCCCATGCACGGTTGTGGTATTCTGCGATTGTCCTTGTGGGGATCACCGGCGTGATCTCGTCACTGTACCCGGGTTTCTCAAAAGAACCGGCAGATGTCCTTGGTATCTGGCTCGCGGCGATGAGCGTGGCTACAATTATTACGGTGCTGGTGATCTCCCGATTTCCCCTGCCTGCACGGGATACTATCCGGTGGTCAGCGGTCCTTATGGCCGGGGGGGTTCTTCTCTCCTTTGTTTCTCCCCTTGGTTTTGTGGTGCTCGGGGCCCTTGCCGGTATCGTGATGGTTGCCCAGATGACGATCCTTGCAGGAGAACAGGACCGGCAGGGTCTGGTCATGGGCCTGTTTTCTACCGCAAGTTACCTGGGTATGACTATCCTGCCGTTTATTGCCGGGATCCTTGCTGAAGGAGCAGGGTATCCTTACGCATTCGTTTTCACCGCAATCCTTGGCGGAACGGTAGCATTTTTGATCTGCGGCCGGCGCTGCAACCCGGCCCCGACAGGAATGTAAACCACGCCAGACCGTTAGGGTAAAACAATACCTTCATCTGTTACAAAAGAGCATTTTCGGATATGCAGATGAGCACAAAAGCTGGTATGCTGGTCCTTGTTCTCCTTATTCTCATTCCCGCGGTAGCAGCTGAGGATGCTACGGACTGGTACACCAAAGCCCAGAACGCTGCTTCAGCAGGCGACTATACCGATGCAGTGACCTATTACACCAATGCAATCAGTCTCAATCCTACCTATGATGCCGCATACGCCGGGGAGGCGGCGGCACTTAATTCACTCGGGCAGTATTCCGCGGCACTTACCGCAGCAAACCAGGCACTTGCAATCCGTTCAAGTCCCACAGCGCTTGGAGCGCAGGCGGATGCCCTTTTTTACCTGGGCAGGTACAATGACGCGATCGGGGCTTATACCAATTATACTGCAGTCGTAACCAATCAACAATCGGCATACTGCAATCTTGCATATTCCTATGTTCAGGTCAACTATACAACACAGGCACTTGCCACGTATTCCCAATGTACAAATCTTAACCCAAATGATCCATTGGTATGGAACCAGATTGGCCTTGTGGATATGTCTCTGGGCAAGTATACTGATGCCCTGAATGCATTTAACAAGGCAACTGCTCTTACCGTCAATAATGCTGAGATCTGGAACAACAAAGGAGAGGCACTTGTTGCACTGGGCCGGTATCAGGATGCGGTTCCCTGCTTTAACACCGCGCTCACGTTGAATCCGACCTACACTGCAGCACAGGAAAACCTGAATGCGGCCATGGGCAAGGGCCAGGTCTATACGTATACAATGACACCCACCCCGACAGAGTCCCGCTGGTACCTGGGGGGGATTACCCCAACAAGCGCAACCCCGACTGAAGTTGCAGCATCCCTTGAAAATATTACCCGGGTTGTCCAGACAACAACGCCGGTTACTACAATCCAGGCAACAACACCTGTCCCGACACGGACCACGTATACGCCGCTCTCACCAGTTCCGGTGCTTGCGGGCCTTGGTTTCGCAGTATTCCTGCTGGTCCTGATCGGGAGAGGTAAGAACCGGTGAGTTTCTAAAAAAACAGGAAGCTCATTTTCTTTTTATCGTTTAGGACAGGTGTGAACTATACACCCGCATAACCCGCAGATAAATTTCTGCGGCTTTTTTGAGTGCTGCAACAGAAACCCGTTCATTGATCCCATGCAGCGTGGCTAGATCGCCGGGACCATACTCGATCACCCGGAATCCCGCCGCACGCAGGTGCCGGGCATCGCTTGCCGCCCACTGGAGGATTGGGCTCGCAGGTCTGCCCTGCACGGCACCGACCTCCCGACAGACCACGGAAACAAAATCACAGAGAGGATCGGTCAGGGAAGGCTCATGAAGGGCTTTCCTGACAAGCGCGGCATGGGGTGCGTGAGCCATAATCCCTTCAACTAGCATCCGTACATCGCATCCCCACGGGATACGCAGTTCAAGATCGAGATTGCAATGCTGGGCCACAATGTTGACTTTCTCCCCTCCGGCTATTATGCCAGGGTTAAACGACACCCGCTCCAGGATATCCCCTCCCTTATCTAACCCGAACTCTTCGGCAAAGACTGCTGACGAAGACCTGATCAGGTCCCTGAGATCTTCATCCATGGAAAAGACATGATCGGGAAGACCCCTGACATATTCAAGCAGGTGTACGGCTTCCATAACTGCACTCCTCCCCACGAGGGGATACAGGGACCCATGGCCGGGTTTCCCGGTAAACCGGAGTTCAAGCCGGCAGAGCCCCTTCTGCCCGATGCAGGGATGCAGGGCAGGGGAGGGTTCGGCAATCAGGCAATCACAGGGAGGAAGAAGACCTTTTTCAAGCAGGAGCCTTACTCCGTACTCGCCCCCGGTCTCTTCGTCACACACAAAAAGGAGGGTAGCTGGCAGGGGCTCACCGGCTTCAAGAAGGATATCGCAGGCAGAGAGGATGGCAGCGACACCGCCTTTCATATCGCTTGTACCCCGGCCCCAGACATATCCCCCTTCGATGGCCCCGGAAAACGGGGGGTGCTCCCAACCCTCTTCAAGGGCCGGTACTACATCCACATGCCCGCAGAGCATGAGCGAACGGGGATCTCCCCGGGTCACCAGGTTGCAACGTCCCCCGGGAGAACAAATAATATCCGATTTTATGCCCCGGTCGGTGAGAAAGTCCCTGATATATCCTATGGGTCCGGAGGTATCGCCCGGCGGGTTTTCACTCCGCATAGAGACAAGGTCCGAACAGATA
>Ga0181520_10011388_pt1 | contig 11693 bp, 4 predicted proteins | sample PEATcosm2014_Bin_29_FD_132451 | JGI IMG/M metagenome (GOLD analysis project Ga0181520, IMG submission 132451) | Peatland microbial communities from MTU Mesocosm Facility, Houghton, MI, USA - PEATcosm2014_Bin02_30_metaG | ecosystem: Environmental > Terrestrial > Soil > Wetlands > Peat | place...
AAGGTTCAAATTGACCATGCGGTTGTACTTCTCTTCGTAGGGCGAGAAGTACTCCCAGCGGAGGCCGTAAGCGAGAGTGAAACCGCTCTTCACACGATAGTCGTCCTGCACGTACCAGTCCCATGAGTTGCCGCGCAGATAGATTTTGTTCAGGCCCGCGGTGATGGAGGTCGACTGCGGCTGACCGATCAGGAAGTCGGCGAAGGAGGAGCCGCCGGCGGCGCAGGTAAGATTCGACGGATCGCTATTCGGTGTGCAGGTAGCCAAATTCGGATACTGCGTAACCACGCCGGTGAAGTTAAAGGAGCCCAGTACGTTGGTGCTGCCGATGGAGTCGGCGTGAATGCGATGGAAATCCATGCCGGCGCGGAAGTTGTGCTTCTTGTGGATCCAGCTTACATAGTCTGTGAAGCTGATGGTCTGGTTGATCCTATCGCTGGGGGTAGAATCACCGAGCCCGCTTACACCCCCCGCATTTGTAGATATGCCGATGGACGGAATGCCGTAGTAGAAGGGATTCGTGTTGACCTTCGAGGTGCCGACGTAGATGCCGGGGGCTGGGATGCTGTTCGCTGGATTGCTAGTATCTGGAATTCCACTGATCGCGGGATTCCCGATGCCATTGGGGTTATTGGTGAACAAGTTGAAAGCTTTGGTGCGTGAGCGGTTCCAGGTAAGAGTAGCGGAGCTGTTGATGCGTCCGTAGCCCACAGTGTAGGAACTGGACAGATTGTACCCGTTGGTTAGCGAGTTGCCGCCCAGCAGAGGCGAGAAGCTGGAGTTTGCGCTGGCCGAATGCGAGTAGGTGAAGTTTTCTGCGATGCTCTGGCGCAGAACAGGCGGTGCGTTTCGATTCCCTCCACCGCCTCCACGTCCGCCACCACCACCTCGTCCGCCTCCTCCGCCACGCCCACCGCGCGCCGGCGCTGCGCCAAAGCTGCGGTTGTAGCGGCCCGAGATCTGCGAGGAGTGCGAGCTTCCGGGGAAATTGGTCTCAAAGTTTTGATACGTAGTACTTGAAGGAATATTGGGTTGTGGGTAAAGGTGCAGTAGGGCCAGCGCGGCCGGATTGAGTTCGTAGGATGGGATGCATGCGGTTGGCGCAGGATCGATGGCATAGAGCGCGGCAGCACAGTTGGTATTGCCGTAGGGCTTTCCGTATCCTGGATTAGTAACCGTCTGCTTGGTGACTGGATCCACATAGGTCGGCAACGGATCGTAGACTGTGTTGGTTAATGGTTGGGCTATATAAAGAGGATTATTGGTGAGGTCGCCGAGCTGTTGTGCCGGCAACGGCACGATGTCAAAGGAACTTGAGGGCGACGTGTTACGTGTCTCTGAGACGCTGAGGAAGACGAATTGCTTTGGGTTGGGGGCTATCCAGCCGGTGATGTAGGGTGTGCCGGTAACGCTGGCAGTCAGCGTGTTGCGGTCCGACGTCGGTTTGGCGAGTGATGTTCCTGTGAAGATACGTTGGGTTGCATTGAGATCGCTGTCCGATCCGGTATAGGTGACGGTACCGTGCCAGGCATTGGGGTTCTGTCCGCGGAATCCGCCGAAGCCTCCACCGCGTCCACCGCCTCCACCAAATCCTCCACCGCCGCCGCCGAATCCGCCACGACCGCCGCCACCACCGAATCCGCCGCCTCCACCACCACCGCCGCCGAATCCGCCACCGCCGCCAGGACCACCACCAAAGCCTCCCCCACCTGGGCCACCATCACCGGGACCGCCTCCGCCTGGTCCGCCGGGGCCGGCAGGGAAGGTGCCAGTCTGCATCACTCCGCTGAGTGTGCTGGCGATGTCGCCATTGTTAAAGCCATTGCGTTGCATGTCACCAATGCGGTTCTGTAGATCATCCTGGCTGAAGGTTGCCAGCCCGTTAATCTGGCCCTGCACTCCGGTCACGGCAATGGATTCATTTGCCATTGCCGATGAACTATCGGTCGCCGAGCTAGCCAGAGATGGCAGAAGCGAGTCTGTGCTTTGCGCGACTGCACTTGCGTCTGTCAGGTCCTGGCCCGCACTGTTCTGCATGGTCAACACCTGTGTGCCACGCCCCTGCCTTTGCACCGCACCAGGTGTGGTTCTAGCCGCGGCTGCGGCAGGTTGACTCGCGGGTGCAGCGGGTTTACCTGTGGCCGCGGGGGTTTGACCTGTGGCCGCAACGGCTGTAGCAGCAGTCGCTGGGGCCGCTTGAACAGGCGCTGGAGCGACACGCGAGGCGAGGTCCATCTTGAACTGAAGCGTCTGTATTACAAGCCCGCCGTTCTGGTCGGTGTCGCTCACCACCGTCTCCTGGGTCACGGGGGCAAATCCGGTAAGGTCGGTGGAGACGACGTAGCGAGCGTTGGTGGGAACCGCCAGATGGAAGGAGCCATCGATTTCTGTCGTGGTCGCATATTTTTTGCCGGTCACCGAGTTCGTGGCAGTGACCCCGACGCCGGGCAGGGGAACTCCGCTGGCCGTTACCGTGCCCTTGATGTTTCCACCCTGCGGCATGGAGGCCTCAACCGGGGCTGATTCGGTAGTATCGGGCGTCGCCGCAACTGGAACGACTGGAGTCGCCGCAGCAGGGGCTGACGGCGGGACCTGTGCCGCGGAAGCAGCCGGAGCCTGGGTTGCCGGCTGCTCCGTCTGGGCCAGGTTGGTCACGCAAAAAACACCGGTGCCGATCAGCATCGCCGCACACATTGCCGCCATCACATACCGTTTCATTGCATTTACTCGCCGCACAAAACACGCTCCCATATCAGAACTAAAGGATAAGCAACCTACTGCGAACCATCGGCCATCCACATCCATGTTGGAGATCTTCGTTATCAAGCGAAACAAGCACTGCAAACTTCTGAGACATAGCAATTATTCTGCTGGTCCATCAAATCAATATCCGTGCATTATTGTGGCGCGCATGGTGTGTTGATTTAGAGGTCTGGAGCAAAAGTCAACAGCGCCCCTCTGGTCCTGCATTCACGATCCCGAAGTCAGCAGTAAACACTGCTGTCACAACCACGCTGATCCGGGAAAAAACCTTTCATTGCCTGCCCTTCCGCCTCAACTCAAGTTTGTATATAATCTATACATACAGACGGGAAGGCGCTCTGAAAGGACGCGACCGCTGTTGAATAATTTTCCAGCTTGATGCGGGCCCGGACGCAAGAGCCTGCACTCCGACTCCGCTGATGCGAACGCGAGTGTTCTTGCGGACATGCAATCCGCTTGGCTTGCACGATTTATACTGCATCATTCAAAATCAACCGCACGTTGAAGGATATATTTCGGTCAACCGTACCGGAAGGTGACGGAACGGTGGCGGACTGTGGATTTATGGCTACATGCGCCCTGCACAGTAGAACTTGCGCTGGTGGCTGCCGCCCGGTCAGGACCATGCGGAATCAAAGGTAACTACGATTCTCGACCACCAGTAACCTGTTCCAAGGAGACTACAACATAATGGTTTGATTACCATTTAGTGCTATCAAAGAGACGAGCAAGACTCTATATTGAATGGAACAGAACAATAGAAATTCCGTTATGACGGTGTTGAACGATCGCGGATAATCCAGCGAATCGGTTCTGCAAACAGCAGTAGATGTCGTATAACCCCAAGTTTGCAAGAGACATTCGATACAACATTGCTTGGCATGCTTGGCTGTAAGGCTTTCCCAGGAATTATCCTATGCGATTGAAGACGATTGTAGCTGTACTGACCCTCTCCCTGGTCTGTCTGGTTCCACGGGTAAGCTTTGCCGACACACTGCAATTGACCGCTACTCCCGGGCAACAGGTTGATAACGTGTACGTCTACCCTTACACTATGACGGTTACAGGCCCGGGCGGCACCAACACGCTCGTCCCTATGTCCTGCCTAAACTTCAATCGTGAAGTGACCGTTGGGCAGCAATGGAATGTGAACGTCTACAGTGTGGCGGGCATTGCTCCCAGCGCTACGATCGACGGCGAGTCAGGGGTCGACATCCTTGCCGACGCGTACCTTTATAACCAGTATGCCGGTGCCAACGCCCAACTAACTTCCGACATTCAGTTCGCCATCTGGGACATAATGGATCCCTCCGGGGTCAACGGTGAGAGCGGCTTCGACTCCAATGCGCAGTCTTTGGCTACTGCGGCCCTTGCCGTGGCGAACAGCTCCAACCTTAACACCAGTCAATTCAAGAATGACTATTTGTTTACCCCAAGTGGCACTTATACCAGCGGCGAGCCGCAGGAGTTTATGGCAGACCCGCTTCCTTCCGCAGTTACCCCTGAGCCAACCAGCCTGCTTCTGCTGGGCACCGGACTGCTTGGAGCGGTCGGGACTCTACGCCGCAGACCGGTGAAGGCGTACGCGTAACATTAGGAAGACGGGGACTGAAGAGATTGCTTATCCACACGAGTCAGCGCTGACAAATCGATACGGGTCAGATGTTTAGCCGAGCAAGATTGCAGAATTGTGGAGCATGGCACTTTTCATTGCCCTCCGGAACATACAGATCTGCCGGGTTGAGGAATGACCTTCGTGGCGAGATAGGCGGCTGAAACCATACGGCATACGGATCAACGACTGACGGCAGGCGGTCGGATCGCGATCAAACTGCAGCAACCGGATACGGAAGGCTGTAGAAAATTATTTTGATCGAAGCGAAACTTTTTAGCCCATGCTCTCATCATAAACTATTGATTAATACACAACTTGGGCTGCGTTACAGGGTTTAAACTGACAACTCCAGCCTGAAGGCGCGGTTGTGGATCGGTGCCAGACGAGATTGATCGAAGGTAACTTGGATCGTTGTCCGCGGGTAACCGTTTCAAGCACATTCGCAACAAAATGGTTTTGATTACCATTTATTGTTTGGAATTGGCAGCGATTTCTCTATAGTTAGTAGTACGGAATAAAGCGTTCCCGAATGCAGTTTATGATGGATCACACGACTGACGCGAGACGGCACAAATGTCGAGCAGAGATGCCCAGGATGCGCAGAGAGAACAAGGCCCTTTAGACCATTGATGCACTGAATATGGTTGCTATGCGTTGTCCAGGAGTTCCACCATGCGATTAAAAACTATCATAGTTGCATTGATTCTTTCCCTGGTCTGTCTAATACCTCGGGTGAGTTTCGCCGACACGCTTACGCTGACCAATTCGGGAGGCGAAACATCTGGCGGCGAGGTTGTCTATCCCTACTACTTGACGGACACTGGCCCAGGTGGCACCACCCCCATGGTTGCAATGGGCTGTCTCAATGTAGATCGCGACATCAACTACGGAGAGAGCTGGCAAGCCTACGACATCAACGTCTCGACAGTCACAGTCAGCAGCGAAATCGATGGTGAGTCGGGGTTAGACATTCTTGCTGACGCATATCTTTTCAACCAGTTTGCCAGTGCCAGCGACGGGTACCAGATCTCCGACATACAGTGGGCGATATGGAGTGTCATGGATCCCGCTGGAGTGGTTGGCAATGGTGCCTTCACCCCCAATGCAGCGGCTCTGGCAGCAACAGCCCTTGCCGTCGCTCCTACGCTTCCCTCCAGTTACTATGCGAATGACAATATGTTTGTCCCCATTGATGGCACCCAAACCGCCGGCTATGGCGAGCCCCAGATATTGATGACCGATCCTCAGCCTCCCGCAGCCACCCCTGAACCGACCAGCCTGATCCTGATGGGAACCGGTATGATAGGCGCGGTTGCCATCATGCGCCGCAAGTACGGCAAGGCTTAGCAGCAGCTCTGTAGTGGAACGTCAGCGTAACGAAAAATTCATTGTGTCCGATGCCCGCACCGACATACTCGACGCGGGTTTGCTATTTGTACCGTGGAAGTTTGCAGAATTGCGGCGCATGACTCTGCTCGTCCCCCACTATTCTTTCGCTGTGCGAGGATGAGGTATGACCTTCGAGGCGAGTGGGAGGGAAGCTGTTGCGCGGATATCGCGGCGCGCGGCCCAGCGGCTGCTGGCAGGACATCTCTGGGTGTACAGGTCGGATGTAGAGCGGCTTATGGCGGGCGCGGGCGAGCAGGTTGCCGGCGGGGCCCTGGTGAGCGTGCTGGATGGGCGGGGGGAACCGCTTGGGACGGCCCTGTATAGCGATGCGTCGGAGATCGCGCTACGGGTGGTTTCACGGCAGGCGGGACTGAGTCGTGCAGAGTATCTGGAAGAGGTGAGGGACCGAGTGCGTGCCGCGATCCGGCTGCGTAAGCGAGTGGCCGCGGAGGCCTTCTCAGGAAGCGGTGAGACGGACGCTTGCCGACTGGTCTTCTCCGAGGCGGACGAGTTGCCTGGAATCGTGGTGGACCGCTATGGCGAGCTGGTGGTGGTGCAGTTGCTGATGCAGGGAACCGCGCAGGAAGATGTACGCGCCGTATTGGCCGAGACGTTGGCAGAGCAGGACTGGGTACGAACGATTGTAGAAAGGCCGAACGTGCGCGTGCGCGAACTGGAGCATCTGGGGCCAGCGCCGGAGAAGCCGCTGTATGTGCGCGAGGGCTGCCAGGCGGCGTTGAAGACGATCTTCAGCATCAATGGAATGCGATTCCACTTCGATGCAGCAGCAGGGCAGAAGACGGGAGCGTTTCCGGACCAAAGGCTGAACTATGCGGCTGCGGCACGATGGGCCGGCACAGGAAATACGGGCCGGGCGCTCGATGTATGCACTTATCAAGGCGGTTTTGCGCTGCATCTGGCGCGCGTGTGCGAGCAGGTTACGGGCGTGGATGCGAGTCGTTCCGCGCTGGAGGTTGCAGACCGGAACCTGGCGCTGAATCCTGGGATTGCGGCTGCGGTGAATTGGATTGAGGCGGATGCGTTCGAGCTGTTGCGCGATTATTCGGAAGCAGACGAACAGTTCCACACAATTGTGCTCGATCCTCCAGCGTTTGCCAAGTCGAAGCGCGCGGCGGAAGGCGCAATGCGGGGTTACAAGGAACTCAATTTAAGAGCGATAAAAATGTTGGCGAAGGGTGGCACGCTGGTGACCTGCTCCTGCTCGCACCATGTGGGGGTGGAGGAGTTCATCGAAGTGGTGCGGGCGGCGGCGGCAGATGCGGGGCGCCGGGTGCAGATGCTGGAGATGCACGGGGCTGCGCCGGACCATCCGGAAATTGTCACCCTGCCCGAGACGAGCTACTTGAAGTGCCTGATCTGCCGGGTTCAGTAGAGGCAGGTTGCAGGTTGTCAGTTGCCAGTAGAGGCGTAGTCTATCCGACCTGACAACCTGCAACTATTGGCTAGAAGTGGAAGCCGAGTTCAGCGGTTATCGCCCGTGGCGTCAAATAGTGCGTGCCCGAGAACGTGGAGAGGAAGTTATATAGAGCGTACTTGTTAGTGAAGTTGACAGCGGTCAGATGGATGCTCCACTTGTACTTATCACCGTTGAAAAGATTGTCCTGACCAAACGATGCGTCGAAGACGTTACGCGGAGCAATGCGTTGCGGATTGTGATCGTTGTCGCCGGTGTTGGGGGCAGGAATGGAGATGAGGCTTGAGGTGAACTGCGAGGCCAGGCAGGCGGTGGGCAAGAGATTGGTTGGGGTTGCCTTGTTGCTGCCGCAGGCAAAGCCGGCCTGGAACTCCTGGTCGGCCGTGAAAGGCACACCGAAGGCGTTGACCATGAGGATGGCAGGCTGTCCGCCAAGCGTCGTCGAAGAGAGTATGCATGGGCTGTTGGGATCGACCGAGGCCGGACCATAACAAGGGGCTGAGCCAGCGACCAGGCCGCTATCGTAGCGCCAATTGAACCCGAACCAAGGCGCGAACTTGCTCGGAATCTTGTATTGCAGGTGTGTGGTCTGGTTGAACTTTTCGTCGTGGTCGATGCGGAAGGGATACCCGCTCTGGCCGACGGTTGCGCCCGCCCCGGCCACCTGCGGCGGATAGAAGCGCGCGGCCACCGAGGACATGACGACAAAGGCGGAGATGTTGTGGAAGTGGGGTATGTCCGCACGCAGGTCGAAGCCGGGGATCTTGGAGTTGTGCCAGTCGATGGGGAAGGTGATGGGTGTGTTGCCGAGCACGGAGAAATCGAAGGCGTTGTGCGTGTACTTCCAGATATAGTCACCTGAGATTACGAAATTCTTGCCGACGGCCTGCTGAAGGCCAGCGTGGAACTCGTTACGAAATCCGGGCTGAAGGATCGTTGAGACGCCGGGGGTGCATGCGAGCAGGGGCGCGAGGACATTGCTTCCGCATCCCTGGCTGGAGAGGACCAGGTTCTCGTTGAAGGGGGATTCAAGGGTACGCGCGAAGGAGGTGCGCAGGACGGTGCTGGTTGACTTGATGGTGTATGCAACGCCCAGGCGGGGCTCTGCCTGACGCTGGACGGCGAGGCCGTTATAGAGATCGCCGCGAATGCCGAGGTTGATAGTCCAGTCGCTGGCGGTGATCTGGTCCTCAGCGTAGAGTGCCAACTCCTTCACATCCGTGTGGCCGTTGAATGTATAGTAGCCGCCTCCGCGGGTAAGGTCGTACGGCAGAAGAGAGGAGTTATACGTGCCGCCAACCGACGGATCGTTGGAGACGTCGCCGGATTTGGCGCACTGGGTTGGGCTGGTAAAGCCAGGCAGTGGATTGCCGCTGGTGTCAACGCAGGGCGAATTGAAGGTTGCATTGACGATGGCGAGCGGATCATTCTCACGGAGGAATGTCTGCGTGTACTCGGCCCCAACCTTGACGTTGTTGACGCCCTTCGCATAGGAGATGGTGGTGTGGAGTCCGGAGTTGGTGAGCGAGCGCGCCTGGCTGATGGACTGGTTTTGTATCGGCCCCAGGTCGGCCAGAGGATTTCTGCTGGGATAGTAGTTGTATGCGTCGCGACGGACGTATCCGGTGAAGTTGAAGACTGAATTGACATTGATAGTGTGAGTATATGTAGGGGCGATGTTGAAGGTAACAATCTTCGAGCGCTGGTCGGTGTTGCCGACGCTGCCGAAGACGGGGTTTGCGCTGGTGCCGCCGCTGATCACGTTCTGGACGTTGAGGTTGTCGTAAGCGTTGGGAGTCTGGAACCAGGATCGGCTGAGGCCCAGATTGAGATGCAATGAGTCGCCGGCAGTGAGCTGGCGGTCGACACGGTCAAAGATATTGAGCTCGTTGCCCTTGTCGTGAAACACAGAGAACTCCGGCGGGTCGAGGAAACGGCCGCTTCTGAGGCCGTCCACTTCAATAAAGTTTCCCCAGTCCTTGCCGCCATAGCTGAGGTCGATAGAGCCGGTGGAGGAACCAAAGGTCCCGAACGAGGTGGTGATGGAGCCGGTGGGGGTGGTGACGCCCTGGCCTGAGCGGGTAGTGGCAACAATGACGACACTGGTCTTTCCGCCGTACTCGGCGGTAGGCGCGCCGTCGATGACCGAGAGGGACTGCACGGAGTTGGAGGGGAGTTGGTTGGAGAAGACCTTGGACTGCTGGTCTGTAATGGGCTGGTTGTCCACAGAGAAGGAGTTGGAAGCGTGGTCGCCAAGGCCGTGAAAGAGGCCGTTTGAATCTGCTGCGATGCCGGGCGAGGCGAGCGTGACGAGGGAGCTGAGTGTAGAGGACTGGCTCTCCAGAGGGAGCTCGGAGAAGAGATCTCGGTCGACGTCGGTGTGTCCGACCGGATCGTTTTCGATGAGATCGCCCGCTGATGTCGTGACATTGACCACCGTGGAGGCAGTACCAAGCTGCAGACTGATATTCAGCGTGAGAGGAACCGTGGAGCGTACATCGGCATCCTGGGAGGCTGAGTTGAAGCCGGCGGCTGTGATGCTCAGGTGGTAAGGATTCAGCGGCAGATTGGTGAACTGATAGTGGCCTGCACTGTCGGTTTTAGTCTGATCTTTGTATCCGCTGACCGGGTTCTGGATGGTGAGCGTGGCGTTGGGAATGAGCGCACCGGTGGGGTCGACCACCGTGCCGGAGATAGTTCCGGCGTTTCCGGCGGACTGGGTGCGCGCCGGCGCGGGCGCGGGACGGCGCTGTGAGGAAGCCTGCGCTTGGGCGCGAGGCGCGACCACATTGAGCAATGTGGCGAACGAGACCAGAAGTACGAATGCAGCAGAGATGCCGCGTCGTAAAGACGTGTGCATGAGTTCCCCCTATTGGGTTGCCGAGTGCGTTTTGACGAGGTTCTGGACAGGAACGCTGGTCAAACGGCGGGCGGGGGACGAGTGAAGAGGGCGAAGGTGGCTAGAGCACTGGGAAGAACGGACGGCGGTAGGGCTACCAGTAACGCTACGACAGCTGTAGATGGAGCTGGAGCCGTAGAAGAAACAGTATGAACGGAGATGTGTGCCGCGGCGCAGAGAGCGCAATCGGCGTGGTTCGCGGTGCCGTCGCTGTGGGTATGAGCGACCTGTACCGTGCCCAGGACTGCGACCAGAAGGACGCAGATCAGCGCAAGGAGAATTCTCCAGGGATGGTTAGCGCTTGGTCTCTGGCCTTCGTGACTCATATCAGGCAAATGTTCTTATGGGGCCGGGAGCCTAGTTGTGGTTCGAAGAACGGGCCTGGGTTCAATTATTTATAGGAGGACTAAAGCTGTATCGTCAAATTGGACGCTCACGACGCGGCGAAAGTTGCGTAATTTGTAAAGTAGTTGCAGAGGGGTCGGAACGGTAAACGCCGACTTTATTGCGGAGGGTTGAGTAGGGCGCGCAGGGCGGGCTCGTCGAGGATAGCGACGCCCAAGGAGCGGGCCTTGTCGAGCTTGGAGCCGGAGTCTTCGCCCGCGACGAGGTAGGAGGTCTTCTTGCTTACAGTCCCTGCGACGTGGCCTCCGGCGGACTCGATGAGCTCCTTGGCAGCCTCGCGGGTGAGCGTGGGGAGGGTTCCGGTGAGGACGAAGGTAAGTCCGGCGAAGGTGGAGGTGGTGACCTTCTTCTCCGCGGGCATGGTCACGCCAGCCTTGTATTTAAGACGCTCTATTAATGCGAGGTTGGTAGGATTCGAAAAGAAGTCGCGGATGGAAGATGCGACCTTAGGCCCAATATCGTTTATGCGAGTGAGCCTGTCTTCCCCCGCTATTGGTTCGGTTTTTGCTGCGGCGATGAGCTCTTCGATGCTGCCGAACTCATCCGCGAGAGCCTGGGCGGTACGCTCGCCAACATGACGGATGCCAAGGCCAAGCAGGACACGATTAAGTGGCGCCCTCTTGGAGTTTGCTATCTGTGCGAGCAATGAGTCGGCAGACTTCTCGCCGACACGCTCAAGGGTGAGTAGTTGTTCTTTGGTAAGGAAATAAATATCGGCCAGTGAGTGCACAAGGGCATTTCGGGTAGGAGTTTCAGCAATTGCTTCGTCAGCCTCTGCATCAGTAGTAGCTGCGCTAGCTTCGTGTTCGGTAACTGCATGACCGAGAAGTTGGGCGACCATCACTTCACCGAGGCCCTCAATATTCATGACAGTGCGGGATGCAAAGTGGCGAAGCTCTTCTTCGAGTCGCGCAGGGCAGTTGGCGTTGATACAGCGCCAGTCTACCTCGCCTTCGGCACGGACAAGGGCACTGGCGCATACGGGGCAGTGGGTGGGGAAGACAATCTCTTCGCTACCGCGCGTGTGTTGCTTGTCCTCGATGAACGAAACGATCTTGGGGATAACGTCGCCGCCGCGCTCGACCTGAACGAAGTCGCCGATGCGGACGCCGAGGCGAGCGATCTCATCTGCATTGTGTAACGTTGCGCGGCTGACCGTTGTACCGCTGACAAACACAGGTGTGAGC
>Ga0181520_10011389_pt1 | contig 11692 bp, 11 predicted proteins | sample PEATcosm2014_Bin_29_FD_132451 | JGI IMG/M metagenome (GOLD analysis project Ga0181520, IMG submission 132451) | Peatland microbial communities from MTU Mesocosm Facility, Houghton, MI, USA - PEATcosm2014_Bin02_30_metaG | ecosystem: Environmental > Terrestrial > Soil > Wetlands > Peat | place...
CACCACGCCCTCGCGCAATCTGCCCACCTTGCAGGAGACGCCGGCATTCATGCGAGCCACTACCTTTGCCTCGATGGATGCGCCAGGGCCCTTTGAAACCAAGGCAACCGAGGCATTTTTTAACGTGACTCTGCCAGAAAAGAGTTGGACAGCGCCGCAGGTGGAGGAGTATATGGCGGCCTACAACTGGGGCGTCATCACCAGCACAGCAATTCACGAGGTCATTCCGGGCCATTACGAGCAGTATCTGTGGAATGAGCACGTGCCCTCGCGCATACGGCAGTTTCTTAGCCTTGACCTGAGCAACGTTGGCGGTCATTTCGCCGGGACGAACGTCGAGGGCTGGGCGCATTACACCGAGCAGATGATGATCGACGAGGGTTATGGCCGCACCCCATCGCTCCCCGAGGCGCAGGACACTGCCTACCTTAAGCTGCGGCTGGGACAGTTACAGGATGCGCTGCTGCGCAACGCGCGCTACATCGTTGCCCTCCGTATGCACACCGGCGCAATGACCATCGATGAGGCGATTACGTTCTTCCAGGTCGAGGGCTATCAAACGAAGTCAAATGCGGAGCGCGAGGTAAAGCGCGGAACCGGCGATCCCACCTATTTGATGTACACGCTGGGCAAGCTGCAAATCCAGAAACTGCGCGCCGATTGGGCAAAGCGGCAAAAGGGATTTCCGAAGCCGAGTGAGTTTCACGATCTGTTTATGCAGCAGGGCGTGGCGCCCGTGAAAGTGATCCGCCGGGCGCTGCTGCAAGACGACTCGCCGACCCTGTGAAACGCGCTTCGAATCCGGGCTGTCCAGCAACCCTCCCCACGCTTACAATGGGTTGTTCCGAATCCTGCACACCGAGTGACTGAATGAACATGAAAGTTCGTAAAGCAGTGTTTCCGGCCGCGGGCATGGGCACGCGGTTCCTGCCGGCAACCAAGGTGATGCCGAAAGAAATGTTGCCGGTCGTTGACAAGCCGATCATTCAGTACGGCGTGGAAGAGGCAATTGCTTCGGGATGCGACGAAATCATCATCGTGACCGGGCGTGGCAAAGTTCTGATGGAAGATCACTTTGACATCAGCTTTGAGCTCGAGCACTCGCTCGCCGAGCGCCACAAATCCACCTTGCTGGAGACTGCGCAACAGGTTGCGCGAATGGCGCACGTGAGCACGGTGCGGCAAAAGGAGCCGCTCGGACTGGGCCACGCGGTTCTGATGGCGAAGCGGCTGGTGGGCGATGAACCGTTTGGCGTGATCCTGCCGGACGACCTGGTGGACTCGCCTGAGAATCCATGCCTGAGGCAGCTGATCGATATTTTCGATGAGAAGCAGGCCTCGGTGATTGCAACCCAGATCGTGGAGGGCAAAGCCATCTCCGCCTACGGCGTGCTGGATGCAAAGCCAGTTCCAGGATTCAATGGACATCTCTACGAGATTACAGACCTCGTCGAGAAGCCCACGTTAGCCGCAGCGCCCTCGAACCTCGCCATCATCGGCCGCTACGTGCTTACCCCGCGGATCTTTGACATGATTGAGACGCTCACGCCGGGCGCAGGTGGCGAGTTGCAACTGACTGACGCTTTGAAGAAGCTCCTACAGTACGAAAAAATCTACGGTTTCGTCTTCGAGGGCAAGCGGCATGATGCGGGTGACAAGCTCGGATTCCTGAAGGCCACCGTCGAGTATGCACTGCAGCACGAGGAACTGGGGCCGGCCTTCAAGGAGTATCTGCTGGCACTTGATATTGAGAAGGCATCACACGGACCGGTCTAGCACTGCGGAAAGCAACATAGGCTCGAGCTGAAAACCGCCCGGGCCGGAAAGGCATCGTAAACGCTATGATCCAATTGCTCGTGAGATGGATTATCAGTGCTGTTCTGCTGCTGGTGGTTTCGCACCTGGTGCCTGGCTTTGAGGTCCATGGTCTGCGCGCGGCGCTGATTGCGGCGCTGGTCATCGGCTTGGTCAACGCCACCCTGGGATTCGTCCTGAAGGTGGTGACGTTTCCGCTCACCCTCTTGAGCCTCGGACTTTTCCTGCTGGTGATCAATGCCCTGATGCTGCTGTTTGCTTCCAGTTTTGTGCGCGGATTCGTAGTGCATGGCTTTGCACCCGCCTTCTGGGGGGCGCTGCTGCTCTCGTTGCTGGGGATGGTGACCCGCTGGCTCACTCCCACGGGAAGCTAGAGAGCGTGAAGCAGGCGGACCAGCGCTGGCAGATCGGGCGATTGCTGGAAAAGCCTGATTCCGGCGATGCCGCTGGCTCCGGCAGCGGCGCAGAGTGCGGCGCGTTCCAGGTTCACTCCTCCCAGGGCAAAGACCGGGAAGGCCCGGCGCGCGTCACCAGCTTCGACGCGCAGGTCGGGAGCGTGGTCCTTCTGCGCTGCCCGACGCAACTCCTCCAACCCAATTCCCTTGCTGACCACGTTTACTTTCTCAAAAATTGGCGCCAACACCGCGAAATCCGCGCCATGCGCATCGGCGAGCCGCACTTCCTGGGCTGAGTGGCAGGAAACGGCAACCCGGAATTGCCTGGCTGGACGCCTGCTGGAGGCCAATGCGCGCGCGTCAGAAGCGTAGATATCGGCACCCGTCAGGTGTACGCCGTCAGCGTCCACGGCCAGGACCACATCGGTTCGATGGTTGATCAGTAGCTGCGTCGAGCCTGCCGCGCGAATTGTATGCAGCGCTTCGCGGGCCAGCAACTCGAGCTCGCGGATTGGGAGATCTTTCTCCCGAAGTTGAATGAAATCGACTCCGGCCGAGGCAGCCTTGCCTATCGTCAGCAGAAGCTGGTTTCGGCGTTCCACTTCACTTCCTGCGAACTGCGTCCGATCCGTTATGTAGTAAGTTTGCACAGAGGAACTCTAACGCAGCCGGGTGCCGCGTGAAAGAAGTCGCGTGGAATCCAAGGAACGGAAAGAGAGGCTACCCTGAGTTTCCCCGAGGTAGCCTCTTCGCTGTGTACGGCGGCAACCATCAGTTTGCTGGCACGGTCCACCCGGGCTTCACTCCGGCGGCAGCGTTCTGCTCGTCGAGCCACTTTTTCAGCGGAGCGAAGTACTCCATCATTGCCCCGGCATCCATGTGTTCCTCGCCGGTCAAAGTTTTGAGGGCCTCAGGCCAGGGCTTGCTCATGCCCATTTGCAGCATCGCGTCCAGCTTGGCTCCAGCAGCTTTATTCCCATAGAACGTACAGCGGTGTAGCGGACCGGTCTGCCCGGCTTCGCGGCACATGGCGCGGTAAAACTGAAACTGCAAAATCCGTGCCAAAAAATAGCGGGTGTAGGGCACGTTAGCCGGAACGTGATACTTGGCTCCGGGATCGAAATCGGCTTCCGTACGGGCGACGGGAGGAACGATGCCCTGGTATTTGGCGCGCAGCTTCCACCAGGCGGCGTTGTAGTCGGCGGGCGTAATCTCACCGGCAAAAACCTTCCAGCGCCACTGGTCAATCAGCAGTCCGAAAGGAAGAAACGCTACCTTGTCCATTGCCTGGCGCAGTAAAAGAGCCGTGCCGTCGCTTTCAGGAACCTTGTCAATCAGGCCAACCTGCTTCAGATATTCCGGCGTGATCGAGAGCGCGATCGTGTCGCCGATGGCTTCATGGAAGCCGTCATTGGCGCCGTTCATGAACAGGAAAGGCTGGTGCTTGTAGGCGCGCTGGTAGAAGTTGTGGCCAAGTTCATGGTGAACGGTTACGAAGTCCTCGTCGCGAATCTGGATGCACATCTTGAGCCGGAGATCGTCCTGATTGTCGATGTCCCAGGCGCTGGCGTGGCAGACGACCTCGCGGTCGCGTGGCTTGGTGAACTGCGAACGCTCCCAGAAAGTAGCAGGCAGAGGCTCAAAGCCGAGTGACTTGAAAAAGTTCTCGCCGTAGTGAACCATCCCAATCTCGTCCACTTTCTTCGCTTTCAGCAGCCCGGTGAGATCGTATCCCGCCCCCTTGCTGTTCGCCGGAGCCACAATCGGATAGATGTTTCCCCACTCCTGTGCCCAGGGATTTCCGAGCAGGTCGGCGCGGATCATGCCATTCGCGTCCGCGGCCTGCGCACCGTACTGCTTCACAAGCTGATTACGGACATAGGTGTGCAGAGACTCATAGAGAGGCCGCACCTGGTTCCACAGGCGTTCGGTCTCGGACGAGAACTGCTCCGGCGTCATGTCATAGTTGCTGCGCCACTGTGCGCCCATGTCCTTGAAGCCAAGCTCGCGCGCGCCCTCGTTTTGCAATTCAACAAAGCGGGTGTATTTGGCACGCATGGGGGCTCCGATGGCATTCCAGCCTACCCACACTTCTTTCAGTTCTTCTGGATCCCGTGAGTTTGCGAAGATCTGTTCGATTTCGCCGATGGCGAGGCACTTGCCGTTGAATCTTCCAGTTTTTGGGCAATACTTGCCTTTGCCGTACTCGCCTTCCAGCGAGCTGGCAAGCTGGGCGTACTCTTCGCGCTCCTTCGGGTCTTCCAGCGCAAAGAGTTGGAGCTTGAGCAGCAGGAATTTACGCGCCAGCACGGGCGGCAGCTCAAGGCCATCAAAACGCTTTACGGCGGGTGCCAGACGGGTGAGCTCGGTGATGAGACGCTCATTGTAGTCGGCGGCAATGGTTTCCGTGTCGTCCGTGATGAAGGTGGCCTGTACCCACTGTGCGCGGGCCAGTTTGATGTTGAGCTCGCTCAGTTTGCCTTCGGCTTCGGTGATGAACTTCTCGGCCTCGGCAACCGTTGGCTTCGCATGCGACATCGTCTTTGTGTGCATCATCTTTGTGTGCTCCTGCATGTTGGGGAGCTCCGCCGTTGTGCCCTGCGCGGTGGCGCAAACGGCGAGAGCGGCGATTACAGTTATGATCTTTAAGGCGCGCTTCATAGTTCCTCTGAAGTGCTCATTGTAAGTCCTCAAGCGAGAACTAGCCGTTTTGCCGTTTGCGCGGACTGGATAGAAGATCCGATTCCTCGTACACTACGGCGGGTGGTGCTGCCATGCATGAAATCGCTTCTAATTCGGCATTGATCCGTATCGTCCTGATCATCCTGATTCTGGTGGTCCCGCAGATTGTTCGCGCCGTGCTGCAGGCCAAGAAGGCCAAGTCCGCGGCAGGGACTGGCGTGAACCGGGGAACTCCTTTGGGAGATGCGTTGCGCGAGGCCCTGCGAAAGTCTGCCGAACAGTCTCGCATGCGGCGGGGCGAAGCGCCGCTGGAAGCGGAGCCGCTCCGCTTGAACGAACAGTTTGACCAGCCGCCGAAGATCGAGCCGGAGTCATCGTTTTTCCCTTCGATTCTACTACTCGCGCTATTGGTCTGCCTCTGCCTGATGGCTTACCGTTACTGGGCAGGATAAGTCCCGGCCTGCGCGCGCTGCATCCAATTTCGTGTGGCCCTTGGAACCCAAGTCGTCTACCTGTTGCTGATTGCGCTGCCAATCGCGTGCGTCTCCTGGACCGTGACTCATGAGGAGGTTTTCCGCGAGGTGCGAGAGTATTGCCTCCGGCGCAGCCAACAGGATTCTTTCCTGGTCAGCAGAAAGTTCTTCTATCTATTCACCTGCGAATATTGCTTCAGTCATTACGCCACCATCTTCTTTCTACTGATCACCCATTTTCATCTGGTCTTCGGTGACTGGCGGGGAACGCTCATGGCCTTCTTCTCGCTGCCCTATGTTGCCAACCTGTACATGGGACTGTTCGCACAGACCAAGCTGGAAGCAAAGAAAGACCGGGTCTCAGCTAAGGTCATCCAGGAAGAACTGGAGATCAAGCAACTGGAAAAGAAATGTAAGACGATCGATCACGAGCAGAAAGAGCGTGACCAGCCCCGGGTGATGCCCGCGGCATAGTCCGCAACACGCTTCCCGCTTGTTGAGGGCTCGCCTGCGTCTTCCATCAGCGCATCAACATGCCGCCGTTCACGTCCAGAACGTGACCGGTAATGTAGCCTGACTCGTTGCCGGCAAGAAACAGGACAGCGTTGGCAACGTCGGCATCGGTGCCTTGCCGGCCTACCGGTATTTGCGCGGTGATGCCCTGCTTCTGCTCTTCGGTGAGCGCCTCGGTCATTGCGGTGGCAATGTAGCCGGGGGCAACCGCGTTGACCGTAATATTGCGCGAAGCGACCTCGCGGGCAATGGAAAGCGTAAAGCCAATCAGCCCGGCCTTCGAAGCAGCATAGTTCGCCTGTCCAGGTCCGCCCACCTCGCCAACGATGGAGGTAATGTTCACGATCCGTCCCCAGCGTTGCTTCAACATGCCGCTGAGCACAGCCTGGGTGAGGAGAAAGGGCGCGCTTAGATTGGTGGTCAGCACCTCATCCCAGTCGGCCCGTTTCATTCGCAACAGCAGCGTGTCGCGCGTGATCCCGGCGTTATTGACCAGAATGTCGATTTTTCCAAGCTGGGCGGCAATTGCCTTGACCGTGGACTTGATGGCCTCCTCGGAAGTTACGTCCAAGGGAAAGGCCGCGGATTTGCCGCCTTCGGCTGTGATTTCAGCAACCACTTCCTTCAGCTTCTCTTCATTGCGCGCGGCCAACGCCACGGTCGCTCCAGCCTTTGCCAGTGCAAGCGCGCAAGCGCGGCCAATGCCCTGGGACGCTCCGGTGACGAGCGCAACGTGTCCCTGTAAGGACTCCATAGATCACCTCAGTATGTAAATGGAACTTAGCGGATTATAGCCGACTGGTTCAGCCGAGTTGACCGGATATGGGCACTTCGGCCGGTTCTTCGCTCGGGATCGCGCTACCGTCACTCCGTCTATCGGAGGCGAACAACATCCTGAGAAATGGAGCCGGCAGTACGGTGGTAACCGCCGTCATCACGATGACCAGTGCGTAGGAGCGCTGCGAAATCACGTTCATCTGCAATCCAATCAGCGCAACGATCAGTGCAACCTCGCCGCGCGGTGTCATCCCAACCCCAACCTGCAACATGCTGCGCCAGCCTTCGCGATACAAAGGCAGCCCGCAACCAACAATCTTGGTGACCACGGCGACCGCGGAGAGTGCAAGCGCCAGCACCACCACCGAGCGGGAGAACACCGAGAGATCCAGACGCGATCCCATGGTAAAGAAAAAGTACGGAGCCAGGAATTGATTGATGGCCAGGGCACGTGGCTCCAGGTTCCAGCGCGGGGAGTAATCGGCAAAGGCCAAGCCGGCAAAGAAGGCGCCGATAATTGCCGCCATTCCAATCCATGTAGCTGCAACCGAAAGCCCGAGACAGAGCGCGAGGGCCAGCACCAGCGGAGCGTCCTGTGTCTGCATCTGCTGGATGCCCGGTTCAAGGCGGTCCACTACGCGCGGCGCGACGAAAATCATGAAAACCGCAAAGCCGATCGCTTCGGCGGAAACCAGACCGAGATGCACCCATTGGACGCCTCCCATGTGGACCGTGCTGACCAACATTCCCAGCAGCAACATGCCCAGGATGTCGTCGAAGACTGCGGCGCCTAAGATGATCTGCGCGGTGCGCAATTTATGTGCGTTCATGTCGCGCAGCACCCGCGCGGTGATACCAACGCTGGTGGCCACCATGGCGGCGGCGACAAATAACGCCTCGCGTGACGGTTCGTGCTGCAAGCGAAGGAAAAGAAAGCCCAGAGCAAAGGGCAGAATGATCCCGGCGATCGCCACTCGCAGGCTCAGCCGCCCAACGCGGATCAGATCACTGGGCCGGGTCTCCAGCCCAACGGTGAAGAGCAGGAAGACGGCCCCGACTTCAGCAATGGAATAAATCGTGTCGCCGGGCAGAACAAAGCGTGTAGCATACGGCCCAAGTACCACACCAGCGAGGATTTCACCGAGCACCGCAGGCAGACGCATTCTCTCAAACAGCTCGCCAAACACCTTCGCCCACACGAAAATGGTGAATAGCTGCAACAGAAGTGAGTCGGTTCCATGAGGCATCTGGCAATCGTCCGTGGTGAGGCGCAAACGCTCCGTGCGCGGCGGGTGGAACAAGATCATTCTGCGATAAAACAAGTGGATTCAGCGAGCAAAATCGAACGCTGCAGCCGGTTTTCAGCATCACCGAGTGCCCAGGAATCGCGGTTTCACATTGCATCCGCGCCCCTTAAAAACACGGTCAGCTACTCTCGATTCTTCAACATTCCGATCTCGATTCGTGCGATCTTAACGGGGTCCGTTAAATTTGATTCCTGCCTTACATAAACTCATGAAGACCAAGCTGTTGTACACCTTGCAGTCCACACTCGGAGTCGTCGTCAGTGCTTTGTGTGCGATTGTGGTATCCCTGATTTTCGCCAAGACGCAGTGGAAACTGCTTGCGCCATTTCTGTTCGCTGCCTTGCTGGTGCTGCTGGCGAGCCGCTTTGGAGCGATGGTCAGCGTTTTGGGATCATTACTCGCGGCGATGATCTTCTCCCTGCTGCTGTTCTCTCCCGGACACTCGCTGCACGTTGAGAACGAAGCCGAGCGGGCTACGCTGGCCTGGATGATCCTCTTGTCGGTTTCGGCATCGTACCTGTTGTTCCCATCGCGCACGGATGGGCACGGCCTCTGAGGCTCAGCGCGAGAGCCGTATGTTCTCCGGGGCCCAGACCAGCATTTTGAGCGAACGCGAGAAATGGCAAACATCTGGCTGCTTGGGCAGAGCGAGGCCCAAGGGCTCAGCCGTGCTGTTTTCGAGGATCTCAACACTGGCGCGCTGCAGTGCCCAAGGCTGATGATGTACCTCGGTGCGATAGCATTTTCGGCGGTACCACGAGTACACGCAGTAGCGCTCGGTGAGGAACTCATCCAGGCTGCGCGGCCGCGCCCGTTCCGGAACTCCCTCCGGAGCGTAAACCACGTCAAACCGGGCAGGACCGTTGGCGGCTTTTGGGCCATGCAAACGCGAAGAGCGGAAGTGAATCGCGCGCCCCTCCGGTTTGCGCGCCTGAATGGTTGCACCACTGATCTGGATCGATGAGTGCCAGTACTGCATGCGGAAGAAAACGCGGGTAAACCAAACGGCCGACAAATGGGCGTTATCCACGCTGAAGTAGTAGACTCCCGGCTTGCCCTGCAGCGTCACATAGGTACGCAGATTCAGCTGGGGGAAAAAAGATAGGCCCGGCAATGGTGGAACCCCACTGGGGCGTACGTGACTGGTGCAGAATGGCGAAATCGTGAGCCAAGCGGCCCCGTCGTAGAGGTCAAGGGTCAGAGCTTCAGGCACCAGCTGCCTAAGCGTGGGCGGATCCATCGAAAAATGCGCAAGCAGCAGATCGTTCCAGCTCTGCGAGAGGAACCATTGGCCGTCCGGGGGCAGCCACGGGCGATGCTCAACCGAGTAGAGTAAGCTGCCTGCGGTCACGAATTGGGTTTGGAAGTCGGACTCCACTGTAACCGCCTCAGCAAGAGCGTAGCCCAACTCAGCGCTGCTTTGCACGTGAATCTCCACCAATTTCTGCCGGAGCTTCTGTTCCAGTGGCGCGGAGTGCGAGTTGGCATTCCGGCGAGCTTTGCGTCAGAATCAAGCGCATGACCGCTCCCGCCTCCGGCACTCCATCCACCTCCAAGCCTGTCTCCCCTGTCTCCGGTGAAACCCAAGTGTATTGCATACACGGGGCGGAGCCGGAGGTCCAGGCCTATGCAATGGCCAAGTACTCGCGCTCGTCGCTTTCGCTGAAACAATCGCTCTCGGAATTAAACGAGCAGAAAGCGGAAAAGTTTCTAAGTACCTTCTACTTTCAGTACGGGCACCGCTCGATTGCCGACCTGGCGCATGTCGCCATGGCCATGGAACGGCTCTCGCTGCTGGCCGCCACGCTCGTGGTGGATGAAACACGCTGGGACGGGCAAGAGCGTTCAACCCGTTACCAGGACTTCAAGAAGAGCGGCCACTACTCGCCTGACTTCAGTGATCCTGCCGACCGGAGCCTCTTTGAAGAGACCATCGCGTTCCTTTTTTCCGAGTACCGCAAGTTCAGCGAGTTGACCTTCCAGCACCTGATGGCCAAGACTCCCCGGCCACCGGAGATGGCTCAGGAAGCTTACGAACGTACCCTGCGCGCCCGAGCCTTCGACATTTCGCGCTACCTGCTGCCCCTGGCGACCAATACCTCGCTGGGGCAGATTGTGAACGCGCGCACCCTCGAGACGCAGGTTTCGCGACTGCTCGGCAGCCCCTATGAAGAGGTGCGACTGCTCGCCGAACGTATGAAGCAGGCCGCGCGCGGAGCCGCCTGGGACGTCAACGCCAGCCAGCGCCAGGCGCTGGTTGAGGCCATTGCGGAAAAAGATGCAGACCTGGGACGGCGGGCGCGCGCTGAGTTGTTGCGTGAGACTCGGGTATCTCCCACGCTCGTGAAGTACGCCGAGCCCAGTGCCTATGAGCTGGCCTCCCGAAAGGAGCTGGCGCAGGCGGAAGCTGAGTTGATGCGCGGGCAGCCCATTGCGCCAGCGCCCCAGGTGGACCTGCTCGACGAAGAGCCGCTGGAGATCGAACTGGCGACCACCCTGCTTTACGAGCACTCTCGCCACCCTTACCGGCAACTGCGTGAGGCGGTCTGCGCGCTGCCCCCCGTGCGGCGCGAGGAGATTGTCGATCTCGGCATGCGTCATCGCGGGCCACATGACGAACTGCTGCGCGCCTACTGCGCGGGTCAGAAGTTTCGCTTTGACATCCTGATGGACATCGGCGCCTATCGCGATCTGCATCGCCATCGCCGCTGCGTGCAAATCCACCAGGAGTACTGCTTTGCTCACGGCTTTGATACCCCGCGCGAAATCGAGGATGCCGGGTTCGCCGGTCTCTACGCCGGGGTTATGCAGCGTGTGGGTGATGCCGGGCGTCAGCTGGCGGCCGCGCTCACTGCCCGCGGCGAAGCCCCGCAGCCGGCGCAGTATCTGCTGCCGCTGGCCTACCGCAAACGCACGCTGTTTAAGATGGACCTTGCCGAAGTGGTCTATATTAGCGAGCTGCGCACCGGGGTAGGCGGCCACTGGAGCTACCGCAACGTGGCCTATCAGATGTACGAGCGCGTGGCGGAACGTTATCCCGCGCTGGCCCGGTATTTCCGGGTTACGGACATCCATCAGCCGGTGGACCTGCTGCAAAGGTGAACCCACAGCACAGGCCGGGGTTGCTGGCGTAACGCGCGAAGTGGCATTTTTGGGCGGATTTCCGGCTGATCTTCTCCTTTTGTTTCCCTTCGGCCCCGCCCGTGCTATCCTTCCGGCAGCCGTCCTCATACTTGTGAAGCCATGCGTAAGCCGCGCTTTACGCATACCCCGGCGGCTCCGGAGCGGAGCGTTTCCCGCACCTGTAAAATCATTGCAGCGCCGTGCCGCCAGAAGGCGGCGGGCAAGGAGTGCTTCATGGCCGACGACCGGTCCCGCGCAATTGATCTTGCGCTCTCTCAGATTGAAAAGCAGTTTGGCAAGGGTTCCATCATGCGGCTGGGAAGCAAGGGGCCCATCGTTCCCATCGCGGTGATCTCCACCGGCAGCATCTCATTTGACGCTGCCCTGGGCGTGGGAGGGGTTCCGCGCGGCCGTGTGATCGAGGTCTTCGGTCCTGAATCCTCGGGCAAAACCACCATCACCCTGCAGATTATCGCCGAAGCCCAGAAGGCCGGCGGCATGGCAGCCTTCGTGGATGCTGAGCACGCTCTCGATCCCGCCTATGCCAAGCGCCTGGGTGTGGATGTGGACAACCTGCTGGTCTCGCAGCCTGACTACGGCGAGCAGG
>Ga0181520_10011393_pt1 | contig 11690 bp, 11 predicted proteins | sample PEATcosm2014_Bin_29_FD_132451 | JGI IMG/M metagenome (GOLD analysis project Ga0181520, IMG submission 132451) | Peatland microbial communities from MTU Mesocosm Facility, Houghton, MI, USA - PEATcosm2014_Bin02_30_metaG | ecosystem: Environmental > Terrestrial > Soil > Wetlands > Peat | place...
ATGCGGTTCTTGCCTTCCACTGCGCCACTGCCGCCGACGTAGAGGCAGAGCTTCTCCATCTCGCTGGCGACCAGCATCATGTCCGCGCCGAGTGCGTCGACCAGCTCGCGCGCCGCGTCGGGGTCGAAGCGGACGCCGCGCGACTCGGCCTCCAGCGTGACCCAGCGAACTGCATCGGGCTCCGCCACGCGCGCCAGCTCCACCATGCCGCACCAGTCACCCAACGTTTCGCGGATGCGGTCGTAGCGCTCTTTATCCTGAAAATCCATCCGCCGCAGATCGGTGGGGATACGCAGGTGGTCCGCAACGCATAGCAGCACCGCCTGCGGATTGGGACTGCGGAAGTAGGCGTCGATGGCGGCGAACTCGGCCTTCTTTGAGCCGCGGCCATAAAGCAGCTTGAGGTTGCGTACGAAAAGAACCTGGAAGGGCGCCATCAGCGAAGGGGTCTGTGCGCAGTCGAGCACCTCGAAGATGGGCGTATCGGCGAGGTCGAAGTCGTGCAGGGAGAAGTCGCGTGCCTCGGGCGGTGCAAGTGCGGTGAGAACTCCTTGACGGCAACGCTGGTAGAGGAAGGCCTCGTCGCCCAGCAGGACGTAGCCGGGACGCAGCGTCGCGGGCGAGGCGATCTCCGCGAGAAAGCGGTCCGTGGAGGCGAAGCTCTTGAGCGGTGTGGCGCGGGATGGGGTGGGCGCGGGCATCAGAAGGACTCCAGCATATCGTCGACGATGGCGTGGCCAAAGCCGCGAGCAAGGCGGTTGACGGCGGCGGGGTCTTCGCGGATAAACCCGGTAAGGTCCTGCGTGGACTGGTACTGCTCGCGGTAGCTGAGAGCATCGTTCTGGTAGAGGACGCGGCCGTCGCGTGCGGTGAGCACCACCTTGACCGTTATGGTGACCAGGTAGCTGGAGGTCTCGCCGCTGGTGGAGTCGTAGGTGAGTGGCACCGAGGTCTGGGTGAGAATGGTACCGCTGAGGACGGCATCGGCGTCGGCTGCGCCACTGGTAAGGACACGGTAGCGGGTACGTGTATCCAGCTCGCGGACGACGGCCTGGGTGAGCGCCATCTCGGTGTGATAGGCCTGGGAATGGGTCGCGAAGACGGGTACGGCGATGCTGCGGACATTGGCTGGAATGTGCGTGGCTGATCCTGCGGTGTGGTATCCGCAGCCGGCAAAGAGAAGCGCAAAGCTGAGTGGCAGTAATCGGAAGAAAGGACGCGCCGCGGTTGGAGACAGGATGCGCATTCGAGGTGATTCTATTGTCGCACTCAGTCGAGGTGTTGCAGGTGAGTGTCTTTGAAGAGTGCCCAGAATTTCAATATGTCGCCGGTGTCACCGAGTCAAGCAGATGATGCGGCCCGAAGGCCGGCTCATGTATTACTGGATTCGACATGATCTATGCGGTGCTGGGGCGGCCTTCACCGAAGGTCGGCTTGCGGCCTGCCTCGGGCTTGATGACCTTTTGGCCTTCGCCTAGGTCGGCGTAGGCGAGAGGCGACTTGAAGGGGGGTAACTCTTTACCCTCGATAATGAGGTCGATCTCGGCCCGGTCGAGAGTCTCGCGCTCCAATAGCGCAGCCGCCATGCGATGCATGATGTCGGCGTTCTCCTCTAGGATCTTGTAAGCGGATCGGTAGCCCTCATCAACGAAGGCGCGCACCGCAACGTCGATCTGCTTGGCGGTATCGTCGGAGTAGTCGCGAGACTGGGCGATGTCGCGGCCTAGGAAGACCTCCTGCTCCTTCTTGCCATAGGTCAGCGGACCGAGGTCGCTCATGCCATACTCGCAGACCATCTTGCGTGCCAGCTCGGTGGCGCGGACGATGTCGTTGCCCGCGCCGGTGGTCTTGCGATGCATGAAAATCTCCTCGGCGCAGCGTCCACCCATCAGGATGGCGAGTTGTGTGTCCAGATAGTCCTTGGTGACGGTGTGCTTGTCCTCCTCAGGCAGATGCATGGTAACGCCCAGAGCCATACCGCGCGGTATGATGGTGACCTTGTGTAGCGGGTCGGAGTGGTGGCGCTTGGCCGCGACCAGGACGTGGCCGGCCTCGTGGTAGGCAGTGTCCTTTTTGTCGTCGTCGGAGAGCAGCATGGACTTGCGCTCGGCGCCCATCAGCACCTTGTCCTTGGCCACCTCGAAGTCAAACATATGCACAGCCTTGCGGTTGTAACGCGCAGCGGTGAGGGCGGCCTCGTTGACCATGTTGGCGAGGTCGGCTCCGGAGAAGCCAGGGGTCCCTCGCGCAAGGATGTTCAGATTGACATCCTCAGCCATGGGAACCTTCTTGACGTGGACTCGCAGCACCTCTTCACGGCCACGGATGTCCGGGCGATCGACCACCACGCGGCGGTCGAAACGGCCGGGACGAAGCAGCGCGGGATCGAGCACGTCTGGGCGGTTGGTAGCGGCTATCAGGATGACGCCGTCGTTGGACTCGAAGCCGTCCATCTCTACCAGCAACTGGTTGAGGGTCTGCTCGCGCTCGTCGTGTCCTCCACCCAGGCCGGCACCGCGGTGACGTCCGACAGCGTCGATCTCGTCGATGAAGATGATGCAGGGTGCGTTCTTTTTTCCCTGCTCGAAGAGGTCGCGCACACGGCTAGCACCAACACCGACGAACATCTCAACAAAGTCGGAGCCGGAGATACTGAAGAAAGGCACATTCGCCTCGCCTGCGACAGCACGGGCCAGCAGCGTCTTGCCGGTTCCTGGAGGCCCAACCAACAGGACGCCCTTGGGAATGCGGCCGCCCAGGCGCTGGAACTTCTGCGCCTCGCGCAGGAATTCGATGATCTCTTTCAGTTCTTCCTTGGCCTCATCGACGCCAGCAACGTCCTTGAAGGTGATCTTTTTCTGCTGCATGGAGAGCAGGCGGGCGCGGGATTTGCCAAAACTCATGGCCTTATTGCCACCGGACTGCATCTGGCGCAGAAAGAAGAACCAGATCAATATCAGGAAAGCGAAAGGAGCGATGTTGATCAGAGCGGAGAGCCACGCGCTGGAGTTCTGGTCCTTGTTGGTGATGTTGACGTGATGGGCGCGGAAGATGTTGTACATCTCCGGATCGTTGGCCGGAATGGTGGTGCGGAACTGGTCCTTGTTGCTGTACGCGCCGGTCAGCGTGGTGCCGTCGATGGTGACACTCTTGACCTGGTCCGCCTGCACATTGTTCAGCACATCGCTGTAGCTGGTGGGGTTCTCCTTGGGTGCACCTATATTTTTGCTGACAAAAGTCCACAGGCATATCACGCCTGTGATTAGGAACACCCATATTACGAGTTGTTTGACGGTCGAATTCAATCGCGTTTCCTCATTCTTCCGGCCTGAAACACCCTGTTGGAGCGGCGTTATAGTGCGGCCATCGACCTGGCAGGCAGGTGCTTATGCACTACGACCTGCTACTAATTAGACGCGCCTACGGACAGTAGGGTTCCAGTTCTTCTGCAGAAGCCGGCAACTCGGCCCGACGGCGTTCTGCGTCAGATAATTGGATTCTACTCTGAGTAGGGGCGCAATAACGCAGTAAATAGGGACGAAGTGGAGGGAAACATCCTTAGTTATGTACCAATTTGACCACATCACCACTCGATGCTTCGCGTAAAAACTACTACCGAGGGGTCATAGTGGTTCGATATTCTTTTGGTTCTTCTGCGGCGTCTGGCGGAAGAGGCGAAGCTCGCGCGGTGAGCGCTGGGCGCTCAGCTGACCAGCAAGATGAAGAGAGGAGCCGGTGCGCGCGACCACGGAGGAGTCTCTGTTGTTTGGATTGGGGAGAAGGCCGGTTAGGGTGAGTAGACGAGCCGTCTCGTCGAAGCTGAGACGCACTCCGAGCTGACGTGCGGCAGCCCGGACAACGCGGCGGCGCAGAGCGGGATCGAGCGCGCGCAGGCGGTCGATCTCGAGGGCGATGGAGTTGGATCCACCGGGAGCAGTGCTGACCCCACGCCCCCCCCCGCGGACCGGTCGGCCCGGCAGCAGCTGGGGCAGAATGCGGCCAAGCTCCGACTGCCAGCGCTCCTCATCCTCACGCGCCAGCTCGGCCAGGTTGGCTAGTGCCTGATCGATGGCTGGATTCTCGCCACGCAGGAGGGGCAGAATAGAATGGCGGACTCGGTTGCGAGTGAAAACCTGATCGGCGTTGGTGGAGTCCGTGCGCCAGCCCTGGTTGCGCGATTCAAGATAGGCGATGAGATCGGCGCGGCTGACAGCGAGTAGCGGGCGAATAATCTTGCCAGGGCGGGTTGCGTTGGGGACGAGGACTACCGGGTAGATTCCGCTCAGGCCCTCGGTCCATGCTCCGCGCAACAACTTCATCAGGACGGTCTCGGCCTGGTCGTCCAGGGTGTGCGCGGTGAGCACGGAGTCGGCATGGCCCTGGGCGATAAGCTGCCCGAGGTGCTCGTAGCGAAGGTTGCGCGCAGCCTCCTCGACAGTCTCAGGCTGGCCGGCGTGGCGCACGCGGGCAACGCGGTCGGGGACGCTGGCGTGGCGGACGTGCAGCAGAACTTTAAGCCGCGCGCAGAGCGCCTCAACAAACGCGAGGTCGCCATCGGCTTCCTCTCCGCGCATGCCATGGTGGATATGGATCGCCGACAGACCCACGCCAAGAGCATTGCGCGGCAGGGCGTTAGCATCATGCAGCAGCAGCAGCAGCGCCACCGAATCCGCGCCTCCGGAAACGGCGGCGCAGACTCGGTCTCCAGGGCGGATGTGGCTGCGATCCAGTGTGGGCGCGGAGATTGCCATCGTGACTAATGGTACTGCGGTCGCCGCTTTGGCGGCGGTTGGCTGCATATTTGCGTCTCAAGTCGCCGGCTATCTTGTTATACTTCGTGGGCTATGCGAGTATTTGTGATTCTTCCGGCGGCTGGGATTGGGACAAGGATGTCCGTGGGCGGCGGTGCGAGTGGCGGTGCGTCCACTCCGAAGCAGTTTCTTACTATTGCAGGTGTGCCTGTGCTGGTGCATTGCCTGCGCGCATTCCTCGCGGTCGAGCGCGTAGCGGCCGTATACGTTGCCGTGCGCGGCACGGAGATGGAGCGCGTGCGCACGCAGTTGACGGAGTTCGGGCTGGATGGAAGGGTGCAAGTTGTGGAAGGAGGCGACCAGCGCCAGCAGTCGGTGAGCAATGCTCTGACCCTGCTCGTCACCGAAAACGGATGCAGCGAAGACGATGTGGTACTGGTACACGATGCGGCCCGTCCCTTGATCGATGCAGGTACCATCGAGCGCACGATCGATGCAGTCGCCGAGCATGGCGCGGCGATCGTCGGTCTACCGGCGGTGGATACTATCAAACAAGTGGAGCGCACGGCGCATGGCGCAATCGTGACCGCTACCATTCCTCGGGAGAGGATCGTACAGGCACAGACACCACAGGGAGCGCGTTGCGGGCTGCTGCGCCGGGTCTTCGCCGAGGCGACCGCAGACGAGTTCACGGGGACCGACGAATCCAGCTTGCTGGAGCGCGCAGGCATCGAAGTGTCTGTGGTGCCGGGATCGCCCAGGAATCTCAAGATCACGCAGCCGGGTGATCTGGAACTGGCCGAGTTCTACCTGCGAGCAGCCACCAGCGGGTCATCGGAGGGGGCGAATCGATGAGTATGCGCATCGGCTATGGGTTTGACTCACACGTATTCCGGGCAGGCATTCCGCTGATCATCGGCGGTCTGACCATCGATCACTCCGAGGGCCTTGCCGGCCACTCCGACGGCGACGTTCTGCTGCATGCCATCACCGACGCGATGCTGGGCGCGGTCTCGGCGGGCGACATTGGAACCTTCTTTCCGCCCAACGATCAACGCTGGAAGGGCGCTGCCTCCAGCGTCTTCCTTCAGACGGCGCTGGAAGAGGTTGCCACCGCGGGCTATCGCATCGTGAATGTCGATACCGTACTAATCATGGCGCAGCCCAAGATCGCGCCCATCGCCGGAGAGCTGCGTGAGCGGGTTGCCCAATTGCTGGGAATCAAGCCAGGCGAAGTGGGCATCAAGGCCAAGACGCCGGAAGGCCTCGGACTGGAACACACGGCCGTGGCGCATTGCACCGTGCTGCTGGAAAGTCTGCACGCGCCCGAAGCGCTGGCCGAGATGGTCGCGACCGCTGAGGTTGGTTCTGAGGAAGAAGTGAACGCCGTCGTCGAGGGGCTGATCGACGGGCGGCACGACGTCACCGCGCTGGGCCGCAAAGTGACGCCATTCGATACGGACGACCTGACGTAAAGGGTGGGCGTACGCAGGGAGAGTGAGTAAATGATTACGACGGTGCAGCAGCACATCCTGCAGCAGCAGCAGGAGATCAGCGAGGCGAGCGGGCGATTTAGCTGGCTGCTGAGCGGCATTACGCTGGCGACCAAGATGGTTGAGGCGAAGATTCGCACCGCAGGCCTGAACAATGTTCTGGGCGCGATCGGGCATACCAATGTACAGGGCGAGCAGCAGCAGAAGCTGGACGTGTATGCCAACCAGGCGCTGCTGCACTGCCTGGGCCTGCGCGATTCCGTCGCCGCGTTGGTCAGCGAAGAGGATGAAGAGCCGGTGACCTTCGACCGCTCGGTGGAGACGGGCAAGTACATCATCGTCTTCGATCCACTGGATGGTTCCTCCAACATTGATGTCAACGTGAATGTTGGCACGATCTTCAGCGTGCTGCGCAGGCTTCCGTCCGCGGACGGCGATCTGCAGGAATCCATCCTACAGCCGGGACATGCGCAGGTCGCGGCTGGATATGTGGTGTACGGGCCGTCGACCGTGCTGGTGTATACAACGGGCCACGGCGCGCATGGGTTCACGCTGGACCCAACCATCGGGGCATTCGTGCTGACCAGCGAGAACATGCGAATGCCCGAACAGGGAAGCTACTACAGCGTCAACGAGGCCAACACCGCGACCTGGCCGAACGAATACCAAGCGTATGTCGCCAAGCTGCGCTCGGGCGCGCTGGGCCGCCAGTACAGCTCGCGCTACATCGGCAGTCTGGTGGCGGACTTTCATCGCACGCTGCTGAAGGGCGGAGTCTTCCTGTATCCGCCGACCCAGGAGCAGCCGGGAGGCAAGCTGCGGCTGATGTATGAGGCGAATCCGCTGGCGTTCATCGCGGAGCAGGCGGGTGGAATGGCGTCCAGCGGAAAGGGCCGCATCCTGGACATCAAGCCCGAGGGAATTCATCAGCGCACGCCGCTGATCGTGGGCAGCAAGCGGGAGATGGAAGCGCTGCTGGATGGCCGCACCGGATGAACGGGCAACCCGAATTTTCCGCGGTGGTGACGGATATTCGCCTGGAGTCGCGCGAGGGCCCGGCGGTGCGCTGGCGGATGACGCTGGACCGCACGGAATTTGCTGCGGGCGATGTGGGTGTGCTGCGCGCCGTCTCGCGCAGCGGAACGCACATCGAGGTACCTGTGCTGGCGGTCGTCGCGGACGAGGCGGGCGACCTGTGGCACGTAGTGGAGAAGCCGCTGGCCGGCGGAACCGACGTGGTTGGGCAAGTGACGCGGTAAACGAAAGCCGTTGTGTTAACCAATTCGACAATCCCCCCCTTCCCCCTCCCCCTGGGGCCCTTCCGGATGGAAGTGCTTTGTTATGTATGTGCCCAGGGTAAAGTATATTTACTCTATATCTTAGCTGTAAGCGGTTTACAATCATCAGGTTGCAACGCCTGGTCAGGGTCTGCAGAGTCTTCCGGCGGATTGTCTCTGGGATGGAGAAGATCGTTGAGCATCTGCTCAAAGCGCGATTCGCGATCCGGGGCTTCGGCGGGAATACCGTTGTCCGTGCCGCGTGCTGCGAGGGCTTGACCGTCACGAGTGCGGACGACGCGGCGCGCCAGTGTCGAGAGATCCTGGCCGGGCGCGAGGGATGGCGCAAGAATGCGGAGGTTGCAACTAGCTACCTGAAGGGCATAGAAGAGGCCGCGGGCGAGGTTAGGATCGATTTGGCCTGCGACGGTGGCAGCGAAGAGCAGGGAGATGGTGAGCTGGATGGATCCGGCGTCAACCAGCGGTGGGAAGTTGAGCGGGCGCGAAGGGGCAAATTGATCGATGCTCTGACCGTTTTGCAGCAGATACTGCTCGGTTTCGGGGCGCAGGGGGCCGACTTTGGTTGTGGAGGCGGCATCGTGGCTGCGGCGAAGGATTCGATGGTAATAGCAGAAGACGGAGCCGGTGAGCGCGGGCGACTGGCAGCGGTGGCCGCTGGTCCGGATGTAACGGCAGATGGAAGACTTGACGGCTTTGGAGTCCATGGTTCCCTCGTTCCTGGCCCTTAAATGCTATGGGCCGCACGATCCATCCCCCGTGTGGTGGACGGATTGCGGCCTGTTTTGACTTCTACTTCTATTTTACGGGATTGAGGGAAACTAGTATGCCAAGTATTTTCGGGAAGGAAGTGGTTGGTGCGGTATGGGTTACGCGTATTTGGAGGCGACGAGGGGCTTGACACGCGGATTTCCGGGTGTTTTTGAGGGGGTGCGCGGCGAAATAAATTGCGGTGATTGGCGGCGGGTGGGAGGAAGGCACTTCGGTCGTTGCGCGCTGCGCGCTCCGCGACGGCCTACGGCAGGCTCAGGGCAAGTTATGGGGCACCCGGCGTGAACCTTCGGTGGTGACTACCCCATCCGAGTTGTGTCACTCCTCTGAGGATTTCGCGGGATATTCGGACACATAGTATGAAACCAACGGACGCGAATTAACAGTCGCCGCAGCTTCATTCCGTCTCTGGTCACTCCATTCCAGAATGGAGCGATGAGCTTCTTCCAGACTCGCTTTGACGGCTTCTGACTTTACGTTATTTGGTTGATTCGTCGCTTGCATGGTTATTCTCCTGTGCAGCTCCGGCAAAAGGCAGCTCTTGCTGCCGATAAATACTGCCTAGCTCTTCGATGGCGAGATGTTCGCGTTCGATGTAAGTAAAAGGGTTCATTTGCAAGCGCAGGTCGGTCATATTGCGTTGCCAGGAGATGGCCGACCCCGTGCTCTGTAATTTACGATCGACAACTTTACCATACATCGGTTTGGTTGTGAAAAGGTCTGCATATTTTCTTGGACTGATTCCTACAAACGGTACGAAGGGCACCTTTTTCTGTCCCAAAGTGCTTCTCGCCTCCTCTGAAACTGCAATAGAATCATAATGCAAGAGCGCTGCTTTACTCTTTGGATACGGCTCTATATAAACAACCTTCTTTATTCCAAAGCCAACAATATGGCGAGCGCAGTTATGACACGGAAAAGTAGTCGTGTAAAGCGTTTGATGACTTGTGGAGATTCCCCTTCTCGCGCAGGATGACAATGCCTCCATCTCAGCGTGAACCGCTCTGCCATACTCCGTAATCGAAAAAAGCGAAGTTTTGCGTAATGCTTCTTTCATGGTGCATCGAAGGCTCCCATCCGGTATGCACCCAACGATTTCGTTGAGCATCGCGTTCTTCTCTCTGTCGTTTGAATCACACCCCAGTTTGTGGTCTCGTTCGTCGATATCTTCTCCACTCCAGTATTGCCCACCGAGCGCTTTAGGAACCTCATTACACCCAACCGCCAGCAAGTCGCCGTCATCATTCATAATGGCCGCACCGACTTGCCTCCCAAATTGCGCTGATCTAAGGGACGCGGAATAAGCCATGAACATTGCTTGCTCGTCCTTTGTCGGCGTTTTGTATGGGTGACTGAATAGGATATCGAGAAAGCGCCCGAGTTGCCTTTTCCAATCGTCTGACGGGCCTACATCGATGAATAGGTCTGCCATCTCGAAGGCGTCGCGCGTTCTTTGCCCTCCGCTCTCATGGTCATCTTCATCATCTTCGATCAGTTTTTCTGCGTCCTTCTTGGATACCCCTTTTTCTCTGATTAGGTATCGTTTCCGTTCTTCCTCAGTTGCAAACACAGAGATGACTTGCAGACCTACGCCATAGATTCGACGAAGGTAAGCCACTTCCTCAGGGCGCTTCAATGTAAGCAGGATATGTGCGGTGTTTAGGAGGGCCTGTTTACTCTTGTTCTGTTCGGTTGGGCGACTGTCATAAATTTGCCTAACTGCATCAATCGCAAGAAGGGAGTTGCGTTCGTTCTCTGTGGCTCTCGTATTGAATGCCCTATAGAGCTCATTGGCAGCCTTCATATGCGTCTCGATGCGTTCATATTCGGGCGCATCCACTAATTTCACCTTGAGTCCTAGTAGTTCAGACCAGGTAGGAATCGAACTACTCAAATATATAGGAGTCCCTTTGTATCTGAATTCTGTCAACTGTGAACACAAATTTTCGGAGACTTGACGATAGTTTGTTCCGACTGGAGCTACCAGTGCGAACACCAACTCGGCATTGCCCACGCCACCATGTTTCGACAAGAGGTCAGTATTACTCTGCAAGAATGTCACCTCATGTTATGCAAGGCAACGATATCGAATGACCACACCGATTGCTATAAAAATCGACTTATTCCACGGTGACGGATTTGGCGAGGTTGCGGGGCTGGTCGACGTCGCAGCCGCGGCGGACGGCGATGTGGTATGCCAGGAGTTGCAGGGGGACGACCTCGAGGATGGGCAGCAGCAGCTCCGGCGCGGGGGGGATGTGGATGGTGTGTTCGACGAGCTGCGCGATGTCGCGGTCGCCCTCGATGGCGATGGCGATGACGCGGCCGGAGCGGGCGGCGACCTCCTGGATGTTGCTGAGGGTCTTCTCGTACTTCAAAACTGATGTCGGGTCTGCGGGGTCCTTGGTGGCGATGACGACGACGGGGAGGGTCTCGTCAATCAGAGCATTCGGCCCGTGCTTCATCTCTCCGGCGGGATAACCTTCGGCGTGGATGTAGGAGATTTCCTTGAGCTTGAGCGCGCCCTCGAGGGCGATGGGGTAGTGGATGCCGCGGCCAAGGAAGAGAAAATCGTTCGAGGTGTGAAATATCTTGGCCAGCTTAAAGCATTGGTCGTCCACCGAACGCACCACCTCTTCGAGCTTGGCTGGGACCTTGTTGAGTTCGGCGACGAGCTGGATGGATTCGGCATCGGTCACCGTCCCGCGGAGCTGGGCCATGTGCAGCGCGAGGAGGAAGAGCGCGGTGAGTTGGGCGGTGAAGGCCTTGGTGCTGGCGACGCCGATCTCGGGGCCGGCGTTGGTGGTGATGGTTCCCTGGGCCTCGCGGGAGACGGCGGCGCCGACGACGTTGCAGATGGCGATGGTGCGTGAGCCGAGGGCGTGCAGCTCGCGCTGGGCGGCGATGGTGTCGGCCGTCTCGCCGGACTGGGTGATGAGCAGACCGATGGATGCGGGGTCGGCGATGGGCGAGCGATAGCGGAACTCGCTGGCGTAATCGACTTCGGTGCGCAGGCGGGCGAGGCGCTCGATCATGAACTTGCCGGCGAGGCCGGCGTGCCAACTGGTGCCGCAGGCGGCGATGGTGATCTGGCTGGCGGCGCGGAGTTCGGCGTCGGTGAGATGCATCTCGGAGAGGAAGACATGGCCCGTATCCGCGGAGACGCGACCGAGGATGGTGTCGCGGACGGCGCGGGGCTGCTCGTTGATTTCCTTGAGCATGAAGTGCTTGTATCCGGACTTTTCGGCCTGGATGGGGTCCCAGGCGATGCGCTGAATGCGGAGCGGGATGGGGTTGGCGTCGAAGACGGTGAGCCGGATGCCGGAGGGAGTGAGGATGGCGAGTTCGCCGTCTGCGAGGAAGTGGATGTTGCGCGTGTG
>Ga0181520_10011394_pt1 | contig 11689 bp, 8 predicted proteins | sample PEATcosm2014_Bin_29_FD_132451 | JGI IMG/M metagenome (GOLD analysis project Ga0181520, IMG submission 132451) | Peatland microbial communities from MTU Mesocosm Facility, Houghton, MI, USA - PEATcosm2014_Bin02_30_metaG | ecosystem: Environmental > Terrestrial > Soil > Wetlands > Peat | place...
CATCCGGATTACCTGTGAATATCTCTACTTTGGAATAGAGAGCGCCAAATACTGCGCGTTTTGTTACCACCGCTCTTGAGTCAGCACGAGGCCGTGCGTCTCGGCGGAAATTAAGTTATCCGTCCAGGTTATGTGAATAGCGGTTCGAGCACAGATGTGTCAGGTAGAGAAATCCGGATAGCCGGGCAAGAAGGGGCTGGCAACTGCCCATATCACGATTTGACCAGATCGTTATGGCTGGTTCTAGACACAGAATTTCGTAGAGCGAGTGAGTTCAGCATCTTGTGCACGGCGCCGTGACAGTACAGACTCTGTTCCCACTGAGAAGTTTTACCAGCCTGCGTTTTCAGGTGCAGTAGAGACGGCGGTGCGTCTCCACGCGGCGACAGGATCATAGAATGCGGCGGCTTCACGCTGCGCCTGCGTCTGCGATCGCGTTGTGGACTCCAAATCCTCCATCAGTTTCATGACTTCGCGGGTGAGTTTGTCGTCCGCATTCTTGTGTGCTGTGTGGACTGATTGGTCGGCCTGGAGATGGATGTGTTCCGGGGCGTCGAGGTGATCGTTCGCGTAGGTTACGAGGCGGCGCAGGATCAACGGAACAACGTTTGTGCTCTTGCCAGAGCTCACGACTGTTTGCAGTTCGTGAAGCATCGCGAACAGTTCCTTGTGCTGTTCGGGAGGCTCGCTTTCGTGATGTTTGTTTCGGTCCTTAAGGGCCATTGCTTTCCTTTTCTTATCCACGCGTGAGGGTCTGCGTGAATTGTCAAGAGTACTATCGGCACAATTCGACAAGCCAATAGAAAAACCTGCGGAATTAAATCAGGATAATTTGGTCGCTGGTAGCGCCACGGCAGGTGATGCTCCGCGTGCGTTGAGACAGGGTGACGTGTTCTGCCTCAACGCGTGGGCTTAACGCTTGGCGGATCTTGTTTTGGAGCGGGAGGCGTTCTTGTGCTGATACATCGCGGCGTCGGCGCGCGCGATCAGTTGCTTCATCGTCTCCTCGGGAATGTGCTCGGCCAACCCGATGGACGCATCGACCCGCAGCTTCGTTGGACCGGATTGTCCCTGGAGCGTGTAGTCTCCGCAGACCCACTGGCGGAGGCGGTCCGTCTGAGTCTGTGCTTCGGGCAGGGCACAATCCAGCAGGATGATGAATTCGTCGCCACCCCAGCGGCCGATGATGTCCGACGCGCGGCAGGCCGATTTCAACTCAGCGGAAAACTGTTTGAGCAGTTCGTCGCCGGCCAAATGTCCGTGATCGTCGTTGACCTGCTTGAAGCCATCCATGTCAATAATGGCGACGCAGAGTGGCAGCTTGGAGGCGATGCGGCGCTCGATCTGGCTTTCGACCCAGCTGCGGCTGCGTAATCTGGTCAGCGAGTCGCGGGTGGCAATGAGCTCGGCTTCCTCCAGTTTGGTCTGGTAGGTCGAGACCTCGGTGCGAAGCTGCTCAATGGCAGCTTTGCCTTCGGCCGCCATCTTGTCGATAGAGGTTTTCAGTTCCTTGGCACTGCGTACGATAGAGGCGCGGATCTGGGTGAGGTCCTCGAGGTTGGCGATTCTCTGCAGGCGGGCGGTGACCTCGTTGATCTGCCGGGCGCAGCGCTTGTCGCGGTCGCCGACGGATTCGGCAGTACGGGCCATGACGATCAGGATTTCTTTGACGTCGCCGGTTTGCTGCTGGTAGTGCTTGGCGGCATCCCTGCCCCAATCCTGCAGTTGTTCCTGGATGCACTGTTCACTGGCCTCAAAATCCTCGCGGGTGGTGTGGGAGGAGAGGTCTTCCCCGATCTTGTTGAGCGTCCGTCTCAGCCCGTCGCCAAGCGCGGGGCAGGCGTCCATGCTGCAACTGCCTATCTCCTGTAAAGCAGAGCGATAGGCGGCGATAGTCGCGGGCAGAAGTTCGCCCGCGTCGTGGCTAGGTGCGGTGGGAACGGCATGCGCTTGGTCTAAGTATTTCTTCAGCGAGATCATTTGCCCTCATGGCAACGGGGTGAATTCCGCAGAATGAATTGCGGAGCGTATAAAACACACATTGCTATCGGCAGTTTCCCGCCGGTTCGTTAAGTGGAATTTACGCATACGCGAAGCTACGGTAAAACCCCTATACGGTTGCAGCGTAAATGGTTGTATGCACATTGCAAAAAAAGGACGCGGCGGCGGCGCTTGCCGGTAGGGGTCTCCCTTATAGCGTGGATCAAAGATTTCTATTGATTTTGCCAGAAGCAATGGTTATAGTCCTCTGCGTTGCGGCAGAGAATAGAGAAGCCGCCCTTTGGAGACACACCTTTCGTGTATCCAGTGGGCGGCTTTTTGCTGTGGTTAACAGGGCGAATCTCGAATTGAAAGACTCACAAAAAGGAGAACGTAATGGCGATATCTCCAATGTTTCGTTGTCTTCGTAGCGGGTTTGGAAAGCTTGCAGTGGTTTCCGGCTTCGCGTTGATCTTGGTAATGTTTGCATTCCCCATGTTTGCAGTTACCGGGGACCAACCGGCCGATACACCAGCAGCTGCTGCCGATCCGCAGTCCAGCACAACTCCAGCGGTAGCTCCGCCGCCGTCGGGAATGATGTTCATGCATCAGGACTACATGCTGAACTGGGGACCGGAGCGCCAGAGACTGGCGGACAGAGGCTTCAGCTTCAACTTCTTCTACATCACCGACGCGCTCGGCGACTTCGGCGTCCATTCGGGAACCGACGAGAGGTTCTCTAATTGGCAACGTGTCCGCGGTACCATCGACCTTGACTTCGGGAAGTTCTCCTCGGCCAAGGGATTGAGCTTTCACGCAACAGGCGTCTGGCAAAACGGCGTGAACATGGGCGGCGTGATTGGCAGCATCGCGAACCCAAGCGGTATTGTCAGTTCCCATCAGTTCCGTTTGGATTCCATCTGGTTGTCGCAGAAGTTTGCGCACGACAGAGTTGTGGTGACGGCAGGCATCATGGCTGCGCAGGATTTCTACGGTATTCAGGAATTCGGCGGAAGCTTCCTCAACGAGCCGATGGACTACAACTTCGGCAACATGGGCAATGTCCGCGCATCGTATGACCCTGAAAGTGGCCCCGGGGCGGAATTGAAGATCATTCCGGAGAAGCATTTTTACGTGAAGACCGGATACTTCCTGCCGGCTGACGATGGCGAAGAACACGTTTATCCGACAGGTTTCAGCTATAGCAATGGAAGCCACGGTGGCACTTCAGACACCGAAGTTGGCTTCTATACCGACCCTGGCGCTCCCACGACCCGGAAGAGCTACCCGGGCATCATCAAGGCTGGCTTCATCTACAACGGAAGCAAAGCTGGAAGCGTCTCTGCATTTACCGGAACGAGCGGTTTCCCGGACTACAAAGCGCTGCAGTTTGTAGACCACAACTACACGTTCTACTTCCAGGCGAACCAGCCTGTGTTCCGTGTCGCCGCGGGCAGCAATCGCGGCTTGGACCTGACGGTCGGAATGAATATTGGCCCACAGAACAAGAGCCAAGTACCGACCGAAGTCACAGCCGGCGCGATCTTCAACGGTCCGATTCCGGGCCGCTCGAAGGACGGCCTGGCGTTCGGTTTTGTCTATAGCAAGATTGGCAGCGATTACAACAACGACGTAGTCAATGGCAATCTGCCATCCGGCGCGCCACCGGCTCCGGCGCTCAACGATGAGAAGTTGTTCGAACTCAACTACAAGGTGCAGGTTTTCCCGTGGTTTGTGTTGCAGCCGGTGTACCAGCACTATTCGGACGTCGGCGGCACTGGGAACTCCGCGTCGATTGCAGGCTTCCGCCTGGTGACGACCTTCTAACAATGCAGTTTAGCGGTGCTTGTGCGGGGGTGGCGGGGGTTATCGATGAAAAGCCGGAGCAGCGCACGCCAGACAATCCGGGATGGAATATTCGACGTGTGCATCATTGGCGGAGGAGCGACGGGGACGGGTTGTGCGCTGGATGCGCAACTGCGTGGATTCTCCACCGTTCTGCTGGACGCGGGAGACTTCGTGTCGTGCACCTCGACGGCCTCAACCAAGCTGGTTCATGGCGGGGTTCGATACCTGCAGCAGGCCGTAGCGGATTTCGATTACGGCCAGTACACCATGGTGAAAAAGGCTTTGCACGAGCGCATCCACATGCTGCGCTCCGCACCTTTTCTCGCTCATCCCCTGGAACTGCTGGTCCCGTGTTTCAGTTTGTGGGAGCTTGTCTACTTCACCATCGGCATGAAGGCCTATGACTGGATTGCAGGTGCAGCCAGTTTGTTTCCCAGCCGCGCGCTGTCCAAGGCGAAGTCGCTCCGGCGAATGCCGTCGCTGCGCAGCGAGAAGCTGGTCGGAACGGTCTCCTACGCCGATGGCCAGTTCGATGACGCAAGGTACGGCCTTGCCCTAGCGCAAACCTTCGCGCAGCAAGGTGGGGAACTCATCAACTACGCCAAGGCTGTGGGCTTTGGCAAAGACTCCGCAGGGAGGCTGGCCGCAGTACAGGTGGAGGACCCGTTGAGCGGAGAGCAATTCCAGATTCGCGCGAAGGTGTTTGTGAACTGTACAGGCCCTTTCGCCGATCACATCCGCCTGATGGCAAATCCTGCGATGCCGGAGCGCCTGCGCTTGAGCAAAGGCGTTCACTTGCTGCTTCCGCTGGAGGCGATCCGGAGCGAATCCGCGCTGCTGATCCCGAAGACGGAGGATGGTCGTGTGATCTTTGCCATTCCGTGGCTCGGACGCCTGCTGGTCGGAACCACGGATGACGAAGCACAGCTCAGCGACGAGATGGTGGTCACACCCGAAGAGGTCCGGTTCCTGCTCAAGTACGTGAACCAGTATTTGAACGTGAATCTGACCCCTAAAGATGTGCTCTCGGCGTACGCGGGAATGCGCCCGCTGGTGAAGTCCAGGGATGCGGTAGATACCAAGAAACTGATTCGCGACCACGAAGTCGAGGTCGATGACGTCAGCGGCCTAGTCAGTGTACTTGGTGGAAAATGGACCACGTATCGGGCCATGGCGGAGGACGGCATCAATCACGCGCAGCAGGCCCTTGCGGGCCGGCAGGCGGCGTGCAAGACGCTGGATTTTCCGCTCACCGGCACGGCGGGGTTCACGCCGGATTACTGGATGCAGTTGGCTCAGAACTATGGCTTGTCCCCGGAAACTGCGCAACACCTGGCAGAGAAGTTCGGCACGGATTCGCCCAAGGTGCTGGAACTGGCAAAGCAGGATCCGCAACTCCTGCAACCGCTGAGCGCGGGTGGGGTGCCCATCCGCGCGGAGGTGGTGTATGCAATTCGCGAGGAGATGGCGCAGACGATCGAGGACATTTTATTGCGAAGAATAGGAGTGCAATTCCATAGCTGGACAGAAGCTGTACAAGCCGCACCCGTCGTGGGCCAGTTGATGGCCCAGGAGTTTGCCTGGACCGACGCACAGGCCAAGGAGGCGATTGCCGCCTACCAAGGCTCGATCCAGCATCTGCTCCGCAGCGCCGGGATTGATTCATAGCGTACCGACGACGTCGCTGGCCTGGGGGCACGGACCCTCATGCCACGCAGCAGAAAAAGGACAGGGAGACACATGGCAGACTACATTGGAGCAATTGACCAGGGAACGACCAGCACGCGTTTTATGGTGTTCGACCGTTCTGGAAGAATCGTCAGCGTTGCACAGAAGGAACATGAGCAGATCTTTCCGAAGCCAGGCTGGGTCGAGCACGATCCCGCCGAGATTTGGCGCCGCGTCGGCGAAGTGATCGACGAAGCGATGAAGGCCAAGGGCCTGAAGCCCTCCGACCTGAGCGGAATCGGCATCACCAACCAGCGCGAAACCACTGTGGTTTGGAACAAGAAAACAGGCAAGGCCGTCTATAACGCAATCGTCTGGCAAGACATGCGCGTTGAGGACACGGTTGCGGAGTTCGCCGCGAATGGCGGGCAAGACCGTTACCGCGCAAGGACCGGCCTCCCTCTGGCCACCTACTTCAGCGGTCTGAAGATCCGCTGGATTCTGAACAACGTAGCCGGTGCCCGCTCTACTGCGGAAGCAGGCGACCTGCTGTTCGGCAACATTGACAGCTTCCTCATCTGGAATCTGACCGGCGGCGTCAACGGTGGCGTGCACGTTACAGATGTGACCAATGCCAGCCGTACGCAGTTGATGGATCTGAAGACTCTGGACTGGGACAAAGATATTCTGGCGGAGTTTGACATTCCAGCTTCGGTCCTGCCGAAGATCGCTTCGAGCTCGGAGGTGTATGGCAAGGCGGTTCTCGGACCGATCAAGGACGTTGCGATTGCCGGTGACCTTGGCGACCAGCAGGCTGCCCTGTTTGGCCAGGCGTGCTTCAAGCCCGGCGAAGCCAAGAATACCTACGGCACCGGTTGCTTCATGCTGATGAACACTGGCACCAAGATCGTGCCCTCCAAGTGCGGATTGCTGACCACCCTTGGCTACAAGATCGGCAAAGAGCCGGCTGTATACGCGCTGGAAGGCAGCATTGCGATTACGGGCGCGCTTGTGCAGTGGGTTCGCGACAACCTGAACATGATCGAGAAGAGTTCGGACATTGAGCCTCTTGCCCGCACCGTGAATGACAATGGCGGCGTCTACTTTGTCCCGGCATTCTCCGGACTGTTTGCGCCGTATTGGAAATCGACTGCTCGTGGAGCAATCTGCGGCCTCACGCGGTTTGTCAATAAAGGCCACATCGCCCGTGCCGTTCTGGAAGCAACTGCGTTCCAGGTTCGGGAAGTGCTGGATGCGATGGAGACGGATTCCGGTATCGAGCTTGCCAACCTGCGCACCGACGGCGGCATGGTGCAGAACCACCTCCTGATGCAGTTCCAGTCCAACATTCTTAACAAGCCGGTCGTTCGTCCGGTCATTCAGGAAACCACAGCTCTGGGCGCTGCATACGCAGCCGGCCTAGCTACGGGCTACCTAAAGGATACGAATGAAGTGGTCGCGAACTGGGCGGAAGATCATCGCTGGAACCCGTCGATGGAAGAAGAGAAGAGAGCTTCGTTGTATCACTTCTGGAAGAAGGCTGTAACACGGACCTTCGACTGGGTTGAGTAGTGGAGCCACTGGAATGAGAGTAAACACCAGAATCCAAAATCGAAAGTGAGGTCTGCTCATGTTGCATGGACCAGTGTTTGGTGAATTTCTCGGGACGTTAGTGCTGATTCTTCTCGGTGACGGTGTGGTTGCCGGGGTACTCCTCAACAAGTCGAAAGGCCAGAACAGCGGCTGGATCGTAATCACTGCTGCGTGGGGTTTCGCAGTCGTATGCGGCATCTTCACCAGCCTTGCGGTGGGTGGTGTTGCCCACCTGAATTGCGCCGTTACGTTGGCCCTTGCACTGGGCGGAGCAACGCCGTGGTCTCAGGTTGGCGGATTGGTTGCCGGCCAGTTTGCGGGGGCGTTCGTCGGCGCACTCTTGGTATGGCTTGCGTATCTGCCGCATTGGGCAGAAACGCCGGATCAGGGTTTGAAGCTGGCAGTATTTTGCACCGGCCCTGCCATCCGCAATCTCCCTGCGAACTTCCTTACAGAGGTGATCGGAACCGCTATGCTGGTGATCATTGGCTTTGCGCTTGGTTCCAAGGGCGTTTCGCCAACCGGTCTGCCGGCGGGCTACGGTCCGTTCATGTGGGGCATTTTGGTCTGGTCCATTGGTATGTCACTCGGCGGCCCGACCGGATATGCCATCAACCCGAATCGTGACCTTGGCCCGCGTATTGCACATGCAGTGCTTCCCATCGCTGGCAAGGGCGGTTCTGATTGGGGCTATGCCTTGGTACCGGTAATTGGCCCGCTTGTCGGTGGCGGAATTGGCTCGGTCATCTGCAAAGCAACGGGAATCCTGTAGGCAACCACTACGGCGCTCTACGGAGCGCCGCAAGTTTTTGAGGAGAGAAGTTTCATGAAGAAGCTCATCAATTCTCCGGAAAATGTAGTTCGGGAAGAGCTGGAAGGAATTGCACTGGCCCACGCCGATCGCGTGCGCGTCAGCCTGGACCCGTTCTACATTGCGCGTAAAGATGCGCCCATCAAGGGCAAAGTTGGGTTGGTCTCCGGCGGCGGCAGCGGTCATGAGCCAATGCACGGCGGCTTTGTGGGACTGGGAATGTTGGACGCGGCTTGTCCGGGCCACGTGTTCACCAGCCCGACTCCAGACCAGATGTTTGAAGCCAGCAAGGCGGTCAGCGGTGGCGCTGGAATTCTGCACATCGTCAAGAACTACACCGGCGATGTCATGAATTTCGATCTTGCGGCCGATATGCTGCGGGAAGAGAAGATTGAGGTCGCCAGCGTTCTGACCGACGACGATGTGGCCGTACAGGACAGCCTCTACACGGCCGGAAGGCGTGGCGTTGGCCTTACGGTTCTCATGGAAAAGCTACTCGGCGCAGCCGCCGAAAAGGGCACGAAGCTGGCCCAGCTCAAGGCGCTTGGCGATAGCATTCGCGCCACCGGCCGCAGCATGGGCATGGCACTTACGCCTTGCACCGTCCCGCATGCCGGCAAGCCGTCATTTGAACTTGGCGAGAATGAGATGGAAGTCGGTATCGGCATCCATGGTGAGCCAGGACGCAAGCGCGTCGCGCTGGCGCCCGCCGATGAGGTCACCGAGATGCTGATGGAGCCGATTCTGACGGATCTTCCGTTCAAGAGGGGCGAGAGCATCATTCTGTTTGTGAACGGCATGGGCGGCACGCCGCTTATCGAGCTTTATATTGTGTACCGCAAAGCTGCCCAGATCGCCGAGAAGCACGGGCTCAAGATTGCACGCAACCTGGTTGGGAGCTACATTACTAGCCTGGAGATGGCCGGCGCCTCGATCACGGCCTTGCGCGCGGATGATAACCTGATTAGTCTCTGGGATGCTCCGGTGAATACGCCAGGGCTGCGCTGGGGAATTTAACCGAACCAGGAAAGAAGTCACAATGGAGATTGTGAAGCTTGAGCAAATGCGGTCGTGGATTTTCACGACCGCGGCTGCCATTGAAAAGAACGCCACCCTTCTATCCGATCTGGATGCTGCGATCGGCGATGGCGACCACGGCGCGAACATGTCGCGCGGCTTTACGGCGGTCGCCAAAAAGCTCGAGACAACGCCTTCCACCGACATCGGCGCACTGTTCAAAACCGTGGGGATGACCTTGCTGTCCACCGTAGGCGGCGCAGCCGGGCCGCTCTATGGAGGGTTCTTCCTGGAGTTGGGAAAACAGTCGGCAGGGAAGCAGGAGTTGGATTCAGCCGCACTGCTCACAATCCTCCAAGCCGGACTTGCGGACATCAAACGGCGCGGCAAGGCCGAACTCGGCGATAAGACGATGGTCGATGCGATGACTCCGGCGCTGGAAGCGATGAAAGCCGCAGGAAGTGAGATTACGGCTGCAACGCGTGCCGCAGCGGTGACGGCCCGCGACGCCGCGGGAAAGACCATACCGCTGCTGGCGCGCAAAGGGCGGGCCAGCTATCTGGGCGAGCGTAGCATTGGGCACCAGGATCCGGGAGCGACTTCGACCGCCCTGTTGCTGGAGGCGCTGGCCGAAGTTAGCAACGGGGCGTAATGGCCACAGGGTTGGTATAAGACATCATGGTGGGAATCGTCCTGGTTTCTCATAGCAAGAAACTGGCGACGGCGCTTCGGGAACTCGTCCTGCAGATGGTGGGCACGGAGTTCCCGATCGCGGTTGCTGCTGGCGTTGGTGAAGATCACGAGGAACTCGGAACCGATGCGGTGCACATCGCCGAAGTTCTGCAGCCATTCCTCGATGGCGATGGCGCGGTGGTCCTCATGGACCTCGGCTCGGCCGTGCTGAGCGCACAGACTGCACTCGAACTCTTGGACACTTCCGTTGTTTCCGATCCCACAACCAAGCTTCGTTTAGTCCCCGCGCCCATCGTGGAGGCCGCGATTTCAGCAGCGGTACAGGCCAGCGTGGGAGGAAGCCTGGACGACATCGTAAGGGAAGCGAAGTCTGCACTCGCGCCCAAGCAGGCGCAGTTGGGAGCGGAAGACGAGCCGGTTGCCTTGCCCCCGCCGATTTCGGATGCGGTGGGGGCGGAACCGGTGGAGTTTGACGTGGTCATCGAGAATCCGCACGGACTGCACGCGCGTCCCGCAGCCACGCTGGTGCAGTGCGCCAGCCGTTTTGAGTCGGAGATTCTGCTGACCAACCAGACCAGCCATCGCGGACCTTCGTCGGCTCGCAGCCTCAGCAGCGTGAGTCTGCTACAGGCCCGCACGGGAGACAGCGTGCGCTTCAGTGTGCGCGGCCGTGATGCTGGTGAAGCGGTCGCCCAGTTGAAGCAGCTTGCCGCGGTGCGCTTCGGCGAGGCTGCGGCGGAGACCGGTGCGCCTGCGATCGTGAACACTGCCGCGGCGACGCCGCAACCCGCAGGTGCCGTGGGAGGCGTGGGCGCATCCGAGGGAATTGCGATTGGCCGTGCTCTGGCCTTGAGCGCCGCCCTGCCGCTGCCCGAGGAGACTGCGGCAGGCAAACCCGCCGCCGAGCTTGAGCGGCTGAACCGCGCGCTGTCCGAGGTGGTGAAGGAACTGCAAAGCGAAGGCTCCGGACACGGCGCGGCGGCTGAGATTCTCGCGGCGCAGGGGCTGATACTCAGTGATCCGGTTCTGCTCGATGCCGTACGCGCGAGAATTTCGGCTGCAAATGTCTCCGCCGCGCGGGCGTGGCGCGAGGAAAGCGCCACGCTGTCTGCTTCCTATGCCGGAATGGAAGACGAATATATGCGTGCGCGCGCCGCCGATGTGCGCGACATCTCGCTGCGCGTGTTGCGCGCCATGGCCGGCGAGAGCCGCACCACCCGCATCCAACCTGAGCCTCCGGCAATTTTGCTGACCGGCGAACTCTTGCCCAGCGAGGCAATGGCCTGTGATCCCAAACACGTCTTGGGCGTGCTGGCGAGCGCGGGCAGCGCAATGGCACACGCGGCAATCCTGATGCGCACCCTGGGGATTCCCATGGTGGTCGGCGCGAGCGGGCTCACCCTATCCGGGACTGGCGAATCCGGGACGTCCCCCGCTCTGCGGCCCGAGACCATCGTGGCCATCGACGGCGCAACTGGTGAGGTTTGGATCAATCCGACGGAGGCGGAGTTGCTGCCGGTTCGCGCGCGGCAGCAGTCGCAGTTGGAGGAACGCCGGGCCTTGGAGAGTGCGAAGCACGAGCCGGCTTTCACCCTCGACCGGCAGCGCATTGAGGTGCTGGCCAACGTGGGCAACGCCGCCGACGCCGTGCAGGCGAGGGAGAATGGCGCGGAGGGTGTGGGACTGCTGCGCACCGAGTTCGTCTACCTCGCGCAGAAACAAATGCCCAGCGAGGATCAGCAGACGGCCGCGCTGGCAGCGGTGCTGGACGGTTTCGCTCCGGCCGCGGGCGCTCAGGGACCGGTTGTGATTCGCACCCCGGACGTAGGCGCCGACAAGCCGCTGCCATATCTGCCAGCGCCCGATGAGCACAATCCATTTCTGGGCGTGCGCGGGTTGCGGCTCTCATTCCGGCATCCGGAGTTTTTCCGTTCGAACCTGAAGGCGATCCTGCGTGCCGGGATTATGAATAATGTTGCCAATAATGCCGCGGATCAAGGCGCGCACGATGTCTGGATCATGTTTCCCATGGTGACGAGTCCCGAGGAGATGCAACAGGCGCGCTCCATGGCCGAGGAG
>Ga0181520_10011398_pt1 | contig 11686 bp, 8 predicted proteins | sample PEATcosm2014_Bin_29_FD_132451 | JGI IMG/M metagenome (GOLD analysis project Ga0181520, IMG submission 132451) | Peatland microbial communities from MTU Mesocosm Facility, Houghton, MI, USA - PEATcosm2014_Bin02_30_metaG | ecosystem: Environmental > Terrestrial > Soil > Wetlands > Peat | place...
ACCCCGCGATGCCACACCGCCCCCCAAGAAGCCGCACCTCGCGCCCACCGCAACGTCCCGTCGCCTTGCCACCAACGCAGGCACGTGACAAACTCATGGGTTGGGAAGCTATACTGTTACAGAAAAGCACGTTCCGCGCTGGTGGCCGGATCCTCCATGTAGCCGACGATTTGCCCGGCCGCATTGATGCTGCCCGCTATTCCCTCCGTGTAAACGCCGTCGAGCGGGCCCAGATCGATCATCTGGCCATTGCTGTAGAGGAACGGGTGCCAAGCCCCGCTGGCGGTCGCCGCGTAGCCGACGATCTGTCCGCTATTATTGATTCCGTACGCGTCGCTGTTTTGCCCGCCGAGCGTGCCAAGGTCCGTCTTCGTGGTGAAATCGTAGGCGTGGCAAACGCCGCTTTCGTGCCCGGTGAGTTCTCCGATGCCGACGACCTCGCCGTTACCGTTGATCGCCCGCGCGATACCAACCATCCCGGTGCTCGCGGTTAGGTTCGTAATGGTGCCGTTGCTGAAGACGACCGCGTGGTCGGTGAACAAACTGGAGTAGCCAGCGATCTGCCCGCTGGCGTTGATTCCGAAAGCGCCGCTGTACCAATCGCCCTGGAGGGCGCCCAGGTTGGTCATCGTGCCGTTCTGGTAGAGGAACGCCCCCCCCGTCTCGCTAGTGCCGCCATAACCGACGATCTGCCCGCTGTCGTTGATCGCATTGGCGGTGCATGTGGTGCCGCCCGGCAGGTATCCAAGGTTGGTGAGCGTCCCGCCGCTCCAAAGGTAGCTGTCCTCGCCGCCGGTGGTGAGGTTATAATTGCCGCCGATCACCTGCCCGGCGTTGTTGAGCCCGCCGGCCCCACCGAGAACATCTCCTGGCAGGCTTGGGATGACCGTCACCGTGTACGCCGGCGCTGCCCAGGCCCATCCAACGCAACGGAGCATTACGACGAAAACTATTGGAACGACCGTAGAGCGGCTGGACATGATTGCCTCGCCATCGTTCTCGGCGTCGATTTCGGCCCCAGACCGTCCGCCACGCCATCGCTGCCTCGATCGGTTTGAACGGAAATGCCTATCGTTCAATTTACCAACCGTTGAAAATATTTGCAAACAGTTGGCAGCGGTAATCCGCAAGAACGGGAAAAATGCATCTATCGAGGGGGCCTGGTGCCGGGGCGCGAACCGGTATCGCCGCTCTGACGTCTTCTCGCCCGCGCCTAGCGCGTCTCACACCGGATCGGGGCTAGGCGTTTCGCCCGGCCCAGGGCCTCGATGGTCCAAATCAGCGGGTACAGCGCTTCGGAGTACCACAGATGCGAGAAATAGAGACCGATGGGCGTGGCCTTGCCGGCGCCGTGCGGGAGGCAGCGAAGCAAGTATTCGACGCCCCGGAAAAGCGCCGCCGCCGTGGCCGGCGTTTCGGCCCAGGGGGCCAAGGCGGCCACGGCCAGTGCGGTTTCCTCCTGCGATGAGGGGACGCCCTGGGCACCGCCCCAGCCGCCGTCGGCATTCTGGCAGCCGAGGAGATAGTTTACGCCGCCGGCGGCCAACGGACTGCGGGAATCAATGATTTCCAGCGCCCTCAGCACCCGCGACGTGCCCAGCACCGGATTTGCCTGGCCGGCGGCCTGTTGATTTCCGAACCACAGCGGCCGCCACGAGCCGTCGGGCTGCTGCGATCGGTGCAGATAGCGGAGGCCGTTTTGCATTGCCCGTCGCGCGCCTCTCGTCGCGGTCGAAGCACCGGCGGCCCACAGGGCCCGCAAGGCGTGCGCGGTCAGGTCCGGCGCGCTTTGGTCGAAGGGGAGCTTTCCCCAGCCGCGACAGAAGGTGGGCCAGCCGCCGTCGCCATTTTGCAAGTCGAGCAGCCAGCCGATGCCGGCCGCGATGCCTTTGCGATGCGCCAAAGTCGTCAGCGCGATGATGGCCCCCGCCGTGTCGTCGGCGTCGGGCACGCCGCCGGGCAAATGCGTCCACGCCCAGCCGCCGGCCGCCGCCTGAGTGTACGGATGGGGCGTTCGACCTTGCCGCGCAGCGATCCAGCGGGCGGTTCGCGGGCCATCGATCCGCGACAAGGCGCCGGCCCCGGCCAGCGCCGCGACGGCGGCCGTCGTCAGCCATACCGACAAGTTCGTGTCGATCGGCCAGCTTCCGTCCGCACGCAACGATTGGCGAAGAAAATCGAGGCACTTCGCCGCTACGGGTTGCTCGCGGCCGAACAACGGAATCAGCCCCATCGCCACGAAGCTGGTCAAGGGCGTGGCTTCCAGAAAACCGCCGTGCGGGGGTTGAATTTGCTCCAACTTCGCGAGCACCGCGGGCGTAATCGCCCCGCGAATCCAGCGCCGCAGCGGATTCCGCGGCGGATGGCGGCGGTCGATCAACAGCCCGATGGCGATCAGCGCCGGCAGCGCGTAGCTGACCACGTGCAGCCGCAAAGCCTTATACCAGCGATGGGGCAAGGCGGCCAACTCGAACGGCAAGTCGGCAATGTCGGCCCAGGAAACCAGCTCGGCCAGGGCCAGGTTCATCAGGATCGGAACGGCGAAGGTGCGATCGCCGCCATATTCGCGAGAAATCGCGGCCACGACGTCCTGCGGATTTCCCGCGTCTCGGGTGGCAAGATACTCGTGCGCCGCCCCCATGGCGCTGGCCGTGCGCGCTTCGCCGACGCCCGCGCCAGCGGCCAGCCGGAGCGCGGCGACCGAGAGGAGCGTGGTGGCCAGATTGCTGGGGCTATCGGTGGTGTCGCCCCAGCCGTGGTCCTGGTTTTGATGTTCGACCAGCCAGGCGGCGCCGGCGGCGATTCGCGGCCTGTCGCTTTCCGTCTTGGCCAACGAAAGGGCGCTGACGGCGGTGGCCGTCGACAGCGCCGAGGCGGAAAGCCGGCCTTCCCAAAAGCCGTCGGGATGCATCGACTGCACAAGCCGATCGCAAAGGAGGTCCAGGGCGGCGGGCAAATCACCGCAAAGGCCAGATTTTGTCGCGCCGTCGATCGGAGGCGTCGCGCTCATCGTCCGGCCCTCCATGCGTACCAGGCAAACAGCGCTTTCCACTGCACGATTTGCCCGCGGCCCATGAGTTGCAGGGCCGCGCTCCTCAATCGCGGCACGCCGGCGGCCGCCTGGTTGTCGGCATACAACCAGGGGACCCAGCGAAAGTTCAGGCGATAACAGGCCCTGATGAGCGCCCAGTGCGTGCGGCTCAGCCGGCGCGGATCGGGTGGCGGGCCGCCGTCCAGCGGCGCATAGAGGACGGGAAAGACGGCCATCCGCTCGTCGCCCAGCGATTGCACCCAGTCGAGCGTCTCGCGGAGGTGTTCCTCGCGCTCGCCGGGGAGCCCGATCATCAGGCTGGCCATGGCAAAGAATCCGGCACGGCACAGCCGCCGTAGCTCGCGGGCGCAAAAATCGCCCCACGCTTCCACTTCGCCGCGGGGCGATTTGCCGCCGGCGCCGATCTGTTTCAATAGCTCGCCCGAGGCCGTTTCCACGCCCGCATTGAGCCAAACCACGCGCCGCCGATCGGGCCCGACCAGCAGATCGTGGAACGCGGCGAGTTGCCGATCGTCGTATTGAGCCACGCTCAGCAGGTTGGCGTGATCGAGCTGGATGAGCCGCACCTGGGGAATCTGCCGGATGCGCTCGACGAGGGCGATCAACGTCTCAGGCTCGGCCTTCAGCCCCGTTGCGCCATAACGAAAGAAATCCTCGCTCAGCAGGGCCACATTGTTCATGCCCGCCGCGACGTTGGTTTGCACGTCGGCCAGAATCGTCTCCGGCGGCAGGTGAACCATGGGCACGCGGGCGATCGTGCAGAAGGGGCAGCCCAGCCCGCAGCCGCGGCTCAGCTCGACCACGCCCATCGTGCTGGCGCCGCGAATGGGCGGAATCGGCACGGCCGGGTCCCAGCCGCCGGGCAGCACCGGGGGCAAAGGCTCGTTGCCCAAGAGCGCGCGGAATGCCGCCGCCAGGCCCTTTTCGGCATAGCCGACGACGACGTGGTCGATGCCCAACTCTTGCTGGCGAGCCGGATCGCCGGCCAACTGCCAGGCCCCCGGACCACCCAACACGATCTTGGCCGAGCAGCCGCGCTTCAGCCGATGGATCTTCTTTAGCAACCGGCGAAACATGGCCTGCGGATAGATGCGTCCGCCGGCGATGGCCGTCATGGTGGAGCTGTTCATGCCGAAGCCGGCCGGTTCGCCGGAAGAGATGCCGATGATCCGCGTGGCGGGACCGATCGCTTGGTCGAGTTGCTCCTCGGCGGCCACGGCGACTTCGGCGGAGCTGAAGCCCGCGGCCAGCAGCGCGGCCTCGGCCCGGCGCAGCCCCAAGGGGGCCACGCTCGCGCGACCGTCGACCCCGGCCCGCCGCGGCATCAGCAGCGGGCCAAACAGAGCGGGCGGGGCGCTCGTGGTCTGGCTGGCGGCCAACATGCCGTCGAACAGCAGCGTGTAGTTGGCCGTCAGCGTTCGATCGGCGGTCAAGACAACGGGAAATCCATCGGGCGCACTCAATTAGCGTCTCCGTTGCATCGCCCGGTCGAGTTGATCGACCAGAATGTCCAAATCATCGAAGGCGGGCCGATCGGCCGCGCTCGCCGAGTCCTTGGCCGGCGGAGAGGAGGACAAGGCACGGCCGCATTCCGGGCACAAACGGTCGCCGGGGCGGGGCGTCGCAGATTTTCGCTCGGCCTTTCGGCCGCAGGCCGTGCACGGCTGCTGTGTCCGCGTGTAGAACATCCGCCGCGCGGCCGCGTCGCGAACGACAAATTGCCCCGGCGCTCCGGCAATCGCGTCATCCTTCTCGTAGAGCGGAAACATGATCGCGCTGTGTGGGCAGACGCGAGAGCACGCGGGGCAGCCCGGCTTGCACTGATCCGGATTGCGCACCTGCACCTTGCCCTCCGCGTCCAGTTCGTAGACGCCAAACAGACAAAATTGCAGGCAGTGCTGGCACTGAACGCAGCGCGAACCGTCAATCACCGGGTACCATCGCGGCTTGACGCCCCGGGCGGATAGTTTTATCGCCGGCGGCGCGGAAGCGGCGTCCTTGTCGCCATGTCTGTCCCCGGCACGCCCGCGATGGCCGTCTTGGGCCATGTGGGTTATGGTTTGCCAGGCGGACTCGACGTCCGAGAAGCCGTTCAGATTCAGAATCGACTGTTCCTCGGCGACGATGCCATGACGCTGCAGGAGCCACGAAGCCGGCCGCGGATGAAGCCAGCAGAGCACGACGGCATTGGCCAGAGGCTCGGCCAGTTGCTTCCACAGCTTGCTCGATTCGGCAATGTGATAGAGCGGGGGGAGCAGCAGGTGGCTGTAGCGGTGCTGGTCGCACCGCTCGATCAGCACGCCCAGGCAGGCTTCCCGCTGCGGGTCGGGCTCCTCGGGCTGGCAGAAAACAATCAATCGCGTGGGCTCATGAGGCGGGGAAATGGCCATTTTTTCAGCTTATCAGCTTGGCAGGGTGGTCGCAAGCAACCGTTTGGCATTTCGCTTGACGAAAGCCACCGCATCGCATATCCTAAACTGTTTGGTATGGAAACCGCGTCTTGCGTCCCGCCTCACTTTCCTCGCCCCTGACCGGCAGACAAGGAGAATCCCGTGAGCGAACAGATCAGCCGCCGCGTTTTTGTGAAGGGATCGGTCCTGGCTTCTGCCGGGGCCGCGTTGACGATGACCTCGGGATTGCCGGCGGCAGCGGCCGCACCTGCGTCACCCGCCGCCGCGCCGCTCGCGCCGCAAACCGGTCTGCCCAAGGGCAAGATCGGCAAGCTGGAAGTCAGCCGGATGCTGTTAGGGGGCAATCTGCTCACGCACTTCACCCACAGCCGCGAATTGCGCTACGTCTACAACCTGGCGGCACACTACAACACGCCGAAAAAGATCCTCGAAACGCTGGCCACGGCGGAGCAAAATGGCGTCAACACGCTCGTCATCCACACGGCCACCAAAGAGACCGTGAAGCTGCTGAAAAGGCACCGCGATAAGGAGGGGGGCAAGATCCAGTGGATCATTTGCCCCACCAATCCCATCGAGCCGGGCTTGGCCAAGTACGAGGAGCAGGTGCAGCAAGTCGTCGACGACGGCGTCGATGCCATCTATATCTGGGGCGTGCAGAGCGATGCCCTGGTGGCCGCGGAAAAGATCGATCTGGTGGGCAAGGCGGTCGACATGGTGAAGACGCACGGCGTCCCCTGCGGCGTCGGCGCCCACATGCTCGGCGTGGTGCAAGAGTGCGAGAAGAACAAGATCCCCGCCGATTTCTACATCAAGACCTTCCATCATCATCGCTATGAAAGTGCGGTCACGGTGACGGCACTGACGGGGCACGGTTCGAACATGACCGAAAAGGGCCTCAACCTGAAGACGCTCGAAGCAAACCACGACGCCATGTGGTGCTACACGCCGGAGGAAACGGCCGAGTTCATGAAGACGGTGACCAAGCCGTGGATCGCCTTCAAGGTGATGGCCGCCGGGGCCATCCCGCCGGCCGACGCCTTCCGTTACGCGTTTCAGAACGGGGCCGATTTCGTGCTCGCCGGCATGTTCGACTACGAAATCAACGAGGACGTGCGGATTGTCACCGAGACGCTGGCCGGGCTGCCCCAGCGGGCGCGGCCCTGGCGCGGCTGACCCCCGGGGAGCCGACAATCGTGAAACGTCGAGAATTCTTGGATGCCGGGGTAGCCGCCGCGGCCGGGGCATTGCTGTTGTCCGGGGGTCGCGCCGCAGCAGGGGCCGCCGCGGGAAACCATCCGCCGCCGCAGACCGGCCTGCCCAAGGGCAAGATCGGCAAACTGGAGGTGAGCCGCCTGCTGCTGGGCGGCAACCTGCTCAGCCACCATACCCACAGCCGGGAACTCCGCTACGTCTACAACCTGGCCGCACACTACAATACCGAGAAGAAGATTTTCGAAACCCTTGCGATTGCCGAGCAGCAGGGGATCAATACGCTGGCGATCACTGCAAGCGTCGGGATCACCGGCATGCTCAAAAGGTACCGTGAAAAGCACGGGGGCAAGATCCAGTGGATCATGTGCCACGGTACCCCCATTGAGCCCGGATTGGCCAAGTACGAGGAGCAGGTGCAGAAGACCGTCGACGACGGCGCGGACGCCATCTATATCTTTGGCGGTCACGGCGATGCCCTGGCGATCGCCGGAAAAATCGATCTGCTGGGCAAGGCGGTCGATCTGGTGAAAACGCACGGCGTCCCTTGCGGCGTGGGCGCCCATCTGCTGCGCGTGATCCAAGAGTGCGAGCGGAACAAGATTGACAACGATTTCTATGTCAAAACGTTCCATCACCACCGCTATAACAGTGCCGCCACGGTATCGATGCTGGCCAATCGCGGCCCGGACGTGAAGGAAGAGACCCTGGATCTCGCCCCCAAGTTCCCCGGCCAACTGGCCGTGGATAGCGCAAACCACGACGCCATGTGGTGCTTCACTCCCAAGGAAACCGCCGAGGTCATGAAGGGCGTGGCAAAGCCGTGGATCGCTTTTAAAGTCATGGCGGCGGGGGCGATCCCGCCCCAAGACGCCTTCCGCTACGCGTTTGGAAACGGCGCAGATTTTGTTCTGGCCGGGATGTTCGATTTCGAGGTCGCCGAGGACGTGCGGATTGCCACCGAAACGCTGGCCGGCCTGCCCCAGCGGGCCCGGCCCTGGAGAGCTTGAACCCGAGGAGCCGTTATCGTGAAACGTCGTGAATTTCTCGAAGCCAGTATGGCAGCGGGGGCCGGAGCATGGCTCTTGTCCTCGCGCGGCGCCGCCGCAGAGCCCGGCGCAAGTTCCCCGCCGCTTAACGTCGGCTTGATCGGTTGCGGCGTTCAGGGCCGGGCGCTCGTGAACGCCACCGTCGGCATCCCCAACGTCCGCTTCGCCGCCGTCTGCGACATCTGGGAGTACAGCCGCAACACGGTGCAGAACCTGCTGAAGACCTACGGGCAGGCGGTCCGCCCTTATGCCGACTATCGAGAGATGCTCGATCGGGAGAAGAACCTCGGGGCCGTGCTCGTGGCCACGCCGGATTTTATCCACGCCGAGCAAACCAACGCCTGTCTGAAGGCCGGGCTGCACGTCTATTGCGAGAAAATGATGGCCAACTCGCTCGACGGCGCCCGCTCGATGGTCCGCACGGCGCGGGCCACCGGCAAGCTGCTGCAGATCGGCTACCAGCGGCGCAGCAATCCGCGCTACCTGCACGTCGTGCAAAAGTTGCTCCGCGAGGCCAAGCTGGCCGGACGCCTGACGCACGTGGCCGGGCAGTGGAACCATCCGGTGACCGAGGAAGTGGGCTGGCCGAAGCGGCAGGTGATCCCCGACGACGTGCTGCGAAAGTACGGCTACGCCAACATGCACGAATTTCGCAATTGGCGGGCGATGCGGAAGTTTGGCGGCGGCCCGCTGGCCGATTTCGGCGCGCACCAGGTGGACGTCGCCAATTGGTTCCTCGGCCTGACGCCCAAGACGGTGCTGGCGGCCGGCGGCCTCGACTTCTACAAGTCTTGCCAGTGGCCGGACAACATCATGGCCGCCTTGGAATATGAAACGCCGGAGGGGACGGTGCGCGGACTGCATCAGGTGCTCACCACCACCAGCGCCGGCGGCAGCGGCAATTTCGAGCACGTGATGGGCGAGGAGGGTTCGCTCAAGATCTCGGAAAATCCCAAGTGGACGAAGGTCTATCGCGAGCCGAACGCCGGGGAATGGGACGACTGGATCAGCCGCAACTACTTGTCCAAGAAGGACAAGGCCCCGCCCATAGTCACCACAGGCGGCGAGGTTAACGTCCGGGAAACAGGCCTGGTGGAAAGCTATGACTTTCCCGTCGTGCTCGACAAGCCGCCGCACCAGCCGCACTTGGAGAACTTCTTCGCCGCCATTCGCGGCCAGGCGAAGCTGAATTGCCCGGCCGAGGAAGCGTTTCGCACGGAAGCGGTGATCTGGAAAATCTACGCGGCGCTCGAAGCCCGAAAAATGCTCTCCTTCGCGCCGGAAGATTTTAGCGTGTAACGGCATTGTGTCATGCTGAGCGAAGCGAAGCATCTCCTGTAGCGGGAGGAGATCCTTCGCTGCGCTCAGGATGACTTTCTGAAATGCGCTCAAGACGACTCTCTGAAACCATGCAACGTCGCAACAAATCATCGGCAAACGATTCGGGATACGCCGCAGCCGATTTGGCGGCCGATCTGCGGCGGCTCGGCGTTCGGCCAGGCGACGTGCTGATCGTTCATAGCTCGATGAAGAGCATCGGCCGGGTCCAGGGCGGGCCGGAAACCGTCGTGGCCGCCTTGCAGCAGGCCGTCGGGCCGCGCGGAACGATCGTCATGCCGGCCTTCGCCTTCCATTTCGAGAAGGTCTATTCACCGGTCGAGCCGTACGATCCGAAAACGACGCCCTCGAAAGTCGGGCTGCTCTCCGAGACGTTTCGCTCGATGAAAGACGTGCGGCGCAGCGGCCACCCGACGCATTCCGCCGCCGCTTGGGGCGCCTTGGCCGAGGAAATGATCGCCTGCGACTGGTCGCCCGACGACACGCGGGCGCTGCGGGCGATGACGGCGGCGGCCGCCCACGGGGCCAAGGTGCTGATGATCGGCTGCGATTTCACGTCGCTTTCGCTGCTGCACGTCGCCGAAGAGTCGGCCGACTCGCCCTACATCAAGATCTTTTGCGAGCGGCATCTCGGCTGGAAGCCTTCGGCTCGCGTCAAGGACATGCGCGGCCGGCCGCGGAGCATCGCCTTGCAGAACGTGCCGGGTTGCAGCCGGTCTTTCGGCGAGGCCCAATTGCTGGCAAAAAACCGCGGGCTGCTCCGTGAAGGACGATTCGGCCAGGCCGCGTGCCTGTTGTTCGACGCCCAAGCGGTCTTGGACATGGCGGTCGCCCAATTGCGGCGGAAGCCCGATTTCTTGCTATGTCCGGCGGGCACATGCCGCGATTGCGACGACCGCCGCGCGGCACTCGAACCCTCGTCGCCCGACGCGGCGGAAATCATCCGCTTCGCCATCGACATCCTGGCCGACTGCGGTTACCGATTGGCTGGCGGCGATGGCGAGCGGTTGGCGGCCGAGTATATCGCCCGGCGGATGCGCGAGATTGGATTGGACGACGTCACGATTCATCAGTTTCCCATTTCCGCATGGCGGCCTGGCTTCAGCCGGTTCGAGGTGCGCGACGGCCGACAATGGAAACTGCTGGAATCGGCCCCGGTTAGCCATTCGCCCTCGACCGGCGGCAAGACCATTCGGGGCCGGTTGGTGCATCTCGAATGTCTCGCGGGCCTCGACAAGATCGGCGACCCGCGGGGGGCGATCGCCGTATTGTGGGACGGCTACGGCAATTCGTTCGACGAGTTTCGACGCCTGATGGGCGCCGGTTTTGCAGCGATCGTTATGATCGACAGGCGTTTTGCGCACGAGGACGTCGTGGCGGAGGGCGTTCCCTCGCGATGGCTCGACGCCTTTACGACGCCGACGATTACGCTGCCGCATCCCGCGGCCATGCGATGGTTCTCGCACGGCGCGACGGAGTGCCGGATCAAAATCGACAGCCGCGTCGAGCCGGGGCAATCGACCGTTGTCACGGGTGAGATTCCCGGCCAAACGGCCGACGTGATTCTGCTCTGCGGGCATCACGATTCGACGTTCAACTCGACGGCCCCGGACGACAATCTGAGCGGGGTGGCCGTTACGCTGCAAGCGGCGGCGATGCTCGCGCGAAACAAACTGCGACCAAAACGCACCGTCCGCTTCTGCTCGTTTGGCGCCGAGGAACAACTCAGCGAGGGAGCACGCTGGTACGCCTTCGAGTCGGGCAAGGTACAGAACGTCCGCTTCGTATTGAACAACGATTCCATCGGCGCCCGGCTCGGCACGACGCACGTTTACGCGGCCGGCGGCGAGGGCCTGGTCGAATGGTTTCGCGGCGAGGCCGGCCGGTCGGCGATGCAGTTCAAAGTGGTCGAGGAAGTGATTCCGTTCAGCGATCATTTTCCGCTGAACTGCCTGGGGGCTTCGAGCCTGTGGTTTTACCGGCAGACCATGGCCACCGGGCGTCATTTTCACCACACGGTGCGCGATACGCTGGCCGAGCTCTCGCCGGATTATCTCGCCGCCTTGGCCGCCTTCGAGGCCGCCCTGGTGGAACGCCTGTCGCAAGCCGACACGTTGCCCTTCGGCAGACGCTTTTCGGCGGAAATGAAAAAGGCGATCAAAGATGCGAAGGAGAAGTGGCTGCGGATGGATGGTCCGTAATCTTCCCCTCGCCGGGCACCGACCAAAGGTTGGTCGGGAGAAGGCCGGTCTTCTCCTGCTCCCCTCGCCTCCGGGAGAGGGTCAGGGTGAGGGCCAGCGCGGTGCTTGTCCGCTCGGAAAGCGCTGGCGGCCAGCAGGTCGAAAATCTCATGCAACAGTGCATCAATCGCGTGTTTGATGCGTTGCGGTGGCGCTGTTGCACGTCGCCGCAAGTCGTTTTAAGTCAAGGCGTTATGTCGTGCCCGCGCGGGCCGAAATCGGCCCCTGCCTTTGGTTGGCGTGTTGCATTAGCAAGATGTAGATGTAACCGTTCACACCCCCGTAGACGCGGCGTCTCGCCGCGTTTCTCGGCGTTATCCGGGCCTATTCGCCCGCACAAAGCGGCGAGACGCCGCTTCTACGGTCGCCGACCCGTGAACGGTTACG
>Ga0181520_10011399_pt1 | contig 11686 bp, 8 predicted proteins | sample PEATcosm2014_Bin_29_FD_132451 | JGI IMG/M metagenome (GOLD analysis project Ga0181520, IMG submission 132451) | Peatland microbial communities from MTU Mesocosm Facility, Houghton, MI, USA - PEATcosm2014_Bin02_30_metaG | ecosystem: Environmental > Terrestrial > Soil > Wetlands > Peat | place...
CGGCATGATTGGCCTTTTGAGTCTTCAGGCGTTTCGCCACTACGGATGCGCCCGCGTCTTCGCAGTCGATGTGGACGAAACCCGGTTGAAGATGGCGCGGGATCTCGGGGCGACGGATACATTCTTTGGCTCGACGCGAGAGATCGTTTCGCGGGTTCTCAGCGCTACGGATGGCCGCGGGGCGGACATCGCAGTTGAGGCAGTTGGTGCGCAGGAGCCGATCACGACAGCGATCGAATGTGTATGCTCGGGAGGAACCGTGACGTTGATCGGCAACGTCTCGCCCAGGGTGGAGATTCCGCTGCAGAGGGTCGTCAGTCGTCAGCTCCGTTTGCTGGGGTCGTGTGCTTCGGCAGGTGAATATCCTGAGTGCATTTCGCTGATGCAGAAAGGAGCGATCCGCGTTGAGCCGCTGATCTCCGCGGTGGCCCCTTTAAGCGATGCAGCTCAATGGTTCGAGCGGCTGCATGCGCGTGAGCCTGGGCTGATGAAAGTGGTTCTTGAACCGTGAGGGGAAGTGGATGAGCACGTCTTTATTCGATTTGACTGGCAAGACTGCGGTAGTGACCGGCGCCAGCCGGGGACTCGGCCAATACCTGGGTCGAGCGCTCGCGCGAGCCGGCGCCGACCTGGTGATCACCAGCCGCCACCTGCCCGACTTAAAGACCTTCCAGGAAGAGATCGAGGGGATCGGGCGAAAGGTGTTGCCGCTCGAGTTGGACGTGCGGGATGTTGACGGCATCGGCCGTGCGGCCGAGAGCGCCTGGAGCCACTTTGGCAAGATCGACATTCTGGTGAACAACGCCGGCTGCAATGTGAGAAAGCCCGCGCTGGAAATTACGCCTGACGAATGGCGCCTCGTGCTTGAGACGAATTTAGGGGGAGCGTTTTTTGTTGCACAGGCATTTGCGCGGCACATGGTCAAGCGAGGCTACGGGCGCATCATCAACATCGGTTCGGTCACGAGCGTGTTCGGATCAGCGGGAATCGCCCCGTATTGCGCCAGCCGGGGAGGAATCAAGCAGCTGACCATGAGCCTGGCAGACGAGTGGGGACCGTCGGGAGTCACCGTGAACTGCCTTGCGCCGGGTTGGTTCAAGACAAAACAGAACGCGGTCCTCTATGAGAACGCGAAGTGGGTCGAGTACATCACCGACCGCATCCCGCTGAAACGTCCGGGGCAGCCGAACGACTTGGATGGCGCGGTGGTCTTCCTCGCGTCGGACGCAAGCGCTTACATTACGGGCCAGATTCTCCTGGTGGACGGAGGAATATCGACGGGCGCGACCCGCGCGACGGTGTAAGGCGCGAGTTTTTTTTGAGGCCGGGAACTCGTTATTCGATCCAATGCCGGGAATGGTCGCGTTCCGGCTTGTTGGATTCCGGCCGCTTCAAGAATCCGCCGTCAGAAAATCGTGACTAAGCTCGTGGACATTGTTTCGGATGAAATCGTCCTGCATCCCTGTTCAACCCCAAAGAGGTCGTCTTGGCCGCAGAACCAAATCAGTTGCAACAACGGATTCCCATGTACCGCTGGCGGATCGCCGGGCTCCTCGGCATTGGCGTGCTCGTCAACTACTTCGATCGGGTAAACCTCTCTGTCGCTCACGGCGCACTCATTGCCTCGTTCGGCGTCTCCGACATCGCCTTTGGCTATCTTTCCGGCGCTTACAACCTCACCTATGCCGCGCTCCAGTTGCCGATCGGCGTCATCCTCGACAAATTCGGCGTGAAACGAGTCGGCCGAATTGGCACGCTGCTCTGGAGCCTGGCAACATTCGGCGCAGCAGCCACGCCTTCGATCGGCGGTCTGTTCGCTGCTCGCTTCCTGCTCGGTGTTGGTGAAGCTCCCACGTTTCCTGCGAATGCCAAGGCCATCGGCGCTTGGTTCCCAGAGAATGAGCGCAGCTTCGCGACTTCGTTATTCGACGCGGCCGCCAAGTTTGCTTCAGTAGTCGGCATTCCCCTCATGGGCTTCGTGCTGATTGAGGCCGGCTGGCGCTGGAGCTTTGCCCTCACCGGCTTCATGAGTGCGCTTTATTTCCTCTTCTTCTGGCGGGTATATCGCGACCCCGACGATGAGCCTCGCCTCAGCGAGGTCGAGCGCGGCTACATCGAGGGCGCGAATCAGGAATCCGCGAAGGTTGAAGCCGCCAATGAGCCCGCTTCATCGCTCTTTCATCTTCTTGCCAACCCCAAAGTGCTTGGGCTTGCCATCGGTTTTGGCTCCTACAATTACGTCTTCTATCTGCTGCTCACCTGGCTGCCCAGCTATCTTTTGTTCGGCCTTCACCTCGACCAGATGCATTCGTTTGTCTACACGAGTGTGCCCTGGCTCTTCGCGACATGCACCGATCTGGTCATCGGCGGCTGGCTCGTGGACCTGCTGCTCAAGCGCGGATGGAGCGGAAGCGCGGTGCGCCGCACCGTTCTCATCGGTGGAACCACGTTCGGCCTCGGCATCTTTGGCGCAGCGCACACGCACAGCACAACGCAGGCTCTCATTTGGATCAGCATCTCAATCGGTGGCCTGTCCGCTGCCTCTCCCGTTGGATGGTCGTTGCCCTCTCTCATTGCCGCCCGCAACGACGTTGGAAAAGTGGGAGGGATCATCAACTTCTCCAACCAAATCTCGGGAATCGCCGCGCCCATCGTTACCGGGTATCTGGTTTCGGTCACGCATTCTTACGTTTGGGTCTTCCGCGTCGCCGCTGTTTACCTGGTCATCGGCATCGCGGCATATATCTTCCTGCTGGGAAAAATCGAACGACCCGGACCGCGCTCGTCCTAACGCGCTTCCCTTTTCTTTTGCGAATGCCGGCTTGGAAGAAGAGCCCAGAGTTACGCGTGCTGAAGCTGCGGGCCCGGCTCGGCGTCAAGCAAGCGTAGGTAGTACTCCGCGGTCAAGCCAAGCACACGCTCCTCGGAGTAGTGTTCCACCACCCATGCACGCGCCGCGCGGCCCATGGATAAACGCCGCTCCGGATCGCGCAGCAGTTTAACGACCGATTCACAAATCGCTTCGGGATAGCCGGGCGGAATCAGCAGGCCGGTCACCTCGGGGACCACTGCATCGCGAGCGCCGGTGGATTCCGTCGTGACCACGGGAATGCCCGAGGCCGCGGCCTCGAGCACGGCATTGGGAAATCCCTCGCGCCACGTGGGAAGAACCATCACGTCCATCGCGCGGTAGTAAGGCGCTGTGTCGCTGATGAATCCGGTCGTGTGAATGCGCGGATGATTGAGGATGCGATGGCGGCATTCGGCATCGAGCGCGTCTTCAGCGGCGTCGAACCAGCCTACCAGCAGCAGATGCGCCGAGGGATCGGCGACGAGAATCCGATCGAAGGCCTGGATCAGCTCCGGCAGCCCCTTGTCGCGCGTTAAGCGGCCGACGAAGCCGACAACGGACGCATCAAGCGGAATTCCCAGTTTGCCGCGCACGTCGCTGGGGCCGGGTGAGAAGCGCTCCACGTCTACTCCGTTGCTGCTTCCCTCCCCCAGCACCAACAATTTGCCTGCGGGCGCGAGGCCAAGCGCCAACGCCTCGGCATGCAGGCTCTTGCTGTTGCAGAGCACGACATGTGCGCAGGAGCAAGCCACGCGCTCGGCAATATGCAGAATCCATCGCTTCAAGCCGCGAGACCTTTCCAGCCGGAGTCCACGCAGCAAGTAAACCCGCCTGGGCACGCCGCGCAGTCTGGCGGCGATCATGCCGAGCAGTCCCGCCTTGGGCGTGCTGAACTCCACGAGATCGGGTTTATGGATGCCGAGGATCCACCAGAGACGAATCAGCGCAACGAAATCGGCGAGAGGAGCGATGGTGCGGCGCATGGGAAGCGCAACGCACTCCACGCCGAGACGCGATGCTGTGCGCTCCAGCAGTGCGCCGGGGCCGGAGACTAGGACGACGTGGAATCCAGCCCGGCCAAGGACGCGCAAGCGTGCCCCCAGAATCAGGCACAGCTCCTGAGTCGTCACGCCGATGACGATGGTGGGCGGCTCTTTGAGATTTGAAGAGAGATGGATCGAAAGGGTCCCGGAATCTGCCATGAAGCGCCTGCGCTCTTTGAATTCCCCAAAATGTAAGGGTGAATCGGCAGATTCTGGCGAGAACCGAAGGCAAGGAACGAAACAAAGAGTGGATCAATTTGAAACACAAGATTAGAGCAATCTGAAACACAGTCAGTGATTGTGAGCACACATGAATTACGCGGCTTTGGGCGAGAATGGTCTCCCTCTCAGGAAACTCATGGCGCAGCGCACGAGAATCCTCCTGCTCGTCTCCCATTTGGGTGGCGGCGGGGCCGAACACGTAATGGCACTGCTCGCGCGCGGCCTGTCTCAGGAAAAATACGAAGTCCATCTCGGAATCGTGGGCCAGGCAGACACAAGCGGAGAATCGCTTCCGCCTTGGGTAACCGTCCACGCACTCGGCGCTGGGCGGGCGCGTGCCGCGGCCTTTCCGCTGCTGCGATTGATCTGGCGCATTCGGCCCGCGGTGTTGCTTTCCGGAGCGGCAGAGATCAGCTTCCTCGTGCTGCTGCTTCGTCCGCTCTTCCCGCCGAAGGTTTCCGTGCTGGTGCGACAGAATGCGACCGCGTCGTCCGTTCTCGCGTGCGGCGCGCTGCCGCGATTCACGCGCCTGGTCTATCGCCTGCTCTATCGGCGCTCAGATCACGTAATCTGCCAGTCGCAGGCGATGGCCAGGGATCTGGCCGTAGCTGCCGGGATCGGCGAAGAGCAGATCGCGGTCTTGCCGAACCCGGTGGATCTCGAAGGAATTCGAGCGGCGATGCAGGCTCCCGCAACGCGAAACAATGCAGGTCCGCAACTGCTGGCCATCGGACGACTGTCGCCAGAGAAAGGCTTCGACCTGCTGCTGAAGGCGATGGTCGCGGTGCGCGAAAAGCTCCCCGAGGTCAAGCTGATTCTCGCCGGCGCAGGTCAGCAAGAAACAGCTTTGAAGTCGCTTTCGTCCGAGCTGGGACTGAACACGGCCGTCTGCTTTGCCGGCTACGTCGATCGTCCCTACGCCTTGTTTCCCGAGGCGACTCTGTTCGTGCTTTCGTCGCGCCATGAAGGAATGCCCAATGCTCTGCTGGAAGCTGCCGCGGCGGGCCTGCCTCTTGTCGCCACTCCGGCGTGTGGCGGCGTTGTGGATCTGCTGCGCGACCGGCCCGGTGCGTGGCTGACGCCGGAAATCTCCGCCGAGGCGCTCGCTGCGACGATTCTTTTGGCGCTCGACACCATCCAGCCCGGCGAAAGGTTCTCTCACGGTTTTCTCCCATCGATTGCACCGGTTCCGCAGCAGGCGAAGATGGATTGCGAGTGTGACGAAATCGAACGGCGGTCACCTGCTCCGGCACAAAGGTAATTCGGTCACAAGTTTTCCTTGTGGAAATTTACTGCTTGACATTTTTTCTGATCGGATGTTTCCTTTCGGTACAGATTCAAACCAGTTTTTCCACACCCAAAGATGGGACCTGTGACTAAGGTCACTCTCGCGTTGTCCAGGGAGACTTGCCCAGACGGAGAAAAAATCGGGCGTGCCGGGCCAAAGTATTTTAAGGCTTTTATCTCTTAGAGCACTGCCCAACTCCATCGAGGAAGATTCCCGCTAAATAATTCAAGAGCTTCTGTTTCAATTCCTGCGCGCGTTGATGCCGCATGGTTGAGAACTCCGCGGCGAGAGCTCAGCAGGTTCAGGGCGCATTCATCATGATGCTGCTCGAAGTGTCTCCGGCGCCGGTTTCGGCCCGGGACGCGACAACCGTGTCGCTTGGGGGAAGTTGTGTTTCGTCCTTGGTTGGGCCTTGCTCTTACTGGCATTCTGTGTGCCTTATCGCTGCCGCTCTTCGCTCTGTCCATCATCATCGCCGCCGGCTGCGCCGCGCCCATGGGAATCTGGGTTCCGTTTCGCAGGCGCAAACGGGCGCGCAACTCCGAAATTCGAAAAGCCTGGCGGTCGGATGAATTCGCATTCGAGCGCGCGATCGAATCGTATGAAGAGCTGATCGACGCGTATGCGTGGAGGCATCCATGAGCCACGCGGCGATTGCGATTCCCGGCATCGATCGCATCGGCGGCGCAGAGCGCCAGGCCATGCTGCTGGCCAAGGGGCTGCGGCGGCGCGGCTGGCGTGTCAGCGTGGTGGCGCTTTCCGGCTCAGGTGGCTCGGCGGCCGCGGAGTTGCGCGATTGCGGCGTCGCCTTTACGACCCTCGAAATGCGCAAGGGGCTTGCGGACCCGCGTGGATGGATTCGCTTCAACCGATGGCTCCGGCGTCAGCAGCCGGATGTGCTGCACGCGCATCTGCCGCACGCCGCATGGCTCTGCCGATGGTCGCGCCTTGCCGCGCCCGTGCCTGTGGTTGTCGACACGCTGCACAGCTCCTGCACAGGCAGGCGTGGCCGTCACTTCGGTTACGCGTTCAGCCGCTGGCTGCCTGACCATGTGACGGCGGTCAGCCGTGCGACCGCTGTGTCGCATCTGGCGGCCGGAATGGTGCGCCACGAGCAACTGTCGATCCTGGGAAATGGAATCGAAGTCGAGTCATGGCAGCCGAACGTCCATGCGCGGCGCGAGGCGCGCCAGTTGCTGGGATTGTCGGACGAGTTCCTGTGGCTCGCTGTGGGCAGGCTGGAAGCGGTGAAGGACTATCCGACTTTGTTGCGGGCGCTGGCTTACGCTCCGGGCAACACGCGGCTGCTCATTCTGGGCACAGGCCCGCTCGAGGCGGACCTTGTTGGAATGGCGAGGAAGCTCGGCCTGGAGCGTCGCGTCTGCCTTCTCGGCTTCGAGCCGAATGTCGCGCGTTGGATGCAGGCCGCGGATGGCTTCGTTCTATCCTCGCGCTACGAGGGCCTGCCCATGGTGCTGCTCGAGGCCGCCGCCTGCGGAGTGCCCGCGGTGGCGACCGACGTTCCGGGAACGCGCGAGGTGCTGATTGACGGAGTGAATGGCTGGCTGGCCCGCGCGGGCGACCCGCAGAGCTTGCGCGATGCGATGGAGCGCCTGATGAGCATGCCGCTCGACGAACGCTGTGCCATGGGCGAGTGCGCGCGGCGGCGCGCCAGCGCGGAGTTTGGTCTGGAAACCATTCTGAATCGCTGGGAGCGGCTTTATGAAGCATTGCTGGATCGCAAGATCGTCGATTGGCGGATGCGCCTCGCGGCACGGGAGGTTTTGAGCCGCAGCAGCGCAGCTTCGGCGTAAAGGCGTTCAGCAAGGGTCAAGGTGGTGGGTCGGCTGCGGAAGAGCACACGATAAACCGAGGTGAATTGATCCGAGTGCAACATTAAAAAATCGCGCAGGGCCGCAATCTCCGCGTCCGAGGCGGTGCTCGGGTGAACGCAGATGGTCCATAGGCCCTTGGATTTATCGACGGGCCCCCAAAGCTGTTGCGGAATCCAGGTCAAGCCGTCGCGCCGGAACGGCACGCGCGCAAAACCGTCCGATAAGAGCGTAATCCCCTCCGCGCAAAGCGCGTTCAGCGTATTGCGATCGAATCCGTGCCTTGGCGCGACCCAGATTGCCGGGTTGAGTTCGTGATCGTACAAAATTCGCAGACCTCCTTGGATCCACTCGCGCTGCGTCTTGGCGGGCACGCCGGCAAACTCCGACGTGCGTGCAAGGCCGACGAGGCTCCGGCCGCGGCTTTCACACAGGTGACGGTAGCCGTGCAAGCCGATGATCGCCCCTGACGCCTCTAGCTTTCGCATGCGCTGCCAAAATGCCGGATCGGGAGGCGATACCTCAAGCTCGGGGTCGCGGTTGTCGGGAATGACGGCGAGGATCGGCTGAAGTCCGAATTCTTCGATGAGCGATTCAATGCGCCGCCAGCGCTCGGCCGACATAGTCGGGCAAAGATCGTCGCAGCGAAGCAGATACTCGGCCGGCGCGGGGATCATGCGCCCGCCTCCTGCGCGGATGCGCGGGCAAGCAGTTTCCTGCTCCAATACCACAGATAGAGGAACGTGCTGACCGTCCAGAGCGAGGTGGCGAGCGCGATTCCCGCCACGCCAAACCAGCGCATGAGGACCAGATTGAGCACAATGTCGAGGCCGAGATTGATGATGCCGCAGTAGAGGATCAGGTCGGTGCGACGCATGGCGACAATGAAGCGGTAATAGACGCGGCTGACCACGAAGAATGGGATCTGGATGGCGTACATGGCCAGCACGGAGGCGACGACGCGCGTGTCCCGCGGGCCGAACTGGCCGTGCTGCAGCGCAACACGAACCATTGGGCGCGCGCCGGCGATCATCAGCACCGCAACGGGCACGGCGACAAGCGCGGTCAGGCGAACCCAGGTGCGGAGGGTCTGGCGGCAACCGGTCCAGTCGCCAAAGGCGATCATGCGCGAAAAGTAAGGCACGATCGCGGTGGAGATCGCGCCGGCCAGCAGTGTGAGCACAACGCTGACAAAGCGATTGGCGTAAACCAATGCGGACACGCTGCCCGCAATCAGCATGGCGGCCATCGACTGATCGACAAGCAAGCCGCCTGAAGACACCACGCTGCTCAACAGCACGGGCCCATACTGGCCTGCTACTTCGCGCGTCGCCTCGTCCATTCCATACCACCGCAGTCGAAAGCGGTATCCGCGCCGCTGCATCATCCAGGCAACGACAACGGCGTGCAACAGCGAGCCTGCCAGCGTTGACCAGACCATGGCCCAGATGCCGAGGCGTCCTCCAAACGCAAGCGCTCCCAGGATGATCGCGACAGAAATAACGACGGGCGCGAGTGCGGGAAGAGCGAAACGGTCGAGCGTGTTGAGGACCGCGGTACAATTCGTGGCGATTCCAGTGATGAGAACAACCGGTAGAAGCGCATAAAACAGGTGCACGGCGAGAGCGAGCTTGGCTGGGGCAAAGTGGGACGCGATCAGCGGGAAAAAACCGCGCGCCAACAGGGCCATCGCTCCACTGGCAGCGGCGAGGAGCAGGCACATCCAGAGCATGGAGCTCGACAAAAGCTCCTGGGCGCGCTCGCGGCTCTCCTGTTCCCTCACCCGGACGAGCGTGGGCACGAGCGCCTGGTTCATCGACTCCGAGATCAGGTTCACGAGCAGACTCGGAATGAGCGCCGCGGCGAGGAATGCGTCCATTGCGTCGGAGCGGCCGTAGACTGAGGCGACCGCAACTTCCTTGAACGTGGCGAGGACCTTCACAAGAATTCCAGCGGCCCCGACCGAAACAGCAGCCTGGAGAATGGCGCGATTGAATCCCAGTGTTCGAGGAGGCGCGGCAATGGGCGAAGCGATCGACATTGCAGGCTTGTCCTCTAAGGCTCCGTTTGCGCAGTGAGCCGTAGCGCCGGTGCGCCGGCCGCAAGCGGCGGCCGCGTGGAGAAGCAGTCTGTGAGCCCGCCGGGATCGTCGCCGGCAAGTCGGCCCGCAACCGCAACAATGGCGAGCAGCAGCCATGTGGTGCGATTCTCCTCGACCGTGGCGACCAGCGAGGTCAGAGCCCAGACGATCAACGATGTAATCAGCGCGATGCGCAGAGGACCATGCGAGCGAAACGCGGAACGCACCGCGAGCGCGACGAGGATGGCCGCCAGCGACAATGCGCAAAGCCCTCCACTCACGGCTATCGAAAGTGCGGTGTTGTGGGCCGTGTCAATGGGAGAAAGCCGCGCAGCGGCGACAAATGAGCCCGCGCCCGATCCCAGAATCGGCGCGTGCGTGAAGGCGCGCCAGCCCGCGGACCAGATGTTGAGCCGCTGGTTCAGGTCGCCGGTTTGGAGTTGCTCGGGAATCGTGGCGAGGCGCGCCAGCGTCGCAGTCGGCACGATCAACCAGAGCGCAGCCAGAAATGGCGGCAACGCGAAAGCGGCGGCAACCACGCGTCGTGAGCGGCCCTGCGTGAGGAGAACGACGGACCCGACAATTCCAATGACCGCGGCGAGAAAGCCCTCCCGCGAAGCGGTGAGCAAAACCGCGACCAGCCCCAGCGGGAAGAAGCCCAGCCCCAGGATGCGCGCCAGCCAGCGGCGTTCGCAGTTGACCAGAAGCGCGGCCAGCGGAAAGCCGAGATCGAGAAACCGTGCGACCTCGTTGGGATCCTGGCCGTATGCGGCAAAACGAATCTGGCCCGCCGCGATAGCTTCAGGCGATCGAAAAGCCGCAAGCGTGAGCAGCGCAAGCACCCAGCTGCCGGCGACCGTAGCGCGCAGCAACGCGCGCAGATCGACCGGCGTATCGGCGAACTCCCATGCAAGCCAAACGATCATCATCTCCTGGAAGTAACCGCGAATCTTCTCCAGGCTCGCAGCAGGATCGATCGTCCAAAAATAGGAGCAGCAGAACCAGAGAAAAAGCGCGAGCGTGAGCCACCAGAACGCGCCCGGCGTGCGCATGCGGCCGGCTTCCAGCACCGCTGGAACCGCTGCGAGAAGCGCCAGCAGACCGGCGATGCGAGCCGCATTGCCCAGCAGCCCACCGAGGTCGAGCGAGTACTCCCACGGAATCGCAAAGGCGAAGAGGAGAAGCAGAATCCATGCGGTTCTTCTCATGATGGGCCTGCTAGTACCGCTGCGAATAAACCAACGCGGAGTAAATAGTGACTCCAATCGTCGACTGAATGGCGGACTCCAGCGTCCGGTTCAGCAGATTCTTCGCCTCGGAGTCGGGAACGTACAGAATGTCTCGATCCTGCACCGGCTGGTCCGGATCCTGGCCGCGCAGCATTCTCCGAATGTTGAGCGCGATCATGGCGCGGCCTCCTTTTTGTTCGCGGATGAGGATAGCCTTGCCGACGGCGGCGTTTTGCGACGGCCCCCAGGCGAGCGAAAGTGCCTGCACAACCGTGAGCCCTTGCACGGGATCGACCGCGAATCCGCCGGGTCGGATCACGTCGCCCACCACGTAGACAAGCCCGGCGCGGCTCACCTGAACTGTGTCGCCGGGGCTCAGTTCGGGATTGTGATCAGACGAAGTGTCTGTTCCGCCGGGGTCAAGCACCACCGCATGAGCATTCTTGGGATCGCCCTGGTGAAACACATTCACCAGCCGGCCGGCATTTGCTGAGAGACCGGACGCAGCAGAGATCAGGTCGAGCAGGCGATGGTGAACCGTGTAGGGATAAACGCCGGGCCGTGTGACCTCGCCGAGCACGCTCACGTCCTGGCCCGCATAAGCAGTGACCAAAACCGAAACGAGCGGATGAAGCAGCATGCCCTTCGCCAGCAGCGTGGCTTCGATTGCGCGCGCGGCGGCCTGCTCGTCCATCCCGGCAAGTTTCACTTCGCCGATCAACGGCAGCGTAACTGTGCCCTCGACTGAGACGCGAACCGCGGAGTGAAACTCCGGCGTGTGATACTCGGCAATCTCGAGAAAGTCTCCGGGGCCGATGGGCGCGGGCATGGGCGCGGCAGATTGCGCCCCCGCGGAAGTTGCAGCGCCAGTCGTGGGCGCGGCCCCGCCCGCCTCGTTCCAGATCGGCGGCGCTTCCTTCGGATTCGGCACGCTCCTTGTCTCCTGCGACTGCGGAAAGCTGGCAACGCCCGATGGCAAGCCCGATGTGTTCGGCGTGGGCGCTTGCGCGTGAATCGATGTGCCTGCGCCAAGCAGCGCGATCGTTCCAAGCAACACCGGGGCGAGCAACGATGGGCCCGCGTACGAACCCAGCGACTCGCGTAACAGCGCGGCGCCGACGGCAATCCAGAGCCCCACAAA
>Ga0181520_10011400_pt1 | contig 11686 bp, 8 predicted proteins | sample PEATcosm2014_Bin_29_FD_132451 | JGI IMG/M metagenome (GOLD analysis project Ga0181520, IMG submission 132451) | Peatland microbial communities from MTU Mesocosm Facility, Houghton, MI, USA - PEATcosm2014_Bin02_30_metaG | ecosystem: Environmental > Terrestrial > Soil > Wetlands > Peat | place...
AAGAAAGTCAATGATCCATTTTCTGCATTTGTCTTCGTCGCCGAGCGCGCGATGGCCTGTAAATCCTATGGCCATGGTGGCCGGCAACTTGATGGAAGGTTCCATTGATTCCCCTCTTGCGCCCCGTCCTCAGTGGAAGAAACAGTACACGGGAGTTAGCTGGTTTGCAAACTCAGTACGACCCGCTATCTGCCGGGAGTTGCTGCTTGGCCCAATTCAATAAGTCATGGAGGTCGCCAATGAAGATTCTGGCCGTGGCATCGCTGCTGGCCGTGATGATGCGCTTTCCGTCGGGCGAAAACACTGCTTTGTAGACCTGGTCGGTATGGCCGGTCAAAATGCCTAGCAACCGGCCCGAATTAGCGTCCCATACGCGCGCAGTATTGTCTTGACTTGCGGTGATGATGCGCTTTCCATCGGGAGAAAAGTCCGCATAGTTTACGCGGGCGGTATGTCCGGCCAGAGTCGCAAGCGGGTGACCCGTCACCGCATCCCACACCATCGCCGTATGGTCGGCTCCTGCGGTGACGATGTGTTTTCCATCGGGAGAGAAAGTCGCCGTGTAGACCCAGCCGGCGTGCCCGGTGAGCGTAGTCAGCAGAGAGCCGGTCGCGGTATTCCACACCTTTGCGGTGCGGTCGAAACTGGAGGTGACGACGCGCTTCCCATTGGGCGAGAAGTTTGAAGTGTTGACTGCGGCGGCATGAGGAAGAGTAAACAGCAGACGGCCTGATTCGGCATCCCATAAGCGTGCTGTATTGTCCGCTCCGGCCGTGGCAATGCGCTTTCCATCGGGCGAGAACGAAGCTTGATTCACGGGGCCTTTATGCCCGGTCATAGTTGCCTGTAACTGGCCTGATGCAGCATCCCACACCCGCGCCGTTCCGTCATCGCTGACTGAGACAATGCGCTTTCCATCAGGCGAGAAAGTTACATAATTTACGCGGCCGGAGTGGCCGGTCATGGTGGCCAGTAGACCGCCTGTCTGGGAATCCCACACACACGCTGTTTTGTCGGCGCTGGCGGTGACGATATGAGTTCCATCAGGCGAGAACGAAACCGCGTAGATCATCAGCCCGTGCCCGGCCATTGTTGCCAGCAATTTGCCTGACTTGGCATCCCAAATGTGCGCTTTAGTATCTTCGCCGGCAGAGACTATGCGCCTTCCATCGGGTGAGAACGACGCATCGAAGATTCGGCTGCCATACCCCGATAGGATGGCGAGCGGATGACCGATGTCCGCATCCCACACGCGCGCCGTGCCATCGTTACCGGCCGTGACAACACGATCTCCATGAGGAGAAAAAGCCGCGTCGTTGACTACGCCGGACCCGGCGTTAAGCGTGGCCAGCAAGTAGCCGGAATCAGCATCCCACACACGAGCGGTAGCGTCCTCGCTGGCGGTGATAATGCGCTTTCCATCGGGCGAGAATGCGGCATCGTTGACCGGACCAGTGTGCCCGATGAGAGTCGTCAGCGGATAACCGGTATCGGCTTCCCACACTTGCGCAGTATGGTCTGCGCTGGCGGTGACGATACGTTTTCCATCGGGCGAAAAGACGGCACCGTAAAGCGCGCCTGTGTGCCCAGTCAAGGTTGCAAGCAAATGGCCGGTTTTGGCGTCCCACACGCGCGCAGTCTGGTCCCAGCTTGCGGTGACAATGCGCGCTCCATCGGGTGAGAAGGCCGCGTCATAAACCACGCGGCCATGTCCGGTCAGCGTAACAAGCAGCTTCCCGGATTCTGCGTCCCACACGCGCGCGGTAGAATCCTGGCTAGCAGTGACAATGCGCGTACCATCAGGCGAGAACGCGGCATGGTGAACCACGCCGGTATGCCCGCTCAAGGTTGCGAGCAAAATGCCACTTTCCGCATTCCACACGCGAGCTTCGTGGTCCGCACTGGCGGTGAGAATGCGCTTTCCATCCGTGGAGAAGACGGCCTGTCGTACTTCAACACCAGGCCCGGCGAGCGTGGAGAGCAGATTCCCGTTTGCGGCGTTCCACACGCGTGCTGTCCCATCATCGCTGGCGGTGACAACGTAGTTTCCATCCGATGAAAATGATGCATTGTTGACCGGGCCGCTATGCCCGGCGAGAGTTGCCGTCAGATGCCCGGTCGCAGCATCCCACACACGCGCGGTCTTGTCGCCGCTGGCGGTTACGATACGTTTTCCATCGGCGGAGAATGCTGCCGCGTAAACCGGGCCGCCGTGATGCAGAATGAGATGTTCGAGCGGCCCCGCCACGACTGTTCGCAAGGCGTACTGCGCCTGATCAGTCGGCGACCGCTCGGCCGCAGCTACTGCGGTTCGGAGCGCTACCCCCGGGTCGCCTCCCGCCAAGACCTCCTGTTCGACCAGGGCGGCAAGTTCACGCGATTCGGCCGTGGCTTCTCGCGCATCGGCGATCCACCATTCCCAAATCGCGCCCGCCAGGCAAACAGCGAGCACGATGGCCGCGGATACGCTGGCCTGCTGCACGCGCCTTCGGAATCGCTCTCGCCGCGCCGCTTCCGCTTCCTGATGCTCGATGCTGGCTTGAATGAATCTGCGTTCGGCCTCGCTGAGTTGCAGCGGCTTTTCGACCAGCCAGGTTCGTGCCCTCGTCAGCTTCAGGCCGGAGAGCAACGCCTCAGTTTTGTCACTGGCGCACGCTTTTTCCCAGTCGAGCAAATCCTGTTCGAGTTGATCCTTGCCGATGAGAAACTCCCGTTCTTCATCGAGCCAGCCCCGAAGCAGCGGCCACTTGCGCAGTAGCGCCTCATGCGAAACCTCAACAATGGTTTCGTCATTTTCTTTTTGAATAATGAGCAGACGCGCTTTAGCCAGGCGGTCGATCAACGGCCTAGCCCTTGCGGGCAACAGGTCGAAGCGTGCCGGACGACGCACATATTCGCCCTCGGAGTTTACCCGCACCATCGCGGGCACAAACGATTCTCTCAGCGCCTGCAAATCTTCCGCGGAGGGTTTGGCGGCGGCAAGCACTTCGTCGGCCTTGCGGCGCACCGCATTTTCAAGTGGCGAAAGCTGCCCGGCATCGTCACCCAGCGCCAGGTAAGCTTCGAGCGTGAGGTTCTTCTTTTGACCAAAGCGGTCGTAGAGTTCGCGCAGCGCAAAGGCCAGCAACGGCAGCGCATCCTCGGTGGCCGCATCTTTCATAGCGGCGCTGACCAGAGCCTCGTCAACCGAGAGACCAGCAACGCGAGCCGGGCCTTCAATGATGTCGCGAATCCTCCCGAGAGGCATCGGCTTGAGAGAAAATTCTTCAAACGCCGCGGTCATGGCGGGCGCTTGCTGAAGTTCTCCCAGATAATCGGAACGCAAGGTCAGGGCTACGAGGAAGGGAAGGTCCTCGTCCTGCATAGCGTTGAGAACGCGCAGAAACTGCGCGGCTCCGCTCTTCTCCGCTGCGCCGAAGAGTTCTTCTGACTGATCCACCGTAATCAGAATTTGCGCTTCGTTCGACGCGTGCGCTGAGCGAAGGTCACGGGCAAGATCGGAAAGCACATGCGAGAGATCGTCTAACGCAAAGGCATCGCGCCAGTGCCTCCAATCGGCACTGGAACCAAGGGCAATGGCCACGGTCTGGCCCAATTCTTCCATGGGGTGAAGCTGCGGACGAAATGGCGGGAGCACAATCCAGTTGCGATTGTCGCGTTTGAGTCGAGGCAATACGCCGGCGCGAAGCAGCGAGGATTTTCCAGAGCCAGACGCGCCCAGCACGACGATCATCCTTGCCCCGCCCTGCGCCCGCCTTGCATTGAGCCGTTCTATCAATCGACGGACATCGTCGTCGCGCCCGAAATAAATCGCCGCATCGGCCTCATCAAAGGCAAGCAGCCCGGGATAAGGAGGACGAGTCGAATCCCACTGGAAGCCGCCACGCGCATTGACTAGAACCTCGGTCAATTCCGTGGCAAGGAGGGCCAAACCGCCTTCGCGGTCCTTCACTAGATCGAGATGCTGGATGTCTTGTGAAACAAAGGTCTCACCGGTGGGCGACTCAATTAGCGGAAAAATCGCCTTGCCGAGCGCACGCGCCTGGGTGAATTCAGCGAAGCACCATTTACTGTCGAACCAGTTCTTGGTCAGGATCAGAATGACCGCTTCAGCTCCGGCGATTTCTCTGTAGAGAGTGCGCTCCCAGTCGGCGCCCGGGGCCAGACCCGAATGCTTATCGAAGTCGAGAAATGTCTCGGTAAAGCCATGCGCATGCAGGCAGGTGAGCAGGTGCGCGGCCTGTTCTGTGTCCCGGCTCGAATGACTGATAAAAATGTGCGACATACTCGTTCCCGCTGAGGGTCCGCCCCTTGAGAGGTATTAGCTAATTGCTCAAATAGACCTTGAGCATGTCCGCAGTTTGTTTGAAGGCGTCGGAATAGTCTTTGGGGTTGTAGTGATCTCCACCATAGACGAAATCGTGTTCGGCATCCGGGTAAACAACGAGCTTGAACCTCTTTCCCGCCATGGTGGACGCGGTTGCCAGCCTGCTATCCAGATCGACCAGGCAGCAGCCATCGCGAAAGTGGTCCTTTGCCCCGGCGAAAACCAGCAGCGGCACACTCAATCTGCTCGCGAAACCGGGCACGTCATGAATGAAGTTGTTCATGGGGTACCAGAGCACTTCGCCCGCTACCAAGTCAGGCCATTGCGTGGCGAAATAAAAGTACATTCCGCCGCCGACAGAGAAGCCGACAAGAGCGACCTTTCCCGGCAGCGCATGTGGCATTTTCTGTGCCTCAAGAATGAGAGTTTTCACGCCATCCCCGTGTATTCCCAGCATCAGGTTGCCGTCGAACAGCACCACATCGTAGCCGAGTTCGGCGATCTCGCGGGCTACTGTGGTGTAATGCGCCGGGCCTGAGACACCGGAAGCCATCACGACCACGCGTCCTTTGCCCTGGGGCGGCGGAAACTCCTGTTGCGCGAGTGCGAGTGAAGCCATGGCGAGCCACGCAATCAGTCCGGCCGTTGCCGCGCGCCGCGAAAATCTCCATGAGCAGACAGGTTTCTCGCTTGTGCGCGGAATTGAATCGAGTATCACTTCTGAATTAGCCTCCACTTAGTCCGGCGCCGATCTCGATCTGATCCTGTTAGTCCGCGAGTTGCGGTAATATGCCCACTAACTTCCGAGGGCTGAAACAAACGAACTTATGAATGTTACTGCCATTTTCCTGACTTACAAGCCAGCTCTTTTTGAAAATGGCGACTTATCTTCTGCGCAGTATTGTTACCGCCATTCTGCGCAAGAGTTTTGAGTCCAACTCAGCTTACAGCAACCTTGTTGTTCAGAGTCCCTATTGCAACAAGTGATTACAGGAATAAGTGCGCACCCATCAGTGATGGGGGTCACGTCCTTGGAATCGTCAAGAATCCGCGCGCGAACTTTTCTGTTAGGCAAAACTCCCTGCGCTCATGTGCGTCGATGATTTGCAGGGCGATAAGCAAGTGATGTTGAGTGCACGATCATTGCGCTGAAGCGGGGTTGACGGCTAGGAAGGAGGGCCGCTAGGTTAGCGGCAGGGAATGTTACGGGAGGAATTGAAGATGAAAAGCATTCGTTGCCTGTTTGCCGGAGTATTTGCGTTGGCCGCGCTGACCGCTGTTGCTCAGGCTCCGCAGCCGGCTGGGCATTGGGCCATCGTGGTTCATGGGGGGGGCTGGGGTCATCGAACGGTCAAAGCTGGGTCCCGAAGGCGAAGCCGCTTATCGCGCGTCGCTGACCAAGGCAGAGGCTGCCGGGGCCGGGGTGCTCGATCGGGGCGGGTCGGCGCTGGATGCAATCGAAGCCACCATCAATATTCTCGAAGACGATCCGCTGTTCAATGCGGGCCGCGGCGCGGTCTTCACCTCAGAGGGCAAGAATGAGCTGGATTCCTCCATCATGGACGGCTCGAATCTGAAGGCCGGGGCAGTGGCTGGCGTGACGCGTACGCGGCATCCTATCAGCCTGGCGCGGGCAGTCATGGAGAAGTCGCCATACGTTATGCTGGCCGGCGCGGGAGCTGACGCGTTCGGCGCGCGAGTTGGACTGGAGCAGGTGAATGCTAGCTTCTTTTTCACCGAAGCCCGCTGGCAATCGCTGGTGAAACAGTTGCAAAAGGAAGGCCGCCCGGTGCCTCCGCGTCCTTTGGGCGCGCCTCCTCCGCCAGCGACGCCGCCTGTTCCTGTGGCTCAGATTGACGAGTCGGCCGACGCGCACATGCACGGCACGGTAGGCGTGGTGGCGCTGGACCGCGCCGGCGACATCGCCGCGGGGACTTCGACGGGCGGATTGCAGGGCAAGATGCCGGGCCGCGTGGGCGATTCGCCGATCATCGGCGCGGGCACTTACGCATCCAACCAGTCGTGCGCCGTGTCGGCTACCGGCTCAGGCGAGTACTTCATCCGCTTGGGCGTGGCGCGGGAGATCTGCAACCTGGTCGCGTTCAAGGGCATGAAGTTGCAGCAAGCCGCGGATCAGGTGATTCATAAGGAACTGGAAGCGCTGCACGGAGACGGCGGCGTTATCGCCATCACTACCGACGGCCAATTCGTGTGGAGTTTCAACACTCCCGGAATGTTTCGCGCGCGGCAGGCGGAAGGCGGCAAGGTGGAGATTGGCATCTATAACGACGAGCCGTAAAGCAAACGGGCTTCAGCCGCCGAGGGAATGCGAGACTTTGAGATCGCTTTCCCTCCGGGGCTGAAGCCCACCTTGATTTGCTAGCTTCGCGCGGGGGTTGAAACCCCCGCCTCCCTCCGAATAGCCTTCATCCGCGAGCGATCCTTCGATTGGACCACCAAAGGAACCCTACCAAGGCAACTTGCAATACAATTACCACCGCGAGCGTCGTCCAGTCGCTGGCGCTGAGCGGAATCCGAACCATCCTAAACGAAAGCTCACCAGTCTCTTTTACCTTGTCCGATGTGACCACCATCTCCATCGGAGGCCCGTGTCTCCACAGCTGCCATGCGACCCCCGTTTCACAAAGGACGATGAGGATCATGAGAACCTTTGCCGCCCGTCGAGCCAATTGCATGTCTCGTCTTCCTCAAACAGGCTTCAACGGATAATTTCGAAGCGCTCCCACTGACAGTTGCAGACCGGGCAGCGTTCGTGTTCCTCTTCGGTCTCCGACGTGTAGCCGCAGACGGGGCAGACGTAAAATTCGCGCGCCTCGCCGATCCACGAATCCCGTTTTCCAGCGGACAGTAACGCGATGGCCTCGGCATAAAGGCGTGCGTGGGTCTTCTCCGCTTCCAGCGCTCCGTGGAAGGTGCGGATGGCGGCGGTGTTTTTGCGCTCCGTGGCCTCCTGGAGAAATCCGGGATACATGGTATCGATCTCGTACTGTTCGCCGTTGAGCGCGGCCTTGAGGTTTTCAAGAGTTGACTTCACTTCGACTGGGCGAATCTCGCACTCCGAGTGGCTGCCCAACTGGTGCAGAACGCGGGAGTGATTGGTCGCGTGAATCTGCTCAGCGCGCGCGGCGGCGCGAAAGAGGCTGGCTGCGCCGGACAAACCGTCCTCGTCCGCCTTGGCGGCAAAGGCAGTGTATTTGGCATGTGCGTTCGACTCGCCTTCAAAGGCGGCAAGCAGGTTCTCAACGGTAGTGGCGTTATCCACGGCAATTGCTGGCATGAAAAATCCCCTTTTGCTCCGTTCACGAGCCTACGAGTGGCGAAAGAGGACGCGCTGTGATGGAGGTTACATGCCTGACGGTTCAGAGCGGGTCGGCGAGTCAGCGAAAAGCGCTGGAGCGATGTTTCGGGGCTGTTTTTGGGCTAAAAACGGATTTTTCCGGTGATTTTCGGAGGCCAAATCTCATGATGCGAGAGAATTTGGGCTATGCGTTTTTCTAGCGGTGTTGATTTCAAACGGGTTAAGAATAATCTGCAAGGTTTCAAGGGAAATTTATACCCCCCTGGGGTATAGGGGGGTGGGGGTACCCGGTGGGGGTACGGACCGGGGACATACCTGACATATTGAACCGGGGGCATCTCCGACACTGCGACGGAGAGCGGTCTGGCGGAGGATGGACATGCGGTCATTATGCGTTGCCGGATCGTAATCATCTGCAAAACGGGCTCGGGGAAGCGTTGATGGGTTTGAGAAGGCAGGGCAGGCTAGAAGTCATACCATGACACAAAACGGGCAGTTTTGGAGTTCACCATAATTTACCTGTTGACATTCTGCCTATGATGCGCCAATCTATAGGTGGACAATCAACAGGAGGGCGGCCGTGCTGGAAAGCAAATCGGATGTTTTGCAGGGAACGCTTGACCTGATGGTGCTGAAGACGCTGGAGTCGATGGGGCCGCTGCACGGTTACGGCATAGCGCGGCGAATCGAACAAGTGAGCGCGAACTCGCTCAGTCTGAACCAGGGAACCATCTACCCTGCTCTGCTTCGCCTGGAGCAGCGAAGGTGGGTCAAGGGCGAGTGGGGCGTCTCGGAAACCGGACGCCGCGCAAAGTTCTACTCGCTGACGCGCAGCGGGCGGAAGCAAATTGAGCAGGAAACCGAAAACTGGGAGCGCACCGCCGCCACCATGGCGCGCTTCCTGGCCCCGTCGAATTAGAGCGTGTTTCAGAAATGTCTGGAGCACTTAGATTGCGGTCTTCGCAGGGGCTAAAGCCCATTGTTTTTGCGTTATTTCGGCATCCTTCGGCTGCGCTCAGGACAGGCTTTGAAGTCGTGCCCTGACACAAAGCGGATTTTTGAAACACGATATAGGAGGCACATATGAGTTGGCCCCGCATAGTCTTCAGCCGCTGCGCAGCTTTATTCGGCCGCAAGGAACTCGATGCCGATCTGGATGAGGAACTGCGCGCGCACATCGATATGGCCACGGAAGAGAATCGCCGGCGCGGAATGAGCGAGCAACAGGCACGCACCGCGGCTCTCATCGCGTTTGGCGGCATCACGCAGGTCAGCGAGAGCTACCGCGTACAGCGTGGCGTGCCGATGCTCGAAGAAGCCGCACGCGACATCCGCTATGCCGTTCGCCAACTGCGCCGGTCACCTGGCTTTGCGCTCACCGCGATTCTTACGCTCGCTCTGGGTATCGGCGCGACTACATCGGTCTTCAGCGTGGTGAATGCGGTTTTGCTAAAGCCGTTCGCGTTTCGCGAGCCGGATCGCCTGGTGGTGATGCGCGAGGCGCAAGACGATGAGCACGGCGAACGATGGTTAGCTCCTGACAATTACCGTCATTTCATGCGGCTGAAGAGCGATTCGAAGACCCTTGAAGACGCTGCGATTTTTGAGCAGAGGGGAATGAGCATTTCTGCGACGGGAGAGCATCCGCGCATTGTCGGCACAGTGAAAGCTTCTCCCAATCTGTTCACGGTGCTGGGGGTGCAGCCCATGCTAGGCCGTGGCTTTGTGAGCGCTGATGCCCAGAAGGGCGCCGATCACGTGGTGGTGTTGAGCTACGAGGGTTGGCAAACGTTTTTTGCGGGCGACCCGAAAGCAGTGGGACAAACGATACGGATTGGGGGCGAGCCGAACACGGTGATCGGCGTGCTGGGGCCAGGCGTGCGGTTCCCGCAGATTGCGTTGGCGCCAAAGATCGCATTTCAAGAGACAGCGCGCGATGCCTTGCTGTTTCAGCCGCTGGCGCCGAGCGAGCGTGACCTGAGTGCAGATATGAGCAACTTCAATTACAAGGCGATTGCGCGGCTCAAACCCGGCGTTGCACTGGCGCAGGCGAACGCTGAGTTGGAGGCCTTGCAGAAGGCGTACACGCTTTCAGCGCACCTGCCCATTCGTATGGGCGCAGCGCTCACGCCGCTTGGGAAAGATGTGGCCTCTGATGTAAGCGGCGCGCTTTGGCTGTTGTTTGCGGCGGTGGGCGCGGTGTTGCTGATTGCCTGCGTCAACCTGGCCAATCTGCAACTGGCTCGTGCTGTGAACGCCGAAGGGGAAACCGCGGTGCGGGCCGCACTGGGCGCGAGCCGTGGACAGCTGGTAAGGTCGCGTCTGACGGAGAGCATGGTATTGGCGGTAGCGGGAGGCGCTACGGGAACAGCGCTTGCGTTTGGCGGCGTGCGTCTCTTGCTTGCCTTGGCGCCGGCCAACCTTCCGCGCCTCAATGAAGTGAAAGTGAGCCTGCAGGTGCTTGCGTTCAGCGCCGGCTTGTCGATAGCAGCGGCAATCGTGTTCGGCATGTTGCCGGCGCTGCGGTCGCTTCGCGTTGCGCCACAAGCTGCGCTCAAAGCAAACCAAACACGCGCGGCCAGTACGCAGGACGGCCAGCGTACGCGCGGCCTGATGGTGGCCGCTCAGGTGGCTTGCACCGTGGTGCTGCTCATCGTCACGTCGCTCGCGTTGCGCAGCTTCTCGCGTCTTGTGAAGCAGAATCGCGGCTTCGATTCCAGCCACGTGACGCTTGCGGAGGTGGATCTGTTCGCACCGCAATACGGCGATTTTTCAGGCACGATGAAAGCCGTAAAGCTGAGCTTTACAGACCGCGCGCTGGCGGCTCTGAATCGGTTGCCAGGCGTGCAGTCGGTGGCCCTCACCAGCGCCGCGCCTCTCACGGGTGAAACCTGGATCGACAATCTCAGCCGTCCGGATCATCCCGTGCCGCAGGCAGAGCAGCCTTTTGTGAATGTCCGATTCATCAGTCAGGACTATCTGACAACGATGCAAATCCCGCTCGTCTCCGGGCGCAACATCGCTGCGGGCGACCGCGCGAATCCTTACGTTGTGCTCATTTCAGAGAGAACTGCGCGCGAGGCATTTCCAGGGGAAGATTCGGTGGGAAAGAAGATCGATTCAATCGACCCGGACGGCAACCATCCGATGACCGTCATCGGAGTGGTGGCGGACACGCGCATCAACGGGCTTAAAGATACAGCGGCGATGGTCTACGTGCCTTATTGGGCTTTTACGCCGTGGACGCTGTCGTTCATGGTGCGCAGTTCGCAATCCAGCGATGCACTGATGCCGGAGATGCGACGCACGATCTGGCAGATCGATCCGCAAGTGGCCATTCCAACGCTGAAGTCTATGGACGACCAGGTCAGCGACTCTGTGGCGGCAGACCGTTTCCAAACCATTGTGCTTAGCGGGTTCGGCGCGGCAGCGCTGTTGTTGGCTTTGCTGGGTGTGTATGGCGTACTTGCGTACTCGGTCACGCTGCGCCGGCGGGAGTTCGGCATCCGCATCGCATTGGGATCGGGCAAAAGCGAACTGATAGGGCTCGTACTGCGCCAGGCCGCTCAGCCCGTTTTGCTTGGCACAGTCGCCGGACTCGCGATGGCGCTGATCGCGCTGCGCTGGGTGCGCAGTCTGCTTTATGAAACGCCAGTCGCGGATCCACTCGCGGTGGGCGGCAGCGTACTGTTGCTTTTGGCGGCCGCAGCGATAGCGGCGATTTTACCGGCCCGGCGCGCAGCATCAACCGATCCGATGCGCGTACTGAGAATGGAATAAGAGTGGACGCAGGACTCCATGGAGACCAGCGGCGGGCTTTTCAAGGCTGATTGTTGAGAAGCCGCGCTGGGGGTCAGGAGCAAGAGACCCACCAACTTTGAGACGACCAGGAACTTCACTTTCGTACCCGTCACCGCTCTCGTTACATGCCGTAGAAATCGCCCCGCTGTCATGTTTCGACTCCTCTCGAGTAGTTTGTTGACATTCGTCAACTAAAACTCGGTCTCGGATAACTTGGGAATTTCACCAGTTTCTAAATC
>Ga0181520_10011401_pt1 | contig 11684 bp, 7 predicted proteins | sample PEATcosm2014_Bin_29_FD_132451 | JGI IMG/M metagenome (GOLD analysis project Ga0181520, IMG submission 132451) | Peatland microbial communities from MTU Mesocosm Facility, Houghton, MI, USA - PEATcosm2014_Bin02_30_metaG | ecosystem: Environmental > Terrestrial > Soil > Wetlands > Peat | place...
CAACCCGCACAATGTGCTTACATTCGGCATGTCGTTTCCATCGTCAATGGTCGACGCATCTTCCGAAAAGATCCGCGCCACGTATCGCGCATTTGATGACCGCCTCGCATCTACTCCGGGAGTCGTCGCGGTTTCGCCGGTGTGGGGCGCGCTTCCCATGGGCATGGACGACGAGCGGCTGTTCTGGCTTGACGGGCAGCCGAAGCCCGCCAGCGACCATGACATGAATTGGGCTCTCGATTACATCGTGGAGCCGGATTATCTGCGTGTGATGCAGATTCCACTCAAGCGCGGCCGCTTCTTTACCCGCCAGGACGATGAGCGCGCGCCGCCGGTTGCCGTCGTCGATGACGTGTTTGCGCGCAAGTATTTTCCCGGCCAGGATGCGATCGGCAAGCGCATCCGCATGAGCGATACAGGAAATGCCGTCGAGATTGTCGGCCTTGTTCCGCATGTGAAGCAGTGGGGCCTCGATACGGACGATACGCAGACGCTGCGCGCCGAGCTTTACCTGCCCTGCATGCAGGCTCCGGAGAACTTCCTGAGCGCGATGCGCACAGGCTCCGGCATGGTGGTGCGGTATGACGGCAGCCTGGCGGCGGTATCCGATGCTCTTCGGCGCACCAGCCGGCAGATCAGCGCGGAACAGGTGATCGCCGGCTATCAGACGATGGACAGCGTCATCTCCGACTCGCTCGCATCCCGGCGGTTCGCCATGATTTTGCTGGGCGCCTTTGCGGCGATTGCACTGCTGCTGGCCTGCATCGGCATCTACGGGGTGATGGCTTATCTTGTGGCGCAACGCATTCAGGAGATGGGAATTCGCATGGCACTGGGGGCGAAGCGCTCCGATGTGTTGCTGCTGATCTTCCGGCACTGCGGGCGGCTGACACTCCTTGGCGTTTCCATTGGCACAGCCAGCGCCGTTGGCCTCACGCGCCTGATGCGCGACTTGCTCTTCAACGTCAAGCCCGGTGATCCTGGAATCCTCGCCGTTGTTGCCGCTCTGCTCGTGTTGGTTGCGATGGCCGCGTGTTTGATTCCTGCCCGTCGCGCCGCATCCATTGAACCCATGCAGGCTTTGAGAACGGAGTGACAAGATAAACCCGATTTGCGTTGTATTCAGCCGCTTCAGCGCTCTTTCCCGCGGAGAGAATCTCTATATCGATCTCGGCTCGTGGCACATCGAAATCACTCGCAGAGCGGAAATTTGTCCTCGAATGTCGGCTTACCATGAACCGATCCCTCGCCGTTTGGCCGGTATCAAATCAGCGAGCCCTGCGCTAAGGTCCCAACTTGTGCGAGGCGCTGTTTTCGCCAACTGGCACTGACCTTCCAGGACTTCAGTGACCCGTACCGCACAATGCCAACACTCGAGGAAACCTTGTCACATGCCGACATATCAGTATAAATCGCATTGTGGCGCCGTTGCTTAGCCGGAGCACTCGTTCTTCAGTTCTTCAGCTGCTGCCCAGTTTGTAATGTGGGAGATGGGCAGCATTCTGACGATCTTGTGAGTTCGAGGGCCAACCGTCCTGCGTCAGCCTGGTTGGGCGAAACGCGGGAACCGGACCGGCCCTCTTCTCGTGATGTCCACCCTGCGCGGTTCAGTTTCCGTCCCCAGCGACCGGCTTGGCCAAGTAGGCGTGAGATTCACTGGGATTGCTCTTCAAAGCTGCGAATCCGATGATCTCGCCTTTGTCGTTGATGGAGCATGCGGACTCCAGGTACAAAGCAGTATCTTGGGGAACCAGAGTATTCAAGTCGGTTGCGGTTCCATTACGCCAGAGTGCGGCCCGGGGACTGAAGCTCGCGCTCACAGAAACTCCCAGCGCCAGGCCGTCGTTGCTGATGGCGATGGCAGAGCTATATGCGTCACCGGGTAGAGTTCCGAGATCGGTGATGTGGCCTTGCTGCCAAAGAAAGCCGTGAAAACTCGCGTCGCCGGCAGTGTCCGAGGTTCCCACAACTTGCCCGTCGAGGTTCAGGCCGGTAGCGTAGATGCCGGCAAACTTGCCGTCTCCGCCAAGGTTGCCCAGGTCGACGGCGTTGCCGTTCCGCCACAGAACAGCATGAAGCGGGGTGAGGTTGTTCTGCTCAATCACATTGAACGGCCCGCAATTTCCGCTGGCGCCCACAGCCTGGCCCAGATCGTTGATAGCGAAGGCAATGCCGTCCGGATCGCCATCAACGGTCCCAAGCTCCTGGAGCCGCACTTGAGACCACGGGAAGGGTTTCATCCAGATGACCGGCTTGAACTCAATGGTCTGCGGCGAAACGGTTGCGCCCGGACAGGTTGAGTCCACTTCGCCGTTTTCCGACGTTCCTGCAACCATGCTGAAATCGTTGACCTGCAATGCTGCGCCGTTGCTGCCCTCCGTGCCTGCGCGGTTACGCAGTCTGGGGAGCCCGACCGTGGCACCGTTCTGCGACAGAAAGGGCACGCACGTATTGCCGCTATGGGTCAGGCCGAGCGCCGCGGATCCGCAGAAGTCTTCGCCGTTGGGGTCCGGAGTTTCCGTGTCGGCTTGCCCTGCTGCCTGCCCCCTGACGTTCACACCGAAAGCAACGCTGTTTGGCCCTCCCAGTCCGGGGATGGTTATGACCTTCATGTTTGTTCCTTCCCAAACCACTGCGTGCGATACCCATTCGCTGGGGTTGATGGGGTTGGCGAGAACCGTCTCCCCACTGACCAGCCCATTGCCGCTAACCACAAATGGCTGGCCTTGAGACCATGACGGGCCCACCGGCCCCAAGTCCACAATGGTGTACTTAGGTGCTTGTGCGAGGCTGCAAACCGGCGCTGCCAGCATGGCCAGGGCCAGACTTAGCCGCGCCAGGCGCGGCCATTTCGATGCGAATTGATTGGATGTCATTTTCGATCTCCTGTTTTCGGGGGTGTAGGTTTCGGGGTGGGAAGTCTGCAAGCGTCCTCCGTTTCGAAGCAGCGGAGGAGCGAGGAAAGGCAGATCCGTTCCGGACCGCCATCGGAATTCGAAAGGTGAAGCTTGCCGGCGGCCAGCAGGTCTCTTAGGAGAGTGGATGGGAAGTCTTCGCTAAGGCTGCCGCCCTCCAGCATCATTGCTTCCGCTTCGGCGCAACAAACGGGACACCAAGTCACGACGGTTTTGCCCCTGCGCACGACCAGCAGGCTTTCGGTTTCAATCGTGATCCTTGTTGTATTCACCACCATGTCACTCTCCGGTCAGCCCGTTGCTGCTGCGGCTGTTTGCTACTGAGCGCATCCTGAGGGGAGCAGGCAGGAAGAGTCTTCAAGCCGCGGCTCAATTTTTCTCAATGAGTTTCAAGCGGTTGTTTGAAGCAACAAATGCAAGGGTTTACGACGGATTGAGTCGCGATTGCCGAAGACGCTTCAATGGGTTGTTGAGACTGTGGTAGATTGAGCTTACGTTTAATCGGCCCGGCAGTGCTGGGCGCGTCCCCCGCTATTCGAGCTTCCGGCTCTTCGATCTATGGCTACGGACCCCAGGGTTACGTATGAATTTGGGCCGTTCCACATGGACCCCGACAAGCAGGTCCTGCTGCGGGGAAACGACCCTGTTCCGGTCACACCCAAAGCCTTCGAGACGCTGCTGGTCCTGGTACGCCGCAGCCGCGAAGTAGTCTCAAAGGAAGAACTCCTGAAGGAGGTTTGGCCGAACTCGTTTGTTGAGGAATCGAACCTGAGCCAGAACATCTTCCTGCTGCGTAAGGCGCTGGGAGACACTGCGGAATACCGCCAGTACATCGTGACCCTGCCGGGCCGCGGCTATCGATTTGCCGCGGCGGTTCGCACCGTGACGGAGCAAGGTGAAGCCCTCGTGGCCCAGGCGCGGACACGCACGCAGATAGTGGTTGAAGAGAACGAAGCGGAGACGGACCAGGCGTTGACGCCGTTTCCGATCCCGCAAACGCCAAAAGCGAGCCGAAAACTCCTGCCCTCCTTGGCAGTTGTGGCTGTGCTGCTGGCGCTCGGCGCATTTCTTCTCGTCCGAAGTCGCCGGCTCGCCCAAAGCACCCGCGATAAAGAGTGGGAGCAGCTTACCTTTTTCACCGATTCTGCCGTCTATCCCGCCCTGTCCCCGGATGGGCGCATGCTCGCGTTCATCAGAGGAAGCGACTCGTTCTTTGGTCAAGGACAGATCTACGTCAAGCTGCTTCCCAGTGGCGAGCCGGTCCAGCTTACCAACGACCCTGCTACGAAATTGGCCCCTTCGTTCTCTCCGGATGGCTCCCGCATCGCCTACAGCATCATCGAACCCTGGGACACATGGGAGGTATCTGCCCTGGGTGGCAACCCTCATCTCCTGCTGCCCAACTCCTCGTCGTTGTCCTGGATCGAGTCAGGAAAGCGGCTGCTCTTCTCCGAAATGAGAGAAGGGCTGCATCTGGTGCTGGTAACCACGGATGTGGACCGGGGAAACAGCCGCGACGTCTATCTGCCCCCTGGAAAACGCGGCATGGTGCATCATTCCTATCTATCCCCGGATGGTCGATGGGTACTCGTGGTTGAGATGGACAGTCAAGGCGAGATCCTGCCCTGTCGTGTGGTTCCATTCCGCAGTGGGAGAGACGTCAAACTTGTGGGTCCTCCCAGTGGTGAATGCCTTGCTGGGGCCTGGTCGCCAGACGGCAAATGGATTTACCTCACTTCGAACGCGGACCCTGGACGAGTCGGGCGTGCCGGCTGGCGGACCGTGTCCGGCTCTCATATTTGGCGGCAGCGCTTTCCCGATGGAGAGCCCGAACAATTTACTTTTGGTCCAACCTCGCAAGAAGGAATAGCGATGGCCCCCGACGGCAAGTCGCTCATTACATCCGTTGGCTCGCAGGATCGCACCGTGTGGTTGCACGACGCGGAGGGGGATCACCAGATATCCTCCGAGGGCAATGCTTCATCGCCGTCGTTCTCTTCCGACGGGCGCAGTCTCTATTTCCTCATGTCCAACGGCCAAACCCAAGGCGAAGAGTTGTGGGTCAAGGATCTCGTCGGCGGAAAAGTTGACAGGGTGCTGCCCGGCAACCCCATGCTGGCGTACTCCGTGTCGCGAGACGGGAAGGAGGTTGCATTTACCAGGAATGACCAGAGGGGCCCTTCGAACCTGTGGGTTGCCCCGACCAGCCGCCGCACGCCTCCCGTGCGCATCGCCTCTCCGGCAGCGGAAGATTCCCCCTACTTTCTGCCTGATGGGGGGCTCGTCTTCCGCGCCATAGAAGGCGGCTCGAACTATCTCTATCGCATGAGTTCCGACGGCAGCGCCCGCAAAAAAATCTCTCCGGAACGCATTCTGGATATTTTGGACGTCTCCCCCGATGGACGTTGGGTTGCTGCCGCGGTGCCCGGCTCCGGCGACGAAGAACATATCAACCTGGGAATAACCAAAGCATTTGCGGTGGATGGAACATCGGCAGTATCGGTGTGCGTCGGGTATTGCCTGCTTAGTTGGGACACGGGCGGAGGGTTCGTTTATCTCAGCTACCCGATACGGACCGGAACGAGTTACCCGTTGCCGGTGACGCGTGCCTCGGGCCTGCCAAAGCTCCCATCCTTAGTCGCCGCGCGCATCGAAGATTTTGGAAACCTGAAACAGGCCACAGCCATCCCCTGGCAAGTGGAGTCAGCTGTCAACCCCTCTTTTTACGCCTACACGCGCCAGAATACTCGTCGCAACCTCTACCGCATTCAGTTGCCTTGAGCCGCTGGCCGGTTTTCCGCTCTGTGCAATAGCAAGAGCCAAATGCGCTCCTCCAGCGTCACTTATGATGAAGCGACGCAGCCAGAAACAGAATGGTAACGGCAAACGCCGCAGCGACCGCCGATTCCGAGTACCCTCCGCAATTGGATGCTGCAAGCTCCGTGAGTTGCCCAATGGACCTGTCAACTCATGCGACGGGCTGTTCTCGCCATGTGACACCAAGCTTCCTGGACTTCAGTGATCCGAACGGACAATGCCGACCCTGGAGGAAACCTTGTCGCCTGCCGACTTAGCGGGACCGATCCATCCAGTATCCAGTAGGTCCTTGCCTTTAATAGGTTGACCGGTTTTTGTTCAACAATCGTTCCAGTCTATTGCAGCGTCGGATCTGACTATCTTTTCATCAAGGGTCAGAACGCTTTCTTGCCGCCGGCACGAAGACGCGAGTTCCACCGAATCCCCGCGGTTCCAGGCCATTCCACTTCAACTCTTGACAATCGATTGTATACATAATATCGTTATGCCTATGGTTGATACACCTAAATCAGGAATGCCGGCTGGTGCGCTTCCCATGCTAATTCTGCGCGTCCTTCAATACGGTTCGTTGCACGGATATGCGTTGGCGCAACGGATTCACATACTGTCCAGCGAAGTGCTGGCGGTGGAAGAGGGACTGCTCTACCCGACGTTGCAAAAAATGCTGGTCAAGGGCTGGGTGACGGCCGAGTGGGGCATTTCGGAGACCAACCGCAAGGTGCGCTTCTACCGCCTCACGCCGGAAGGGCGCAAGCACCTGAAGGCTGAGCTATCGGAGTACGATCGCGTGACGCAAGCGATTCAGAACATATTGCGCACCGCATAACGGACACAACCAACCTGGAGGCCTGCCATGGGTGAAATCTTCCGGCGCATTCGCTACCTTATCAACCGCCGCCGTTTCGATGCGGAACTGGAAAGCGACATGGAATTCCATCGCGAGATGGCCACCCGCGCCGGCCGCAGCAACTTCGGCAACACGCTGCGCATGCGCGAGCAGGCACGTGAAGCCTGGGGTTGGACCTGGCTCGACCGCCTCATCCAGGACCTCCGCTACGCTGTGCGTATTCTCGCCCGCTCGCCCGGCTTCACGCTCATGGCCGTGCTAGTGCTGGCCATCGGGATCGGCGTCAACGTGGCCGCATTCACTGTCTTCGACGTGGTGGCACTTGAGACCCTGCCGGTCCGCGATCCCGGCTCTCTGGTACGTCTGGAACGCCGTTCGCCCAATGCCTATACCGACGGAGCGCCTTACACCTCACTCCTCTTCTACCAGAAAAATGCAAAGACGCTGTCGGCAGTCATGGGCGTGCTTGGCGTTCCTCCCGTGCAAGTCGACGACGATATCCAGCAGGCCTCAGCTTCCTTCATCACACCCAACTACTTCACCGAACTGGGAACGCCGGCCGCCCTTGGCCGCCTCTTCGATCCCACGCGCGACGGCGACCCCATCGCTTCCCCGTCCGTCGTAATCAGCTACGGTTTCTGGCAGCGTCGCTTCGGTGGCGATGCTTCCGTTGTGGGCCGCATCATCCACATCGACAAGAAGCCCGCCACCGTAGTCGGCGTCACGCCCTACGCTTTCGCCAGCCTCGGCGGTCAGCGTCCCGACATCTGGATGCCCATCGTCCAGCAGCCATATTTTATCGAAGGAAGCCACACACTGACCGACCCGGGCGACTCTGCCGTCCGCTTGTGGGGCCGGCTCGCTCCTGGCGTTCCCGCAATGACCGCCGGCCAGGAACTCCGTACACTTACCGATGAACTGCGCCGCCAGCACCCCAAAGACATCTGGGATAAAGAGTACATCCAGATCTCGCCAGGCGGACACATGCAGGTCATGCAGCCGGAGATGTATCAGGTCGCGGCCATGGTCGCCGTGCTCACACTGCTAATCCTGGTCGTCGCGTGCGCCAATCTCGGCGGGCTTATGCTGGCCCGTGCCGTCACGCGCGAGCGCGAAATCGGCATACGCGTCGCCATCGGCGCCAACCGCGGCCGCATCTTCCGGCAACTATGCACCGAGAGCCTGCTGCTGGCCCTGCTTGGTGCGTTCGCCGGCCTTGCGCTCGGCTGCGCGGTGATCCAAATCGCATTGACCAAAATGGACACGCCGAAGTGGGTGAGCGCCGCGCCTGACTGGCGTGTCTTGCTCTTCACCGTCGCCGTCATGTTCGTGGCTGCCGTCTTCTTCGGTCTCATGCCTGCCCTGCAGATCGCCCGCCAGCGCCAGCACAAGACCATCGCGCGTCAAGTCCTCGTGGGCGCGCAGGTCGCCGCAAGTTGCGTCCTGCTCATCGTCGCTTGCCTGCTCGTTCGCGCCACGCAACACGCGCTCTATACCGACCCCGGCTTCGGCTATCAGCAGATGCTCTCCATCGATCCGCACCTAGGCCGGCACGGTTACGCTCCCGCTGCTGCGCAGGCCTATTTCGACCAGATGCAGGCCCGTCTCCGCGCCACTCCCGGCGTACTTTCCGTCTCGCTCGTTAAGCTCCCGCCCCTCGGGCACGAAGTCGATCGCGAAACGACTGAGATCGCCGGGCACAAAGTCCTCATCTATCCCAACTGGGTCGAGCCCGGCTTCTTTCAAACCATGAACATCCCCATCCTCCTCGGCCGCACCTTCTATCCTCGCGAGAAGAACGCCGTCATCGTCAGCCAGTCCTTCGCGCTCCAGCAGTGGCCCCATCAGAACCCCATCGGACAACGCCTCGACCGCGACGACGCCAAGTCCATCGTCGTCGGCGTCGCCGGCAACGCCCACATCAACGCCCTCAGTGACGACGACGCCACCGAGCAGTACTGGTCCGCGCAGCCCGACGACATGCCCGACATGGCCGTCCTCGCCCGCACCGCCGGCCCGCCCGACAGCCTTCCCCCCGTCGCCAAATCCATCAGCGAAAGCCTCGACACCAAAATCTTTCCCGAGATCCGCCCCATCAAGCTGCTCTATCTCGACAAGGTTTCCGGAATCGAAAAAGCCGCCACGGCAGTAAGCCTCATCGGCATGATCGCCGTCTTGGTCTCAGGTATCGGCATCGTCGGCCTGGTCACCTTCACCGTCTCGCAGCGCTTGAAAGAGATCGCAATACGTATTGCCCTGGGAGCGAAACGCGCACAGGTGCTTTCAGCCGTGCTGCGTCAATTCTCATGGCCTGTCGTGCTCGGCCTCGTCACCGGCACAGGCATCGCTGCGGCCGCGTCAAAGGTACTGCGCATTGCCCTGTACGGAATCAACAACCTCGACCCCCTCAGCTATGCAGGCGCGATCTTCGTACTCGTTGCCATTATCGCCATCGCAGCGCTGCTGCCCGCGCGCCGCGCGCTGCGGATGGACGTGGCAAAGACATTGCACTACGATTGATTCCTCGTCCACCGCAGGTTCTCACGGAGTTGCACGCTCCGAATCACAGGAGCGCAAGATTGCCGAACCCCGGCGACATCGCTGTTCGACCTGACTTCTCCCGACCCACGAATTCCCAAGGCTAACCGCGAAGGCACCTAATTCGTCCCCTTAAACGCCGTTCAGTCCGGACATGAAGGCGGTTCGTGATCGGATGCTCTGCCAAGAACGGCGCTGGTCAGGTCTCAACTCATGGAACGCGCTGTTCTCGTCAAGTGTCCATCGATCACGGGCCGTTGCCAGTTGTCTGGGCGACTTCTGTATTATCGTTTTCGGTATTAACCGAATGGTAATTTCCGGGTAGCCCGTGATTCAGGCGTTATGTGAAAATGGCTCGACAACGCTCTACGAGCTGATGGTCAAGTTGACGTGGATGGCCCGGACCACACCATTCCGATAGACAATATCGATGGAATTGTCCCACGTGTAGGGTGTATCCCTGATCGTTCCTTCATGCTCATGAAGATAAGTAAACGTATTATGGAATCTACCTGATGGCTTACCAAGCAGTTGCTCTACCTGTAATTCGGTCATGCCCAGTCTGAGCGGAATCGGCGACATGACAATACCCTGTTCCGCTTTGAGCGCCTTGCATCGGGAATCTATTTTCTGCTCCGAACTCATACTCAGCCAGACAAAGCCGCCGATTGACTCTCCATCGATCTCCCCACTCGTGAGCCACAAAACCCAGCCATCGCTGGCATTGCGTTGATAAAAGCAAAGCCACCCCAGTGAATCACCGGCATCACCGCTGTGACCTATCAGCCCGCCGAACCGTCGCTGTGCGTCAGTCAACTTTGTCGTCTCAAGGGTGATCGGAAAATTTGCCACCGATAGATGGCTGACCATTTCCTTCGGTATCGTGGGTGGAAAGGCGGCGCTTGGAAACTGTATCTCGAAAGGTCGCCACGGAATCGGGGCCGCGTCATCCACACCATTGCCAGCCACCTGACCAAATGCTGTCGCCGTCAGAAGCAAGAGAACCGATATGCGCGCTTTCACTTGAATGTTATGTCCTCAGCAACCCCGCACCAGCATAAACCAAAAGCGCGGTCGTGGCCGTGTGGTCGCCAAACCGTCCCTATACCGAATCTTCGACCTGGAAAGCGACCAAATCTGGCCCGGACTTGAGTAAAGGAAGAGTTTGCCGGCGATCCGCCCTTAGCATCCATTTCAGGGCAAGGATGTAGACAATCTACAGAGACGGGAGTAGACTGTCTACGACATGGCGGAGAAGAAACAATACAAGAACCGAATTGAGTTGCTCCAGGGCACGCTCGACATGCTCATTCTGCAAACGCTCCAGTGGGGACCGCAGCATGGCTACGGCATCAGCCAATCCATTGGGATAAGCTCCGGCGACGTCCTCCGCGTCGAGACGGGTTCCTTATACCCCGCTCTCCACCGCCTGGAGCGGCAGGGATGGGTGCGCTCGGAGTGGAAGCAGGCGGAGAGCAATCAGCGCGCCCGCTATTACCGCATCACGGCCAGCGGGAAGAGGCAATTGGCCTCTCACTTGACCAGGTGGGAACAAATGGTGGGTGCAATCGCTTCGATCGTGCGTGGCGGGCCAAAGGAAAGTGAGACATGAGCTGGTTTTCGGAATTCGGCTTCGGGCGGCGCAAGCGGGAGTTGCGGAAAGAAATCGACGCTCATCTGCGCATGGCGATCGCGGAGCGCATGGAGCTGGGCGAAACGGCGCAGGAAGCGCGCCGGGCGGCGCTGCGCGAATTTGGAAATGTCGCGCTGGTTGAGGACGTGACGCGCGAAATGTGGGGATGGACAGCAGTGGAACGGCTGGGCCAGGATCTGCGCTATGCGCTGCGCCAGTTAAGAAAGTCTCCGGGCTTTACCATCACCGCCGTCCTGACGCTCGCTCTGGGGATTGGCGCCAACGTAGCCATTTTTTCGCTGATCTACTCCGTCATGCTGCGCAGTTTGCCGGTTCCACACCCCAATGAACTCGTCAGTCTTCGGGCACAGTACGGCGGAGATTCTTCCGGTGGGCAGGCAGACGACGAATACGCTGCCTACCAGCGCGACGGAATGTATAAAGCCCTCGGCGGGCAGCATGCGCTTGCGGGCATGTGCGGCTTGATGGGCGCCGGAATCACCGACAGGACCGCGGACGAGCCTGTCGATATCATTGCGACGGAAGTGACGGGCGATTGTTTCTCCACGCTCGAAGTCACGCCCTCGCTGGGCCGGCTGATCTCACCCGCCGACGATACGCTCGACCCCGGCCCCCAGGGATACGCCGCGGTTCTCAGTTACGCATGGTGGAACGCCAGATACCATCGCGATCCGGGCGTCATCGGTAGAAGGCTGGCGGTGACCGATGGCTTTTCCCGGCCCAAGCCGCTGGTGATTGTCGGCGTGCTCCCGCCGGGATTTCATGGCATGGTAGCCGGAGACGATCCCCGGGTCTATATACCCGCGTACTTTAATGGCCCAGAGAATCGGGATACCAACAGCAACATCAGCATGCTGCTCTTCGGCCGCCTGAAACCGGGCGACACCGTTGACCGCGCCCAAGCCGAGTTACA
>Ga0181520_10011405_pt1 | contig 11684 bp, 10 predicted proteins | sample PEATcosm2014_Bin_29_FD_132451 | JGI IMG/M metagenome (GOLD analysis project Ga0181520, IMG submission 132451) | Peatland microbial communities from MTU Mesocosm Facility, Houghton, MI, USA - PEATcosm2014_Bin02_30_metaG | ecosystem: Environmental > Terrestrial > Soil > Wetlands > Peat | place...
CTCCCAGACCGTCAGGATGTTCACCGGGTAACCGGCCTGCACGGGCCCGAGGACCGCGGCAACGCGCCGGATCGCCCCGGTCTGCATAGAGCGTTGCAGCAGCGCGGTTACCTGCCCTTCGGTCAGGCCGAGCCTGCGCGCCGCCGGACGATAGGGTCGCAGGCAGAGGGGGAGCTCCTTCTGCAGCGCACGGACAAACGGCTTATCGATGACGCCGGGGAGATGCCCTTTGACCGGCGCAACACGCTCCCGCGCCGGCCGCCCCGCGCCTCTCCCCATCGTGAGCCGAAAGCCGATTTTAAAAATTTTAACCGCCGGAAGAAAGAGCGGGTCGTTCACGCCGGCGGCGCGGGCCATTTCCGCAACTTCCCGCGAAAGGTCGCGATCTCCGGGAGCGGTCACCGTAAACCAGAGGTTATACTCCCCGCCGCGCGCATAGTTGTGCGTTACTCCCGGATGAGCGTTGAGCAGGCGGGCGACCTCATCGAGTCGCGCGGGAGGCACCTTGAATGCCGCAAGCACGCTGTGGTACCCGATTGCCGAGGAGTCGAATATCGCGCCGATCCGACGGATAATTTTTTTGTGCCTGAGCCGCGCGATGCGCTCCAGCACCTCGCCGGGCGAAAGACTCAGGCGCCGGGCGAGGGTCGAATACGGTCTGGTCGTGAGCGGAAAGTCATACTGAAGTCCATCGAGGATCGCCCGGTCGACGGTATCCATCAGGAAAGCTTTCCGAGAGCGACGGATGAGGCGGCGATCGTTTTTTCAATATCGTCGTCGGAGTGCGCGGCCGAAACGAATGCCGCCTCGAATTGCGATGGAGCAAGGTATATCCCGCCGCGCAGCAGCGCATGGAAAAAGCGCGCATAGGCCGCCGTGTCGCAGGTCTTCGCACCGCTCCAATCCGTGATTTCCTTCCGGTCGGTAAAAAACAGGGTCATCATCGACCCGACCCTATTGAGGACCGCCGGTACTCCGGCTTCGAGGCAATTCCGCATGAGGCCTTCGGCGAGGCGCGCACTCCGGCGTTCGAGCGTCGGGTAAAAATCGGGAGTGTGGTCGATACGGGTCAGCGTTGCGAGCCCCGCCGCCATGGAGAGCGGATTTCCCGAAAGCGTTCCGGCCTGGTAAATATCGCCCAGGGGAGCCATCCGCTCCATTATATGTCGTTTGCCGCCGTAGGCGCCGACCGGCAGCCCGCCGCCGATTATCTTGCCGAAGGCGGACAGGTCGGGGCGGACACCGCAAAGCTCCTGCGCCCCTCCGGCCGACACACGGAACCCGGTCATGACCTCGTCGAAAATGAGGAGGCTCCCGAACCGGTCCGCAATCTCGCGCAACCCCCGGAGAAACCCCGCGGCCGGCGCAATGACCCCCATGTTTCCGGCAACCGGTTCGACGATGATCGCGGCAATCCGTTCGCCATGCTTTTCGAAGAGCAGCTCTACCGAACCGAGATCGTTATAGCGGGCCGAAAGCGTATCGCGCGCGGTCCCGGCGGTCACCCCGGGACTGTCCGGAATGCCGAGCGTGGCGGCTCCCGAGCCTGCCGCAATGAGAAAGCTGTCGCCGTGACCGTGGTAGCACCCTTCGAATTTGACGATGTAGTCACGTTTTGTAAATCCGCGGGCGAGACGCACCGCACTCATGGTCGCCTCGGTTCCCGAGTTTACAAATCGAATAAGCTCGACCGACGGCACCCGGCGGATGACGGCCCTCGCCAGCTCGGTTTCGACGATGGTGGGAGCGCCGAAACTCGTTCCTCTTCCCGCGGCCTCGCGGATGGTCCGCACCACCTCGGGGTGGGCGTGCCCGAGAATGAGCGGTCCGAAGGAGCCGACATAATCCAGGTAGCGATTGCCGTCGATATCGTCCACCGACGAGCCGGTACCCGAGGCGAAAAACAGCGGACTGCCGCCCACGGCTTTGAAGGCGCGTACCGGCGAGTCGACGCCGCCGGTGATGACCCGCAGCGCTTCACGGAACGCGGCGAGGCTTCTGGCGGTGTCAGGCATGGAGGTCTCCCGGCCGGCGTGCGCCCGGCGGTGCATAGGTACAGGCGGGTTCATCGGCGAGATAATCGCCCGTTGCGGCGAACGCACGCGCCCGGCATCCGCCGCAGACGACGCCGTAGTCGCAGCGGCCGCAGCGCCCCCGGTACGCGCCCGGATCCCGCACCTTGCGGAAGAGCGGCGAATTTTCCCACACCGGCTGCAGGTTAAACCCGGTTTCCCTGAGGCTGCCGGCGGGGAGGTCGAGAAATCCGCAGATCTGGACGGTGCCGACATGCGATACAAAAGCGAATCCCCGGCCGCCGAGGCACCCTTTCGTCATGGCGTCGGGACCATGGGTCTGCGGCCGAACCGTCCTCCCGGCGAGCCGTTCGCGCTCCCGGAGAATCCGGTAGTAGTGGGGCGCGCAGGTCGGCTTCACGGTCATGCCCGCCGTTGAACGGCGGTCGTAGATCCAGTGGAGTACCCGTTCGTACTCGACCGGCGGCAGCCCAAGATCCGCGAGCTCCCGGCCGCGTCCGGTCGGTACGAGCAGAAACGGATGGAACGAAACCGCACCGAGCGACCGCGCAAGGTCGAAAATTGCCGGCAGTTCGCCGACATTAAGGCGCGTAATCGTGGTATTGACCTGGAATGCAAGCCCTGCGGAACGCGCCGACGTGACCGCCGCCATAACGCCGTCGAAGGCTCCGGCGACCCGGCGGAAGGCGTCGTGGCTCGCCGCGGTGGCGCCGTCGATGCTCAGGCTAATCCGTTGTATTCCCGCGCTTATCAGCCGTGCGCAGGTTTCTTCGGTCACCAGCGTGCCGCAGGGGGCCATCACCATCCGCAGGCCGAGGCTTGTGCCGTAGGCGGCAATATGGTAAATATCGGGTCGCAGCATCGGTTCGCCGCCGGTCAGGATGACGATCGGTCGCGCGAAGGCGGCAATGCCCCGCAGCATAGTTTCGCACTCGGCCGTGGTCAGCTCTCCCGCGTAGGGCCCCCGCTCCGCCGCGGCGCGGCAGTGGCGGCAGTGAAGATTACAGGAACGCGTTACTTCCCAGGCGACCAGGCGAAGCTCGTCGGGTATCGTTTTCGGCGGTGCGGCAGGCATGCGGGCTACCTCCCCACGGCGAGGAGCTTTGCCGCCTCGACGGCGTGATAGGTGATGATCGCCTGCGCCCCGGCACGCTTGATGGAGGTGAGAATCTCCATCATGACCGCCTTGCCGTCGATCCAGCCCCGGTCCGCCGCAGCCTTTACCATAGAGTATTCGCCGCTCACGTTGTACGCCGCTACCGGGACGGTGGAGGTTTCGCGGATGCGCCGGACGACGTCGAGGTAGGAGAGCGCCGGTTTCACCATGACCATGTCCGCGCCTTCGTCGATGTCCAGGTGCACTTCGCGCAGCGCTTCGTTCCCGTTCCGCGGATCCATCTGGTAGCCGCGCCGGTCGCCGAAGGCGGGAGCCGAACCGGCCGCTTCCCGGAAGGGGCCGTAGAAGGCGGAGGCATATTTGACCGCATACGACAGTATCGGAAGAAGCTCAAAGCCCGCAGAGTCAAGCTGTGCGCGGATGCGCTTCACCCGCCCGTCCATCATATCGCTCGGTGCGACCATGTCGCATCCGGCACGGGCATGGGAGAGCGCCTGGAGCGCGAGAATGTCGAGCGTCGCGTCGTTTGCCACCTCGCCGTTGACCAGCGGTCCGCAGTGGCCGTGGGTGGTATACTCGCAGTTGCACACGTCGGTGATGACGTACAGGTCGTTGAACCGCCTCTTGATCGCGGCGATCGCCCGTTGCACGATGCCGTCCTCCGCATACCCGCTCCGTCCCTCGTCGTCCTTTGCGTCCGGGATGCCGAACAGGAGGACCGCGCCGACCCCGGCATCGACCGCCTCGCCGCACGTTTCGAGGAGCCCGTCGATTGATGACCGGTATACTCCCGGCATGGCGGCTATCGGGGCGCGGACCCGCTCCCCGGGGCACGCGAAGAGGGGCAGGATAAAGTCGTCGGCCATAAGCCTTGTTTCGGCGACCATATTCCGGATGGCCGCATTCCGCCGCAACCGTCTCATCCGCACTTCAGGAAATCCCATGGCGCCCCGCCCTCCGTTTATTCATAACGACTCGTAATCTCCTCTTCGGTCAAAAAACAGGCCGGGTCCTCGCCCCAGACATCGCCCGACACCGCCTCGGCCCGCACCCTGAAATTACCGTTGCAGAGGTTCCGGTAGACGCAGCGGCCGCACCTGCCTTTAAGCAGCGGCCCGCGATTTTTCAGGCCGGCCATGAGCTCATCGCTCGTATCGGTCCAGAGTTCCCCGAAGGACCGCTCCTTGACATTACCGAAGGAACGATGGCGCCAGAACTGGTCGGCATGCACCTCTCCGTCCCCGCTCACGCAGCCGATACCGATCCCCGAGCCGTTCCCGCCGTTCATGGTCAGGAGGTCGAGGACCTTTGCGGCGCGGGGCGACCCTTCGGCGCGCATGCGCAGATAGAGGTACACGCCGTCGGCATGATTGTCGACCGTCAGCACCTCCTTTTTCATCCCGCGGGCGTGGAGGTCGGCGGTCAGGTCGATGATCCGGTCGAGTGCGGCCCGGCACCCGGCCGCGTCGAGGTCCTCATGCCGCAGGTCGCCGCCCCGGCCGGCGTACACCAGGTGATACAAGCACACGCGCGGAATATTTTCCTCTTCGAGGAGTTTGAAGATGCCCGGAATCTCCCCGACATTACGTTTTGTCATGGTGAACCGCAGCCCGACCTTGACTCCGGCGCCGATGCAGTTGCGGATGCCGCGAAGGGCGAGGTCGAACGCGCCGGCCGTTCCGCGGAAGCGATCGTTGACGTCGCGAAGTCCGTCGATGCTGACGCCGACGTAGGACAACCCGATTCCGGCGAGTCCGGCCGCGATCTCCTCGGTGATAAGGGTGCCGTTTGTCGACAGGACCGCCCGCATCCCGGCGCTCTTCGCCCGCCGTATGAGTCCGAAGAGGTCGCTCCGCAGGAGCGGTTCCCCGCCGGAAAAGAGCAGGACCGGTACGCCGAATTCGGCGAGCCCGTCGATGAACCGTTCCGCTTCCCTCGTGTCCAGCTCGCCCGCATACTCCCGGTCGGCGGAGTGCGAGTAGCAGTGGACGCACCGCAGGTTGCACCGCCGGCCCACGTTCCATACCACGACCGGCTTCTTGTCCGCAGAGAACTGGAGCAAATGGGAGGGCAGCCTGCCGGAATCGCGACCGTACCGCAGGGCGTCGGACGGTTCCACCGTTCCGCAATAGAGTTTGGAGATGCCGATCATTTTTGCAGGTACTCCCGTATGGTCGCCGCAATCCCCGGGATGGTGTGCTCCCGTGCCTGCGCGACCGGGGTAACGCCGGAGAGCGCCATTGCGGCGGTCGTCACCGGGCCGATGCTGATTGCCCGGAGCGTCCGTGCGATTTCCGCGAACCCGGAGGCGCCGAACAGGCCGGCGAAATTCTCGAAGGTCGAAGGACTCGAGAACGTGATGAGGTCGTACCGGTCATGCAGGATAGCGTCCTTGATCGACTCGTCGACACTCTCCGGCGTCACGGTGGTGTACGCGGCGGCCACCGTGACCGCTGCACCCCTGGCCCGCAGGGCATCGGGCAGAAGGTCGCGCGCCCTGGCGGCACGGGGGAGGAGCACGCGCACTCCCTCCCAGGTGTATGCGTCAAGCGCGGCGAGCAACCCTTCGGCGACCGCTTCGGACGCCGTGCAATCGACCCTGATCCGGTAGCCGTTTATTGCCGCCGTGGTGCCGGGGCCGATAGAGGCGAGCCGTGCGCTCCCCAGGCCGCGGATATCTCCCTTAATGGCAAGGAGCAGGTTGAAAAATGCGTGGACGCCGTTTGCACTGGTGAAGACGATCCATTGGTACCCTTCGAGATTTTCGATCTCGGCGGCCAGCGCGCTCTCCCGGCCCGCCGGTTCGACGGCGATGGTCGGCAGTTCGAGCACCTCGGCGCCGAGGTCGGTGAGGAGAACGGAAAGCTGCGAAGCCTGGGCGCGGGAGCGGGTATTTATTATCCGCTTTCCGGAAAGCGGCCGGTTTTCAAACCAGTGCAGCCGGTCGCGCAGGGCAACGACCTCGCCGACGATGATTATCGCGGGCGGCAGCAGGGACGTGCTTTCGGCGGTTTCGACTATGGTCGCCAGCGTTCCGGTAATGGTCCGCTGCGTCGATTTTGTTCCCCAGCGGACGATCGCGACCGGGGTGGCGGACGAACGCCCGTGCCGCATGAGTTCGGCCGTAATTCCGGCCAGGTTGCCGACACCCATGTAAAAGACCAGCGTGTCGGCCCCTTGCGCCAGATGCTCCCACCTGATGGTGGAATATGGTTTCGCGGGGTCCTCGTTGCCCGTGACAAACGCCACCGAGGAGGCGCAGCCGCGGCTGGTTACCGGAATGCCGGCATAGGCGGGCGCCGCAATCCCTGCAGTAACTCCGGGGACGACCTCGAAGGGAATGCCCGCCGCGTGGAGCGCCTCGCACTCCTCGCCGCCCCGGCCGAACACGAAGGGGTCCCCGCCCTTGAGCCGGACGACGACGCCGCCCTCGCGCCCCTTATTTACAAGCAGCGTATTTATTTCCCGCTGTTCCATGGTATGGTGATATACCGATTTTCCGACATTGATTTTTTCCGAGGTCGCCGGGGCATGCGAAAGGAGGGCGGGATCGGCCAGGAAATCGTAGATCACGACCTCCGCTTTTTCAAGGCAGCGCACGCCCTTGAGCGTGATGAGCCCCGCGTCGCCGGGCCCGGCGCCGACCAGATAGACGATGCCCGGTTTCCCACCGTTCATGGCTGGATCCTGATGCCGCTTTTGTCGCACAACTCCAGCATCCTGTTCGCCAGAGCCCGTCCGGCCGATCGGCTGTCCCGCTTCGCACCGTTCACGGTGGCGCGGACGCAGGCCCCGCTCTCCGGGTCGCCGACCGCCCCGGTCAGGCGGAGAGAACCGCCCTGGAGTGCGGCATAGACCGCCGTCGGGGAATGACAGCCGCCGCCCATGATGGCCAGGAAATCGCGTTCCGCGCCGACTTCGAGCCGGGTCGCGGCATCGTCCACGGTCGCGGCGATACGCTTCGCCCGCTCGTCCCGTTCCCGGCATTCGACGGCCAGGCAGCCCTGGCCCGCTGCGGGCAGGCAGAGATCGGCGGGAAGGAGTGCGGCGTTGTCAAACTGCCTGTTCAGCCGCAGCATGCCCGCGGCCGCGACGACGATGCCGTCGAAAAGCCCTTCGTCGAGTTTCCGCAGCCGGGTATCGAGATTTCCGCGTACTTCGCCGAATACGAGGTCGGGTCGGGCGGCCCGCAGCTGCATGACGCGCCGGGGACTGCCGGTGCCGACGACTGCCGCCCGGCGCAATTCATCGAAGCGCGATCCGGTCTTCGTGATCAGGCAGTCGAAGGGAGTCCGGCGGGTCGGGAAGGCCGCCAGGAGCAGGCCGTCGGCGCGCCGCACCGGGACATCCTTGAGGCTGTGCACCGCCAGGTCGGCCTCGCCGGCCAGGAGCGCGGCCTCGATTTCCTTGACAAAAACACCCTCCCCCCGGAAGTGCGAAAGCGGCCGGTCGGTGACGCGGTCGCCCGTCGTGGTGAACGTAATTATTTCAAAGGTAAATCCGGGATTCCGCTCTTCGAGCGTTGCCGCCGCCTGCCGGGTCTGGGCAAGCGCCAGGGCGCTTCCCCGCGTAGCGATGCGCAGGACCTCGGGCATGGGCTATGCCGCCCTTTCGAGCTCTGCCCGGATGTGCCGGCGCAGGGCCTCGGGTTCACCGCGGTAGTCATTCGGGTCGATGGAGGCAATGGTTTGCCAGAACCGCTCCTTGCTTCCGGCGGTAAGCCGCCGGATCGCGGGGCGCAGGAGGCCGAGTTCGTCGATCATGGCTTCGTACTCATCGGGGAGTGCCGCCTCCAGGTCGTCGCGGATCTTCCGGGCGAGTGCGGGTGCGGCGCCGCCCGTGCAGACCGCCACGCAAAGCGGCCCTTTTGTCACTACCGCGGGGACGATGAAGGTGCAGAGTTCCGGATCGTCGACGATATTGACGGGAATTCCCCTCCTGCAGGCATCGCGATAGACACGCTCGTTGACGGAACGGTCACCGGTCGCGCCGATCGCGAGCCGGACTCCCTGCAGGAAGCCATCATTGTAGGGCTCCCGCACCCATTGCAGGAGGTTACGCTCCGAAAGATCGATGAGCCGGTCGGTTCCCTGCGGGCTGACCACCGTAACGCGCGCGCCGGACGCAAGGAGCGCCTCGGCCTTGCGCACCCCCACCGTCCCGCCGCCCGCCACGAGTCCGTGGAGGTTTCTGCCCTTGACAAAGATGGGATAGTACCGGTCACTCATCGCCGAACTCCTTCAGGCCGAAAATGGCGGCGAGGGAACGGGTATCCATGACGCCGTCGCCGTCGGCCATACCCTTCAGGACCTTCGACGGGGTGCGCAGGAACCGTTTCGTCAATGATGCGGCGAATTGATTTATGATCTCGCGCGACTCCGGGGGCAGGGCGTCGATCCGGGAGTCGTACCGTTTGAGCTCCTCGTCGCGCAGAAGTTCGAACCGCTTTCGCAGCGAGATGAGGGTGGGCAGGATTTTGAGTGAGCGGTACCAGGCGAAATAGCGCTCCAGGTCGTTGCGGATGATTTCGCGCGCACGGTCGATCTCGCCGGTTCTCCTGTGTGAGTTTTTCGAAACCTGGACCGAGAGCTCGTCGAACCCGAAGAGGGAGACGTTCTCGATATCGCCGACCGCCGGATCGATATCGCGGGGAGCAGCGATGTCGATGAGAAAAAGCGCCCGGTTTTTTCTCATCGACATAACACCTTTAATCCGGTCGGCGGTCAGGATGAGGTGGGGGGCGCCCGTCGATGAAATGACGATGTCGCATTCCGTCATGATCGCGTCGAGGTCGGCAAGTGCAACCGAGGTTCCGCCGAACTTTTCGGCCAGCGGCAGCGAATGCTCCCGGGTCCGGCCGGCAAAGTACATCCTTTTCATGCCGGTCGCCGCCAGATGCCGGACGGTGAGTCCTCCCATATCGCCCGCGCCGATGATGAGCGCCGAACGACCGGACAGGTCGCCGAATTTCTTTTTCGCCAGGTCGACCGCCGCGGACGGCACCGACAGGATACCGTCGCTGATTTTCGTTTCGGTACGGACGCGCTTGCCCGTCTCAACCGCAAAGTGGACGAGTTTGTTGAGGAACGTGCCGGTGTTGCCCAGCTCGTGCGCGCACCGGTAGGCCTCCTTGACCTGGCCGAGTATCTGCGTTTCGCCGATCACCATGGAATCGAGTCCGGCAACGACGGAAAAAAGATGCTCCGCCGCCTCTTCGCAATGGTAAAAATAGAGCTGCGACTCGAACTCACCGACCGGAATGCCGTGAAAATCCGCGAAGAACCCGGTCAGCCGCTCCCGCGCGGCCGGGGGGGTTTCCATCACGGCATACACTTCAACCCTGTTGCAGGTCGAGAGGATGAACGATTCAAAAACATCCCCGTTCCGGGCGAGTTTCCGGAGGGCGGCCTTCAGGTTGGTAGTCGTTACGATGAGCCGGTCCCTGAGCCCGGATTTGCTCGATGCATGATTGGCGCCGAGCACAACGACATGTTTGCCGGGGATGGAAGTTTTGTCCATAGGTTACGGTATGCCGCGAGGCCTGGAGAGGGTAGCGCTGATCGCCCGGTACGACCGAAAAAAAAGAGGCGAATAGATGAATTTAAAGATACTACCTTGAACCGGAGCGGGTGGTTGATCGCTATGGGTTTGGCGGGGGAGCCGCAATTTCCGGATACATCACCCGTCCATGCAAAACTATCGGCGAGGACTTAGCCCTCGTCTTCGCTCAAACGATTTTTTATATCGCAGGGCCACGTTCACCAGCCCGATCATCACCGGAACCTCGATGAGCGGGCCGATAACCGCGGCAAAGGCCTCCTGCGAGGCGATGCCGAACACCCCGACCGCAACGGCTATCGCCAGCTCGAAATTGTTGCTTGCGGCGGTAAACGAGAGGCTGACGGCTTCCCCGTAGCCGATGCCCAGGCGGCGGGTGGCAAACATCGACCCGAAAAACATGACAAGGAAATAAATCGAAAGCGGGATCGCCACGCGGACCACCTCAAAGGGCAGGGTTACGACGGCTTTCCCCTTGTAGATGAACATGACCAGGATGGTAAACAGGAGGGCAACGAGCGCTACCGGACCGATTTTCGGCAGGAAGCGCCCGGTGTACCACCGCTCGCCCTTCATCGGTTCGAGGATCATCCGGGTCAGAAAGCCTCCCGCAAAAGGGATTCCCAGATAAATGCCGACGCTGATCGCGACCTCCTTCATCGCTACGTGCACCGCCTGTCCGGCCAGGCCGAACAGCGGCGGCAGCATGGTGACGAACAGGTAGGCGTACAGGGCAAAAAAGAGGACCTGGAATACGGAATTGAATGCAACCAGCGCCGCCGCATACTCGCCGTCGCCCTTCGCCAGGCCGTTCCAGACGATGACCATGGCGATGCACCGGGCAAGGCCGATGATGATGACCCCGGTCATGAGGTGCGGATGGCCGCGCAGGAAAACGATTGCCAGGGCGAACATGAGCGCGGGCCCGATGATCCAGTTCTGTATAAGCGACAGAAGAAGCGCCTTCCTGTCGGCAAAGACGCCGCTCACTTTCCGGTAATTCACCCTGGCGAGCGGCGGATACATCATGATGATGAGGCCGACGGCGATCGGCAACGAGGTCGTGCCGATGCTCATTCGGGAGAGCAGGGCCGCCGCCGTGGGAACGCACCAGCCGATGCCGATACCAAGGCCCATGGCGGCGAAAATCCACACGGTCAGGTAGCGGTCAAGGAATGAAAGCCTTTTTTCCATTTTCAGTCGGCCTTTCGAAACCCCGGCAGGGCATCGGGGAGGGTCAGGATGAAATCGCGCAGCTCATCGCGCACCCGTCGGTAGGGCGCAAGCGCCGCTTCTCCGGTTTTCGCATTTTCTGCGAGTTTCGGCGGGTCGTCGAAGCTCACGTGAAGTCGCTGCACCCTGCCGGGAAAAATGGGGCAGCTCTCGTTTGCCGCATCGCAGACGGTGATCACCCAGTCGAAGGGGATGTGCTTGATGTCGTTAAGGAGCTTGGACCGATAGGTGGAAATATCCACCCCCGCTTCGGCCATTACCCTGACGGCAATCGGATCGAGCCCGTGGATTTCCACCCCCGCCGAATAGGGCTCGCTGCAATCGGCTTTGAGCGCACGGGCCCACCCTTCGGCCATCTGGCTTCGGCAGGAGTTGCCGGTGCAGAGAAACAGTATTTTCAATTTTTCCATGGTTATCCCCCGCCTGTTCACTACCGTCAACTATGGGGTTTCTTTTTCCGTCCCGTCTCTTTCCGTCTCGTCTCTTTCCGTCTCCCTGCGACGGTTACCCCAGAGAATTTCCCTGTCCATGCGAAGGATAGTCGTCAACCGGTGCCGATCTTCGATTGTTTGCCGGTCGTGCTCAAGCGCATCGAACGCCAGAGCAATCGACCGTTGCACGGTTCCGGATTTATCCGGATTCTCCGTCAGGCGGTAGTATATCCATCGTTCGTTTTTGCGTGAGCAGACAAGACCGGCATTTTTCAGGATCGACAGGTGCTTCGAAACGGTGGAGGGGGCGAG
>Ga0181520_10011406_pt1 | contig 11681 bp, 9 predicted proteins | sample PEATcosm2014_Bin_29_FD_132451 | JGI IMG/M metagenome (GOLD analysis project Ga0181520, IMG submission 132451) | Peatland microbial communities from MTU Mesocosm Facility, Houghton, MI, USA - PEATcosm2014_Bin02_30_metaG | ecosystem: Environmental > Terrestrial > Soil > Wetlands > Peat | place...
ATTCGGTGCCCAGCTTGATGCGTCCGGTCGCCGGCCAGTGCAAGCCGCTGCTCAACTTCCAGGTGCCGTCGAGCACAGAGCCCAGTTCGTAGCCTCCAGTTACGTAGCAGTTGGTAATGGTCAGATTCTCCGTGGGCCGCGCGTAGCCCAGGGCAAAAGAACTCTTGGGACAAATAGCGTCGTCCCAGGGTGAGTTTACGGTGCAGTTGGAGACGCGCACGTTGCGGCAACAGTCGATATCTATGCCATCGCGATTGGTGTCGATGAGCAGGTTGTCGATGCTCAGGTTGTCTACGCCGGTGGCCAGTATGCCGAAGTGCCCGCCCATGAGAATCGAGAAGTCGCGCAAGTGGACATTCCGGCAATTTTTGAGCGCGATGGATTTGTTTCCCACTCCAGGCTTGGTTGCATCCGGCATCCCTTCATCCTTTTGCCAATCCCATCCCCGGCTGAGTCCCTTGCCCCAAATCAATCCAGGGCCGGTGATGGAGACCCCATCGAGTCCCTCACCCCAAATCAGCGAGTTGTGCCAGTGGTTGTGCCCGTAGTCCTGATAAGGCTCCCACTTGCCCTGGGGCTCGGCTGCATCGTAGCCTCCGGTTTTGGTTCCCTCCAAAGGGGTGGGCGCAGCCAGAATCACTGCACCGTGATCGAGGTAGATTCCTACCTTGCTCTTCAACCGGATGGAATAGGTCAGGTAGACTCCGGCAGGGAAGAGAACGCTGCCTCCGCCAGCAGCAGCGGCTGCATCGATGGCATGATTGATGGATGGCGAGTCAACCGACGCTCCATCGCCCTTGGCGCCAAACTGGCGGACGTTAAACCAGGCCGCGCCGGCAGCGGAATTGACCAGCGGACCCGAATCGACGGCGCCGGCGGCCGTTGGGGCTACCGTGGCCGCCACTCCAACCCCAGCCATCTTCAACATCTCTCTGCGCTCCATGAGTCCCTCCCCGGTGAGTTCGCTCTGGATTCTACACGACGCCTGGCCGGCCTGTGTTGCCGAAACTGCAATCGACCACAAGGATGGTGGAGCAGAGCTATCGAGTTTGGATTCTTCCTGAAGGATGAAGGATGCGGATTTTGAAATCGGCGGAATGATTGGTTGTTTTGAAAGGGCGCGGCTTCAGCCGTGCCGATTGCGAGGCCTAAAAGGTGGCGGCTTTAGCCGCCGAGGGATCTATTGAATACTCCCAAACCATCCCTCAGGGGCCGAGGCCCAGAAGATTTTTGCCTGTTTTGCGGCACGGCTGAAGCCGCGCCCTTTCAAAACAAATCAACAGTTCAAATGCGATTGCTCCAGATGGCAGAACGTGTTGCCAGTCACACGCCCGGCGTCTATGCTCTAATCGACTGCATAGACCCATCATTGAATTGCATTGGGAGTCGAACATGACCTTCCAACTTCGAGTGCGCGGTCAAGTTGCGCTCGTGGCTGCTTGGGCACTTTGGTTGGCGTTAGCTGGCTGCGGAAGCGGCGTGACCATCCCGCCTGCTCCGGCTCCGACAGTTCTCTCGGTTGTGATTGAGACCCCCACTGCTGTTCTGCCGCAGGATGGAACCGCAATCCAGGTGCCAGTGATCATTGCCGGGCCAACCGGTACACCCACGGTCACCATGAGCGGCTTACCGGCGAGCGTCGCTTGGCAGTTCTCGGCAGACGCCAACGGTTCCTCAGGAACCATTTCCCTTGCCGGCAGCACTGCGACAGCCCCAGGCGTCTATTCCACCACAGTCACGGTAAAGTTAGCCGGGCAGACAGCTACCGCGAGCTTGTCAGTGGTCAGCGCGGTGGTGGCCAAGGTGTTGAACACCACGGATACTGTGCTGGGCGTGAATGGCCATCTGCAAGAGTTCATGTCAACTTCATTTCAAGTTGCTGAATGGACCAAAGGCTTCTTCGGAACCGGCGCCACAACCATCGCTCGCGAAAATACGCTGAATTCGCTGCAGCCGCAGCACATCCGTTTGCAGGGGCTTTCAGAAGGCGTTGCCATGAGGAGCAACACCGGAACGGCAGCCGACTGGGATTTCACGCTGCTGGACCAGACCGTGCAGCCGGTGCTGGCATCGGCGGATCACAGTCCAGAGCTTCAGATTGCCGTAGCGCCCGCATGGATGCTGGACCCGAGCACTGGCTATCTGGACATTACCAACCATCTGGATGACTTTGCAGCCTATGCCGCCAACCTCGTGAAGTACTACAACAAGGGTGGGTTTGACGTGGGTAAAACCCACTTCCAGTCGGCCAGTAGCCATTCAATTACGTGGTGGGGCATTTTCAATGAGCCCAACGCGAATGGACTGACCGCCAGCCAGTATCTGCAACTCTACAATAAGGTGGTTCCGGCCATGCAGGCCGTGGACCCGACCATTAAATTCTCGGCGCTTGAGTTCTCCGACTATGGGCTGGGATCGGGCGGCCAGGGCGACCCTGAGCAGTATCTTCCCACCTTTTGGAATGGACTGAACGCGCAGGTGAATGTTCTTTCCATGCACCTGTATGGCACCTGTAACCAGACCAGCCAGGATGCGGAGTTATTCAACGCCGTGCCCGGCTTTGTCGACAGCCTTCAGTACTTTCTCCTGGTCAGGTCGAATCAAACCAATGTGCCGGTGTGGGTAACGGAAAACAACGTCAATGCCGATTATGCCGATTCCAACGGAATGAGCGTCTGCAATCCCGGCCAGAAATGGGTGCTCGATCAACGGGCCACGGACGCGTTCTTCGCGGCATGGCGGCCCTATGTGTTTTCGCAGTTGGGCAAGGCCGGCAACGAGGCCTTGATGCATTGGGAGTATACGGGCGGCGCGCAATACGATGAAGTGGACGGAAATGGCAATCCTCTGCTGAGCTATTGGGTAGACAAGGCGCTGGAGAACTACTTTCCCACGACTGCGGCCTCGCCAGGGGCGGCGATCCTGACCTTGAGCGCCACGGATACGTCCTCAGTGGAGACTCTGGCCACCAGGAGCGCAAACGGCGTGGTCACCGTAATGGTGGTGGATCGAGCGGTCCACTCGTCCAACGATGACGACGGCACCGGCGATCCGCGCACCGTGGTTGTGGATACGTCGAGCCTGGGCACTTTCTACTCTGCCAGTGTGCTGACCATCGACGCGGCTACCAGCGCCATCAACGGGCCTTCGGGCGTGGGCGTGACGCCGGCCTCCCGCATCACCATTTCGCTGCCGGGCTATGGTGTGGCATTCCTGACCCTGACGCCTTAGAGATTGGGGTTCAGCATTTGCTCTGTCCTCGTTTGCGTGGAGCCGCCAATGCGTCGTCGCGGGTTAGCGAAGAATAGAAGTTGAGTTGATATGATGAACTGCTATGAGCGATTGTTCCAAGACGAGCGGGCTGATGGGCAAGGCAGTGACCGGGAAGCCGGTTACGCAATGCGAGGATCTGAACGAGGTATTTGCGGCGTCCCTTCCGGCTTTCGGCGGCGCTTACCTGCGGCGGGTCTATGAGGTAATGAAGCGGGTCGTGGATCAGCGGATTCCGCTGGTGGTGACGTGCGCCGGACCGATCACGGTCTCCGATCAGCATCGCGCGTGGCTCATTCCGCTCATCAAGGCTGCGAACACGGCGTACATCACAGTCACCGATGCCATCTGCTACCACGACGGACATGACTGCCTGCGGAAGACCGATGAGCGTCCGATTCGGGAGGTGGATCTGTTCGGCGATGATGCCGAGTATCGGAAGAACGGCGTAATTCGCGTGACCGACACCGGTTTCGACGAACAGGTGCTCTTCGATCAGGACGCGGTCATTACCGAGATTCTGCAATTGCCCCAGTTCCAAAAGCGGATGACCACAACCGAACGCAACTTCCTGCTCGGCAAGCAATATGCGGAAAGGGAAAAGGCATTCGGCGTTGCTCCGGGCCTTCTGAGCACATGCGCCGATCTTGAATTGCCGGTCTTCATTGGAGCGCCCGCCGATGGCAGCGCCTTCCTGAATTCCGTCAAGCTATGGATGCTGGCGCGGCTGGGGAAGATCACGTATGGCTTCGATTACGATCTTCACGAAGACGTATTTGAATCGTGCGCCTATCATCGCTGGGGATTGTTCGACTCCGAAGCAAAATCGTTTGCGATTCTGGTCTTGGGCGGAGGCGTTCCCAAGAATTATTCATTGCAACCGGAACCGACGCTCTCGCAAATCTTTTTTCTCGATAATATTCGCGGTTACGACTTCGATGCTCAGATCGTTTCATCGCCCGTGACGGATGGCAGTTTGTCTTCGTGTGCTCCAGCCGAAGCGGTGTCTTGGGGCAAAGTCAATCCGGAAACTTACACAACGCAGACGGTGAGCATGCAGGGCGATTACTCGTCGTACATGCCTTTCATCGTTCGCGCGCTGGTGGGGAAAGATCTGCTTCATAACCCGCCCGAACCGCTTCGCCTCTACGCCAAACGCGACGAGCTGAAGAAGAGGCTGCTGGCGGCAATTGCGAACGATGATGGAGCGATGGAGAAGATCATCGAGACCCTCACGCTTCCGGCTGCGCTCAAGGTCTAATAATCTGCTTGAAAGGCGCGGGGTTGAGCGACGGCACAGTGCCGCGTAAATTTGCAGCAACATCGCTCGGTGATGCGTAGCAGGCCAATGATGCCAGACGCGGGTCTTTCGACTCGCTACGCTCGTATGACGACAAGTCGAGTGGAATGAACGAATATCTGCCGTACTAGCGGCTGGCTGTGGGGGTGCCCCGGAAGCCGGCGCGGAGGATCTGGATCGCTTGGCGGTAGTCAATGCCCGGAGGTGCGGGAGCGTACTGAGTCATTTCTTCAGTGGTGTCGATGTTTCGTGTCTTGAAAAGCACGCGGAGATTCATCTGCATCTTGAAGCGTTCGATCCGCCACTGCCGGCCGCCCATATCGGCTTGCTCAATGACGATCCAGCCCCCTTTGTCGAGTTTGCCCAGGACACCCCAACCGTAGTTCGTATCCTGCTGCAGGTGGCCTTCCAGGCGCACTACGCGCTCCTGTGCGGCGTCGATCCAGATTTCGCCGGTCATGGCTGTCAGCGCCTGGGTTTCGAGGTCAGGAGGGCTGAAGGCGGGGTTGGGGAGGAAGGTGAACTTCTCCACGGCGCCGGCGGGCGCGGAGCCTGAGCCGGCGTACTGGTAGAGATATGCTTTGGGCAGCATGCGCAGCAGCTTGAGGACGAGCCCCAAGTCCCCTTCTTCGTTCTGTTTGCGATGCCGCTGGCGGCTGGGGTCACTCAAAAGGAGGTCGAGGCGTTCCTGCTCCCTTTGTTCGTCGGCCTGGCTCAGGGGGTGGTCGAAAACGGCCACCAGGCGCGCCACGTCGCCATCCCTGGTCTCGACAATCTCCTTGGTGGTGGTCAGCCGGGGGCTGGATTTGCGCAGCAGGTAGCGCATGGGGCGAGATGTGTCCTGGGCGGTCCGCAATTCAGCGACCAGCGCGCGGCCGACCAGCGCCTGAGCTTGGCTGGGCGACAACTGCGGCGCGCTGGTTGATGCTTTTTCCCCGGCCGCAAGACTAGCGGTCAGCAAGAGAAGAATGGATAGAATTCTGCGCACGTATTCTAGTTTAGTAGGCACCGACGGCCCGCGCCACGCTGTCTGGGCTCATGACTAATTAGGCGCAGCCAAGCGGTTCACGATTCTTTGCATTGAAGCATTGTGGTCCCGTTGCGTATAGTTCGTGCAGGGCCTTCAACAGGGCTACGGAAGGAACCAGATCATGGCCGTTGAGAATTCTCCCGCGCGTATTGGGAAAACCGTCGTAATTCGCGGTGAAGTGAAGGGTAGCGAAGACTTGATAGTGGATGGGCGGGTCGAAGGGACCGTCAGCCTTTCCGAGAGCCGCTTGACTATCGGCCCCAACGCAAATGTTGAGGCTGACCTGTCGGCCAAAGACGTGTTGGTTCTGGGCCAGGTCCAAGGGAACGTGGTGGCCAGCGGCCGGGTAGAATTACGGGCCGGTTGTGTGGTTGAAGGCGACATTCGCGCTCTTCGACTGGCAGTTGAGGACAATGCGGTATTCCGCGGCAAGGTGGACCTCACGCAGGCTGTTCAGAAGGGACCCGATGGCGCTAACGCACCACAGGCTGGCGGCATCTTCTGATGAGGCGCATCTGCTGGTAATGCTGGTAGACGCCCAGAAGGGCCCCAAGGGGAATTCAGGTTGATTGGCCGTTGGTTTGAAAGAAAACAGAACAGCGGCACCGCCGCCTCGGTCGCAGGACTGGCGGGGCCCAAGGTGCCGCGCCACTCGGGGGGCTGGTCGGCGATTCGCAAGCGGTTGGAGGCAGAACCGGGGTTGCGCGTCATCGATACCGGGTACACTTCGCCCGGCAATATCAATTACCTCACCGGCCTGGGCCACAGTGTTTTTCTGGCCGACTTGGTTCACGACGGGTGCACAGGCAACTGGGTCACCGGGACCGACCAGGATGGGAATCCAATCTGGGACAGCAAGAGCTTTCTTGATCAGTCCCTCAAGTTCACCGGGCGGACATTCGATGTGGTGCTATTATGGACCGCGCTGGATTATCTGCCCGAGCCTCTGGTTGCCCCTGTAGTCGAACGTCTCTTCAACGCCATGAATCCGGGCGGGCAGGTGCTGGCGTTTTTTCATACCAGGGAGCACGGCGAGGAGACGGCGCACTGCCGATTCCATCTGACTTCGGGCGACGATGTGGAGATGCAAATGTCCCAGCAGTTTCCCATCCAGAGGGCTTTTACCAATCGCAACATTGAGCGCCTTTTTGGCGGCTGGTCGGGGCTCAAGCAGTTTCTGGCCAAGGACAGCATCCTGGAAGTTGTCATCAAGCGCTAGGTCGCTGACCCTGGGGTGCATGACAAGCGGTGGTTGGAAACTCAGACGCGTATCCTCGGGGTGCGACTCTGATTGGAGCAAGAGCACGTCAAACCCCGCTCAGTGACTTTGTTGTGAGTTTTAGAGACAGGATACTCAAATCAGTCTCATCAACCGGCTGGATTGACTGGCGGGGTGGATGCGCCCCACGGAGGAGACGAAATGAATGCATCGAATGGAACGCAGATCACCTGGTTGGGGCACTCGACCGTGCTGATTCAAACCGCCAAGGGAACCAACATTCTGGTGGATCCATACATTGCGCAGAATCCGAGCTATCCCCAGGATTTTGCGCTGCCCGCCAAAATCCACTACATTCTGCTGACCCACGGGCATGGTGATCACATTGCCGATGCGGTCCCGGTGGCTACGAGGCACGGCGCAACGGTCGTTGCGGTTTTTGAGCTGGCGTCGTATGTGGGGGCCAAGGGTGTGGCCAACACCATCGGGATGAATCTGGGCGGAACCGTACATCTGGACGACGTGGCGGCCACCATGGTGGATGCCAAGCACTCGGCTGGAGCCCAGGATGAGCGCGGAACCCACTACGTTGGCGTGGCCACAGGCTTTGTGCTCACCGTCGCGGACGGTCCGGTGCTTTACCATGCCGGAGATACCACCGTTTTTGGCGATATGAAGCTGATTGGCGAACTCTACCGGCCTGAGGTAGCGATGCTCCCCATTGGCGGGCACTACACCATGGGGCCTCGGGAAGCGGCGCTGGCGGTGCAACTGCTGGGCGTAAAAACCGTGCTGCCGCTGCACTTTGGCACCTTTCCGCCGCTCAAGGGGACGCCCGGCGATCTGGCGGCATTGACTGGCGCCGGCGTGCAGGTTGTGCGCTGGACGCCGGGCGAGATGGTTTCAGTCGGGTGAACTGGCCCGGCTTTCGGTGTTCGTATTACATGATGGGACCAGGAGCCGAATCAGGCGCTTCGACCGTGGCGGCTTGCGGGCGGAAGTAGCCCCAGCCGCGGCTACCCGCTTCCTTGAGCAGGGCGGAGCTGGGATTGACCGGGAAGGGATGGCTGGCGATCTCCAGCATGGCCAGATCGTGAATGGAGTTGCCAAAGACCGCATCGGGATGGGGAAGCCCGACGCGCGCCAGCGAGACAGCTTTCCCCGGTCCGGTGGGCAGGTCGACCAGTTCGCTGGTGATCAGGCCGCTGGCGATGCGCGCTTCCACAGCCAGAACGCGCTCCTCGGGGATGCCAAATGCACGCACTGCCTCAACGATCACCCACTTGTTGGTGGAGCTGACGGCCCAAATATCCGCGCCATCGCGACGCAGGGCCTCAACTAACGCGGCCATCTCGGCGAATACTTCAATCTTGGCAAAGTCGGCGACATAGCGGGCCGCGGCGGTGCGAAGCTCGTCGTCGCGCAGACCAGCATACATTTGCACCACTTCGCCACAAATCTGTTCCTCGCTTACGGTCCTCGCCAGATAGCCCCTGTAGCGTGTATCGATCCAGTCGCTGGTGGAACGCGAGACCAGACCTTGTTCGATGGACCATACCATGAATCCATCGCCTGAATCGCCGTTCCAAAGCGTTCCATCGCAATCGAATACGGCAGTTTTGGGTTTGCTGTCAAGAACCAGCCGCTCAAATTCCTGGGCTGTCCATTGGGGGCTTTCAATCTGCGCAGATTTCAACTGTTCCTCAGTCCCGTGCAAAATAATCATCCGATTCTATTGTCTTCTAAACCAGGGCATTTTTACATAAAGGCTTGATGAAGGCCCTGGTTTTGGCCCGTCGAGAGCTCAGGAGGTTTTTTTGAGTTGTGGGGTAATGAAGTTGATTCCTTGATGAACAAGGTTCGGTTACCGCGCCAGCGGCGGCTGGGCGAGATGAAAGCGCGGATAATCGGAATTGTGGACGTCGTACGCAATCTATCGCTTTTGAAGGACTACCAAGCGTATCTGCGCGTGGAAAAGGGACTTCGCCCGCTTACCTGCGAGGCTTACGACGGCGATTTGAAGACCTTTGCCGAGTTTATCGAGGGCCGGCACGGCGTGCTGCTGACCGCCGTCCAGCAGGACGTTGCGGCGTTTATGGAGAACTTGCGCGGCCATGGCATCGACTCCCGCTCTATTGCCCGCAAACTGAGCTGCCTGCGCGGCTTTTACCGGTGGCTTATGCTGGACCGGCGCATCCACCACGATCCCACCATCAACATCGAGTCGCCAAAGGCCTGGAAAGTGCTGCCCAAGTCGCTGGCCGAGCCTGAAGTGGTAGAGATGCTGGAGCGGGCCGGCATGGCCGCCGAGCATCCGCAGGCGCGGGCCACAGCACTGCGCGACCGCGCCATTCTGGAGCTGCTTTACGCCGGGGGGCTGCGCGTCTCTGAGGTGACGGCTCTTTCCACCGGCGACCTGGCTCTGGAGCTGGGACGGGTGCATGTGCGCGGCAAGGGCGACAAGGAACGGATCGTCCCCTTGGGGCGCGCTGCGGTGGAAGCTCTGGAGAGCTACCTGCGCGAGGGAAGGCCGCACCTGGCGCGCATCAGCTCAGCGCGCAAAATGCCCGCCGCAGGGCAGAGCTTGCTCCGCCTAGAGGCGCCGCGCCAGGATGCTGTGCGCTTGTTCCTATCCCTGCGTGGCATACCGCTGACCCGGCAATGGGTTTGGCACGTGGTGAAGACGGCCGACAGCGCCGCCACTCCGCATCGCCTGCGCCACAGTTGCGCCACCCACATGGTGGAGCACGGCGCCGACCTGCGCAGCGTGCAGCTCTTGCTGGGCCACGCCGACATTTCCACCACCCAGGTGTATACGCATCTGGCATTGGGACGGCTCAAGGAAGTGCATCGGCTGCACCACCCGCGGGCTACGCGGCGCGGCGCGGAGTTGGAAGATAAATCACCCAGCCGTCCCGGCCCCCGCCTGGTCCCTCCTCCTCTCAAGGAGACGGCATGAGCGCATCGCCCGCCGTGATTGCCTCGCCAATCGATCGCCTGGTGGCGGAGTATCTGCGCGTGCTGGCCAACGAACGCGGTGCCTCGGCGCACACTCTGCGGGCTTATGAGCGCGAATTGCTGAGCTTTGCCACGTGGGCTGCGGAGCGATTCGGCCCGCAAGCGGACGTGGCCTGCATCGAGCACACAGATATTCGCGCATTTCTGGGCACGCTTTACGATCGGGGGCTCTCCAAGGCCTCTGCCGCGCGGGCGCTGGCGGCTATTCGCAGTTGGTTCAAGTGGCTGGCGCGGACCGGCCATGTGGAACAGAATGTGGCTTCCCTGGTGGCCACGCCCAAGCTGCCCAAGCACCTGCCGCGTGTGCCCTCGATTGAGCAGATGAACCGCGTGGTGGAGTCGGTGGACGAAGATGTGGCAAGCTGGCCGGCGCGGGATACGGCGATTCTGGAACTGCTTTATGGCTGCGGCATTCGCAATGCCGAGCTGACGGGGCTGGATATCGAGGACATTCACTGGGCCAACGAGGCGATTCTGGTGCGCGGCAAGGGCCAGAAGCAGCGTTACGTACCCCTGGGCGACGCCGCGGCCGACGCGTTGCGAAATTATCTTGGCGAGCGTTCGGCGTTGCTGGCAGCCGGAGGAGTCAAAGGCGCAAGCACACCGGCTCTCCTGGTCAATTTGCAATTGCGCGGTCTGGGCAAGTTTGGCGGGCAGGCGAGGCTGACGACGCGCAGCGTGGCGCGCATTGTCAAGCGCATCGCCATGCTGCGCGGCCTCTCTGCCGACGTGCACCCGCATACCCTGCGCCACGCTTTTGGGACGCATCTGCTGGAGGAAGGCGCCGACTTGCGCGCCATCCAGGAGTTGCTTGGCCACGAGCGGCTCTCAACCACGCAGCGGTATACGCAACTGACTACCGCGCAACTGGAAAAGGTGTACGACAATACCCATCCCAGGGCGAAGTAGACGCCCTCTGGTCAGGTAGTTTGCAGATCGTCGGCCGTCAGTCGAGAACCCTGCGTGATCGCATGAAGATTGCGAGCATGTGAAGACGGGTTTTGAATGGGCACGACTTTAGTCGTGCCGAATTCGAGGCTCAAAATATGCCGGCTTTAGCCGTCGAGGGATGTTTTTGGACGATTTAGAACCCCTCCTCAAGGGCTAAAGCCCGAGATTATTCCTGCGCATTGGCGGCACGACTAAAGCTGTGCCCTTTCAAAACAGTTGCTCTTCATGGTACAGACTCTTTATGCATTTGCCCCTGGCAAGGACCCCGCGCGAAGATCATCGTAGGCGCAGCATGGGCAAATTGCCGCGTACCATTACCAGCCCATTTGGCGCATCCGCTTGAGGATGACCGCGCTGTAGCTATTCATTCGATCGGGCCGTCGCTTCAGAGGAGCCGGTAGAATGGCGGCCAGGCGCGCTGCCTGATCCCGGCCGATGTTTCGGGCCAACGTCCTGTCGTGGTAAGAACATGCCGCCTCTGCACCGTAAACACCGGGACCCCATTCGACCAGATTGAGGTAAAGCTCAAGAATGCGTTGCTTGCCGAGGACGAACTCAGCCACCGGTACCAAGGTGGCCTCGGCGCCCTTGCGGAGGATGGAGCGGCCGGTTCCGAAGAACAGGTTTTTTACCAACTGCTGGGTAAGTGTGGAACCTCCGCGCGTGCGGCCGCCTTCCAAATCCTCCTGAGCATCGATTTCGATGGCGTGCCAATCGAAGCCATGGTGCTGGTAGAAGCGCCCGTCCTCCGCGGCGATGACAGCGTGTTGCAGATTGGGCGAGATTTGGTTGAGCGGAACGAATTGGTAGCGCTCGCGATAGGGCTTGTTATGAATCCAGGCCTGCACGCGGCGCTGGATGTGCACCGCGGTTGTCGGCGGATCGATCCACCG
>Ga0181520_10011407_pt1 | contig 11681 bp, 3 predicted proteins | sample PEATcosm2014_Bin_29_FD_132451 | JGI IMG/M metagenome (GOLD analysis project Ga0181520, IMG submission 132451) | Peatland microbial communities from MTU Mesocosm Facility, Houghton, MI, USA - PEATcosm2014_Bin02_30_metaG | ecosystem: Environmental > Terrestrial > Soil > Wetlands > Peat | place...
ACGATTTGGGCGGCTGCGCCGCCACCCGTCCTGCGGACGGAAACGGCCCTAACTACCGGCCCTGAACCGGACGCTGAAGCATCCGGCTGAGGGGCGCTTCGCGCCGGGCGTCCTGGCGGACGCGACGGCAACGGCTTCCCCACAGCAGTCGGCTACCACCCTCGCCAGATCAGTTTACGGCATCTACCCACACACATTGAGGAAGAGCCTGCTGCGTGGGCCGATCTTACCCGGCGGTGGAAAAACCGTTGTCCGCCGATCCCGACCGAACCCAACCTGTGGTACAATGAATCCCCCGCACGCATCCGCTGTTACCAGGAGCGATACCACCATGCGCGCTGCAACCCTGCTCGGCCTGTTGCTTTGTGCATCAGCCCATGCTGCCCCGAAGATCGCCATTTTCAGCGAGGACGGCTTCCCCTACTACATGGCCAGCGAGGCCGATTCGCCTCGGCTGTTTCAGGAGTTGTACCGGGGCATCGGCCTGCAAGCGGACCTCCTCGACGCCGCGACCCTGGCCAATCCCGCCAAGTTCAACGCGCACGAATATGTGGCTTATGTGCACCCCTACGGCAATACATTCCCACTGGAAGCCTTTGCCAACCTGACTGCGTTCCATGCGGCCGGCGGAATCCTGGTGATGCCCAGCGGCGTGCCCTTCTGCCACCCCGCGACTCGGCGAGGGGCTGCCGGCTGGGGGATGCAGGCGGGTGGCGACAGCGGCCGCATTGTGGGCACTTCCCATTCCGGCTCCGCCTGTCTGCAGATCCACAATACGACGCCGGATGGCTGGACCGGCCCCGCCAGCGCGCGGATGCCCGCCAACCCCGGCGACAGGTTCGTGGTCGGCGGCTGGGTGAAACTCGACCGCGACATTGCGCCCCACGAGAAAAACGCCATCTACCTGCGCTTCTTCGATGCAACGGGGCAATTCTGCGGCCAGGTCGGACCTGCCCTGCCGACGGCCGCGTGCGACTGGACGTACCTGCAGCAGGAAGTGACGGTGCCTGCCGGCGCGGCGGCGATGGACGTGTCCCCGCAACTATGGTCGCCCGACGCGCGCGTTCTGTTGGATGACCTGTCCCTGCGCCCCGCCGCCGGTGGCGCGAACATGCTGGCGAATCCCTCCTTCGAGCAAGCCAGCGGAGATTGGGTAGACCTGGGCCACGACAGCGCCTACCAAACTCACGACAAGGGCATCGGAATCGGCGGCTTCGTAAGCCCTGCCGAACCCGGTGATTTCGTGCTGAGCGACTTCGGGCGCCAGATTGGGCTCGATGCGGTCGATTGGTCGCTGCTCCCCGGTCCTTCGATGGCCCAGACCCTCGACAAGGCCTCCCTGCCGCCGGAGGACGAGGTGATCCCGCTCGTCTCAGCGGGCCCTCCCCAGAACGGCGTCTACCCGGCGGTGCTCGTCCGGCACCATTGCCCGCAGTTCAACGGCGCGATCGACGTGTGGGGCCGCAGCCACTGTGATACGATCACGGATCGCGCGCTTTTCCAGATCGTGCTGAAGTCCACCGTGGCCGCGCTGCAGATGAAGGGCCTGCTGTCCGGCCAGGAGGTAGCGGCGATGGTGGTCAAGATCAACGCGACTGTCCCCGGCAAGGAGCACGTGTATCAGCCCGTCACCGAGCGCCGCCCGTTCGATACTCCGTGGCCGCATTCGACCAGGCCCGCGGAGACGATCCTGGTGTGTGACGTATCACAGGCCCTGGCCGAGCAGCAATTCGCTCTCGCCGTGTTGCAGGGCCTCGTGAACCGCACGCAGCCGCGCCTCTACCTTCTTCACAGCCGCTACGCGCGCCAGGATCGGCAATGGCTCGACGAGCTGGCGCTGGAGGGGCTGAAGCCGCGTGAAGTGAAGGCGGACGAGGTGTGGCGCACTTTCGCCGGTGTGCCGAGGGGCCGCGTCGTGTATGACAGCACCATTATGAAGGAGATCGGGGCCTACCATGCCGACCGGCTGAACCTGACCAACATCGTCCTGATGCTGTGTGCGGTCAACGATGCGGTTCCGGAGGCGGTGCCGGGTAATGCTGCTCCGCCGGCCGGCCTGCCGGTAATTTTCGACACCCGGGGTAAATGGCAGACGCCGGGGGACATGTACGCCTGGGCATACGACACCCTCTGGCCGCGCATGAACCACCACATCCTGGCGACGCTATACCCGGGGATCTTCTATATCACCGACTACCTGGTGGAGAATCGCATCTTCACCTTCTGGTTCCCCTCGCAACGGACGCTCAAAGAGCAGGACCTTCTGGAGCGCGTGTTGGCCTCCACGCCACCCAACACACCCATCGTCGGCTGGTGGTTCTGCTGGATGCCCGATGTCCAGGACCCCGCTCACCCCGCCGCCGATTGTGTGGGCGAGGGGGAGGGTGTGCGGCTCGGCTCGATGTTCGGCAAGTTCCTGACGGCCTCGCACGAGGCCACAAACCTCAGCCTGCTTTCGGGGATGCCACGCCTGGGGCTTAAGCACAAGCCCGTCTCCCATCCCGTGGCGCTCGACCGCAGCAAGGTCTACTACTCCTTCCTGATGTCCGATGGCGACAACCTTGGCGAGGCGCTGATGATGCGCACCCGCGACCTGCAGTGGGACGCCTCGCGGACAGGCAATGTGCCTATAGGTTGGTCATTCGCCCCGGCCTGTGCGGTACTGGCTCCGCCGGTATTGAACTACTACCTGCGCTCGGCCACCGAGGCCGACTATCTGATCGGCGGCCTGGGAATCGGCTACACCCAACCGGACGTGTACGCGACGGCCTTCCCGAAGCAGCGCGACGCGATCTTTGCGCAATACGCGCGCATGACCGCCGATTCGCTGGCTCCGCTGGACACGAGCGCCCTGTGGCTTATCGGCGGCTCCAAGACGAACGTGAGCCGCTACGCCGGGGCCGGCGCGCCGCTGAGCTCCATCTTCCCGGACTACGGCTCGGGCGGAAAGCGGCCTTATGCCACGGTGACCTACACCGACCAGAAGGGCGTGAGTGTCTTCCGGGCCGTGACCGGATGGGGCGGCGACGGGGATTATGCGGCGCGGCTCGTGCGCGAGATCAAGGAATCGACCGATGGGGTGCGGCCGGGATTCGTGCACGCTTTCCTGCTCAACTGGGGCACCAACATCCCGCTGTTGCAGGATGTCATCAAGAAACTGGGCGACGGGTACGTCTGTGTTAGGCCGGATGAACTGGACCGCCTGTATCGGGAGTCGAAGCAGTGAGGGAGGTAGCGCTCGCGCGGGAGGAGCTGATTCTGACCACGAAGACACCAAAACACGAAACGGCCACGCAGGCCTCGACGGGCGGTGTGGCCGTTTAGTGCCCTCGTGACTTCGTGGTCAATCCCGCTTGGCTCGAGCCGTGCCAGGGCGCTCAGCGCTTCGCGAACGCAATCCCATGCGCCGGCACTGCCGTTCCGTCTACCGTGCGCGGTTCAGGGTTACTGTTGTACCAAAGCACCCCGCCGTCGACCTGCGTCGGGAAGACGCCATCCGCATCGGTGTTCGGCAGGGCGACACCCTTACTGCCCGGAACCAGATGCTCCGGGTGCGTCAGTGCCTGGACGACGGCCTCCGACAGCGCCAGCGGCGTTGCGTCGGGGACGATGAGCGTCGCGCCTTTTCCCAGTCGCCGCTCGCAGCCTGCCATCTGGCCCCAATCCATCTCCACCCGCAATGCGGTCCGAACCGGCGCTTCGTTTTCCGCGCCCTGCGAGCACATCTCGACCTCGCAGAGCGCGAGGCCCAGCGTGCGCCCGTCCTGGCTGCCGTGGTCGGTCGGCTTGAAGGGCGTGATCTCCAGCGTTACCTCGGCCAGTGACCGGCCTGCCAGAAGGTCCCGCGACACCGGGAAGCGCAGCGTCTGCGTGCCGGCCTTGTCAATGAGGCCCACCTGCCGGCCGTTCACCAGCACGCGGTTCGTGCCCGGCACCGAGTATCCGGTAAGATGCGCTTCGAGGATCAGCGTGGCGTCAGCGTCGGGGTTGCAGGGCACGCAGATTCCCGCGCGCGCGCCGCTCCAGCGCTTGGTTGCGCCGGGTATCGCCGGGAATGGCTCGCCGGCCTCCTGGCCGTTCCAGTCTCCGAACAGATAGTCCGCATCGTTGCCTTTCCCGATCTCCAGGCGGAAGCGGCGCGGCGGCGCGCCAACGATTGTGTTGCGCAGCAGCCGCGCCCCCGCGGGAGGCTTTGTGAAGAGCGCGTCGCGCTCGGCCTCACTGCCCTCCGGGGTCTGCAGCAGGTTTGCCTGCACCCCGGCCTGGGCCACGAGAATGCCGCCTTGCTGCACCCACTTCACCAGCGCCGCGACCTCCTCCGGCGCGGCATACGGCACCGCGGCCAGGGCGAGCACGCGCATGTCGCGTAGACCCTCGGCGCCCAGCGTGGCCCGGTCGGCGAGGTAGGTATCGACCCGGTCGCGCAGCGCCTTGGCGGCCTCGAACTCCTCGTTCTGCGTTTCCGGCCGCAACGCCCAGGAAGTCTTCGAGAGGTAGATGCCCGCATACGTGTGCGGGGATTGCCGCTGGAGCATGGGCAGGTAGGTGCGGAAGCGCTCGACGGCGTCCGCCCCGGTCATCACGTTGTCGGTGTAGCAGTGCAGCGCGTGTGCCCCCGAGGCGCTGGCGTTGTAGATGCGCGCGACGTTTCCATCCGGGTTCACCGGCCCGGCGGGCTCCAGGCCCAGCCCAAGGCCGAAGGCGCGGCAGGCCGTGGCCACCTCGCGAGTAACCGCGAAGTTAGACGCGTAGTCGCTGCCCTCATTCGTGACGCGCAGGCCCACGCGGTAGGGAGCGATGGCCCTCGCCTGGGCGGAGAAGTCCGCACCGATGATCGGCTCCCCGGCCCCTCCCACGCACAGGTACAACTCCGCCGCCGGCAGGTGCTTGCGCACGGTGGCAGCCATGAAGGCGGCCCAGTCGGTCATAGACTGCACGTACCAGTTGACCATGTCCAGGCGCGCCCGAGGCGAGGGGGCCGTGTCCGGGATGAACGGCGCGACCGCATCCCAGGTGGCGTAATCGGATTTCCAGGCGCGGTTGAGCGCCGCAATCGTCTGGTAGCGTTTGGTCATCTGGTTACGGAAGTCGGCGACGGCGAACTTGTCGCCTGCCCACCAGCCCAGGTGGTTGTGGAATGGCCCGGGGATGTCGTAGGTCCAGCCATCCTCCGGCCCCGCCGGATACAGGGTCTCGCCGTAGGTGCCGGAAGAGCCGATCAGCACAGACTCCAGCACGCCGCGGTCGCGGTATCTGTCGGCGAAGGCCTGCACGAAGCGGTCCACCCAGGCGCGCCAGGCCGGATTCCACAGCGACTGAATCTTGCTCGCCTCATGGTGTTCGAGGCACACGTATGGGAAGGACAGCGGCCCTTCACGATACCACTTGGGCGTGGTGTAGCCGGGGCCCGCGATGATGAGCGGCACCCATTTGAGCCGCGCCTCCTGCAGGACTTGCACCTGCTTGTCCCAACGGCTCCAGTCCCACGCGCCCTCCGCACTGTCCTCGACCGTCTGCCACGTGCAGTAAGTCTCCACGCCCGTGGCGCCCATCGCGCGGAAGGCCTTCGCCTGCCCGGCGTTGGCGGTCACGCAGCCGAAGGTCAATTCCATTCCTTGCCCGATGTGGGTGCGATAGGCCTCGAACGCCTCCGGTGGGGTGCCGCCGGGCACATAGTCGTCCGGGCGGGTCAGGGAGACCTCAAGCCGCCGCACGGCGAGGCTCCAGGCGCCCAGGCGCAGATCGGCCTGCCAGTTCTCACCCTTCCCGAAGCGGGCGTCCGGCAGATGCAGGATCGCGCGCTGCCACTTGCCGCTGCCGCCGAGGACGATCACGTCATCGCAGACCGTATAGCAACTCTGCAGGTCCGGCTGGGCTGCGGCCCGGTCGTACTCGACATTGACGATCCCCGGCTGTCGGTCGAAGTATTCCACCGTCACATACGCGTCGTAGCGGCCCGGCGCGATCCGGTCCTCATCGGCTTTGACGTACATGTAGCGCGCGTCGCCATCGAACCGGCGGCAGACGCTCCCGGCGATGGCATCAGGCACGTTTTTGCCGTCGCCCTCCGAGGGGACGGACAATCCGTGAGCGCCGTTTTGTGGACCCAGTTCGACCCACAGGGGCTCGGCCCACGCAAAGCCGCACAGCAACACGGCAAGGGCGATTGCATAGCGCATCTGATACCTCCGGCTGATAGGGCGAAGTAACCTGTGTCGCGCGCATGGCGGTTCGCTGAGCAGACGCCCGTGCTACTATTCCTCCGCGAGGCCGATCGACTGTATTTCGATGGCCTGGGGCTTGGCGTAATCGTCCGGGTACAGCCACGAGCCGAAGCAGATATTGACCGCCTCGGTCTTCTCCGGCCGCAGGCGATCTCCCGGCCCGCCCCGGTCCTTTACGTCCGGCAGCCAGTGGCTGAAGAACCTCAGCCCGGTGATAGGAATGCGCAGCTCCTGCCACTCCTCGGTGAGCGGCACCTCCATCGTGCCCCACGGCGACCCGTCGGCCTCGACCAGGACCAGCTCAAACCGCTTGGTGGTCGGCTCCCCGGCTCGCGCTTTGATGACCACGAACTTGGCCTTCGCCGCTTGCTCCGCGCACGGCTCGACCTGGGCGGCAACCTGCTGGCGGATCGATGTCGCGTCGGGCGGCGGGCCGAAGGCGGGCACTGAGATGCGCACCGCCATCTTCCCGGGATCCATGCCGGGAACAACCGCGATTGTGGCGGGGCGTCCCTGGCTCGAGAACGGACGGACAGCCGGCTCACAAAGCAGCACCGGCGCATCCGCGGGCACGACCTGCACCGACCACAGGTTCGGCTGGCGGCTGAGGAAGACGTTCTGGATTTCCACGGTGTGATGCCTCGGGCTTAAGTCGCCGAGAATCCACGCTCCAGTGACGATGGTAATGTGGTCCAGTTGCGTCAGATCGGGATTGGTCGCCTTCGTCGACCACATCGGGCGCAAGCGATCCACGGGCAGCGTGATCTCACCCCACGCCTGCGACAGCGGCACGTTTGCCCCGAACGCGTTGCCGTCTTTCTGCACCAGCGACACCTCGACACATGTGGTGTAGCGACCCCCGCGAGCAATGAAGGTGACGACATTCGGCGGCTCCCCCGCAGGGGCCGACGCCGCGACTTTCAGCCCGGTGCCGGCGCAACTGGGCTCTGCGCCGAAGCCGTCGGCATCGAGCTGCAGCGCCGTAGCGCCCGCGTCGCGACCGGCCACCCACTTCACCCGCGCACCCATGCCTGCCGGCCCGCCGTAGTCCACCTTCGGCAATTCGCCATCGGGCTTGATGCCGAGCAGCGCCAGACGCGTCGGCTCGCTCTCGGCCGCTGAGGTCTCCGCACCCTTCGGCAGGCAGTAAGGGCCGTCGGCAGTCTTCACCGCCAAGTAGTAGGACGCCTGGCCCGACGCCAGTAACCGCACCGGCGCCTGCGCCGACCAGGTATACGCCGTATCTCGCTTCATCGGCAGGTCCTCGAAGGCCTTCGCGCCTGCCGGGCGGAACCGCAATGTGCACTGAGACACACCCATCGCCGCCACATTTGTCGTAACCCGGTAGGGCTTGCCCTCGCGCCACGTAGCGGGGGCATCGATGAAGGCTGCGGGCGCAGCGGTACTCGATGGCGGACAGACGAACCCCACGCCCGGCAGCGTCGTGGGCGCGGACTTCCCGCTTGCGGTGAGCGCATACTCGCCGGGCGTCGCGTCGAAGCTGCCATCGCGCGCGGTCACGCCGGTATCCGCCGGCGTCGCGCCGTTCGCTTTAAGCACCCGGAAATCGCTGCCCAGGTCCGGGAGATGCACCTGCATCGGCCACTTGCCCCATAGGATGCGCACCTTCTCGTTCGTGCCCCCGCTGTAGGGGTCCGCGACCATCACGGCATCCGGGTACACTTGTAGCTTCCACACGCCGGGCGCGAGGCGGTCGAGAAAGTACGCTCCCGTTCCGCCGTAGCCGACCACCGGCGACGAGCCGACGCCGGCAATCCGGGTCAGCTTCGCCGAATCGGCCGGCATTGTCTTCGTATCGTTCGAGTATAGGAACGTGTCCCCTGAGGCCAGCTCGCTCAGGTTTTCCTCGTAGCTGACCCGCAACCCCGGCACGTCCGCGTTCGGGTTGCCGCGCTCGGCGCGTCGCATGACCTCGGCACCGATGGCGAAGCTCAGCGCCTTGCCGGGCGTATAGCACAGGTTCAAGAAATGCGTCTGCCAGTTGGCATTGCCCTCGGCGATGCACATCGGGTCGTACTGGAACTGCGTGGCGCTTTGCGCCCCTCCGCGGCGGAACGCCCGGGCCATCGTGGGATACATGACGGTCTGGTGCACGTCCGCGGCGTCGAACTCATACACGATCTTCGCCAGTCGCGCCAGCTTCGGGTCGCGCATCGAGGGGTAGTCCTGGATGCCCCTGAGGAAGTTTGCTTTCAGCATCATCCCGTTCACCAGGCCCGTCGGATACCACCCGAAGGTGACGCCGTCGAGCGTTGACGCCGCCGCCGCCCCGGCGCGATTTCCCCAGCAGTTGAAGAAAATCGGCTTCTTGCAGCCGGTGTCGCGCACCGCCTTGCACAGGGCATCGATGTACTCGGTCAACTGCGCGTCCGTCGTGCCGGGTGCGGGTATCGGCTCGTTGATAAGCTCCAGCGCGACAATCGCCGGGTCATCCTTGAACGCTTTCCCCGTGTAGCGGTTGACGTGGTTGAGATACTGCGTGAGGTAGTTGCATTGCGCCGTCCGCGCCTTCAAGTCGGAGATCATCTGCGGCATCGTGTACAGGTCCGAGAATCCGCCGCCGTCCGTCGTCTGCCACCACGCAATCGGCGTCATCACGGCATAGATGCCCCGTTTCTGGCACTCGTTGATGAGGTAGTCCAGCAGCCGCAGATGGTCATTATCGCGCAGGTTGCCGTCGTGGTCCGATATTTCGCGGTCCCAGCAATGTAGGCGGATCGCGGTGAGGCCAAGGCGCTCGAAATGCGCAACATCGTCGCGGATCGCCTTCTCATGGTCGAGCCCGCGCGCTTTGATGAGCTGGTAGTCGATGCAGAACGGGGGATAGTAGTTCACGCCGAACAGGGCGACCTCACTGTGGTCATCCTGCCAGCGCAGCACACCGTTCTCAACGGCGGCGACGCGATTGGCAGGGGCGGCGAGGGCGGCGTTCGCCACCGCAACAAGCGCTCCGATCATAGCGACTGCAATGACGTTTCTCATCATGTTCCTCATCTCAATGCGGCAAGTGGCGGGTACGCATTTGTCTTCCGCGCAAGGGACCGAGACACCTTCCCCTACCATCGCTACCCCGCTTCGGCAACCGACGGGCGAAACGTTCGCATCTTGTCAGAGGCTGACCGGATACCCAGGATGAAGGGCGAACGGCATTGAACCACGGAGACCCGGAGAGCACAGAGAACGGCTGGGAAACGGCCGGCCTGCCCCACAATAGGCGTTAAGGGACGTTGCCGTTCTCGGTGTCCTCGGTGTCTCAGTGGTCACTCGCCGTCCCTTTCTCCGCATCGCATCTCATTGCCGAGCAGGGCCACACAACCGGCATGGGAATACTATCTACAATTGAAACACCCCCTCCCCTATCAGCCTTGCCTGTCCGCTCGCCCTGAGGTAGACTCTTCCCATCGCACGATCCGCCATGAAGGGAGCCTCCCTCATGATCGTCCCCCGGCCCATCGTAACAACGCTTCTCGCGTTCGTCGCTACTCCCGTCTTCGCCCTCACGGTGCGCATCGCGACCCCCAACGGTGCGCCGCGGATCGTCGTCGACGGCAAGCCCGTCCGGGCGCGCATGTTCTGGGGCGCGCAGGCCGGAGGGCCGATCCAAGTCGGCCCCGCCGCACGCGTCGAGAGCTTCGACTTCGTCGCGGCCCAGGACTCGCAAGGAATCGGGACAATGCACTTCCGCTGGGGCCAGGCGCCTGGCGACGTGTACCTCGATGACGTCCGCGTCACCGACATGGACACCGGCAAGGATGTCCTCCCGACCCGCGACTTCGAGGCTGGCCCGGATTCCTTTGCCGCCGACTGGGCCTTTTGGCCCACTGGAGCGCAAAACACCGTCGGGAATGTGAAAGTGGAGCCGGGCGTCGGCCATAACGGGTCATCGGGCCTGCATATCCGGCTCACGGCTCCGCCTAACGGAACTTGGCCCGATTTCCACATATACAGCCTGCCGCGACTGCAACTCACGAGCGGCCACCGGTACCACGTCAGCTTCTGGGTGCGGGCCGAACCTGCCCGGACTCTCACAATTGGCTTCTACCGCCCCGGCAGCACGTACACCTTCCTCGGCGGGCCTCCGGGTAAGTTCGTCTCCCAGATCAAGCTCGCCGCAGATGCCGGCGTCGACCTGGTGAGCTTCCCGATTGACTTCCCCTGGCCCGAGCCGGGCCAGCCCACCGACTGGGGCTCCGTTGACGCGGAGTGCCAGACCGTGCTGCAGGCGAACCCGAAGGCGCTCCTCCTGCTCCGGTTCGGCGTCGATCCGCAGGAGGGCTGGCGCAAGGCTCACCCCGAGGACGTGATGGTATGGGAGGACGGCAGCCGCAAATACACTGCGGTCGTTGCCTCGCCCCGCTACCGGCAGGACGCTTCCGAGCGCATCAGAGCCCTTGTGGCTCACCTCGAGGAGCGCTTCGGCGACCATATCGCCGGCTATCACCCGTGCGGTCAGAACACGGGCGAGTGGTTCTACATGGACTCCTGGTCGAATCCGCTCAACGGCTACGCGCCGGGCGATCAGACGTACTTCCGCGTCTGGCTCCGGCAGCGCTACGGCAACGATGCGGCGTTACAGAAGGCCTGGGATCGGCCGGAGGTCACGCTCGACACCGCGACCGTGCCGACGCCCGCCGAAAGGCACGCGGCTCCGACAGGCGTGCTTCGCATTGCCGGCACCCAGCAGCCGATCATCGACTTCGTGGAGTTCCAGCAGCAGACGATGTCCGAGGCGGTGTGTGACTTCGCGAAGGCCGTGCGGGAGGCGAGCCAGGGGAAGAAGCTCGTGACCTTCTTCTACGGCTATGTGTTCGAGTTCGGCGCAATCGGGACCGGGGCCGGGTCGTCGGGGCACTACGGGTTGCGCCGGGTGCTAGACTGCCCGGACATCGACTTGCTCTGCTCCCCGATTTCGTACTTCGACCGCGGGCTGGGACAGAGCGCTCCCGCGATGACCGCCGCGGAAAGCGTGGCCCTCGCCGGGAAGATGTGGCTGTTCGAGGATGACACCGCAACCTACCTGAGCACCGGCGATTGCCCCGGCTGGACGGACAAAGTGAAGGGCCTCGGCGAGACGAACGCGCTGCTTACCCGCAACGTCGCCGAGGAGGCGACGCGCAACTTCGGCACCTGGTGGATGGACCTGACCGCGACCGGGTGGTTCGACGATCCGGGCATGTGGCGGGAGATGGCGCGGTTGAAGGCGCTCGACGAGCCGATGCTGCTGAGGCCCACGCCCTTCCGACCCCAGGTGGCGGCGATCATCGACGAGCGCAGCATGATGCGCCTCGCGTCAGGCGGCAGCGTCGTCGGCAACCCCGGCATATACCAGGCACGAGCGCCGCTGGGACACATGGGCGCGCCTTATGGCCAGTATCTGCAAGATGATGTGGCGGCAGGCAAGGTCGGCGCGAAGCTGAACGTCTTCCTGAGCGCGTG
>Ga0181520_10011409_pt1 | contig 11679 bp, 9 predicted proteins | sample PEATcosm2014_Bin_29_FD_132451 | JGI IMG/M metagenome (GOLD analysis project Ga0181520, IMG submission 132451) | Peatland microbial communities from MTU Mesocosm Facility, Houghton, MI, USA - PEATcosm2014_Bin02_30_metaG | ecosystem: Environmental > Terrestrial > Soil > Wetlands > Peat | place...
CTGACCAGCAAGGTTTATCTCGATTTGCCGATGAAGAAGCTGGCCGACGCGGGCGCGGCAGACACTTCCCGTGTCTTTGTCGTTGCAGAGTTAAGCGCAGGCAAAGAGGAGCTCTCGCGCAACCTTACCTATCTGGCGCCGGTGAAGGAGATTCATCTGAAGCCGGCCACGTTGAAGCTTGAAACCACGGGCGCCAACGGAGTTTACAAGATCCGCGTGAGCTCGCCGGTGCTGGCGCGCAGCGTATATCTTTCGTTTGGCAAACTCGACGTCAGCGTATCAGACAATTACTTCGACCTGCTGCCGGGAGAAGCGGTGGAGATCACTGCCAAGAGCAAGTCGACGCTTGAGGAGCTGAAGGCGCAGTTGAAGGCAGTTTCACTCACCGATGCCTTTGCGCCGGGCGCGCAGGTGACCACGGTTGCGCCCACGGCAAAACCGCGGCAGTAATTTCACTGGCGACACCATGCGATCCCACCCTAGCCGCAAAGACAAAGACGCGGCGAGGGTGGGGCACCCAACAGTAATTTTATGGCTGCAAGCAGAAGAGCAAAAACTGAGGGCCGGAGCGCGATGCTTCGGCCCTCGGTGCTTGCCCGGACCTCGCAGGATGCACGGCTCCAAGGGCAATCGCATTTGGACTTCGTTTGGAACAAAACCTCAAGCCGCTAAAAACGCAGATTCAATGCGCTTTGTAACAGGGCACGACTTCAGTCGTGCCGTAAGTTGCCCCCCAAAGTTGGAGGGCTTTAGCCCCTGCAAAGGGCATTTCCAAGCAGTTCATTTCGTTACGGCGACACTACCACATGGAAAATGACCAACAAAAGGCTTCAAGCAGGGCCTAAAGGCCAATCCTTTATTGCGGATTGATCGGCACGACTGAAGTCGCGCCCTGTTACAAGGTTCCTTTTTCGACCCTGTTCGGAATCGCAGCCTTTCACTTCGGACCGCATTTCAAATGCAATTGCCCTGGCTCCAAGGGCCTACAGCTTTGACATTCACATTCCCTTAACAAAGAAAAACGAATTATTCCTTACACTTAACCCACTATGATGACGGACGCACCACTGTCTTTTGAATTCCGCTCAGGCAAAGTCCCCGGTACCCGGATCTGCCGATTGCAGGGACCGCTCACGCTGCGCAACCTCTTCGAGTTTCAGGCAGAACTGCGCATAGGCCGGCCGCAGTTGGTGGATATCTTCGATCTGGCCGACGTCCCCTATATGGACTCGGCAGGGATGGGCGCTCTCATTAACTACTTCGTCCACTGCGAAAAAAACGGCGTAGAGATGATCGTGGTTGGAGCCAGCAGCCGGGTAATGGAACTGTTCAAACTCACCAAAGTAGACTCGGTCATTCCGCTCGCCGCAACGGTGGAAGCCGCGGAAGCCAAAGGCTGAGTTCCGCGCCCGGCTCGAAGCTGGCCCTAGAACAGGCCCTTACAGCCCATAGCGGAAGCCAGAACCCGAGGAAAACCGTCCCTCGGCGGCTAAAGCCGCGTTGAATCTTTGGGCTTTACGGCACGACTAAAGTCGCGCCCTTCCAAGGCCGCACATTCACCAAAGGCTGCTACGTAATGTCTTCCGTGTCGTATACCGGCGCGGCGCTCTTCTTCTTGGGGATGCCGTGAACGGAACTGAGCAGGTCTTCCACCACATCCTCAAGCTGGCGCTGGCTTTCGATGACGGCGCTCATGCTTTTCAGGTCGTCGGGCTCCAGAACGCGCTCCACCAGGGCCACCGCGTGGCACTGCGCCACGTGATCCAGATTGAGACCCTCCGGAGTCTTGGCCTTGATGCTCACCTGGTCCACGTCGATGCTCAGCAGGTCGGCGATGCGGTCGCGCATCTCTCCGGCGATGGGCGAGATCTTAGGTGCGGCCAGAATCAGGGTGGTATCGATGTTGACGATCCGGTAGCTGGCGTGTTGCAACTCCTCCAGGGCAAGGTTCAGAAAGACGGCGGAATCCGCATCTTTCCATCGCGGGTCGCCCGGCGGGAAGAAGGTGCCGATATCGCCCGCGGCCACGGCGCCCAAGAGAGCATCGGTGATGGCGTGCAGCAGGACGTCTCCGTCGGAGTGCCCTGCCAGGCCCTCCGGGTGATCGAGGGAAAGGCCGCCAATGCGAAGCGGAACACCCGGTTTAAAGACGTGCGAGTCGTAGCCAAATCCGATGCGTGTATCCATGGTCTCCGTGCCTGATATGTAGACGACCCATTCAGATTAACCCGAATCGCAGTAAAAGCAACCACAGGTTCTTCGACTTAACACTCCGGCGAACAGGGATTGTCGCTGGAGGGCTCTGGTGCCAATGTGCTCTCGTCAGGAAGACAGCATTCGAAGCGATGCAATCCTCGTGCCTGGTTCAATGTCGTCCTCCAGTCTCGATCAGCGGGCGCGCTGGCGGAGGTAAAACTCGGCCAACTCCAGGTCGCCGGGCTGGGTAATCTTCAGATTAACCTGAGAGCCGGGCACCACGGCTACCGGAAGACCGGCGCGCTCCACGACTGAGGCTTCATCGGTACCCACAAAGCCATCGCCGTTGGCCTCGGCAAAGGCTTGCTGCAGCAGGCCGTAGCGAAAACCCTGCGGAGTTTGCGCAAGTACCACGAATTCGCGGGGGATGGTCGAGGTAATGAGAGCCCCGTGCGCGGTCCGTTCCACTTGCTTGATGGTGTCAACGGCGGGCAGGCCGACAATGGCCGCGCCGTGTTGGATCACCGCGTCAATGGTGCGTTCGATGGTGGCCGCATCGATGAGCGGGCGCACCGCATCGTGCACCAGCACAATGTCGTCCGGCTCGGCAGGCAGGGCAGCCAGAGCATGGGAGACGGACTCCTGGCGGTTGTCGCCGCCCTCCACCACCTTGACGCGGCCGGCAAAGCCGTACTCGGCCACCTGGGCCTGGACGCGCTCCATCTCGGGCTTGCGTACCGCTACATAGATGGCGGTCACCCGCTCCACGGCCGCAAAGGCGCGCAGCGAATGAATGAGAATCGGGATGCCGGCAAGGGCTAAAAACTGCTTGGGCTGGGGGCCGGCCATCCTGGTGCCAAGCCCCGCGGCAGGAAGAATCGCAAATACTTGCATATCGGGTGGAGTATACAACGGCGAGGCACCCGGTGAGGAACAGATTGTCAGGAGCGGGACCTCCGGCGGCAAGGACAATCGGGTCACGTCTGCTCCAGAATCCGAATTCTGTTTCAAATCAGCCGTGCATCAGACTGGGCGCTAAGTCTCGGCGGGCTCCACGTGCAACATCTCGTTGGTAGCGCCAAAACCCAAGGCTTCGTACATAGGCGCTCCAGCATTGGAGGCGTGTAACACCACCACGCGAATGCTCCGGCGCCGTGCCTCTATCATGCAGCGCTCGACTAGTGACTTGGCTATCCCACGCCTTCGGTAATCCTGCTCGACAAAGACGTTGAACAGGTAACCCCGGTGCTCGCCTGCCGGGTCCAGAGGCTGAGGTGGCCAGTCCAGAATTAGGAGTCCAGCCGAGGCCACAGGGTGTCCGACATCCTCCGCAACCCATGCCAGGTATTTGTCTGCGCCGATCAGGCGTCGGACCCAGGGCTCGAAGCTCCGACTCATCGTTTCAATACTCGCGTCGTCCGCATGGCCCATGGCTAGGAACATAGCTTTGCGATGGGCGGTCAAGAGCCCGGCATCGGCAGCGGTGGCTTGGCGTATCTCCAACATTGAGACCAGTATAGGGGAGCTGTTTCATAGATCGTTGGAGAATTGCCGCAATCGGAAGTTGCGGTTTCGTCGGCGGAGCGCTGGGGCCGTATCATTTTGAGATGCGCAGACCTGTGGATATGAAGCTACCCCTCGATTTAACGCTGCTACGGCCGGGGTTGCGGCTAGCCGTCGGCCTGTCGGGTGGTGCGGATTCCGTGGCCCTGTTGCGCGCCCTCCACGAACGAAGCAGCGAACTGGGCCTGGTGCTTCATGCCGCCCACCTTCACCATGGCCTTCGCGGCGAGGAAGCGGACGGCGATCTGGCCTTTACCCGTGATTTGGCCTGCGAATTGAGCCTGCCCTTTCATGAACACCGGGTCGACGCCGTGGCTGAAGCGCATGAAAACGGCGAGACCATCGAAGAATCCGCACGAAGGTTGCGCTACGGCTGGTTCCGGCAATTGATGGCCGCCGGCGAAGTGGAGGCAGTGGCAACGGCCCACACCAGCGACGACCAGGCTGAAACCGTGCTGGCCAAATTTCTGCGCGGCGCGTGGACCGAGGGGCTTTCCGGAATCCATCCCGTGATCGTCTTTCCCGAGGGGCGCATTCTGCGTCCGCTGCTCCAGGCCAAGCGGGCCGAGGTTGAAACCTATCTGATGCAACTGGGACAAGGGTGGCGGGAGGACTCGTCGAACCGCCATCTGACTATCACCCGAAACCGAATCCGGCATGAGCTGTTGCCGCTGCTGGAGAGCTGGAACCCTCGTCTGCGCGAGCACCTTACACAGATGGCCGTGCTGGCCCGCGACGAAGAAGCCTGGTGGCAAGCGGAGATGGAGCGCGTGGCGCCGCAACAACTGCTGGCGGGACGACCGGTGAGGGGCGGCGGACGGGCAGCCGGCGAGGTTTTGGCCGTGGACGTGACCAGACTGGCCGCGCTGGCTCCGGCCGTGCAACGGAGATTGCTGCGCCATGCGGCCGGGCAAATGGGAGCCGCGCCCGATTTCGGCGCCACCGAGACACTACGAGCGCTGGCGCTGAGCGGGCGGGCCGGGCAGAAATGCGAGCTGGCCCTGGGGCTGACCGGCGAACGCACGCCCCGGGAGCTGCGTTTGGCAGTGGGGCCCGTTGCAACGGTCGCCGAGCGGGGAAGTGAGCAGGGAATTGAGGCTCTTCCGGAACTGAACTTCGCTATTCCAGGCGAGGTTGAGGCCCCAGCCTTCGATTTGCGGCTTCGGGTCGATCGATCCGGATCTGCACCCGCCAGCGGCCAGACCGCCACGCTGCGCAATTGGAAGCCCGGAGACCGGGTAGTGCTTCGTCACTCGAGTAGGCCGAGAAAAGTAAAGGAAGTGCTTGAACGGATGCGAGTTACAGGCACGGAGAGAAGAGTGTGGCCGGTGCTGGAGGTGGGCGGCCGCATCGTTTGGATGCGCGGTGCGGAACTGGAGCCTGAGCCGGGGATCGGCGTGGAAGCGACCAACCTGAACGCCGCGCGCGCGGCTTTGCGGCCGACGCTTACTCGGAATGGCTCTTGACCGGTGCGTCGGCCTTTCGGGGGCGCGGCCGGCAGCCCGCGAGGGCGCATGGATTCCGCGATTTTACCCACCATGGGAGGACAATTAAGGTTACTGCTCATTCACGCGGCAAGGTACTTTTGTGTGCCGGGAAGGGGTTGTGTACTTTCTGTGACTTCAGAGAACGTACCAGCGTCTAATGGATGATGTAGGCGGTGTTGGAGCTCGCTTGAGCGGTTTCTCCCCCGCCGGGAAAGAGGAATCCTGGTGAATTCGACCGTTAAGACGATCATGTTCTGGGTGTTTATCCTCATCAGTCTGATGCTCTTGTGGACTGTTGTGCAGAAGAGCACGAGCGGTGGCAAGGACACTGAGGTTGGCTACTCGGATCTGTTAGACAAGATCGAGGCGGGCGCTGTCCAGGATGTCGCCATCCAGGGGACCGAGCTGCACGGCCACATGAAGGGCTCGAAAGATCAGTTTCACACCACCATCTCGACCAATACCGATTCGCTGACCAAGGACCTGCATACTTACAAGGTTTCCTTCACCATCAAGGACCCGCAGAATAATATTCTGCTGCCGCTGCTTTTCAACATCGGGCCATTTGTTCTGCTGGGCGCCATCTGGTTCTTCATGCTGCGGCAGATGCAATCGGGCGGCAACAAGGCATTGTCGTTTGGCAAGAGCCGTGCGCGCCTGCTCTCGATGCAGCAGAAGAAGGTGACGTTCAAGGATGTCGCCGGTGTGGACGAGGCCAAGGAAGAGCTTAAGGAGATCATCGAATATCTGCGCGAGCCGCAGAAGTTCCAGAAGCTGGGCGGGCGCATTCCCAAGGGCGTTCTGCTGGTGGGACCTCCGGGAACCGGCAAGACCCTGCTGGCGCGCGCCGTGGCCGGTGAGGCGAATGTCCCGTTCTTCTCCATTTCTGGTTCCGACTTTGTTGAGATGTTCGTTGGCGTGGGCGCAAGCCGCGTGCGCGACCTCTTCGAGCAGGGCAAGAAGAATGCGCCTTGCATCATCTTTATTGATGAAATCGACGCCGTGGGCCGCCATCGTGGTGCGGGCCTGGGCGGCGGACACGACGAGCGCGAACAGACCCTGAACCAGTTGCTGGTGGAGATGGATGGCTTTGAGTCCAACGATGGCGTGATTCTGGTTGCCGCTACCAATCGGCCCGACGTGCTTGATCCGGCGCTGCTGCGGCCCGGACGTTTCGATCGCCGCGTGGTTGTGGGACTGCCCGACGTCCGTGGCCGCGAAGAGATTCTCCGCGTACACGTCAAGAAAGTTCCAGTTTCAGACGACACCAATCTGAATGTTCTGGCCCGTGGAACACCGGGATTCAGCGGCGCCGACTTGGCAAATATGGTTAACGAGGCGGCGCTGAATGCGGCGCGCTTGAATCGCAAACAAGTCACCATGTACGACTTCGAGCTGGCCAAGGATAAGGTGCTCATGGGCGCCGAGCGCAAGTCCATGCTGCTGACCGACGAGGAGAAGCGGGTGACCGCCTATCACGAGGCGGGCCACGCGCTGGTCTCGTTCCGGCACACGCACTCCGACCCCATTCACAAGGTCACCATCATTCCCCGCGGCATGGCCCTGGGCGTCACCATTTTCTTGCCTGGCGACCGGCACAACTACACCCGCGAGTACCTTGAGGCGAACCTCGCCATCTCCTACGGCGGACGCGTGGCAGAGGAGATCTTCCTCAACCAGATGTCCACCGGCGCGGGCAGCGATATTGAAAGCGCTACCGACCTGGCGCGGCGCATGGTTTGCGAGTATGGCATGAGCCGCCTGGGTCCGCTCACCTTCGGCAAGAAGGAAGAGCAGATCTTCCTGGGCCGCGAAATCGCGCAGCATCGCGACTTCAGCGAAGAGACGGCCCGGCAGATCGACCTGGAAGTGCGCCGCCTGATTGACGAAGCGTATCAGGCGGCTCACGCCATTGTGGAGTCGCATTCCGACGCCATGCACCGTATCGCCGCGGCTCTGCTGGAGCGCGAGACGATCGACGCCGAAGAGGTGAGGATGCTGATCGAGGGCCAGGAACTGCCTCCGTTGCGCTCCATTCTGGCTTCGCCCAGCGATACAGGCGGCACCACGCAGCAGGTGCTCAAACCAGAGGGCACGCGCAGCGGGCCAAACTACCCCGAAGGTTCACCTTCACCGGCATAGCCTGTTCCAATTCAGGAAACGCCGAGGGCCACCCCGCAAGGGGTGGCCCTCGGCGTTTGTAGTGGCAATTCGGAGCACTTGCGCCGGGGGAGTGATTTGCAACACAGACTGGCGGAGCTTCAAGCGTGAAACATGGTGCCCATAGAACGCCCATCTGGGGCCTGTGCAAGCTGCTGGAGATCCTCGTCCAGAGGTGGGGTGTTCTTTTGAGGGGATGACCCATGAAACCGGAGAAGAGAAAAGGCGCACTGACCCGGCGGCAGTTTGTCGCGGCCGGCGCCGCGGGAAGCGTTGCCGCGATCATTGGCTGCAAAGCCGCCGGGAATGGAAACGGTGAGTTTCTGAGCGCTGGGCAGGCCCGCACGCTGGGCGCAATCTGCGACCAGATTGTGCCTGCCGACGATTTTCCCAGCGCCACGCAAGCGGGAGTTCTGACCTACATCGACCGGCAACTGGTGCGACCTTACCGGCGTTTTCAGAACACCTACCGGGACGGCCTGGAAATGGCTGACGCCAATGCGCGCAAGCGCTTCGGCGGCGCGCTTGCTGACTTGACGCCGCCGCAGCAGTTGCAGGCTGTGACGGAGCTCTCCCAGCAAGCCCCGGAATTCTTCGAACTGGTGCGCAGCCACACCTTCCAGGGCTATTACGGCTCGCCGCGCCACGGCGGGAATCGCGATGCCCAAAGCTGGCGGATGCTGGGCTTGCCAGAGCCACCGCCGCTGGGCCGTGCGCAGTACGACCTGGGAAAGGGACCGCAATCATGAAACGAGTGAACGCTGTGGTTGTAGGAGCAGGAGCGGCCGGCGGCATTGTTGCCAAGGAGTTGTCGGTGGCCGGTTTGAGCGTCATTTTGCTGGAGCGGGGCAAGTGGTATACCGCCTACGACTGCCGCAAAGACGATTTGCGCAATCAGCGCACCACGGTGCTGGGCAACGCATTTGGCCCTGAGGACAAGGGCAATCCCCGTGTCTGGGTGGATGCCCAGGGCGGCTTGCATACTGTGCTGCCCAGCGAAGGCCCTTACCAGAACGATGCTGCCTGCGTAGGTGGCGGAACTTTCAGCTACGGCGCGCAGGCCTGGCGCTACATGCCGCAGGACTTCAAGATGCGCTCGACCTATGGCGCACCCGAAGGCAGTTCGTTGGAAGACTGGCCCATCTCCTACGACGACCTGGAGCCGTTTTACGACAAGGCGGAATACGAGATCGGCATCTCGGGCGACTACTCGGGCACGCCGTTCAAGGGTCCACGCAAGCGCCCGCTGCCCATGCCGCCTCTGCCCGCCGGGAAAGAGTTCGGCATTCTGGAGCCGGCGGCGCGCCGCCTGGGGCTGCATCCCTTCCACATTCCCATGGCGCGCAACAGTGTGCCGTATAACGGGCGTGGCCCGTGCATGCGCTGTCGCTGGTGCTGCGGATTTGCCTGCGAAGTGGATGCCAAGAACGGATCGCAGAATACGGTGATTCCGATAGCCTTGAATACCGGCAACTGCGAATTGCGTACCGAATGCATGGTGAAAGAGATCCTCACCGACGATCGGGGCCGGGCGAAAGGTGTGAGCTACTTTGATGAAAGAGGTCATTTGCAGGAGCAGCTTGCCGACATCGTAATCGTGTCTGGCTGCGCCACAGAGTCGGCGCGCCTGCTGCTTAACTCGAAGAGCAAGCTCTTTCCCAACGGCCTGGGTAACCGCTATGACCAGGTTGGTCGCAACCTGCAAGGTCATCAGTACACCGGGGCACTCGGCTTCTTTGACTTTGACACCTACGACGACGTCGGTCCCGGCGCCGACATCGCTATCTGCGACTACAACCACGGCACACCCGGCCTGCGCGGTGGCGGCATGCTGGCCAATGAGTTCATTCGCCTTCCCATCATGAGCATCGATCACCTGCCCTCCGGCACTCCGACCTGGGGCCTCGGCCACAAGAAGGCCATGCGCGACTGGCACCGCCGCACCATCGTCATCATTGGACCGACGCAGCAGATTCCCTCCGCCGAGGCTCGCGTAACCCTCGATCCCTTAGTCAAGGACAAGTGGGGATTGCCCGTCGTCCGCATCCAGGGTAACTGCCACCCCCACACCTACGAGATCGGCGATATACAGGCCGAACGCGCCCAGAAGTGGCTCCTTGAGGCCGGCGCTATCGATACGCGCCTCCTCAGTCAAGCCCAGAATGCGGAAAAGGTCAGTCACGGGGCTGACGCCAACAAGGGTCTTCCGCACAAGAGCCACAGTGAACTGATTCCCGCGTCCCAGCACCAGGCCGGCACTTGCCGCATGGGCAACGATCCGCAGGGTTCGGTGGTGAACAAGTTCTGCCAGGTTCACGATGTGGACAATGTCTTTGTCATCGACTCCAGCGTGCATGTCACCAATGGGGGCTTCAATCCGGCGCTGACCATTATGGCCGTTGCCTTCTACGCCTCCAATGCGCTGGTTCACAACTGGAAGGGCACGGGATTCCGGTCATGAAACGATATTTGAAATTTGCGGCAATGGCACTTGCGGCGCTGGCCCTGCTGGCCGTCGGCGGCACCTACGGCGCGTCGTACTACTACACTTCGCAGTATGGTCAAGGCTGCGCAAGCTGCCACGAGATGGCTAGCTACGTGAGCGTCGTCCACGGGTCTCCGCACCGGACAACCAACTGCATGGATTGCCACGAGGCCAGCCTGGGCACCAAGCTGCGCCATATTCGGGTGCATCTGTTTGGCACGATTCCTGAGGCCATCCGGCTGCGCGACAAGGATGTGGTGGCCATGGTTCCCAATTGCAAAAGCTGCCACCAGCACGAATACGCCAACTGGCACGCTGGACCGCACAGCGCCACCTACCGGCAGATCTTCGCCGATCCCGTGCAGAACACGAAGCAGCACCTGATGAACGATTGCTTCCGCTGCCATGGAATGCACTTTGATGGCGCCATTGGCGACATGGTGCAGCCCGTGAACGCCAAAGGCCCGTGGCATCTGGTTCGAGCGGAACTGGCCGATGAGCCGGCGATTCCCTGCCAGGCCTGCCACCAGGTGCACAGCCAGGGAGCGCAGGAAACCCGGCCCGCCTCGCGCATTTCGGTGGCCGGGGGGGCCGTTCACGATTCGCTGGCCTTCTTTGACCGCCGCGAAGGGATTCATTTCACCGCGACATCGCTCTCCGTTCCGCAGTTGCACGACGGCGCGCGGCCGGTAAGGATGAACCAGGACGCGCGGCAGGCCATCTGCTACCAGTGCCATGCGCCGCGGCATCCTGAAGCGGGCACGGAAGCAGCCGCAAAGTCCTGGGGATCGCAGGTGGGCTCAGGTGACGACCGTACGCCGATGGGCGTGCATGAAGGGCTGAGCTGCATCTCCTGCCACGCAGGCCATAATATGAGCGCCAAGGCCTCGTGCAAGAGCTGCCACCCGCAGATGTCGAATTGCGGGCTGGACGTGGAAAAGATGGACACCACCTACGTGAACGGGACAAGCAAGCACAACATCCACTGGGTGAAGTGCGCGGATTGCCACCAGCATGGAGTGCCCAAGATGAAGACACTCCAGCCGCTACATGCGGGGTCATGACGCCAGGCGCGCCCAGAACGCGTATTGACCTTCTCCTGGTGGAGCGCGGGCTGGTGCCAAGCCGCGAGCGGGCGCGCGCCATGATTCTCGCCGGCCGCGTGCTGGTGCGGGAACAGAAGGTAGACAAGCCCGGAGTCACCGTTCCCGAGGATGCGCCGATCCGCATCCTGGGCGACGACCCGCCCTATGTGAGCCGCGGCGGATTGAAGCTGGCGGGAGCGCTGGAGCACTGGCAGATCGCCGTAATCGGCCGGAATTGCCTGGATGTAGGCGCGTCGACTGGTGGATTCACGGATTGCCTGCTGCAGCACGGCGCGGCGCACGTGACGGCCGTTGACACCGGCTTTGGGCAGATCGCCATGAAGCTGCGCACCGACCCGCGCGTGCGGCTGCTGGAGCGCACCAATGCGCGCTTTCTGGCGCCGGGCGCGCTGGCCGTGGACCAGGGCGGTCCCGAGCTGACGCTGCTGGTGATGGACGTCTCCTTTATCTCAGCCACCTTGCTGCTGGGGCCGGTCTTGGCAGCCGCGCCTGCACTTACCGAGGCTGTGATTCTGGTGAAGCCGCAGTTTGAGGCTGGCCGGGGCCACGTGGGCAAGGGAGGGATCGTCCGCGATCCCGAGGCGCACAAACTGGCCGTGGATAAAGTGGCCGATTGCGTCCGCTCGCTGGGTTGGCAGGTGGTGGAGACGATTCCGTCGCCGATTACCGGGACCGAAGGGAA
>Ga0181520_10011410_pt1 | contig 11678 bp, 10 predicted proteins | sample PEATcosm2014_Bin_29_FD_132451 | JGI IMG/M metagenome (GOLD analysis project Ga0181520, IMG submission 132451) | Peatland microbial communities from MTU Mesocosm Facility, Houghton, MI, USA - PEATcosm2014_Bin02_30_metaG | ecosystem: Environmental > Terrestrial > Soil > Wetlands > Peat | place...
CTCTCTCATTATGGCTGTACCGAGCGCAAACAATTCGCTACACAGCTCAGGAAGATCCGGTCTGACACCGAGCTGCTCTTAGAGGATATCGAGGCCTACCACATTTACATGGCGTCAGAGATTACCCAGAAGGTCCCCGGTGATATCGCGGAAGTGGGGGTCTACAAGGGCGGATCGGCCAAGATCACCTGCTCTGCAAAGGGAGATCGTGCCCTCCACCTCTTCGATACGTTTGCCGGCCTGCCCAAAGTCGACGATGTGGATCAGGTCTGGCCGTTTTACGAGGGAAAATTTGCCGCATCCTATGACAATGTCAAGGCCTATCTTGCGCAGGAGAAGAATGTCTTCCTGTACAAGGGTATCTTCCCTGATACGTCGGATCCGGTAAAAGACAAGCATTTTTCACTCGTCAACCTTGACGTGGACACCTACGAGAGCACGAAAAAATGCCTTGAATTCTTCTATCCCCGCATGAGTCCGGGCGGTGTCATCCTCTCCCACGATTACCTGACGGTACCGGGTGTACGGAAAGCCGTGGACGAGTACTTCTCCGACAAGCCCGAGCCGGTGGTTGAGACCGCGGCCTCGCAGTGCATTATCGTGAAAGTATAACTGCACAACAACAGGCAGCCTTTTTTTAAGCATTCCCGGATTACTCCAGTGCGCTGGTTAAGTACATGCTGTGAAATGGACTGATCGTAAAAAGAGTTATTCCTTGAAGATGAGGATCCCGAAGATGATGAGCATAAGTCCTGCAAGGAGCACGACGATACCGATGAGGCCCTTGACCGCAATGATGACATCGGGCAGGAACGCCCAGATCGCATAAGCCCCGAGTATCAGCAGTACAATACCAACAATCAGTGCAGCAATTCCAGTTTTATCCATAATTTTGAATCTCCGCTACAATCTCTCTAAATTCGACAATATAAGAGTTTGCCGTTTTCTAAAAAAGCCCCGTTAAACCGGGTTTTCCTGATTGGCCCGGAATGATACAGATCCGGTCCGCGCAAGCCTGAGGATCTCAACAGAGATCTCCTGCACGTCTTTTGTATGGAATACAAACGACCGTTTTATCGGGAAACTTCCACTGACCCGCCCTGTAACTGTTCCTCGTCCCATAATGTAGGCCTCCACAAAGGGGGTCGAGCCCGCATTGAAGATACCGTACGTGACCGGTGCAATCGCAAGGGCGCAGTCGATGAATGGCCGGTCTGCATGCACTTTCTGTTTCTGGGCGCCAAAGGGCGGGTTCATGACCACGGTGTCGCAGGGGCCGATCGGTTCAGCAAGGAAGCTGGCATCCCCCCCGGCAATGTCGGCCACGATGCAGTCAACATCAGCGCCGAGCAGGGTGGCATTCTCCTGTGCGGTGCGGATGGCGACAGGGTCACGATCGACCGCCCGAACCGTTTTCGCGCCGAGGAGTGCGGCCCCGATCGCAAGGATCCCGGTCCCGCACCCGAGATCGCAGACTGACTTCCCCTCGATGTCGCCGTTCGTGTATGCATCATAGAGGAGCCGGGCTGCAAGGGTGGCCGGCGTCTGGTACTGCTCCAAAGCGACCCGGGGTGCGGTAAACCCGGCGCAGCGCTGCAATGCCATCTCCAGCTGCCTGAGTTTCATATGATCTCGTCAATGGTGTAGTCATCCCATGTCCGCACACCGCGGAGGATCTCGAACTCCTGCGGGGAAAGGACAGGTTTTTTGAACCGGACCTGGTCATCGTAGGCAAGCCTGGGGCACGCGGTGTTCACGTAGCAGTCGAACCCGAGATTGAGCAGTTCGTCCGGGTTCACCTCGCGCATGGTGACGATGACTGCCCCGGGTGAAAGTGCCGCGAGCCGTTCCGCAAGTGCCCGGCGCTGCTGGCCGCTTTTCGTGCTTACGATAATGCCGGTGCTCCGTGCGCCCCGGGCTTTTTCCATAACCGCAAACCGCCGGCGCAGGAGCGTGTCTGCGCTGACTTCCTGTGCAGTGCCGGTGAGGGGATCGAGTGCGATCACCCGGGTCTTTGTCGCAAGCGCAATACCGATCGGGTGGAAAAGACCGGTGCCGACAAAGAGAGTCTCGCCGGCCCCGGTTGATTTTGCCACGGCAAAACTGCACCCAAGCACCTGCCCCCGTAGCGGAGTGCGCCCGGTGCCCTCGGCGACCTGGACGTCATGGCCGTGCGATGCGAGAAATGCTTCCATTGCCGGGATGAGCGGGGCGTGCTGGACCGTGGTGACAAGGCCGACGGTCTTCTCCTTCAGCAGCGGCAGGGCTTTTTCGAGGACTGAAACGTCGAAGTTAACCGTCCATGGCTCGAAGAGGACGTTCTCCCTCTTGTCAACAGGTGCATGCCCGAAATGCACGAGTACGTCTGCATTCCCGTATTCAAGGGTGTCGATCGCGAGATCGCAGGCGCCGTAGCAGGGATCGCCACTGATAATAACCTCGAATCCTGCATCCTTCAGGTCTGAGGTGATGGATGCTGCCTGCCGTTTGAGCCCTTCGGGAAACTGGAGGGCGACCTTGTGCGCCCCGCGTTTTTTGAGTTTTTCCGTAAGGTCAGATGTGCCGCTCAACCACATGCACCCGGTCGGTGACATTGATCTTCACCAGCGACTTGTACGGCCTCCCGATGTCGGGATCGCCGCGCTGGATCACGATGCAGACGTCTTTTACTTCAGCGCCGGCGATCTCAAGTGCCGCAAGAAGTGCCCGCATCGTGCCTCCCGTGCTCACCACGTCATCGATGATCACGACCCGGTCACCTTTGTATACGCCGTTGAGGTACAGTTCCCCTTTCGAGTAGCCGGTCTTCTGGTGGACGGGCACCTCGCAAGGGAGTTTATACTCCCGTTTGCGCATAACGGTCATGGGGATGTCGGTCATCACCGAGAGCACCGCCCCGATGTGGATGCCCATTGCCTCGACAACCACGATCTTGTCGACATTGTTGAGGTCGAGAACTTTTATCATCGCACTGCACACATCGCGCAGCAGGGCGGGGTCAACGAGCGGGACGCCATCGGTGATCGGGTGGATGAAGTAGTTGTACTCACCCCGTTTCACCATCGGGCATGATTCAAGGGATTTTACCAGTCGGTCAAGCATGCATATCACCAAAATCTTTTAAAAATGCCTCAATACTGTTGCGGGTCACATGTGGCATGCAGACGATCCTCAGGTGGCCGTTCCTTGTCCACGAAACCTTCCACGGGGACGGGGCCTTTTCGCAGACAAAGGTTGCCACGTTCACATCCGGAGTCGCAGCCGCCTCGATACCGAGTGTTCCCATGCCGGCGATGAGGCGCCGGGTATTTTTCATGCAGCCGGCAACGACGGCTTTCATCCCCTCAATACCGAGGTAATCGAGCACCGCAAGGGCTCCTGCAACCGGGGCCCCCGGACGGGTACCGGCAAGCGTATACTCCTTTTTTACCGTGAGGTACGGGGTGTCAATGTTGAGCGCGTCGAGCATGTCCGGCTCCCGGGTCAAAAGACAGCCGGCCGGGATTGTGCTCATGCCCATCTTGTGCGGGTCGACAGCAATGGTCGTCACGCCGGGCAGGGCAAAATCAAAGGGGATCTGTTTATCGAGAAACGGGATCACCATGCCGCCGAACGCCGCGTCCACGTGCAGGAAGAGATCGTGCTGGCAGGCGATCTTTGCCAGATCGGCAATCGGGTCAACCATGCCGTACTCGGTGGTGCCGGCGACGCCGACCATGCAGATAGTGTTTTTATCGATGAGCTCTGCTGCCCTGTCGGCAGACATCCGCCTGTCGGGGCCGAGCGGTACGCTCCGTATTTCGAGGCCGAGGATGTCGCAGGCCTTCTTGAACGAGAAGTGGGCGGACACCGGGACGATGACGTTGGGGGCTCCCGCGTGCCGGAGGGCTTTTGCGAGCCGGAGCGCCTGGATATTGGACTCGGTACCCCCCGAGGTTGCATAACCCCCGGCGTCCTTTTGGTGGAAGAGCGTACCGAACCGCTCAATGAGCAGCCGTTCAAGCGATGCGGTCCCGGGAAAGAGTCCGGGGTCTCCGAGGTTCGTCTCCATAAAAAGCTCGTGTGCCTTTACCGCGACCGGGTGCGGGATCGTACACATGGAGCTGAGGATATACCGGTGATCAATATCCTCCAATCTTTTCGAGGATAAAAAAGAGAAGAGATCGTCTTCTGTCGTGCCCTTATTCAGCATCGCGGTTTCTCGCAGCTTCAAGGATGATGCGTTTCTCGGTGCGGGCAACAGCCTCGCGAATCTTTGCAATGGCATCGATATTTGCAGAGATGCTGGTGATCCCATGTTCCACGAGCCAGACTGCCATCTTCGGGTCGGAGCCGGCCTGCCCGCAGATTGAGCATTCGACCCCGTACTCGCGGCACTTCTGGATTGAGCTGTGGATCAGGGAGAGCACCGCCGGGTGCTGGGGGTTGTACATGTCGGCCACGTTCTCGTTGTTCCGGTCGATGGCAAGCGTGTACTGGATGAGGTCGTTTGTCCCAAAGGAGGCGAACCTGATGCCGGCCTGGAGGAAGTCCTCGATCATGATCGCGCTTGAGGGGATCTCGATCATGATGCCGAGTGCCACGTTCTCCACGTCGACGCCCCAGCCCCGCATCATCTCCTTGGCTTTTATGAACTGGTCGGGGTGGGAGACCATCGGGAACATGACACCGAGATGTTCGTAGCCGGCCTTCCAGAGGCGCTTGAACGCCTCTACCTGGAGCCGGAACTGGTCCGGGCTCTGGAGGTCGCGGCGGATACCTCTCCAGCCGAGCATTGGGTTGTGCTCGATAGGTTCGTTCTCGCCACCTGCCATGTTCCGGAACTCATCGGTCGGTGCATCGAGCGTCCTCACCCAGACGGTTTTTCCCGGGAACGCATCGAGCACGATTTTTATCCCGTCGTAGAGTTCCCTGACAAATTCTTCTTCCTTATGGTTGGAGATATACCAGCCGGGCGTCTTGTTGAGCCCGAGGATGAGATGCTCGATCCGGAGCAGTCCGACACCGTCAGCGCCGGTTGCCGCTGCCCGTGCCGCTGCCTCAGGGATCGAGACGTTGACTTTCACGCTTGTCGCTGTGATCATCGGTGCGCTCCCGACAACCACCGGTGCCGCCCCGCCTGCCTTTGCCGCCACGCCGACTGCACCCTCGTAGACAATTCCCATCTCACCATCGACGGTGACGAGCTGCCCGTTCCTGAGCTGCTGCGTCCCCGTCTTTGTGCCGACTACCGCCGGGGTGCCCAGTTCCCTGCTCACGATGGCTGCGTGGCACGTCATACCGCCTTCATCGGTTACGATCGCGGCGACCTTTCTCATCGCCGGCACCATGTCCGGGTTGGTCATCCGGGTGACGAGGATATCGCCCTCTTTTACTGCTCCCGTGTCCTTTGCATCCCGGATGATGACCACTTTACCGGTCGCGGTACCCGGCGCCGCTCCCTGGCCTTTCAAGAGAATCTTTGCATCCTTGTTCTGTCCAGACATGCCCGTTGCCTCTTTCTTTCCGATGGTTGTGATCGGCCGGGACTGGAGGATATAGATCGTCCCGGCAACAATGCCCCATTCAACGTCCTGCGGAACCCCGTAATGGTTCTCGGCGATCTTGCCATACATGGCAAGCTTTGCCACCTCGGCATCAGCGAGCACCTGCGCATCCTGCCGGGCCGCGTCAACGGCTACCAGTTTCGTGCCGTGGGATCCGTCAGGAACGATCTCCACTTTCTTGTTTGCAATTGTCGTTTCTGCGATGGACTCCGTCCGCTGGTCAAAAACATAATGGTCGGGAGAGACCGAACCGGACACGACCGCCTCGCCAAGACCCCATGAGCCCTCGATGATCGTGATCGGTTCGCCGCTGATCGGGTGGGAGGTAAACATGACTCCCGCTTTCTCCGAGTGGACCAGCTGCTGGACGACGACCGCAATGTTGACCGTACTGTCCTCGAATCCTTGTTTTGCCCGGTAATAAATCGCCCGTGCCCCGTAGAGCGAAGCCCAGCAGTTCTGGACTGCTGAAAGGAGCGCCACCTCGCCTTTGATATTGAGATACGTATCCTGCTGACCGGCAAAACTTGCGTCGGGAAGGTCTTCGGCAGTGGCGCTCGATCGCACGGCGACGATCAGGTCTTTTGGCGACATCTTCTTGTATGAAGTTTTGATGTCGTCTTTTAGCGCCGCCGGCATCTTTGCCTTCATTACCAGCGCCTTTATCGTATCGGCGGCCTTTTCAAGAGCCGCATTATCCTCTACATCCAGATTGTCCGAGACCTTGAAGATCTTCTGGTCAAGGCCGGTCTCGACAAGAAACCTCCGGAACGCCTGGGCGGTGACCACGAACGCCGGGGGCACCGGAAGGCCTATCGAAGCCATCTCGCCAAGGGAGGCTCCCTTGCCGCCGACCGACGAGATATCCTCCTTCCTGATCTCTTCGAGCCATAGAATATTGGGCACTTCTTTCATGCTCGCACCACTTATGATCTCACCTCCCCCCTGTTTAAGTATTATCATCTGCCGGTATCTCCCCCATGGGTGTCCCGGCCGGTTTTTTTTCGTGAGGAAGAATAACCCTGATTAGGTATTGCGCAGATATTGTATGGGTTTTTATGGCAAACGCGAGAGTGCTCGTCAGCGATCCGCTGGCGGAAGAAGGGCTTCTTATCCTCAAAGAGACGTGCGACGTTGATGTCAAAACCGGCCTGAAAGAGGACGAGCTCTGCGGGGTCATCGGAGATTACGAGGCCCTGATCGTGCGGAGCGGCACCGAAGTGACCGCAAAGGTGATTGCGGCAGGTAAACGGCTGAAGTTTATCGGGAGGGCTGGCGTCGGCGTGGATAATGTGGATGTGGACGCAGCGACCCGTCAGGGTATCATTGTGGCAAACGCGCCCGAGGGGAACACTCTTGCGGCGACCGAGCACACGATGGCCATGATGCTCTCGCTCGCACGGAACATCCCGCAGGCAACCGCGAGCCTGAAAAAGAAGGAATGGAAACGCTCGAAGTTCATGGGAGTTGAGCTTAACGAGAAGACGCTCGGGATTGTCGGCTTTGGCCGGATCGGGCGCGAGGTGGCGAAAAGGGCAAACGCGATGGATATGAAGTGCGTTGCCTACGACCCGTTCATCTCCAAGGAGCGTGCGGCCCAGCTCGGTGTTAAGGTCATGTCCCTTGACGAACTCTTCAAGGTCGCCGATGTGATCACGGTACATACGCCGCTCATCAAGGAGACAAAACATGTCATCAACGCCCAGAGCATCGCGACGATGAAAGATGGCGTGCGGATCATCAACTGTGCACGCGGCGGCATCATCGATGAAAAGGCGCTCTATGATGCGATCCAGAGCGGCAAGGTCGCCGGTGCGGCGCTCGATGTTTTCGAGGAAGAACCTCCCCTGGAATCCCCGCTTCTTACTCTTGACAAGGTGATCGTGACCCCGCACCTCGGGGCAAGCACGGTCGAGGCCCAGAAGAACGTGGCAATCCAGGTCGCAAAACAGTGCATCGAGGTCTTAAACGGTGGCTCCGCGAAGTACGTGGTGAATGCGCCGATGGTTCCCTCAGAGCAGGCCGAGGTGCTCGAGCCGTTTGCCGAGCTTGCCGAGAAGATGGGTCGCTTTGCGATCCAGACGGTCGAAGGACGGCTCGCGTCGGTCGAGTGTATCTACGGCGGCGAGCTTTCTGCCTACGCGGGAAGCATGAAGTTTGTGACACGGCTTGTCCTCAAAGGACTTCTTGACCCGATCCTCCAGACGCCCGTCAATATCGTGAACGCCGAGTTTGTCGCAAAGGAGCGCGGTATCGCGATGAGCGAGACGGTGACCGAGGAGTCCCACGGGTTCAAGAACCTGATCACGATCCGGGTGAAGACCGACAAGACCGAGGAAACCGTCAGCGGCACGGTGTTTGTGAAGGGCCGCAGCCGGATCGTCTCGGTTGATAAGTACACGATGGACCTGATCCCCGAGGGGTACGTGATCGTCTCCCGTCACCTGGACAAGCCGGGCGTGATCGGGCGGGCATCCACGATCCTTGGGAAGTGCAACATCAATATTGCCGGCATGCAGGTCGGGAGGATTAATCCCGGCGAAGAGGCACTCATGGTCCTGAACGTTGACAGCGAGGTTCCCGAGAACGTGATGAAGGAGATCCGCTCGATGTCAGGCATCTTCTCCGCGACGTTTGCCAAAATCTCATCAAAGAAGATCTAACTCTTTTTTATATGATTTTTTACGGGATTTGCCATTGTATACTCAACCGTCCTCGTATACCGTGTTCCGGTATGCCGGATCATGCTCAAATAGAAAGAAAAAAAGGTTCTGTCGGTATATCCCGGCGGGGCTTAGGGATTCTGCACTTCTTCCTCATACACCCGCGTCGTTACCGGCAGGATGTTTGGGCGCTTGTCGTTTATGATGTAGACGTAATTCATCACGTGTACGAGATACTCAAGGTAGCCTTTGGCAAAGTTGGAGAGCCCTTCATGCCGCCTGCCAAGGATCAGGATGTGGAACCACTGGATGAACAGGCAGATGAAGGTAATGATCCAGTAGACCCAGACGACGATTGCAATCAGGATCCAGTAGACGATGCGGATGAGCAGCTCAAGACGGCTTGCATCATGCACGTACGTGAAGAGCTGGGTGGGGGCCGGGGTAGTTCCGGCGGTCATGGTGTACCTGTTTTTTCCTTTGGGATGAAGGATGATAAACTGATCGGTCTTTTTGTGCGCCCTGATCCGGGTCTGGGGAGAAAGGCGGAGCGGATCGTGGCACAGGTACTCTATTTTTTAATAATAGGATGACAAATATCGTAGAGCATCAGACCTTTTGCGGGCTCGTGGTCTAGTTGGCTATGACGTCGCCTTGACATGGCGGAGGTCCTGAGTTCGAATCTCAGCGGGCCCATCGGGATACGCCACTCCTCCTATCGTCGGAGTGGCGTGGGGGAAATCTGAACAACGTCCCTCAACGTCCCTAATTCTCTTTTCGAGTTCATTTAACCGAGTGTGAACGGCGTCCTGCGATGTTTCCACACATGGTGGCTGTGCAATTGGCTGTGCAGCACTTTCCTCAAGAACAATGAGAAAGGCGCGTGCACCGTCGTGAGAGGATTCGTACAGGACTACATGCCTGCCGATGAGATTTCCGTCATTTTTGGGCAGGCGGACTATGGGATACACGCACTTGGGGTTCGCCGCTTGCCGACCTACCGTAGTTCTCGCGATCTCTTTCACGGTCATGTTCCTGCTTGCGGCTGGCTATGGCTCGGGCTAGGTGATAAAATGCTAGCCCAACGGAGAAGGGGGTGGGGATCAGGGAATTACGTTTTTTCTGATAACACCCTGTTCATACAACAGACAGAGAATCTGTATAAATGTCCTGCGTTGGTCGCCCTCGTATTGCGTGATCCTATCCCACGGATCGGGGTCTTTCTTTGCATCCTTTATCCGTTTGTCTGTTGTTTGATAATCGTGAATCAGGTTTTGCAACGACTTCATGTATTCAGAAGATTTCGGATCTGGGGACTCGAATTTTCCTCCTCCTATGTAATCAAAGAACATCGTAATAGTGGGGATCATGACCTTCTCCATCGCTGAGAGAATGTTGTCGCGGTGCATACTCTTAGATTCACGGTTTCGTTTCGACCAATAATTTTCCGCGAGTCTTTGCGCGCCGTCAATTTTGATGCCGTTAAATATATCCATAAAATAACAGAGGGCGAAGAAATGGCGATAGGAGGTTATGCCGATCACTTCAACGTTGTGATGTGCTGCAAGTCGTTCGGCATACTCTTTTGGAGGCATTTCGAGGATGGGATTGAGGTAGTACTCCCATTCAATAGTTAGGCGGTATAAATCCGGGTAATTCACGCACAATTCGAAAAAGTGTCGGGATAGTTTCAACATCTTTTCTAATTCTCGGATGTCATTTCGTTCGATACCACGAGTGTCGAGTTGTTTTTCGACTATGAGAGTCCGAACCCATTCTTTTTGCCACAATAAGTCCTGCAAGGCATGGTATGTATTGAAAATCGTGTGTATTGATGAGACATCCCGTTTTATGATCCATACCTTGGGTTTAGTACCCCGTTCTTTCGGTTGATTGAATTTGGATTTAATATTCGGATCTTTTCGCAATTGTGCCTTTTCTCTTTTAAGTCTCCTTCTCTCACAATCATCAGTTGAACACACTTCAATCAGACTTTCTTTCTCAAGTTCATTCATGGGTGTTTTCAGGGGAACCCATGGCCCATAGTCCCGATTAACACCGATTTTTCCGGCGATTTCTTCCTTCGTCAACTCATCGAATTCCAGAAGGGATTTTAGAATGTTTTCCCTATTCTCCTTAGATTTCGTAATCTTTTCTTCTGATCTTAGTTTTTTTAGTTGGTCTCTACTTCTGGGCATAGATCATCTCACAGGATGAATTAGTTGATTCTTCTCGTCGAATTACTAAATATTTTCCCCACTCTTTTTTTAGGAATTGGGTTATCAGACGTAAACAAATCATGAAGAAATTAGTCACTTTTTCTTTAGGAAATACCCAATCTCCGAACCCCGATTTAAAAACCAAGGCAACTTTTTGCATAAATATCGTTTTCATTATACAAATAGGAGGCAACAAGTACGGCCAATAGGAACCGACAGGTTGTCAGGAAAGACATCATGAAAAAACAAGAAGGGAGGATATCCGCGCCCATTGTCGAGATGCAGTGCGGTATCCTTCACCCAGATAAATACAGGTCATACCTGTATTTATGCGTTTTCGGGCATCCGGAAACGCAGATGTATCGTAGAGGTGTGATCGAATGAGTGGCACCTCTAAAGACGAAAAGACGCTCCCGACTTATGAGTTGATCCCGGCCCAACTGAAGGAATATCCGCAATGGGTGGTCTGGAAGAGAGAGATCCGGGAAGGGGAGGCGACAAAGGTTCCTTACAGTGCGAGAACCCACCGCCGTGCAAGCACGATTGACTCGCGAACGTGGACTGACTACGAACAGGCACTGGAGGTATTCCAATCCGGCAACACGTATGACGGTCTCGGATTCGTATTCACGAAGGATGACCCGTTCTTCGGTATCGATTGGGATGGCATCTGCGATTTACGGTTGGGGGTTATCGACGAGACGATCTTTGCCGACGAGATCCTCGCGCTCGGAAGCTATGCAGAGACATCTCCCTCGGGAACCGGCGTCCATGTCATTGTGATGGGATCATTACCGGGTGACCGCAAGAAAGGCGGTAATCGCGAAATGTATGAATCTGGTAGATACTTCACGATGACGGGCTGGCATATCGGCGGTACTCCTGCAACCATTGAGAAGGCGCCGCAAGATGTTCTTAAACGTGTTTATGGGAAGATGGTCGGGGAGACCGGATCACATTCCCCAGCATCTTTCCACGACATGCAGAGATCGCAGGGAAAACCTCCAATGGTTCTGTCACTAAGTGACGAGGAGATAATCGCGAGATGCCTACTCGCGAAGAACAGTCCGAAGTTCCGTGCTCTTTTTGAACGTGGTGTGAGTATTTGCCATAAGTCACCCTCAGAGGATGATATGGCCCTATGTGGGTTACTGGCGTTCTACACCAATGACCGCGCTCAGATTGACCGAATATTCCGGCAATCCCGTTTCTATCAGGAAAAATCTCTTTTCTATAAGAGAAAATGGGAC
>Ga0181520_10011411_pt1 | contig 11677 bp, 4 predicted proteins | sample PEATcosm2014_Bin_29_FD_132451 | JGI IMG/M metagenome (GOLD analysis project Ga0181520, IMG submission 132451) | Peatland microbial communities from MTU Mesocosm Facility, Houghton, MI, USA - PEATcosm2014_Bin02_30_metaG | ecosystem: Environmental > Terrestrial > Soil > Wetlands > Peat | place...
CCGCATTATACAATTCCTCTTTTGAAGTATGAATATAGACTTGCGTTGAGCTTAGGTCTCTGTGCCTCGCAAAAGCCTTAGTGAGCGTGATGTTTCCATTAACTGCTCTATTGAATGAGGTTATAGCGTAGTGCCTCAAGCTATGGCTACTCAAGCGATAAAGCCTTCTCTTGGTTCTCCCTACTACTGATTCCTCAGTAGTATCATAAATCTCATTAAGCCCTGTGAGCGAGATATAGTGCCTAAACATATTTCTGGCATAATGCAAGTCTATGTGAGGCATTTCGGTATGGCTGTATCTTTTATCTGCGAAAAACAAAAAGCCCTTACTATCGTCTATCTCTTTGGTGTGCCTCTGTAAGTAGTCAAGCGTTTGGCTAAATAAGAATTCTGGCACTTTTTGTATGTCAAGCGTCTGAGCCTTTTCTGTGTGAACTTTAAGCGTGTGTGCTGTAAAATCAAAATCAGCTATATTCACCTTAGTAACCTCGCCAATCCTCAAGCCACAGAAAGCTTGATAGCTGAACATAAGTAAGAAGCGGTCATCCTCTATCACGCTCAAGAACTTAACAAGCTCCTCCTGAGTAAAGCCCTTGTTTATAGCTCCGTATTTTCTAAAGCTCTTATGCTTCCATTTATGCGTGTAATGATGCGAGATTATCTTTTGAAGCTCCTCAACCCTCCATTTACTAAGCAGGGGTAGCAATTCCCTAAGCTCTCTTTTTATACGCTGAAGCTCCTCTAATTTGGTGTCCTCGTTTATAGCCATGATAGACACCTCAAGAGATACGAGCCTGACGTATAGCCCTTCGTCTGATATTGGGGAGATTTGAACTCCATTGATTCGTTCATCAAATTCCTGTAGGTTATCAAGTTGACGAAGACCGGGCGTTTCTTTGGAAGAATGAGGCAGTCCGACGCCTGAGCTTCCAGCGAAAAACCGCCGATCGCCTCCGAAGGAGGCTCTAGAGGCGGTTTTTCTTGCTTGAGCCTGAGCTTCCGAGCGTGGGTTCTGGGTTTGGGGAGATTTGATAGATTTATATATCTGGCTAAGATAATGTTGGGATTGGAGTTGTTTTCTATGAAAGTCCAGATGACCCCACAAGGGGGAGAATTTGTAAAACACGCTTTGTTAGTGCTTGGCTTGATATTAATGATTGGAAAATTCTTTCTAGTGCCTTTAGGTCTTCCTGCATCATATTTATATCCAGAAATCTTTATTTGTGCTGTCTTTCTTTGGATAGGGTTATTGGATATCGCTACTCCGCTTGGAGCTACCATACTTACAGCTATAATTGTGGTTGTGCTTCTCATACTCTAGCCCCAAATAACAGAAATAAAAAGAATAAGATGCAACAGAGGATTAGGAAATACACAAATAATCCAACATAGTGTTTCTTGTCCTTCCAATCAATTTTACCAATTAGCCCCCATTTCGCTAACCAAGTCGTAAAACTATTCATAGCTACGCACCTCATAATTCGTTAAAGGAGAAGATACGATTAGGCTAAGGATTAGATGCTTATAGAAGCTTGATAGTGTTTGTGTGCAGAAACCCGCAACCCCAAGTCTTAGGCCAGATGGAGATAATAACTGCTCTGGAAGCTTATACGTATGAGAAAAGGCTTAGTAAAGCCACAATGAAGACGGCAAGCATAGACCTGAAGACGGATAGTTTCATTACCTATGCTCTACATGATTCCGATGAACGTTTATAGTTCTATTGATGTAAATAAAAATTGTTTATATGAATACAAATAAGATCGCCTATGTCTTATTTTTCCTATCTTTATTAATTACCTATACTAACGCAGCAAGCCAACTCAGCCTAATCAACTATACTGGACCGGGTTACTATCATCTCAACGGCAGATACCAGTATATATCAAGTTCGAACTACACAACGTACCAATCAGCATCTTCGGGACTGACAACCGTAACATTAACGGAAACTCCAAGCGCCGCTGCGACATACTGGAGTGTTTGCGCAACCTGGATGGGGCCAAAAACCAACCAAATCAACGAGTCAGGCAGCACATGCATAGAACCTTATGTCTCTTCCAATGACGTCATCATCCGCCCACCTGCATCAGCTACTAAGACCGTTACGGCTCCCATGGGCGCGGTCATATACTACGTCTGCGCCATACCCGCAACCACAATCACCATAAACGGAGTCTCCACGAACGGCCAAACCGGAGGATACTCATTCTCAGGCTGGTCAGGCTCTTATAATTCGGCTGCCAGCTGCCAGGACCTACAACCTCCCTTCTTAAATGTCACCGGCCCAACGACCCTACAGGCTAACTTCCTTTATAACTCATCAATTACCACATATAAGTTCAATGAACTGGCAAGTCCTTCTGTAGGAGGAGAAGTCGGACCAGGGCCAGGTTCATACTCAGCCGGAACTCCCATAACGATCTCTGCGACTCCCAACTCAGGCTACACCTTCAAGAACTGGACCTGCACCGGCACCGGCTGCTACTCTGGGCCTTCCGCAACCACGACGTTCACTCTGAGTAGTTCAGTGACTGAGCAGGCAAACTTCGTTTCCTCCAACTCACAGACTACAAACGGTGGATGCACCATCACGGCAACTGAAAGTCCTTTCTATGGGGGATCAGCATCAAGTTATCATCCTAACGGAACAACCTGCGGTTCAACTCTCATCATCTCCGAACTCAACAACTCCGGCTACGCCTTCAAGAACTGGACCTGCACCGGGACAGGCTGCTATTCCGGAACTTCCTCAACTGCAACCTTCACTCTGAGTAGTTCAATAACAGAGCAGGCGAACTTTGTTCTTGCATCAACCGTAGGCAATACTTGCGCATCCAATATTGTAGCAAATCCTTATGGAGGAGGAACGGTCTCCAGCGCGGGAGGCGCTGCGTGCGGGTCAACGCTTTCAATATATGCAGTTCCGAACCCAGGATACGTCTTCACCAGCTGGACTTGTACTGGAAAAGGCTGCTACTCCGGAACTTCCTCAACCGCAACCTTCACTCTGAGTAGTTATGCAACAGAGCAGGCCAACTTCCAACCCTCATCAACCTTACCCTCATATCAACTTACTGAATCGGCAAGCCCTTCGATTGGAGGAAGAATTGCCTATTCTCCGGCAACCCAGATGACACTCGCATATCCTGCAGAAACCCAAGTAACGCTCATCGAGGCTCCTAACGCAAGCTACGCCTTCAAGAACTGGACCTGCACCGGAACTGGATGCTACTCTGGGCCTTCCATCTACCCAACTATTACTCTGAGTAGTCCTACAACGGAGCAGGCTAACTTCGAACCTTCATCAGCCACACTATTATATCAATTAACCGAATTCGCAGGTCCTTCAACAGTAGCAACAGTTTCTTCAATATCTACAGAAGGAACAGCCCATCCTGGCTCAGGCTTAACAGTCTCCCCAGGAACAGGCTACTATCCTCCAGGAACTCGGATAACAATCTCCGCAACCCCAGACTTCGGTTACACCTTCACCAGCTGGTCAGGAACCGGAACGGGCAGCTATACCGGAACAGCCGCATCTCCCACAATCACAATGAACGGGAACATCGTCGAGGACGCAAATTACGTGCTCATACCTGGGAACACCACACTCACACTACGGGCTCTAGCAATGCTTCATGGTTCTCCAACTACCGCTGCTCTTTCTAATTTTTCAAATGACCCTCTAACATACTGGCAAATCTGCGCAGCTTGGAAGATGCCAGGCGAAATCTACGATGCAGGCAGCACATGCCTAGGGCCTATCGTTTCTCCTAATGGCACAATTATCAGTCAAACAGCCTCCATCGGAACTGTCATAGTTCCCCTGGGAGCTATCATAGATTCCATCTGCGCTGAGCCAGTCACTACTGCCAAAGCAAATGGAGGATACTCATTCATAGGCTGGGGAGGATCTGGAGCTTCTTATGATTCGGAAGCCAACTGCTGGAACTTTCCTTCTCCATCAGTCAATATCACCGGCCCGACGACCCTGCAGGCGAACTTCCTTTATAATTCATCAGTTGCCACATATAAGTTCATTGGACTGGCAAATCCTCCTGCAGGAGGAACTCTATATGGATCCGGCATATATTCAAATGGAACTCAGATAACCTTCTCCGAGACACCTGTCGCAGGCTACTTCTTCACCGGCTGGACCTGCACCGGCACAAACTGCTACTCCGGAACTTCGCCTAATGCAACCATTACCCTAAGGAGTTCTACAACAGAGACAGCCAACTTCCAACTCTCATCACCTCCGTCATCATATCCATTTGCCGAATCGGCAAGCCCTCCTGCAGGAGGAACTGTCTCCCCGGGATCAGGCTCGTACGCACCTGGAACCCAGATAACAATCTCCGAGCATAACAACACATGCTACGCCTTCACCAGCTGGACTGGAGTCGGTGCGGGCTCCTACACCGGAAAAAGCAAATCCACAACAATCACAATAAACGGCACAACAACAGAGACCGCAAACTATTACGCGATTGCAACAAGCGCATGCTCCAATTACTCAATCTATAATACTCTCATCGATAATCTCCTCGAATCAGCAAGCCCTCCTGCAGGAGGAACAGTTTCCCCAGGAACAGGCTCCTATCCTCCGGAAACCAAGATAACAATCTCCGCAACTCCTAATTCCGGATACACCTTCAAGAACTGGACCTGCACCGGATCGAGCTGCTACTCCGGAACAGACACTGTCGCTAATTTTGTAATAACCTCAAATACCGTAGAGACAGCCAACTTCCAGAGTGTTGTACCCTCATACAATAATTTTATTTGGATGATTGATGGAGCACTACCTCTCCTTTTAAACGTTAATTCCTCTTATCCGACCAAATACCTTGATACTAAAATTTCTTATGTAATTGGAACGTCTATGCCTAGCGGATGGATTACAAAGAGGTCATTATACTATCCAAACTATTATACTCTACAGAATGCCCTGCAGAATAATGCAGCAAGCACCTCGCTAAACCTCGTAGGCACAAATGCGGTATTGTATGATGATGAGGACTGGAATTTCACACCTCAGGCTCAGCAGCTGAATCCTGGCTACTACACTCAATTGGCAGAAAATGTGGCTCACAGCAAAGGTCTCTTGCTTATAGCAACTCCTGGTATAGATCTGGCAACCGCCGAGGGCTACAAAGGGAACAAATTCACTGGATTCGTAGCCTTGAATATAGCGGGACAGGTGGCTCCGTATGCTGATATCTATGAGATACAGTCTCAAAACACAGAAAATAATGTATCACAATTCAGCAGTTTCGTAAGTCAGGTCAGCGCCCAGGTACGTGCGGCTAACCCAAACGCAATAATACTTGCCGGAATATCTACAAACGGAGCCCCAAACGGTCCGACAACTGCAGCAACGCTCTTGAAAGATATAAACTCAACTAGGAACAGTGTTGCAGGATATTGGTTGAACATCGCCAATTCAAGCGCCTACTGTCCAAACTGCGGCACCGCACAGCCGCAGGTAGCAGTACAGTTATTCCAGTACTTTAGCGCGGCCGGACCTGCAACCCTCACATTCACAGAGAGCGCATCCCCATCAGCAGGAGGGAGCGTCTCTCCGGGAAGCGGAAACTACCTTTACGGAAGCGCTGTCACAATCATCGCAACTCCCAATCCCGGCTACGCCTTCACCGGCTGGACCTGCACCGGCTCGGGCTGCTACTCCGGAACTTCTCCAACTGCAACCTTCAACCTAAGCAGTTCCGTAACAGAACAGGCTAACTTCGTCCAGACGCCAACTGTAGCCAATCTCTGCACTCTCAATGTTTTCGCAAACCCTTCAAACGGAGGAACGCCATCAATAAATGGCCAAAAGTTTGCAATAACCTGCGGTTCAGCAGGTCCTTCTGGCGGAGCAGCTTGCACTTCCGCAAGCCCTTCTACTAGAGCAACTCCACCAACAAACAGTCCAGGGTCTGAAACCGGCTGCGGATCGCCTGTCTCATTTTCCGAGACCCCTAACTCAGGTTACACCTTCACCGGATGGACTTGTACTGGAAAAGGTTGTTACTCAGGAACCAATGCATCTGCCACTGTGACCTACAATGGCGTCATCAACGAAACGGCAAACTACAAATCCACCACAGCATCCACGGTCTCGTTAATTACCTCAGTGAGCCCTTACAACGGCGGGGGCGTAAGCCCAAGATCCGGTGCATACGACTACGGAGCAAACGTAGCAATCTCCGAGACGCCGAGCGCCGGCTATACGTTTACGGACTGGGTCGGAATCGGCACAGGTTCATACACCGGAACAAACTCCACCGCGCATATAACGATCAACAATCCAATTATTGAAACGGCAAACTTCAGGCGAACATCTTCAACTCGGACAAATAATGCAAATACAATTGTCCAACCAAACTATCCCACACCAACGAACTCCTCGGTTTCGCAGCAGAAAATAAGCAATATGATGAATGTTCTGCGTGCCTTCTTAAAAAGCCTATTAGGATCCAAGAATGGCAGTAGTTTCACAACAGGGCAGGCAAACTCCACTTCTTCCAACTCGCCAAATACAAGCGGGACCTGCACTGTCAATCTAAACGCAAACCCTTCAAACGGAGGAACGGTCTCCAGCACCGGAGGCGCAACCTGCGGCTCGAGTATCTCGATCTCCGAGGCACCCAAAGCCGGTTACACCTTCACGGACTGGACCTGCAGCGGCAGCGCATCGTCTTCATGTCCAACAGGAACACAGACCTCATTCTCATTCACCGTCACTGGCAGCGCGACGGTCACCGCCGACTTCACCACATTCATTGCAAATACCGCAGCGGCCAATTATACACTCACTGAGTCCGCATCTCCTTCAGCCGGAGGAAAAATCTTTCCAGGAAGCCGAAGTTACGCTCCAAACAGCACCGCGATGATATCGGAGCAGCCAAACCTTGGCTACGCTTTCGTGAACTGGACCTGCACGGGAAAAGGCTGCTACTCCGGAACAAAGACGGACGCAATCGTTCCCATGCTTTCCAATGTTATAGAGACTGCTCATTACAAACCCGTTACCTACTGGGTAACAGCCAACGCTGTTCCGCCAAACGGAGGAACGGTCTCGCCGGCCAGCGAAGCCAATGTCAACTTCATGGCAAATGTAACGTTAACGGCAACACCGGCTCCGAACTACGCGTTCATGGGATGGGAAAAATGCTATGCCGATCCATCGAACCCCAACTGTCTCTTCTCCAGTCCTTTCTTAACCAGAGTGAATCCTAACGGTACTATCTTACTAATCAACTATACTAATCCATACGCCGGCAGCTCAGGCAATCCTACCAACACCAGCAGCACGACCAGAGTAACGGTGTATGAAAACACCACCGAGACAGCATACTTCTACTGCAAAAGCACAGTCACCGGCGTGCTGAAGATATCCTCGCTGCCTTTCTCGGGCAAGATAGATTACATAATGTATGGGGGCGGAGGAGGAGCGGGAGGCGCAACAGGACTAAATCCGATAATCTACGCCGGCGACTCCGGCCATGTAGTTACAGGTAGTTTCACAGCCACCGCAGGCAGCCCTCTAACAGTCTATGTGGGCGGCGGCGGAGGCGGTGCCATGGATTATCTCGGAACCAGCGGCGGAGGCGGAGGCGGCGCGGGATACTACGGAGGCGGAGGCGGCCAAGGAGGAGAAGGAAGCTACGGTGGCTCTGGAGGCGGAGGCGGTTCTTCAGCAATACTTTACAACAATGCACTTATAGCAGCTGCAGACGGCGGCAACGGCGGCGGCATTGGTGCAGGCAACCCAGGCAGCGGCAACGGCGGCGGTATGGGCGGAACAGGCACCGCAGGCGGCACTGGTGGTGGCAATAAAACAGAAACCTCGGATCACGAGCCTCTCTACTGGTTAGGCGGAAACGGTGGAGCCTTCGCAGGCGGCGGAGGTGGCGGAGGTGGCGAAGGCGGTGTACTAATTGAGGGGTGGACATACGCCAACAGCACTATAATCGGAATAGTCAATGGACAAGTGAGATACGCCAACGGGACTCAAATCATTCCTTCCAACGACCCCTACGAGGCAGCCAACGGGACAAATGGTAACAATGGCATCGGCGGCACCGGAGGCAAGGGTGTGACCTCATCCACTCCAAGCAACAGCAACCTCGGTTACGGAGGCAACGGTGGCAGCGGCATTTCCGGAGGCGCGGGAGGAGCAAGCGGCATAGAACTTATATATAATTCTGAAGATTCCCTCATTTCCATACTCGCAGGCGGAGGCGGAGGCGGAGGCGGCTTCGGCGGTACAGGCGGAGCAGCAGCGTACTACGATGGAGAGTATCCCTCTTCAGCATCAAGCATACCGTCTGGAGCTACCGGAGGCTCAGGCACTGGAGGCTTAGGCGGAGGCGGCAGTCAAGGTACACCCAGCCCGGCGCTTGCAGGAGGTCAGGGCGGTAGCATCGTCTTTATCTGGCCGCCTTCTGAATCCGGAGGCACTTGCACCGGCACAAACTACCCATAACGATCTAAACTATCTTTAATCCAAAATAATACAAACACATCCGTGCAGCCATACTACCGGTCCACACCGACGAGCTCTTTCATCTCTCCAGACAGAAAAGCAATATGATGAACATGTACCTTCTTAAATGGCTAGCTCTGCCAACTCCGTTCTCTTTTCTAAAGATCTATAACTTGAGAACAGGTCCGCAAAGATACCAACCGCCCTCCCAATTTCCACACTTCCAATGCCCATTTTCCTCCCAACATGTTCTATCTTTTTCCTTAGTTCGGTTCCTACGTAATCGCCAACCATAACTACCCTTCCGTCATAATTCCTAACCTTTTCCTCTTTCCTAAACCTCGAATATTTCGGTTCTAGATCTAGAACATTTGCTTTCCCATAACTTATGTATCTAAGTGCCATCTTAACCTCTTTTTCGTATGCGTCTTCTCCTAGCGCCACGTATGCTTCAGGAATGAGATATCCTAGTCTTTTCATCCTAATGGCCGTCCTTGCAAAGGGATTTGCATGCGTTGCAAATAGGAAAAAAGGTTTTGCTACGCGTACCTTGAGTTCTTCGAGTTGAACTTCAACAAAACCTGCGTTAAGCACATGTTCGGTTACCGGTATTGGACCTACGCCCGTCATCTCAGTAAAAATATCCACTTTTCTGAGAATATCCTCGCCTCTCATGTCCTCATGAACAACTCGTAGAAACCCGAACGGATCTGTTGACAGCAGCAATATTTCTCCGGTATAATTGTCTCCCATCGGAACACCATACTTCCTTCTTCTCATGTCTACCAGCGGTTCTCTAGTCAGTTTTCCTCCATGCAGCTTTGAAAATAATTCGGCATCAGCCTGACTTAGCACCACATCTACATCCTTTGTTGGTTCTATGTCCAGGCCGTTTATCCCTTCGCCTCTAAGCAGCGTATGGAGTCCAACGCTGCCGATCAGTATAGCCTTCGGGCTATCCCTTGTAACCTTGATGGCCCTCTCCATTTCTGGCCTATGCTCTCTAGTCTCTACAAAGGTCATTCTACGCTCCAGATAATCTCCTTTTATGTAATTCCAGATATTTAAGCATTTTTAAATACGTCGTTTGTCTAATTATGGGTAATTCTATCCCTTATCCTTAGTTACTCTCCACCGGCAGCATTTAAAGGCTTTTTCTACGAATTATCTCCAATGTCCGAGTTATCATCATAGAAAACCGTCGATAACTTGACTATAGTTACAGAACCAAGTCGATGGGGATTTGCTGACCTTCTCAGCGGGTCGCTTCCTGGAACCTTCTATTCGCTTCCTCCCAGTTGGCCACGTGCCACCATGCATCGACATAGTCGGGCCTCTTGTTGTAATACTGCAGATAATAAGCGTGCTCCCAGACATCGATGCCAAGCAGCGGTATCTTGCCCTGAGTCAACGGCGAATCCTGGTTCGGAGTGCTCATTAGCGCCAGCTTGCCGTTGTCCAGCACGAGCCATTCCCATCCGCTTCCGAACACCTTCACCGCCTGCTCGCTGAACTGCTTTTTGAAAGTTTCGTAATTGCCAAACTGCTCGTTTATCCTGTCGACCAGGTTTCCCTCCGGCATCTGGTCCTTCTTCTGAGACATCATCTGCCAGAACATCGAATGGTTGTAATGCCCGCCCCCGTGGTTCCTGAGCACCGTGCGTATGTCCTCTGGCGCCTGCTGGTAGTTCTTTATTATATCCTCGATGGTCCTGCTCTCCCACTCCGGATACTTCTGCACCGCCTTGTTGAGGTTGTCCACGTAGGTCTGGTGGTGCTTGTCGTGATGCAGATGCTGTATGTTGCTGCTTATGAAAGGCTCCAATGCGTCATAGCTGTAGGGCAATGCGGGTAATTCAAACATTTAATCACCCAGTTATAATGAATGCAAACTATTTATAGATTCTGTAGGAATCAACAAAAAGGATTAATCTATAAGATTTAAAGTATGATTAAAATCGGTTAGATGGCTACTGATCCGAGATGGCTTGGCATTGGCAACGGCCTGAATTTCCTTAACATGGAAGGGATAGAGTTCAGGGAGTACCAATACAACATAATAAAATCCATATTCGCCAGGGGGAACACCCTGGTAGTGATTCCAACAGGTCTGGGAAAGACATTCATAGGCATAGCCATAATGGCCGAGGCTCTTGCCAAAGGCGGAAAGGCATTGCTGTTGGCGCCGACAAAACCCCTGGCCGAGCAGCACTACTCGACGCTCGTCGGCATGCTGAACATAAATCCAGACCAGATCCTTCTTCTGCTCGGATCAACCAACAAAACGAAAAGGAGGGAGAACGAAATGAATGCCAGGGTAATTGTGGCCACGCCCCAGACCGTGGCAAACGACCTTAAAGGAGGATACTTCTCCCTTGAAGACTACAAGGCAGTGGTGTTTGACGAATGCCACCGAGCGGTGGGTAAATACGCCTATACCTACATAGCCAACGAGTGCAATCTCAAGGAGATACCAATACTTGGGCTTACAGCTTCCCCTGGCGGCAAGAAGGAGAAGATCCAGCCGCTTGTCGACTCTCTAGGCATAAGGCACATAGAGGCGAGAATCTCCACTGACGAGGACGTTGTGAAATACGTCATGCCCAAGAACGTTCACATCGCAAGCGTCGAGACCGGCGAGAGGGTAAACCAGATAGCAAGCCTGATCGCGCCGGAAGCCGAGGCGAGCCTCGTCTCCTTGAACAAGACCGGCTTGCTGCACTTCAAGAACTTTGCAAGGATACCGAAAGGAAGGCTTCTCCAGGCGGGAGACGAGATAAACAAGATACAGGCGACCAATTACAAGTTCGCGGCAATCTACAGCTACGTGAAGCTTCTCAACCTGACGCACGCATACGATCTGCTCCTCACCGAAGGCATATACCCTTTCCAGAAATACCTCGATTCCCTTGCGATGCGGGAGAAGAAGAGCAGGGCCATAGAGAGCCTCCTTTCGAACAAGAACATAATTCAGGCGAGGAAGCTCGCCGACGAGGCGATAAAGAACGGCGAGGAGCATCCGAAGGTGATAGCCGCAATCGACGTCATAAAGGACTATAGGGATAAGAGCGCAATCATATTCGTCCAATACCGCTCGACCATAAAAATGCTTGTCGAGTATCTCAACAACAACGGATTCACCGCAAAGGCGTTCGTGGGCAAAAGGGAAGGGGTAACCCA
>Ga0181520_10011413_pt1 | contig 11676 bp, 10 predicted proteins | sample PEATcosm2014_Bin_29_FD_132451 | JGI IMG/M metagenome (GOLD analysis project Ga0181520, IMG submission 132451) | Peatland microbial communities from MTU Mesocosm Facility, Houghton, MI, USA - PEATcosm2014_Bin02_30_metaG | ecosystem: Environmental > Terrestrial > Soil > Wetlands > Peat | place...
CAGCTTCTGGCCATCGGCTGGGGATATGGCACGATGGAAGTCGGCCCGATCCAGAATGATTACAGCGGCGGACTGACCTCCGGCATCATCGGGTTGATGTCCGAGGGCAAGGCGAGAAAGCCCGATGATTGGGGCGCCCTTTCGGCGTGGGCGTGGGGATTGAGCCGCGTGATGGATTATTGTGAAACCGACAAATCCATTGATGCCAGACAAATGGGCGTCGAGGGGCATTCCCGCTATGGCAAGGCGGCTCTCCTGGCCGCCGCGCTTGATCCCCGATGGGCGATTGTGTTCCCCAGTTGCTCCGGCGAAGGCGGCGCCAAACCCTCGCGGCGCAATTGGGGTGAGACCGTGGACAACGTCGCCTCCTCGCATTGGTTTGCCCCCAATTTCCACAAATATGCCGGACATTGGAACGATCTGCCGGTGGACTCGGACGAATTGATCGCCCTGGTCGCCCCGCGGCCAATTTTCCTCAACGGCGGCACGGGAGACCAATGGGCCGATCCGCACGGCGCGTTTCTCGCCGCCGTCGCCGCCGGGCCGGTGTATCGGCTCCTGGGCAAAAAAGATTTAGGCTCAACGGAAATGCCCGCGCCCGACACGGCGCTGACATCGGGCGAGATTGCCTTTCGCTATCATAACGGCCCGCACTCTGACGTTCCAGACTGGCCGGCATTCCTGCAGTTCGCACAACGATACCTTAAGACGCCGGGCGGAGAGACAAGTGATCATTTGATTCGCCGCAATACACAATGATTTCCGCAACGACGAGCCAGCCGGACGGCGGGTGATGTCTTGGTTTGAATTGACTCTCAAGACCGTCATCGTGAATGCGGCAGCAACCGAAAATTGATATGGACTTTTGCCGGTTCCAAATTCATTTTTTGAATCATGCAACACACCCATTTGATCAGAAAATATCCATCCACGCTGACCGGTCTTTTGCTGGCCGTTCTCGGCGCAACAACAACTCCGCTGTTCGCACAGTCAACGAATTCGGAAACAGCCGGTTCCGTTTCCAACGCGCCGGCGGCAATTCCAGTCCTGCAAATCAAGGCCGATCAGGCGGTCGCCAAGGCAAGCCCGACGCTTTACGGCTTGATGACGGAGGAGATCAATTATTCCTACGAGGGCGGGCTTTACGGCGAACTGATCCGCAACCGAACGTTCAAGGCGAATCCCACGAACGCGGTTTATTGGAACACCGTCGGCAACGGCTCAATTTCGCTGGACACGACCGCGCCGCTCAACGAGGCCTTGAACGTGAGCCTGAAAGTGGACGCCTCGCAGGCATCAAAAGATTCTCCGGCGGGCATCGCCAACGGCGGGTTCTGGGGAATCCCGGTCAAACCGAAGACAGAATATCACGCTTCGTTTTACGCAAAAAGTGATGGCAAATTTTCCGGGCCGTTGACGGTGTCCCTTGCAAACACGAATGGCAAAACGGTTTTTGCGAGCGCGAAAGTTGCCGGAATCACCGGCGACTGGCAGAAATACGAAGTCAGACTGACCACGAAAAATGTGAAGCCGTCGAAAGACAACCGCCTTGTCATCACCGTCGGCGGCCCCGGCACAATCTGGTTCCAGCAGGTCTCGCTGTTCCCGCCGACGTTCAACAACCGCCCGAACGGCAACCGCCCCGACATCATGCAACTGCTCGCGGACATGAAGCCGAAATTTTTGCGTTTTCCCGGCGGCAATTATCTGGAAGGCAACACGATCGAAACCCGGTTCAACTGGAAGAACACCGTCGGCGACATTTCACAGCGGCCCGGCCATCTGGACGACGGCTGGGGTTACTGGTCCACCGACGGCCTGGGGCTTCTGGAATTTCTGGAATGGTGCGAGGACTTGAAAATGCAGCCGCTCCTCGCCGTCTATGCGGGCTACTCGATGCGCCAACCGCACGTCGCGCCCGGCGCCGACCTTGAGCCTTATGTTCAGGACGCGCTCGACGAAATTGAATATGCGACCGGTGACGTGAACACAAAATGGGGCGCGCAACGCGCCAGGGACGGACATCCCGCGCCGTTCCCGCTCAATTACATCGAAGTCGGCAACGAAGACAACTTCGACCGCTCCGGCAGTTACGACGCGCGCTACACGCAATTTTACGACGCGATCAAGGCGAAACATCCAAACCTGCAAATCATCGCCACGGCCAGGGTGACCACGCGCACGCCCGACCTGACTGACGAGCATCTTTACCCCAATTCCGAAGGGGCGATGGAAGCCCGCGCCCATGAATTTGACAATCATGCCCGCACCGGCCCGAAAATTTTCGTCGGCGAATGGGCCACGCGCGTCGGCGCTCCGACGCCCAACATGGCGGGCGCGCTCGGCGACGCCGCGTGGATGACCGGCATGGAGCGCAATTCCGACATCGTGCTCATGGGTTCGTATGCGCCGCTGTTCGTCAACGTCAGCAACCTCAAACGCGACGAACGCGGCCGCCTTCTACCCGACGACTCCATGCAATGGCCGACGGATTTGATCGGCTATGACGCGCTCACCAGCTACGGTTCGCCCTCGTATTACGCGCAACAAATGTTCAGCACGCACCACGGCGATGTTATCCTCGCCACGGACGCCACGGACATTCCCATGAAAGCCGGGCCGTCAACCGCGCGCCGCGGCAGCGGCACAAACCAGCCCGCGGCGTCCGCGCAACAACTGCCGGCTGTTTTTTACAGCGTCACCCGCGACAGCTCCAGCGGAACGATTTATGCGAAGATTGTCAACACCCTCGGCATGCCGCAGCCGGTGAAAATTGAAATCAGCGGCGTCGCGAGTGTCGCATCCAGTGGCGAAGCCGTCGTGATGAAGGCGAACAGCCCCGACGACACAAATTCCATCACGCAACCAACCCATGTTGTCCCGGTCACGGAAAAGGTGAAAGGCCTGGGCGCCAGCTTCACACGCGAGTTCCCGCCGTATTCCATCACGATTTTGGAATTGAAGGCAAAGTGATTGAACGTGTAGCAGCGGACGTAAGTCCGCTCCAACAAAAATTGAGCCGACTCACGAATCAAAACGGCTCGTCCGGATTTGCCGCCAGCCATTCGCCCAATCCGGGCAGCGGCGCGGACAAAACTTGTTGGACTTTTGAAATATTGAGCGACGTGTCCGGCGCGCGCGCCGGGCCGGGAAAATCCGCGACCGACCCCGGCGCGATTTTCGCGTTCAATTCCGGCCAGCGCTTCGCCAGGAGTTGTCCAATCTGCCAGCGCGACAGTTTTTCGGCGCCGGCGACGTGAAACATCCCGGCGCGATTTTTCCCCGCCAAATCCCACACCGCGCGGGCGGTTTCCACCGCCGGGATTGGCGAGCGAAACTCGTCGGTGAACAATTTCATCATCCGCCCGTCCCGCCACTCCCGTTTCATGCGCTCGTTGAAGCCGCGGTCGCCCGTGGGCGAAACGCCGCCGTTGATGGACGTGCGCACGACCAGATGCCGCGGATTTTTCAAAACGGCCATTTCCGCCGCAACTTTTGTTTCACCGTAAAGATGCAGCGGATTGGGCGCGTCGGTTTCAACGTAATTCCCCTTGCGCCCGTCGAAAATCAAATCGGTTGAGAAAAATACGAACTGGATTTCCGCCGCCAGTTCCGCGAGCAGTCTTGTGACTTCGACGTTCAAGCGGCGCGCAAGCTCCGGGTCGGCCTCCACCCCGGCAACGGTGCTGACGGCGGCGCAGTGAATGATCAGTTGCGGTCTGTCCTTTTGAAACTCCCGCCGGACGGCGGCGAAATCGAGCAGGTCAAGCTGACCACGCGTCAACGCGCGTAATCGCCACTGCGGTGCAAACTTCGGCGCGGCCTGGACGAGATAATTTCCAACAAGCCCGCCCGCGCCGGTAATCCAAGCGGTTTTATTTTGGCGTTCCATCAGCGACTGGCTTTGGCGGCGGACTGTTGGCTGGTTGCGGCTGGCGGCCAATCCACAAGCCGCTGGCGGCGTAATGCCATTCCAATTCGGGAATGTCCGGCGGGCCGCCCGCGCTCGAAGCGCGGAGGATCATCCGGTCGGCGGGGCGCATTTTTTTCACCCACGGCTCGTAAGCCGCGAACGCGGCACCGTGATTCCACTGGATTTTGCGCAGCACGTCGAGGTCATCGGGCCGCATCAAGCCGGATTCAAAACCCAGGATGTAGCGCCAGTTGGCGGTCGGATTTTTGAAAAAGGTCTGGAAAAACACGTCCATGTCGGCGTTGTAAATAATTCCGCCGTCACCAGGCAGCCAGCCGGCAATGCCGGGCGTTTCGGGCGTGAGATATTCCGTCGTCAGATTCGCCGTCCAGCGGCTGTCGCGGTCGCTGGTGAATCCGAGGAAAACCCCGGCGGCAATCCCCAGCGTGACGAGCAGGCGCCTTGCCGAATCGAGCGAAAGGTGATTCTCGAAATGTTCCTGCAATTCCAGCGCGACCCAGACCATGAACGCGGGCGTGCCGAAATCCCACCAGAACCGGCGCATTTTCAGCCCAAGCAACCAGCCCAAAACCATCATCACAAAAACGGGGTTGAGCAGGGCGCGCGGATTCCGGGCCGGAAAAATCTTGCGGCACAAAATCAAGACGACGACGGCGAGCACGGCGGCAGTTTCGCCGTCGGACGGATACATTTCCGGTTCAAGCTGGCGGACGACGACGAATTGTCCGAACACGCCGAACATGTGCCGCACGGATTGAAATAAAAATTCCCACGGATGGCCGGTGAGCGCGCAGCCGAGAAAGCTGCCGGCGAGCCAGCAGCAGCCATACCAAACTGCTGAACGCCAGAAACCGGCCAACAAAATCGCCGCCGCGGGCAAACACAGCAAATACCACGAGCCATGAATCCAGGCGGACGCGGCGACCAGCAGCGGCGTGAGCGCCAGCGCTAAGCGCCGGGGCCGGTCATTTTCCAGCCGCGACCAGAGAAACAGCAGCGAGATGAGAACGGCATCGGTCAGAAGATACGGACGCCCGCGCGCGAAACGGGTTGTGCAGGCCGGAATGAAAACCGCCGCCGCGAACAGCGCCGCCAGCCACGCCTCGGGCCGGCGCAGCCACGGCAACGCGCTCAACGTCACCAGCAGCATCAACGCGATGACTGAAAAAACGACCAGCGTTTCAGCGCCGCAATTCTGCCAGTCGTGAATCCATTGCAAAATGTTCTGCCATCCGGGGCTTGGATCAATCTGAAAATCGTCCCGCATGACGAGGATTTGCTGCCACGATTTGCCGGAGACGGCCTTGGCCGCGTGCCGCAACGCGTCGTCCATCGGCAAAAAACCGTAGCCGATGATTTTCAGCGGAATGACGATGATGGTGAAGATGACAACAATCCAGACGGACAACGGAATGTAGCGCCTCACGTTTTGCGAAAGCATGGCGGAGTCTAAAACGATTCAAATGCGCCCGTCAATGCGCGGACGCGCCAGCAATCCATGCCAGTTGCATTGCGCAGAAAGCCGTTTGCCAAAATTCCGGCAGTTGGCTAGTGTTTCCACATGGTCGTCCAGACAAAACATCGAACTGGAAGAACCACGACGCCTTTGAACGCGCCTTTGCCCGTCTGGAAAAAGATTCGCGGACGAGCATCGGCAAGCAAATCCACCAACTTCAATCCACCAACCGCTTTGTCAGGTTTCCGTAGGCGTCAATCCGCCGGTCGCGCAGGAACGGCCAGTGCGTGCGTGTGGTGTCCACATTCGCCAAATCAATCGGCACAATCAAAATTTCCTCCTTGTCCGGCGAGGCTTTGGCGAGGATTTCGCCGGAGGCGCCGGCGACAAAACTTTGGCCCCAGAATTCAATGCCGTCGCCGCCCACGCCGTCGAGAATTTCGTGGCCGACGCGGTTGACCGCGGCGACAAAGCAGCCGTTGGCCACGGCATGCGAGCGCTGGATGGTTTCCCAAGCGTCGTGCTGGCGTGCGCCGAGTTTTTCTTTTTCGCGCGGATGCCAGCCGATGGCGGTCGGGTAAAAAAGGATTTCCGCGCCCTGCAACGCCGTCAGCCGCGCGGCTTCGGGATACCACTGGTCCCAGCAAATCAGCACGCCGATTTTGCCGTGGCGCGTCGGCCACGCCTTGAAGCCGGTGTCGCCGGGCGTGAAATAAAATTTCTCGTAGTAAAGCGGGTCGTCGGGAATGTGCATCTTGCGGTAGATGCCAAGCAGCGAGCCGTCGGCGTCAATGATGGCGGCGGTGTTGTGATAAACCCCGGCGGCGCGTTTCTCAAACAGCGAGGCAATGATGGCGACCTTGTGCCTTTTGGCGAGCCTGCAAAAGGCCTCGGTGCCGGGGCCGGGGATTTTTTCAGCGAGCTTGAAATTCCCATGGTTTTCGCTCTGGCAGAAGTATTGCGAGCGGAACAATTCCTGCGTGCAGATGATTTGCGCGCCCAGCCGGGCGGCGCGTTCGGCGAGCGCGAGTGTTTTCTTCAGGTTCGCCTCGGGATTTGCGGAGCAGGCGCTTTGAATCAGCCCGATGTGGACGGCGTGGGCGGAGGCGCGTTTCATCGCATCACGTCTTGGGATTGATGCGGATGGTGTGCTCCATCAAATCCGTGTTGCCGCGGGTGACGGCGTCCGGCGGAACGTTCTGGCCGAAGAGTTCGCGGGTGAATTTGCCGAGCGTCTCGTTCGTCGGGCCGTAACCGCCGTGGTAAATGTAGTATTCGAGGTCATACAGCAACTGGTCGGCGGTGGCGTAACGCTGGGCGGGGTCGCGCACGAGGCAGCGCTGGAGAATTTCGTTGAGCGGGTCGTCAATGCGGGAATCGAGCTTGCGGAAATCGGGAATGTCCATGTTCAATATCCGCTGGCGCGATTCGTCGGCGGTCTCGCCCTTGAAAATATTCCGGCCAAGCAGCAGATGCGCGAGGACCACGCCGGCGGAAAACAAGTCCGAGCGCTTGTCGGTGATCTGGAAGTCCGCCTGTTCGGGACTCATGAAATCGGCCTTGCCGGCGACGACCTCGCCCTCCTGGTCGGTCAGAAATCCGTGGGCCTTGGCGATGCCGAAGTCCGTCACCTTCACGTCGCCCTCGAACGCGATCATGATGTTTTTCAAGCTCACGTCGCGATGGACGATGCCCAGCAGCCTGCCGTCCTTGTCGGTCTTGGCGTGCGCGTAGGCCAGCCCGCGCGCGACGCGGCTGGTGATGAACACCGCGAGTTCCCTCGGCAACTGGCGGTTTTTGTCGGTGAGCTGGCGCGTGAACTGCTCCAGATTCACACCGCGAATCAATTCCATGCAGATGAAACAAACGCCCTTGGCCTCGCCGAGATGGTAGGTCTGGACGATGTTCGTGTGGATCAGGTCGGCGACGAGCTTGGCCTCGCCGATGAAGTTCTCGATGAACATCTTCTGGCTGGCGAAATTCGGCCGGATGATCTTGATGGCCACGCGTTTGACGAAGTCGCGCGCGCCGTGCTGCTCGGCCTCAAAAACAATTCCCATGCCGCCCTCAAAAATTTTGCGGACGATTTCATAGCGAAAATCGCTCTGGATCGTGAAAAGCGCCACGGCACGATGTTGGTGAATTGGCCGGGGAAGTCAAGCCCGTCCCGGGACAGTCAAAAACGGCCTGAAATTTTTTGTGTTTTTTTGCTTGCACGTTTCGTCTGAAATCCTTTAATTCGAGCCAAGTCACATGACTTTTTGACCAAAACAACAAAACAACAACCACCAAAAGGAAGGATACCGAAATTATGGCTAAAGCATTATCAAAGTCTCAATTGACCGCGGCGATCGCCGAAAAGGCTGAAATCACCAAGAAACAGGCCGGCGAAATCCTTGAACACCTCGCCGCTCTTGCCTACAAGCACGCGAAGGACACCTTCACGCTGCCCGGCATTGGCAAGCTCGTGCTGCGCAACCGCGCCGCGCGCCTGGGCCGCAACCCCAAGACCGGCGAAACCATCCAGATTCCAGCCAAGCGCGTCGTGAAGTTCCGCGTCGCCAAGGCCGCGAAGGACGCGATCCTCGGCGCCAAGTAACTTGCACTTTCATCAAAGGCGCTTCGATTCATCGGGGCGCCTTTTTTATTTGCCCGCCCTCATCCTCGAAACCAGCCCGATCACAAGGAGAAGATGATTTATTTTCCGCGCCAGTCGTTCCAATGCTGTTCCAGCCGCCGGCAAATGACCGCCGGTGTTTCGGCGTAAAGGCGCGAACCCGCCTTCAACGCGGCGGCGCGCAACTGTTTCTGACGCGACTCAATCAATCGCTTCAACGCCTCCGCCTCCCCGCCCTGTCCGGCGCAATGCTCCGCCGTGAATTGCTGCAAAAGGAAAAGGTCGTGGTCCTCGCCAAGATGCGCGCCCTGCAACTCCAGTTCCTCCGTGTATGCGCGCGCTTCCGCCGGCCAGGCCGGATAAAGCAAACAGAAATAATGCCAGAGGTCTTTGACGTGCTTCCGCCATTCATGAAAATTTTCCGGTGACGGTTTCCTGAGGACCAATTTGTAAAATTCCCGACCGCGGCGGTAGCTTTGCTTCAATCCCGGCTCAATCGCCGCCCATCCCACCGTCTTGATTTTCAATTCGCCCACGCGCCGGCCCGTTTTTCGCAAAATCCGGCCCGCTGCCGCCGCGGAATCCTTTTTCCGGAACCGGCGCGTTTCCCGCCGGCAATTCTTGCGCAACGCCTTTTCAATCCCGGCAAACTTCCGCGCGTCGCGTCCCGCCAGTTTCTCGAACGCCTTGAGCATCACACGCGCGTCCCGCGGGGCGGTCAGGGAATCGGCGGCCTCGCGCAGCGCCTTCGCACCCTTGCGATAGACGCCCCGCCCGATTTCCCCGCGCACCAACCGGAACAACGCGCGCAGCTTTTTGATTTCCTTGCGCACACCGTGAACGGCCGCCGGATGCGGGGACTTCCGCAAACGGCCCAACGCCGCGCCGACGCGCTCGCGGCACACCCGCCGCACGGCTTTCGCCGGCGACTCCGACTTTTTGAAACGGAACGGCATGGCAACCGGGAATATAAATCTCAATGGGGAACTTATGCCAACCCAAATGTAACATGCCCTTTTTATTTTGAAATCAATTCAATGTCCGCGTAATCGCCGGTCAGTTTGCAACCGAGGCTGTCGCCGTCCGTCAAGACGCCGATGCCGATGATTTTGGGCATCGCCTTTTGTCCGAAGCAGCTCTTCCAATCCGCCGTCACGTCGCGCTCCTCGGAAATCCATTTGCCCGCCCGCGCGTTGCCGGATTCCACCACAAGCAGCTGCGTGCGGCCCGACAATGGATGCGCCAGGATCGTGCCGACCTTTTCCTCGTTGCCCCAGATGTAATCGAGCGAGCGCGGCGGCCCGATGAAGGTGTCGAACGCGATGAACACCCGCGCCGCGTGGTCAAACTTGCTGACGACGCGCTCCGAACCATTCGTCGCCACGCCGTCAATTTTCCAGCGCCAGCGCAGCGTCAACTTTTCCGGCGGCTTGATGTTGAGCTTCACGCTGAATGCCGAACAGGATTTGTCCGCCGAAGCTTGGAGAAAACAATTCGTTCCGTCCCGGACAACATGATAATCCGTCGGCGCGCTAAACTTCACCTGCTGCCAGCGATTGCTGACGCCCTGCTCAAAATATTCCGAGAACAGCACCGCATTGGTTTCCGAAGGGCGGCCAAACACTGGAATCAGAAGGAGCAGAGCGCTGAAAAATAACTTCATCATGTGTTAGAATACGTTCCCGCGGCAGCAGACGGAAGTGACAAGTCTGTGACGACACCTCCCATCGCGCCTTTTATTTTATCCGTGTCCATCCGTGCCCATCCGTGGTAAAAATAAATCCCATGAAACCTCGTGTTCGTTTTGCTCCTTCGCCCACCGGCTATCTGCACATCGGCGGCGCGCGCACCGCGCTGTTCAACTGGCTTTTCGCCCGGCACACCGGCGGCACGTTCATCCTCCGCATCGAGGACACCGATGCCGCGCGCAATTCCCAGGAAGCCGTGGACGTGATCCTCAACGGCCTCCGCTGGCTCGGCCTCGACTGGGACGAAGGCCCGCTTACCGGCGACGCCACCGGCCCCGGCAAGGGCGATTGCGGCCCGTATTTTCAAAGCCAGCGCAAGGCAAATTACCAGCGCCGCGTCGAAGCCCTGCTCTCGCACGGCCTCGCCTACGAACACGAAGGCGCCATCAAGTTCAAGATGCAGCGCGAACCCGTCACCATCCACGACCTCGTCGTCGGCGATGTCGTGCGCAAGCTCACCGACCGCGAGGAGATTGATCCCGACTTTGTCATCCAGCGCTCCGACGGCCAGCCCGTGTTCCACCTCGTCAACGTCATTGACGACCTGGAAATGAACATCACGCACGTCATCCGGGGCGAAGATCATTTGAGCAACACCGCCAAGCACATCGCGCTGTTCAAGGCGTTTGGCGTGCCGCCGCCGCATTACGCCCACATCCCGCTCATCCTCAACAAGGACGGCACCAAGATGAGCAAGCGCGACCAGGGCGCGTCGCTGACCGGCTACCTCGACAGCGGCTTTCTGCCCGAAGCCGTCGTGAATTTCCTCTGCCTCCTCGGCTGGTCGCCCAAGGAAAACCGCGAGAAACTCACGCTCGCCGAGACCATCGAACGTTTTGATCTGCCGCAGATTCTACGGCACAACGCCAAGTTCGATTACGAGAAACTCCTCTGGCTCCAGGGCGAATACGCCCGCGAACTCGCGCCCGACCGCTTTTACGAACTTGCCGTCCACACCTTCGCCAAGGCCGGGGTGGACACCAACGCCTTCCCGCTCGGCTATGTCAAGGCCGCGCTCGACACCTGCAAGGGCAAGTTCAAGACCTTCAGCGAACTGCCCGCCTATGCCGGATTTTATTTCACGGACAAAGTGGAATACGACGCCGAGGCCGTCAAAAAAGATTTTGTGCCGGAGAACAAGCCGCGACTGGAAAAGCTGCGCGACGCTTTTGCGCACGCCCCCGCGTTCAACGCCGAGAGCCTGGAAGCCGCGCTCAAGGAAACCGCCAAGGCGCTGGGCGTGAAAGCCGGTGTGCTGGTGCATCCCTGCCGGCTGGCCATGACCGGCAAAACCTCCGGCCCCAGCCTCTACCACCTGCTCCAAGTCCTCGGCAAAGAACGTGTCATGGCGCGGATTGAGAAGGCGCTGGCCTGTTTCGGCTGAAAACAAATTGCGCTTGCAAATCCGGCGTTTCCAAAGCAGCTTGAATCCATGAGCAAAGTTGCCCAAATCGAAGCCGAACTGGAAACACTGTCGCAGGCGGAACTCCGCGAAATTCGCGGCTTGCTTGACGACCTGATCGAGGACGATCTGGAATTCACGTCGGAATTCGAATCTGCCATTCAAAAATCCGAGCGCGAGATGGCCGGGGGAATTCGTCCGCGCGTGCGCCAGCCCTGAGCGCATGAGCGCGGCTTTGCAAATCTGCTACACCCCTTTCGATTCGGCCTTTTTCAAACTGCCATCGGAAATTCGGGCGCGCATTGAAGCCAAGGTTGACGAGATGGGTTTGCGTCTCAAAACCTTTCCGCATCACCGCCTGAAAGGAAGCGACCGATGCCGTTTGCGGGTCGGAGACTAGAGCATTTTCGATTTAGATAGACGTATTGGGTAAGGCCTGTTATTTTCCTTTCATGAAAGGAAAATTATGCGGCCGTTGAGTCAGGATTTGCGACAGCGGATCATCGCCGCGCGGGAGCG
>Ga0181520_10011414_pt1 | contig 11673 bp, 7 predicted proteins | sample PEATcosm2014_Bin_29_FD_132451 | JGI IMG/M metagenome (GOLD analysis project Ga0181520, IMG submission 132451) | Peatland microbial communities from MTU Mesocosm Facility, Houghton, MI, USA - PEATcosm2014_Bin02_30_metaG | ecosystem: Environmental > Terrestrial > Soil > Wetlands > Peat | place...
TATTTTCCCCTGTTGGAACGCCTTATATCTTTCCTCAACTTCTTTCTGCCATTCATCATCTATTTCTTTATCCGGTTCACTAAGACTCTCGGAGAGTTTTTCTATTATACAAAGCCTTTCTGCAGGACTTAATGCGAGAGCATTTTGTAATATATCTTTCGAATCCATATTATAGTTTTTCCTTCTTTCTGCATCAATAATATTAAAGAGCCGGAATATATTCAAGTTTATTTAATCTTGCATTCATAATTTAATAAAATTTACTTTCCCGCTGCACTGAAAATATCATGATTTAATCCTGTTAATATTAAAATCCAGCGAAATCATTGCTCAGACGATTTGACCGGTAAATTAGCAGTATTTACCGATAAAATATTTTCTAACTAATTTTAATATTGTAATTTTCTTCATGAAATTTAGAAATATTATTTAGTAAATCTTATCCCAAATATATTTTTTATGGCTACAGACGTTATAAAAGTTGATCAATTAAGGAAGATTTTTACAGGCAGCGGTAGAAGAAAATCAAAAACTGTGGAGGCTGTAAACAACGTTGACTTGCAGGTTAAGGAAAACGAGATATTCGGCCTTCTTGGCCCGAACGGAGCAGGCAAAACCACTACATTGAGGATATTGTGTACATTAATCACTCCAACTTCGGGTAAAATCTCTGTGCTGGGATATGATCTATTGAAGCAACAAAGCGAAATCCGCAAAAACATTGGTTATGTTAGCCAGAAAGGCGGCCTTGAACCACGGTCTACAGGTAGAGAAAACATTATAATGCAGGGGCGCCTTTATGGAATGAGTGCTCATGAAGCAGAAGAATTAACAGACGAATTGCTAAAAAAATTAGATATTAGCTCAATCGCTGATAGAAAAGCTAAAACATACTCGGGTGGACAGCGCAGACTGTATGATCTTGCAACCGGTATTATCCACAGACCCCGGATATTATTTCTCGATGAACCCACAACCGGGCTTGATCCGGGAAGTCGGAGCCAGGTGTGGAACGAAGTTAAAAAACTTCATAACGAAGGAACAACAATTATTCTTACAACACATTATCTTGAAGAAGCGGATGTGCTTTGCGATCGTGTTGCTATAATAAACCTTGGTAAAATAGTTGAGCTTGATAACCCAGCCCAGTTAAAACGTAAAATAATTTCAGGAGATATAATCTCGCTCAATTTTGAAAGTAATGATCTCCTGCTAAGTGCAAAAGATATTCTGATGAAAGAAAATTTTGTGAAAGAATTGCAGCCTGTTGATTCAACTCTGCATATTTATGTAGATGAGGGTGACCGGACTCTTCCGCTTGTAATACAACTATTAAATAAAAATAATCTACATATTCAGACAGTCAGCTTATCCAGGCCGACACTGGACGATGTATTTCTTAAACTAACAGGACGGAAATTAATTGAAATAGAAAAGGAATAGAATCTATTATTCTACCGGAGTGAGAAAAAGAATGAAAGAATTTTTTGTTAGCACATATATTATTTTCAAAGAAGGAATACGAATATTAATACGAAATCCTTTGTGGATTTTTGTGGGATTATTTGAACCTGTTGTTTATTTGCTTTTGTTTATGCCGTTCTTAAAAGGGGTAACATCTGCGCCGGGTTTCCCTGCAGAATCTGCAACACGGTTTTTTGTCCCTGGGTTGATAATAATGACAGCTATGTTTAATTCATCCTATGCCGGTTTTGGAGTACTTGACCTGCTTGAATCGGGATTTATAGAGAGACTGCGTGTTACACCGGTAAACAGGCTTTCTTTAGCTCTTGGTTTTGTACTCCAAAGTGTAACGGTTTTGTTTATTCAAAGCCTCATAGTATGCCTGGTTTCTCTATTTTTCGGATTCACTCCAAACTTTGTTGGTATGACTTTTCTTTTTATGTTGGTTATTCTAATGGGGACTTGCCTCTCCTCTATTTCATATACTGCTGCATTCATAGTAAAAGACGGAGGGGTTCTGGCTAGTGTTATAAACTTTGTTATCCTACCTCTTTTTCTTTTGTCGGGGACAATGCTTCCGCTCAGTTTCGCGCCTAAATCTATACAGGTTATTGCTATGCTAAATCCGTTCACTTATGCCGTCAATGCATCCCGCTTCTTAAGCGATGGCAATATTATCAACTATCAGGTAATTATTTCATTCGTTATTTTTATTATATTGAGCGCCCTTACTCTTAAATGGTTCCTAAAAATCATGAAGGAAACCGTAGCATGATTTAACTTTAGCACACATGCACTAACCTTTTTATATTCAAGTTATTATGGTATACTATATAATATTCTAAATAGCTAGAATTTCACCATAATACCGGCAAAGGCTGCCCGGTTTCTAAAAGAGTTTTTAAGCTTGATATTACTACAGGCCAGCCTTTCATAATACCATCAATCATTTCCGAATCAGGTTCAAGCTTATCGTGAGTAACGGTTAAACGAACTATATTCCGGTATGGTTCAATGTCTATTACTACCCTTGAATGTTTCGCCTCATTATGTTCATCGGCCGGGAATGCCCATGCCAGCACCAGGCGCTTTGCCGAAGAAAATTCAATAACTTTTCCAACTAAACGGAGAGCACGCTCACTATCAGCACTACGGTGTTCCCATTTAGAGCCCGGCTTCCAATCAGATAGGTTCACATGCTGCCAATACTTTGCAGTTAATCCAGGATCTATTAAGGCATCCCAAAGTTTCTCCGGAGTTGTAGAAATATACGTTACATACACAAACTTAAACTTGTCCATTATTGCTCCTTTCTAATTATTAATAATGAGTTTTATATTAATATATGGTATCGAACTTGATCGTATCGACATGTATAATATAATGGGAAAAGCTGGCGGGTTTTGTAAGCTAAATCATTTGGTTAGGTAAGGCATGAGAAGCGGCTGCTCCTCATGACACTGCTTAGGATTTAACTATTTTGCCGTTAGATCTAACGGCAACGCTACTTTTGAAACCAGGATCGTTCAAACTCTTAATACCAACTCTTGAGTTCGAATTAATATTAAATTTTGATATTAAATCCTGCAAATTACTTGTCAAATTACTTAAGTCTTCGGAAGCTTTTGCTATTTGCTGAATTCCGGCTGTACTTTCACGAGTAACATTGCTAATCATTTCGATACTCTTACTAATCTGTTCGGAAGTACTTGACTGTTCTTCACTTGCAGCTGCTACTTGTGTTATAACATCCACAGCTTTCTCAGCCCCGGTTATTATTTTTTTCAATGAATCTCCGGCTTTATCCGCAAGCGCTTTACCTTTTTCAACTTCTTCAGTTCCTTTACTCATAGATTCGACTGCACCGTTTGTATCTTTTTGTATCTGCTTTATCATTCCTGCTATCTCTTTTGTAGCTTTAGTGGTACGCTCAGCGAGTTTTCTTACTTCATCAGCTACTACGGCAAAACCTCTGCCCTGTTCACCGGCCCTGGCTGCTTCAATTGCTGCATTCAAAGCCAGTAGGTTTGTCTGGTCAGCAATATCATCTATTACCTGGATTATCTCACCTATCTGATCGCTGCTCTTGCCAAGAGCCTGCACGGTTTGCGCTGATTTCCTAACTACTTCTGAAATCCTGTTCATGCCTTCTACAGTTTCAGCTACCACCCTACCTCCTTCTTTTGCGGTAGAACCGGAAATTTTTGCAGTTTCAGCGGCAATAGATGAATTCTTTGTTGTATCTAAAATCGTTTTTGTCATTTCTTCAACAGCACCGGCAACTTCCATTGTCTGACGGCTTTGTTCCTGTGCGCCGTTTGCCATTTCTTCAGCGCTCGATGAAATTTGATTTGCAGAATACACGGCAGCCTGAACTGCTGAACTTATCTCAGTAATAGTTGCCGTAAATGAATCTGCCAACTTGTTAATACTGTTTTTAATAACAGCATATTCTCCTTTATAATCATCTTTCATTCGTGAATTTAATTCTCCGCCGGCCATTTCATTAAGTATTGTGCTTGATTCGAATATAGGCTTTTCAATTGCTTCAAAAGTGGAGTTTATATTTTCCATAATTTGTGAAAAAGCTCCGGAAAATCTTTTTGTATCTCCTCTTGCAGAAAAATTTCCTTCAATAGCGGCATTGGTTAACATGAGAACCTGATCTATTAATTCTTTCAATGTTAAAACAACTTTTTGAAGGCTTCGAGAAAGGATATCTTTTTCCGATCTGATTTTGAAATCGGCATTTAAATCTCCTGAAGAAATCCGTTCTGCCGAATAAGCCTGCAGGCGGATATTTTCAATCATTGTAGCAAATGAATTTTCAAGAATTCCTATTTCATCTATCGAGCTAACATCTGCATTTAAATCCACTTCACCCTCTGCAATTTTTTCAGAAAGAATTGTTAATTTCTTTAACCTTTCTCCGATTTTGAATTTAAATACAAAATATACAAGCGCTGAGACAATCACAAAAAACAAGATGGAAAAAATTGCTATAACAGTCTTGATTTCCATTATTTCTGATTCTATATCTTCTTTGTATGTTGCTGTAAGGATTTTATAATTCCATTGATCAAATGTGCTGTATTTAATCCCCCACCCGTTGGAATTTTCTTTCCTGTTATTATTTATAATATTCTTGATTTGATCTGAACTAATGTTATTGGAATGAAAACTTATATTTCCTTTATTATCTATTAAAGCTAAAAAACCATTTTTCAAAATTCTAACTTTCGAAATTTGATCTCCCACCTGGGCAATTGCATTAACCGGATAACCGCAATACCAAATTCCTATCACATTGTCATTTTCTTTAATAGGTTCATATCCTGTCAGGTATGGAGAACCTAATATGTCAACCAAACCGTAAAAAGATTTTCCCTCTCTAATAGCTTTTATAGCTTTGCCGTTTGGATCTAGTTTAGTACCTGTTGCTCTTTTACTATCCTTGATAACGTTTGTGCTCACCCGAATAAAATCATCGCCATTTTTTACAAAAATTGTAGCAGTACATCCCATCAGGTTTTTAATTTTATCAACCAAGTCAGTGTTCATTATCATATTTTGTTTTCCGAAAGAAAGCGCCGGAACGTCCGTGGTACCGAGCGAAGAAGAACCTTTTACGGTGGGGGTACCGATTCTGCTGCTTTCATCCATAAATACTTTTAATGCACTTTTAACTTCATCACTCAGTAAAGAATTTATGGTATTAAGCCCCTGAGATACGTTTTCAGATTCTGAAACAGATTTATTCTCTGCTGTTGCAAGATAATCTTTTTCAAATTTGGTGGATAATAAATATCCAATTACAACAACAAATAAAAATATCACAAGGAGCAGGGGAAGAAGTATATGGAAAATTATTCTTCTTTTTACAATGTTGATAATATTGTTTTTACCTGTAGTTAGTGTACCCATATCATTCCTTCCATTTGATATCTGCATTTATAATTACACTTAAACCAACATAGGCGTATTTTTTTTAAATTTTATTTCCGTTCTGAGGCTGCCTGATTAAATAAAAGCTCCAAATTGCTACCCCTAGTTCGTAAGATTGTTTAGATAAAATTCCATAAGGATATAATCGAACAATATTGTAGTTTCTTTACGCATTAACAGTAAATTCAAGACGGATCTTGCACTTTTAATCACTAATTTATTCTAAAATATAATTATTTGATTAATGCCCTGTTTGATCGGACTGTATAACCGCTGTTCGAGAATTTAATTTTAACATCTTTGGTGATTTTTTTCACTTCATTGTTTATTTTAATCTTGATATCAATTCCTGCAAATTTATTGTCAATTTGTTCAATTTTTTTAGAAGATTTTGCTATCTGGGAAATACCCGCTGTACTTTCCTGTGTTACATTATTTATTATTTCTAAATTTTTACTTATCTCTTCCGAAATGGCTGCTTGTTTTTCACCTGCATCAGCTACCCTTGTAATGGCATCAACAGCCTTCCCGGCCCCCAGGATTATTTCATTCGAAAATTCTCCCGCTTTATCCGCCAGAGCTTTCCCTTTTTCTACTTCTTCAGTACCGTGGCTCATAGATTATACAGCTCCGCTTGTATCTTTCTGAATCTGTTTAATCATTGCGGCAATATATTCAGTTTATTTTGAGATTATCTAGAATAAAAAAACCATTGTTTGAAGACAATGGTTTTAATAATAATTCATATGAATTTTGATTAGATTTTACTCTTTAAATGTAAATCCTAATACAAGTTTCATTTTAATGGGTACTCCATCATTTTTTCCAGGGGTAAATTTTGTAGATTTAACTGCATTTGCAGCTTCTTCGTCGCAGCCTGCTCCAATACCCTTTACTATCTTAGTATTATCAACTCCGCCATTTTCATTTATATATGCTAATATATATACTTTACCCGTTACACCGGCTTTTTTTGCCAGCTTGGGATAGTTTATATGCTTATTAATTGCATCCATTCCTCCAACCGGCTGCGGTATAACCTGTGCTACCGATAAATAAGAATCTTCCTGCGAATAGGCTAGTTTAGAAAATGATAAAGTAAAGAAAAGTAATATTAAGATTTTTATTATGGATTTTAACATCGTGCTGTCCTCTTTATTCAGTCAAAAAAAATAAATTAATTCGAGTTCATATTCATTGTCGAATAAAAATACAGATTATTTAATTTTTTTCAGCAAACGCATGATTTTATCGGTAAACTAAATCAAACGATGAGGAAACACCAATATTTTAATGTTCGAAAATTTATAAAAATGAGACGTAATGTATCTCATTTTATAACATATTCTTATATTATTAACATAGTATTAGAAACTACATATCTTAACTAAGATTTAACAATTACACCATTTGACCGGACAGCATAACCGCTTTTTCCATCTGATTTTCTAAACTCTTTTAGTGAATTATTGCGGTTATTATCGGTCTTAAATCTTGAAATAAGTTCTTGTAAATTCAAAGTTAACCGGTTTAAATCTTCCGAAGCTTTAGCTATTTCGGCGATCCCGGCGGAGCTTTCCTGAGTTACATTATTGATCATCTCTATATTTTTGCTAATTTGTTCAGAAGTGCTTGATTGTTCTTCACTTGTCGCTGCAACTTGAGTAATCACATCAACAACTTTCTCGGCCCCCTGGATGATTTCATTCAACGATTCTCCTGCTTTATCAGCAAGTTTTTTACCATTTTCCACTTCTTGAGTTCCTTTACTCATCGATTCTACCGCACCCTTTGTATCTCTCTGTATTTGCTTTATCATTCCTGCTATTTCTTTTGTTGCTTTCGTTGTTCTTTCAGCAAGCTTTCTTACTTCATCCGCAACTACAGCAAAGCCTCTACCTTGCTCACCCGCCCTGGCTGCTTCTATTGCTGCATTCAGTGCAAGGAGGTTTGTTTGGTCTGCTATATCATCTATTACCTGAACAATCTCGCCAATCTGGTCACTACTTTTTCCAAGTGCTTGTACCGTTTCCGCCGATTTCTGAACAACTTCAGCTATTCTATTCATTCCCTCAATAGTTTCTTTTACAACTTTTCCTCCTTCTTTTGCAGAAATTCCTGCATTTTTTGCTGTTTCAGCCGCCACTGAAGTGTTTTTAGTTGTTTCCAATATGGTTTTTGTCATTTCCTCAACCGAACCTGCAACTTCCGTTGTCTGGCTGCCTTGTTCCTGAGCACCTGATGCCATTTGTTCGCTACTGGAAGAAATCTCGCTTGCAGCGCTTGCAGCCGCCTGTACTGCTTCGGATACATCATTTATAATTTTCTCTAAAGAATCAGCCAGTTTATTAATATTGTCCTTTATTAACCTGTGATCTCCACGGTATTCGCCCTGCATACGTATTGTCAAATCACCATCAGCTAATTTTGAAAGCACTAACCCGGATTCTTCTATCGGGTTTACAACCGCATCAAGAGTTTTATTTAACCCATCAACCAATTCTCTATAACTGCCCTTAAACTTATCGGCATTGCCTCTTGTTTTTAGTTTACCTTCAGCGGCAGCGGCTACTAAAATGTTTGATTCGTTAATTGTACCCTTAATTGATTCAACTGCTTTTTCAACAGAAGAAATTGTTGCCTGAGTTTTAGAAATTACATTATTGATATTTCCTGCAAGTATTCCAATTTCATCCTGCGTATTTACAGTCAGAAGTTTTGTGCCGGTTACGATATTTATATTTAAATCACCAAGGGCAAGCTGTTCACACCCATTTGATAAATTAGTAATACAAATATCCGACAAGCTGTGAATACGGTTAGATATTTGAGAAATATTTCTTTGAAGATAATTGGAAATGAAAATGGCGATAAATATTCCAAACCCGGCGCCGGAAACCAATAAAATTATTACCCATGTTAAAGCAGACGAACTTGTATCATTTGCAGTTTTGCTCGAAGCATCCCCTCCGGCAGTATTCAAGGCAATATCCTCCTCAAGCGTAGCAGCGGATTTATTATAAAGCTGCAATTCTTCACCTAATAAAAATGCTTTTGCTTCATCCATACGGTTCTGCTCGCAAAGTGAAATTAATTTTTTGCTGTCCGCTATATACTCATCCATTTCCTGCTTAAAATTTTGGTAGATCCTTCTTTCTTGGTCCGAAGAGATCATCGGTTCATAATCAGCCTTATCTTTATTAATTGATTCCTGCTGATTACTTAAATCAGATTCAGTTTTAATTCTTTCTTCAGCCGTGTTTATATAAAGCCGATACTCAAGCCTCCGGTAGGTATTGAATCCGTCTTTGATTTTTCCTAATACTTTTATACTCGGCATCCAGTTAAGAGCTAAATCATCAGTACAAGACTGTAAATTTTTTAACTCCTTAACAGAAAACACGCCAAGAATAATCAAAAATATTAGTACGCTCAAAAAGCCGGTATGAAGTTTTTTTGATATTTTTAAATTATTGAACCATTTCATAATTATTCCTTAGGCATTAATTCATTGTTGTTGATATTTTATTTTCATTTGTGATTACTATATTTATTAGGTCAATAAGGGTTAACAGCCTGTCTTCTAATTTTCTCACTCAGTTGTATACTCAAAACTTAATCCCGTAGTAATTTTCAGCAGGACTTCCGTTATACTTCCCGGTAACCATAAAACCTTGTTAACAACATCAACAAGAGAACAAATAGTTCTATCCTCTATGTCTACAAATACTATCCTCGTCTCTTTATCCTGATCTCTTTTAGGCAAACCCAATCTGGTTTTTAAATCAATTGTAGGTATAGCATGTCCACTTAAATTAATTATCCCTTCAATATAATCAGGCGGATTAGGTAATTTAGTTCAATTCACTGAACAGTTAATTCCTTACACTCTTAATATTTCTATCCTAAATTCCTATTCCCCAAGTTTAGTACTATCAAGCCGCTAAAAATCAGGGGCATAATATCTTTTGTACTTTATTTTACCCGAACTATGACAATTAGAATAATTAGGCTTAATTAAACACTTTAAATTCTCTCTAAATTATTATCGCCAAATTGTACTTTGAGATAACTTTAATTCAGTTAACGACGCAAATTATATGTAAACGCATAAGAATTGTTGTAAATTGCCTAATTTTGGTTGTTTAGAAATGTAGAGAGTTTTTAGGTTATACTAGAAGTAACATATAAGTTAGCATAATTCATGATGTATTTATTTAATTTCAGGAAATTGAAAAGGACTGCATTGAGTTTATTTGAAATTACTTATAATGCTATTTGCACATTTTTTTTAATAACTAAATTATGTATTCCAATTCTTATCCAATAAATAAGAATTGGAATTTAATTAGGGTTAATTTAATTGAAGCACAATTAACGCAAATATTTACAAAATTAGAGTTAAACCTGTCTTTAGTTATTTAGTTGCTACTTTGAAATTCGAAGTTGCGAGGATTACCCGCCGTTTTCTCAGCCGATACAATTATTTTAAATTGAGCTAAATGCTCCTGCAAATTGACTGTCAGCCTGCTAAGATCTTCCGAAGCCTTTGCAATTTGCTGAATTCCCATAGCGCTTTCCTGAGTTACCCCGTTAATGGCTTCAACATTCTTACTTATTTCTTCAGCTACAGATGATTGTTCTTCACTTGCAGCGGCTACCTGCACAGATAAATCCACAACATCTTTGGCGCCTTTAATTATAAGACCTAATGATTTACCGGCTCTGCAGGCAAACTCTTTACCTTTCTCAACTTCGACGGTTCCTTCCTTCATCAGCAATACGGCGCCTACGGTTTCTTTTTGTATATGCTTAATCATTGCCGTTATTTCTTTGGTTGCTTTTGTAGTTCTCTCAGCAAGTTTTCTCACCTCATCGGCGACAACAGAGAACCCTCTTCCCTGTTCACCGGCTCTGGCCGCTTCAATGGCAGCATTTAGTGCAAGCAGATTAGTCTGATCTGCAATATCTTCAATCACCTGGATAATCTCGCCTATATCATCGCTGCTTTTACCAAGCGCCTGTACGGTAACAGCCGATTTATTTACAACCTCAGCAATACGGTTCATACCTTCAATTGTTTCTTCAACAATTTTGCCGCCTTCCTTTGCAATTTCACCGGATTTTTTTGCAGCATCGCTTGCTTCAGATGAGTTTTTTGATGTTTCAAGAATTGTTTTCGTCATTTCTTCAACGGCACTTGCAACTTCCGTTGTTTGGGATGTTTGTTCCTGCGCCCCGGCGGACATCTGTTCAGCACTCGATGATATTTCATTTGCAGCGCTTGCAGTTGCCTGAGCAGCAGTTGCTACATCCCTTATTGCAGTATTGAAGGAATCAGCAAGGTTGTTTACACTTTGTTTAACTAAAGCAAAGTGACCTTTATAATCTCCGGTCATTCTGACCGTTAAATCTCCCTGAGCAATTTTTTCAATAACTTTACTAGACTCATTTATAGGCTGTATTACTGTATTAAGAGTTGCATTTACTCCGCTTATAATTTCTTTATAGCTCCCTTCAAATCGTTCTTCATTGCCTCTAGCGCTAAGATTTCCGTTTACAGCCTCTTTGCTTAATGTAACAGTTTCTTTTACCAAATTGCGGATGCTGTTAATCATTTTTAACATACTTTTTGAAAGTACATCTTTCTCCGACTTCGGATCTACTTGAGCCGACAAGTCACCCTGTGCAATTTTTTCTGCGTTACCGGCTTGAATTTTAATATTTTCAACCATCATTTTAAAAGACTTTTCAAGCTTTCCTATCTCATCGTTTGTTTGAACATTCACATTTACATCTATATCGCCCACAGCAAGCTTATCCGCAGTAATTGAAAGATGTTTTAGTGAACTGCCGATTAATTTGGAAATAAAAAGCCCCAATAATACTGCAGCAACCGCTCCTATCAGTATAAATACCAAAAGCATACCGATTGCTGAAACGACATCACTTTTTCCATCATCCATTAATTTATCGATTTCTCTTTCATTCGCTACTGTAAGTGAGTCAAGAGCCGGACGAAGCTTATTTAAATATACCCTTGCATTTCCATCCAATATCAAATTAGCTTCATCGTTTTTAGAATCAAGTACTAAAGGAATTACCTTATCTCTTTCCTCGCTATACAGTTTCCAGTTTTTTTCAAATTCTGCAATATATTTTTTAGCATCTAAAGAGAGATCATATTTATAATATGATTCAACTGCAGCATCGGCTTTTTTAGTATTATCTTTTAATATTTGCAAAAATTTTTGCTTACCTTCA
>Ga0181520_10011417_pt1 | contig 11672 bp, 9 predicted proteins | sample PEATcosm2014_Bin_29_FD_132451 | JGI IMG/M metagenome (GOLD analysis project Ga0181520, IMG submission 132451) | Peatland microbial communities from MTU Mesocosm Facility, Houghton, MI, USA - PEATcosm2014_Bin02_30_metaG | ecosystem: Environmental > Terrestrial > Soil > Wetlands > Peat | place...
GGGTAGGGGTAGGGGTAGGGGTAGGGGTAGGGGTAGGGGTAGGGGTAGGGGTAGGGGTAGGGGTCCTCTCTTGCACAGTGGCCCCGGCAATCCTGCCGGGGCAGGACGCGGCGAACGGCACCGCGACAAGATTGTCGCGGCCACGGACAACGTGAAGCCTCCATCGCCCGATCACAAGGAGCTGCTGTTCTTTCCATGCTCGAAGACCTCAAACAGACCGTGTGCGCCGCCAACCTCGCCCTCCAACGCTCCGGCTTGGTCATTCTTACCTGGGGCAATGTTAGCGCCTTCGACGCCGACTCGGGCCTGGTGGTCATCAAGCCCAGCGGGGTCAGCTACGATGCCATGACCGCCGACCAGATGGTCGTGCTCGACCTCGACGGCAATGCGGTCGAGGGCGATCTGCGGCCATCGTCCGATACCCCGACGCACCTGGCGCTCTACCGGGCCTTTGAGGGTGTCAGTGGCATCGCGCACACGCACTCGCCTTATGCCACCGCCTGGGCGCAGGCCTGCCGTAGCCTGCCCGCCTACGGCACGACACACGCTGACCACTACCGGGGCGACATCCCCGTCACGGCGGCGCTGACGCCGGAGCAGATCGCCGGCGACTACGAATTGGAGACCGGCCTCGCGATCGTCAAAGTCTTCGAGGGCCGGCCCCCCACCGAGATGCCCGCGGTGCTTGTCGCGAGCCACGGGCCGTTCACCTGGGGGAAGGATGCTGCGGCGGCGGTGGAGAACAGCATCGTGCTCGAACAGGTCGCGATGATGGCGATTCACACCGAGGCGCTGTCGCCGCAGCCGCGGGGCATCAGCCGGAATCTGCTCGACAAACACTTCTTGCGCAAGCACGGCAAACATGCCTATTATGGACAGTCCTGACCTAGCATAGCTCCGGCCGACTGACGCCGGTCCTTTCACTTTCCACTGCAGGTCACAATATGCTCCCAGATGGAGGGAAAATGATGTCCAAAAAGACAACCTTCGGCGTCATCGTCGGCAACCGTGGGTTCTTCCCCGATCACCTCGTTGACACCGGCCGCAAGGACATGCTCAGCGTCCTCGCCAAGCAAGGCTATGAGGCCATCTGCCTCACCCCGGAAGACACCAAGTTCGGCTCGGTCGAGAGCCGTGCAGACATCAAGAAGTGCGTCGATCTGTTCAAGCAGCACCGCGAAGAGATCGACGGAATCATCGTCACACTGCCGAACTTCGGCGACGAGCGCGGCGTTGCCGAGACCATCAAGGGCGCGGGTCTCAACGTCCCGGTCCTCATCCAGGCCACCCCGGACGACCCCGCCAAGATGACGCTCGCCGACCGCCGCGACGGCTTCTGCGGGAAGATGTCGGTGTGTAACAATCTGGCCCAGTACGGAATCAAGTACACCCTCACCTCGCTTCACTGCAGCGCCCCCGATTCGTGCTCGTTCATCGGCGATCTGAACCGCTTCGCCGCAACCTGCCGCGTCGTCAAGGGCCTCACCGGCCTGCGCATCGGCGCCATCGGCGCTCGCCCGGCGGCGTTCAACACCGTCCGCTACAGCGAGAAGATCCTGCAGGCCAACGGGATCACCGTCGAGGTCGTCGACCTGTCGGAGATCTTCGGCAAAATCCAGAAGCTCGATGACGATGCCGCCGAGGTCAAGGCGCGCTTCGACACCATCCGCAACTACGTCAACACTTCCGAGACGCCCGACTACGCGATCACCCGGATGGCGAAGCTGCTGTTCGCAGTCGAGGAATGGATCGCCGCCAATGAGGTCGATATCACGGCCTTCCAGTGCTGGCAGTCGGTCGAGGAATACCTGGGCATCGTCCCCTGCGGCGTGATGAGCATCATCAACAACCGCCTGACCCCGTGCGGCTGCGAGGTCGACGTGACCGGCGCCATCGGCATGTACTCCCTGACGCTGGCTTCCGGCGTGGCTTCGGCATTGCTCGACTGGAACAACAACTACGCCGACGACCCGGACAAGTGCGTGCTGTTCCACTGCAGCGCGGTGCCCAAGGACTGCTTCGCGAACGTGGAGATGGACGAGCAGGACATCCTCGCCGGCACCGTCGGCTGGGGCAACACGCACGGCGCGTGCGTCGGCCGGATCAAGAGCGGACCGTTCACCTACGCCCGCACCACCACCAACGACGAGTGGGGCACAATCTCGTGCTATGTGGGCGAGGGCGCTTTCACCGACGATCCGCTGGATACGTTCGGCGGCGCCGGCGTCATCCAGATTCCGAATCTGCAGACGCTGCTGCAGTACATCTGCAACAACGGCTTCGAGCACCACGTCGCAATCGCCCATAGCCAGGTTGGCGCGGCCATCGAAGAGGCCTGGAGCAACTATCTGGGCTGGGACGTATATAAGCATTCGTAGGCGACGATTGCTGACCGACGAGTGACAGGTGGAAAGGCGGGGCGGCACACGATTGCTGCCCCGCCTTTCGTTACTGGAGGGCTGCCTGATGGAACACCGCACGATGCTTGCGCTTGTGTCCGCTCTGCTCGTGGCGGCGGCCGCCTACTCCGCCCCCGCCCATCCCCGCATCTTCCTCACCGCACAGGACATCCCCCGGCTGCGCGCGATGGCGACCGACAATGCGAGGAACGCGCTGGGAATCGTGCCTGCCGAGGCGTGGAAGACGATCCAGGCCAGGGCGGACGAGTTCCTCGCGACCCCGTTCCGGTACAGCGTCACCATGCCGGGCATGGACGGCGGACCGTCGAAGGTGTGGGAGTACACACTCTCCAAAGAAGCCCCGCCGCGACACGACGACTACACCCATTACCCCTGCTGGACAGGCATGTTCCAGGAGCGCACCGACGCGATCACCACTCGGCTGCAGTATCTGCTGCTGGCGCACATCGTCAGCGGGGAGCGCCGGTACCTCGATGCGGCGAACGCCATCGTCCTCGACCTATGTGCCTGGCCGATCCCCTGGACCGACCCCAGCTACCGCTACGGCGAGGGCAAGCCGGAGCTCGACTGTGGGCACTGCGCGACATGGGTCGGCATCTTCTACGACTGGACGGCGACGGAGTTGACCCCCGATGAGCGCGAGCTGGTGCGCAAGTCGCTGATCGAGAAGGCGCTGCTGCCCATCGACCGGGCCATCGACAGCGTTCCGGCGTACCACAACTGGAATGCGGTCATCGCCAGCGGGCTGGGCATCGGCGCGACCGCGCTGCTCGGGGAGGACCCGCGAGCGGACGCCTGGGTGCAGCACGCCATCGCGCGGGCGAAGCTGTATTTCGACGCGCAGGGCAAGGATGGCGGCCCGATGGAAGGACCGATGTACGGCACCTATGCCGCAGATTGCTTCGCCGACATGATCTGGGCGCTGTCGACGGCCAACGTCCCCAACGACTTGGTGAACCACCCCTACATCCGCAGCCTTCCTCGTTACTGCATCAGCCTTCTCAGCCCGAACAACCTGCTGCAGCCGTGCTTCGGGGACGGCGGCCCCTCACGGGGGTACCTCGGACGCATGATGCTGTCTCTGGCCCTGCGCGGCGACCCGGAGTCCGCCTGGTACTGCCAGCAGGCCGACCTGCTGCACGCGGAGTCGGTGCGTGGGTTCATCGCCCTCGATCCGGCGCGCATTCGCCCGAAGCAGCCGACTTTCAACCCCTCCGGCTGCTTCGTGGACGTGGGCTACGCGATCCTGCGAGACGGCTACCGGGCCGGCGGGGCTTTCCTCGCGATGAAGACCGGCCCGCCGACCGCCGAGATCGGGCACAACCACTACGACAGCAACAGCTTCGTCATCAACTGGGGCCGGGGCTGGCCGGCGTGGGACCCGGGCTATCGCGACTACTTCGATCCGCCGAAACGCCGGTACACCGTCGGAACCCTCGGCCACAACAGCATCGTGCTCGACTTGGATGACGAGTACCTGAAGAGCCAGCAACAGTGGACGGTGGGGCACGATCAGGTGCGCCTGACCGGAGGGCGCATCACCGAGTTCTGCACCGGGCCGATGGTGGACTACACTCTCGGCAGCGCCGCTGAGACCTACAACACGGACAAGGTACGCGTGCTGGACCGCTTTGATCGGCAGATCGTGTTCGTGAAGCCGGGCCTCTTCTTCATTCGCGACACCCTTGCCGCCCCGCAAGAACACGCCTACAGCTTCCTGCTGCACCTGCCGCCCGGTGGCGAGTTCGAGGTCAAGGGCGACCAGGTGCGGGCGCTGGCGGGGCGGGATTGCTTGCAGGCGCACGTCTTCTCGCCACCGGGCATCAGCCTGCGGTCCGGGACGTACCCCGGAGCCGAGGAGTATGGCCCGTATCTTGCGGCGACGACGGGGAAGGCGCGCGCCGCTGTCATTACCAGCGTCATCGTCCCGCGCAATGACAATCGGCTGATCGTGAACCCCGGCTTCGAGCAGGGGATGGCCGGCTGGTCCCCGCGGACAGTGCCGGGTTTCGCCGAAAACCATGTCATCGACACTGTGGTGAAACACACCGGAGAGGCCTCAGCGCGCATCGACAACAGCGGGTACTACTACACCCGCCACTTCAGCGTCCCGCCGGGGGCGCGCATCACCGCCCGCTGGTGGGCGAAGTGCACCTCACCGACCGGCGCGTCCAGCATCCTGTACTACTGGAAGGGCAACGTCGCGTTCGCCCGGACAAACGGGCCTGTGGCGAACGCGAACGAGTGGCGGCAATACGAGTTCAGCAGCATCGTACCCGAGGGCACGCAGGATGTCTGCCTCGCCCTCCAGTACGACCATACGCCGGGCCAGTGCTGGTACGATGATGTCGAGGTGACTTCCAACCGCCAGGCGCCGAACACCACCCCGGCGAGAGTGACGGCGCTGGACAGGGGCGCCGCCGGCGCCGTGGCGACGGTGGACGGGATCACACACGTGTTCCTGTGCGGGAAAGCCGGGCAGACGCGGGAAATCGAAGCCGCCGGTCACAGGTTCGTGACCGATGCCGAGCTTGCGGTGGTCTCGATAAAGACGGGCGGGCCGACGGCCTGGATACTGCGGGGGACGAAGATGAGCATGGACGGGCGGGCCGTGCCTGTGTCGAACGGCGAGTGGCAGGTGGGTGGGAAGATGAGGGCGGCTGGCTAGCGCGAGCCGAGTATCACGTCGAACCAAGCACGGGAGGCGAGGAAGCGTATAGACGACGCGAGGCTGCGGTATTCCACGCCATCTCCTGGTGGCAATACCAGGCCCCAGGATTGATGCTCTGTTCGTGCGGCGCAACCTGTTCCCTCTCCCCTGCCGTCCGTGGTATCATTGCCCCCGCAATGCCTGTCCGCGCGAATCGCATCCTATCGCTTCTCTCAATGGCCTTCATCACCGGCTTCTCGGGGGCGGTCATGCCCGGGCCGATGCTGGCGCTTGTCATCGGCCAGACCTCGGCACAGGGCTTCATCGCCGTGCCCCTGATCGTCGGCGGCCATGCGTTGCTTGAGGTCGTCACGGTGCTGCTGCTGATCGCGGGTCTGCAGGCCGTGCTCGCGCGCAACAGCGTGCGCGGGGTGATCGGGATCGTCGGCGGGGCGGCGCTGGTGTACATGGGGCAGGATATGGTGCGGTCCGCGGCGGGCGTCTCGCTGGACATGAACCACGCGCAGGAAGCCGTCCCGTGGCTGAAGCTGATCTTCACCGGCGCTGCGGTGTGCGCGGCGAACCCGTACTTCGTCGGCTGGTGGGCGACCATCGGCGCAGGCCAGATGGCCCACACCGCGCCTGAGACGCCGAGCGAATACTTCGCTTTCTACTTCGGGCACGAGATGTCCGACATCGTCTGGTACGCCCTCGTGGGTCTGATCCTGGTGACCGGCCGCAACTGGCTTTCCCCGGCCATCTACCACGGTCTGATCCTCACGTGCGGGGCGATCGTGGGCCTGATGGGATTGTACTTCATCTGGTCGGGAATCTGCTTCGCGACGCGGCGACAGGCACCCGTCGAGGGGGTGGCCGAGTAGCATGGTTGATCTCGGGGCCTTCTACCCCTACTCGCCACGGGAACATTTGCGCGAGACGCTGCGCGAGTACGTTCCCGAGTACATGCTGCTGGCGAAGTGGCTCGCGGACAAGGAACGCTGGGCGACGGAGCTTCGCGCGAAGGTGACGGAACTCCTCGGCCCCCAGCCCGAGCGCTGCCCTCTGGACATTCGCCTGTATCACGCCGAGCGTTACTACGGCTACACGGCGGAGCGGATCAGCTATAATTCGGAAGCGGGGATCGGCATCCCGGCATACATCTGCGTGCCTGACAACATCGACACGCCCATTCCCGCAGTGATCTGCCTGCATGACCGCGGGCCGGGTAAGATCGACCTCATCAACCCGGAGGGCGACCAAGAGGCCCATCCACACCACGCCTTCACCCGCGAGCTTGCCAAGCGCGGCTATGTGACCATCGCGCCGGATTTGCGGTGCTTCGGGGAGTGTCTTGCTGACGAGGCGGCAATGAGCGCGCTCGCGCTTCTCCTCGGTCGCCCGATGCTCGGCCTGCGCGTGTGGGACACCATCCGGGCGCTGGAAGTGCTTGAAACACGGCCCGAGGTGCGCCGGGATCGCATCGGCTGCACGGGTCTGGGCTTAGGCGGCCTGGTGACGCTCTTCACGGCGGCGGTGGATGAGCGGATCGCCGCTGCCTGTGTCTGTGGTTGCCTGACCACCTACCAGGATATGCTGCTCGCGGCGGACGGCAATCTGCCGGGCGTGTCCCGCGATGCCGCCAGCGGTGAGGCCTTCGACCACCTGCCGGGCCTGCTGCGCTATGCCGACCTGTACGATGTCGCCTGCCTGGTCTCGCCGCGACCGCTGAAGATGCTTCAGGGCACGCGCGATCCCGGCTACGTCGCCCCGGCAGCCGAGCGCTGCGGCAGGCTGATCCGCCAGGGCTACGAGGCCCTCGGCGAGAAGATCAAGGCTGAGGTGGAGTTGTTCGACGGCGGGCGCATCTACCCCGGCGAGCCGGCGTATCAGTTCCTGGACGACTGGCTGAAGCTCGGTTTGGAGACCTGACACCACGATGAACATCGGCATCGCGACTGCGGACATCACGCCCCCGCTGGGGGTCTGCCTTCAGGGGCATTTCAACCGGCGCGAGGCGAGCGGCATCCACGATCCGCTCCACGCTCGGGCGTTCGTCTTCGAGCATGGCGGCACCCGCGCCGCGATGGTCGGTTGCGATCTCGTGGTGATTCCGCGCGACGTGGCCGACGCCGCCCGCGTGCTCATTGCGCAACAATCGGGCATTCCGCCTACGCACGTAATGATCTGGGCCACGCACACCCATGCCGGGCCGGTGCTGATGGATGGGGACGGCGACGAGCGCGACGAGGACTACACCGGCGAACTCGTCCGCAAGCTCGCCGACGTGGTCCGGCAGGCCTCGCGCGATTGCCGGGGGCGCTCCCTCAGCGTGGCGTTCGGCGAGGCGCACGGGGTGGGCTTCAACCGCCGCTACCTCATGCGCGACGGCTCGATACGCACGAACCCCGGCGTCGGCAACCCGGACATCCTCCGCCCGCAGGCCCCGATTGACCCGCAGGTCGGGTGCCTCTATGTGAGCGAGGGGGCGGCGGTGCCCGGTGTCTTCGTGAACTTCGCCTGCCACCTGGACGTGCTCGGCTCGGGCAACACGCTCATCTCGGCGGACTACGCGTACTACCTGGAGGAGACGGTTCGCGGGGGCCTCGGGCAAGACTGCGTCGCGCTCTTCGGCAACGGGGCCAGCGGGGACATCAACCACATAGATGTCCACGCCAACACCCCCCAGGGTGGCTTCGAGCGCTCGCGAGCGATGGGCGAGGCGCTCGGCGGCGAGGTCCTCCGCTGCCTCAAGCCCGCCGAGCCCCTCGGGCAGGCGACCGGCCCCGAGGCGATACTGAGCGCCAATTCCGAGATCGTGCCTCTTCCCTACCGGCGCTTCTCGGAGGCTGAACTGGCCGGTTTCCGCGCAACCTTAGCCGAGGGTGACCCCGAGGAGCGGAGTTTCGCGAAGCTCAACGCCCGAAGCTCTCTCCTACGCCACGAGAGCGGAGACGATACGTATCCCGCCGAAGTGCAGGTGCTGCGCATCGGGGACGCAGCGGTCATCGGCGTACCCGCCGAGTTCTTCGTCGAATTCGGCCTCGACATCAAACGCCGCTCACCTGCAAAGCACACGTTCGTGGTCGAACTCGCCAATGACTGCATCGGATATGTCCCCACCCCCGAGGCAATCTCCGCCGGAGCATACGAGGGCAACAGCGCCCGGTTCAGCCCCGAGGCCGGGCAGATGCTCGCCGACGCCGCGCTTTCACTGACCGCAAAGGAGCCCCTCTAGTTGGCTTTACCCGTGCTGTTTGACAAGGCTTTCAAGACGCGTAACCGCCTCATCGCGGCGACGGGAATGCTTCTCGCCGCGGCGCTGCCTTTCGTGGCGGGATTGACGGGACTGGCGCTGTTGGATAGCCTCTTCCAGGGGGGGCCTGTGCCGGCGGCCTGGGACGGCACCGTCACTGCGGCGGCGTTCATCCTCGCCGCCTGGCTGCCCTGGCAGGCGGGGAACCTTCTGGGGCTGTCGGGCAACCGTGGACTGCGCCTGGCGCTGATCCGCAAGATCACTTCCGAGCGCCCGGCGGACCTCCGCGACACGGGCCGCTTCGTCGGCTTCTCACCCGGCGACCAGCTCCGCACCTGGGATGGCGAGACCGACTGTGACGTGGGCTTTCTCACGATCCTGCCCGAGGCATTGCTCTACGTGGGGGACCAGTACGCCTGGACACTCCGCCGCGAGCACGTCGATCGTGTCGAGCTTTCTCCGCAGACCGCGGGCATCAGGCGCGTGGTGATCCGCTGGCACGCTCCGCGCGAGCCGGGCCGCTCGTTCACGATTGAGGCGCGTGACGGAGCGACGATGCGCCGGGTGAACGCGGTCACGATGTCTCTCGCCGAAGAACTCACCCGCTGGTCTGCCGCCGAAGGGGTCGATGGCGCCGATGTCCCGCACTATGGCAATCCTCCCACCGACGCTCCGGGGGCGCTGACCGTCGACGGCCCCGCGCCCGGCTCCTGCGCCGCGACCCTGTGCATCGCGACGATAGCCACGGTGACGATCTGGCGCGTGGCGGGAGACTTCATCCGCGCGCGGGAGTATTTCCACGGGATACTGTGGTCGGGCCTGATCACCGTGCTGGCGGCGGGCCTGACATTCCACGTACTCAATTATCTGCAGTCGTGGGGCGCAACGCTGCCGAAGAAACCGAAAGCTCCGCCACCGGGCGCGCCCTTCGCATGATCGCACTCGCCCGGGAGACACCGTGTGGGGCAGGCGTCTGTCCCCCTTTCCCCCCTGTGGTCGCGCGGTTCACCGCGCGTTCCGCGCCATGAATGGCGCGGCCACATGATGCAAGGGGCTGCCGCGAAACCCGGAGTGGGGCAGGCGTCTCGCCTGCCAACGCCGTTGTCGTCAGCCTTTCCCTCCCAGCACGTGACGGGGTAAGGCCGTTTCCATCGTTCCATCGTGCCGCAACGCGCCACATCGACCACCTGAGGAATCGCGATCACCGATGAGACCTGCCTGGCTGGAAATCCGCCCTGACGCACTCATCCACAATTTCACCGTCGTTCGGAGCCTCGTCGGCCCACAAGTGAAGACTATCGCCGTGGTCAAAGGCAACGGCTATGGTCACGGGCTTGTGGAGACCGCCAGGGCCCTGGCCGCCGAGCCCGTGACGACGCTCGCGGTCGCCATCATCGAGGAGGCCGTCGCCTTGCGGGAGGCGGGGATCGAAGCCCCGATCCTGGTCCTGGGCACAGCCTTGGAGGACGCGGCGGAAACATTCGTCCGGCACAACATCACCGCCACGGTCAGCGATGTCCCCTTCGCCGAGAGCCTCAGCGCCGCGGCGCTCGAAGCCGGACGAGTCGCTACTGCGCACGTGAAGATCGACTCAGGGATGGGGCGGCAGGGATGCGGATGGCGCGAGGCCGACTTCCTTTTCCAGGCGCTGGAGGCCATGCCGAACATCACGGTCAACGGAGTGTTCACGCACTTCGCCTGCGCCACCGATCCCGCGTTCACGCACACACAGCTTCAGTGCTTCCTGGGCACGGTCAAGCGCGCCGAACTGGTCCTCGGCAAGCCCATCCCGCTGAAGCACGCCGCAGCCTCGCTCCCCATCGTCACGATGCCTGAGACGTACCTCGACGCCGTGCGTCCGGGCATCATCCTGTATGGCGGCGGCTTCCCCGCCGAGACCATCGAGCGGCTGGGTCTCGAACCGGCGCTCTCGCTGAAAGCGAAGATCGTGGGGCTGAAGGTGGTGCCGGCGGACGACGCGGTCGGCTACGACTGTACTTGGCGGGCGCAACGCGACAGTCGCATTGCACTGCTGTCAGTCGGCTACGCTGACGGCTATCCGCGCGCGCTGTCGAACAACGCCGATGCGCTTCTGCACGGGCGGAGAGTCCCGATCGTCGGGCGCGTGAGCATGGACTGCATCACGGTCGATGTGACCGATCTGCCGGGCGTGCACATCGGCGACGAGGCGGTTCTTATCGGCCGCCAGGGCGAAGAGGCCGTCTCCGTCGACGAAATCGCCCGCCGGGCTGATACCGTACCGCAGGAAATCCTGTCGCGACTGGGTTCGCGGCTGCCGAGGGTATACCGATGATCGAAGTCCGCGTGCCGGCCACGACCGCGAATCTCGGGCCAGGCTTCGACTGCCTGGGCCTCGCGCTTCAGCTTCACAACACCGTCGAACTCGAACTCGCCGACGGTTTCGAAGTCGAGATCACGGGCGAGGGCGAGCACACGCTTGCCCGAGATGAGCGCAATCTGGTGTTGCAAGCGGCCCTGCGCCTGGCCGAGCGCGCCGCCAAGACCGTCCCCGGCCTGCGCCTCACCCAACACAACGCCATCCCGCTCGCGCGTGGCATGGGGAGCAGCAGCGCCGCCATTGTCGGCGGGCTGGTCGCCGCGAACGCGCTGCTCGAGCTGCAGATGGACCGCTCGGAGCTTCTGGACCTCGCGGCAGAGATCGAGGGCCATCCCGACAATGTCGCTCCGGCGCTTCTCGGCGGCCTGACGGTCTGCTGCTTCGAGGGAGAGCTGTTGTGCGAGCGTTTCCCGGCGCCGGATGGTCTGACAGCGGTCGTCGCCGTCCCTGACTTCACGGTCAGCACCGAGGAAGCTCGCCTGGTGATGCCGCGCGATGTGCCTCATGCCGACGCGGTCTACAACACGACCCACGCCGCCGTGACCCTCGCCAGTCTGTTGAGCGGCAACTACGACCTCCTGCAGGGGGCGATGCGCGACCGCCTGCACCAGCCGTACCGAGCGCATCTCGTGCCCGGATTTGAGGCAACCTTGCAGGCTGCGCTCGACGCCGGGGCCCTCGGCGCGGCCATGAGCGGCTCCGGCCCGACGCTCATCGCCTTCGCGCGGGGCCGCGAGGCCGAAATCGCGGAGGCGATGCAGCAGACCTTCGCGGCCTTTGGCGTCCGGGCGGAGACGATGTCCTTGCGGCTGGATGACATCGGGGCGCAGGTTGTCGAGCGCGTCTAGAGCGGCGTTCGACCCCAGCCGACCTCACCCTCGACCCCTCCGCAAGCGGAGGTATGTGTTTAGCGACACCTCCTTCAGACCATGTGGCAGCGCGATTTATCGCGCGGATCACGTCGTATGATTACCAACGCTTCGACTTCGA